>Ga0209541_10010406_pt1 | contig 14825 bp, 20 predicted proteins | sample RifCSPlowO2_01_FD_184027 | JGI IMG/M metagenome (GOLD analysis project Ga0209541, IMG submission 184027) | Groundwater microbial communities from Rifle, Colorado - Rifle CSP2_plank lowO2_0.1 (SPAdes) (version 2) | ecosystem: Environmental > Aquatic > Deep subsurface > Groundwater | place... | reverse complement strand
AAGGACCTTGTCTCCTGTTTTTATCTTCATATTACAGCAATTCTTTAGCCAGTGAGGCTATTTTATTGTATCCTCTTTGCTTTATTTCGCGCGGAATCGGACCGAAAATTCGTCCCCCGACCGGATTTAATCCATCCACTATTACGGCTGCGTTATCGTCAAAAGAAATGTATGAACCATCCTGGCGGCGGAATGCCTTTTTTTGCCTCACAACAACGGCCCTTACCACATCTTTCTTTTTTACCGGCCGGCGGGGTTCCGCCTTTTTGACGGAAGCCACAAAAATATCCCCTATCCTTGCGTAACGGCGCCTGCTTCCTCCCAAAACCCTGATACATTGTATCTCTTTAGCTCCGGAATTATCTGCAACTTTTAATCTTGTTTGATTCTGAATCATAATTTAATTTGTTTTTGGCAACACTACCCATTTTTTCGTTTTTGCCATGGGCCGTGTCTCTTCTATTTCAACTTTATCGCCTATACTATAACCGGTTCCTTCATAGTGGGCCTTATATCGTTTTGAGATTTTCATTCTTTTTTTGTACCTTGGGTGCTGAAGAAGCCTATTGACCTCCACTACAAGCGTTTTTTGCATTTTATCCGAAACAACGATTCCGGCTAGCTTCTTTCTATTTTTTTCTACTTTTTTATCTTCTGTCATGATTATTTTTCTTTTTTACTATTCAATATTGTATAAATTCTTGACACATCTTTTTTTGCTTCTCTAAGCTCTCTGACATTTTTAACATTCCCGCCCACAATATTTATCTTTAGGTTAACAACGCGGGACTTTTTGTCCTGCAGAAGTTTTTGTAATTCGTCGTTGCCTTTGTTTTCTAACTCCTGGGCTTTCATAATAATTAACGCTGTATGAATTTAGTTTTTACCGGTAATTTGTATTTAGCCCTATTCAATGCTTCCTTGGCCACTTCTTCAGAAACACCGTCGATCTCAAAAAGTATCCTTCCCGGAGAAACAGGAGCAACAAAATGGTCAACCGGACCTTTCCCTCCTCCCATAGGAATTTCTCCGCTTTTTTGCGTAACGGGCTTATCGGGAAATATTCTTATCCAAACCTTGCCGCCTCTTTTCATATACCTGGTCATGGCGCGCCGCGCCGCCTCGATCTGGCGCGATGTTATCCACACCGAGCCCTCAGTCACCTTTAAGCCATACTTCCCAAAACTCAACTCTGTTCCGCGCGAATCCAGCAAAGTCCTTTTTCTGCCTTTCCACCATTTTCTATGTTTTACTTTTTTGGGAATTAACATGATTTTGAGTTCGGGTTAAAAAATATCATTAAAATGCCTTTTATTCAAGCTTTTCCCCTTTATATATCCAGACCTTTACCCCTATAACTCCATATTTGGTCATTGCTTCGTGGTGCGCGTAATCAATATCCGCGCGCAGTGTCTGCAGAGGTAAACTGCCCTGTTTAACAAACTCTTCTCTCGCCATTTCAGTACCGTTCAATCTTCCCTTGACGCCTATCTTTACGCCCTGCACATCCTTGTGTGAAGCTACCCTGTCCAGCGTCCTTTTTATTACGCGGCGGAAAGGAATTCTTCTTTCTAATTGCTCGGCCACATTTAACGCGATCAAACTGGCATTTGCCTCTGTTTCCCTGACCTCTCTTACTTCAACGCGTATGTTTTGAGGGTTAGGCACTTCGTCTTTAAATTTCTTGGCCTCTTTAATCAATACTTTGATAAGTCCCTTTTTCATATCTTCAATTCCGCTTCCGCCCCTCCCGATCAAAATACCGGGACGCGAGGTTCCTATTATTACGGATGTAGAGTTTGCAAATCTTTCTATTTCTACATTGGCAATACCCGCACTTTTGTAGTTATCAGTTATATATTTGCGGATAAAATAATCCTGGCGGGCATTGGCTTGGTAATTTTTTGTATTAAACCACCGGGAATCCCATCCTTTTATTATTCCTAATCTTTTGCTTACTGGATGTGCTTTGTGTGTCATCTTATTAGCTTTTAGCTTTTAGCTTCGTTAGCTTTTTAGCTTCGGTTTTCGGTTTTGGATTTGGTAATTTGTCATTATCTAGTTCCCCCAGAACTAGGGTAATATGGCTTGTCTTTTTTTGTATCTCCACGGAACGCCCCCTGGCGACAGGCCTGAATCTTTTGAGTTTTGGGCCTTCATCAACGGTTATTTTTTTAATGAAAAGATTCTCTTCTTTGATATCTTCCTTTCTTATGCTCTTGGCGTTGCTAACGGCTGAATTCAAAAGTTTTAATATGGGCCCTGACGCGCGCTTAGAATAAAACTTTAACTGAAGTTTAGCATCGCGAACATTACCTCCTCTTATCAGGTCCGCAACCAAGCGAACTTTACGCGGGGAGATCTTTAAATGTGATAATTTTGCTTTATACTCAGCCATGTTCTTGGATCAAAAATTATTTCTTTTTCTCTATTGTTTCCTGCAATCTTCCTCCGTGCCTCACAAATTTTCTCGTAGGAGAAAATTCTCCTAGCTTGTGGCCGACCATATCCTCTATAACGAACACAGGGACATGCTCCTTGCCGTTGTGCACTCCAAACGTATAACCTATCATTTCAGGAGTTATCACAGCCGCACGCGCCCATGTCTTAACAACGGTTTTTTCACCGCGCTGTATCTTTTCGAGCTTTTTTAACAGCTTTTCGTCAACGTATGGGCCCTTTTTTAGTGATCTTGACATAGTAATTATCGCTTTTTCTTCTTCTTTTTGCGCCTTTTAATTATACTGATATTAGAATATTTTGTTCTTTTTCTAGTTTTTACTCCGTACGCATTCTTTCCCCAAGGGGTCTTTGGATATTTCAAACCAATAGGTGCCCGTCCCTCTCCTCCTCCGTGCGGATGGTCCACGGGATTCATTGCGGATCCTCTTACATGAGGCCTTTTACCTCTTAGCCGGTTCCTGCCGGCCTTTCCTACCACCTCTTCGCGATATGAAGCATTGGAAACAACCCCTACGGTCGCTAATGCCTGGCTTGGAACGGTGCGTACCTCTGATGAGGGCATAACTAGCTGGGTCTGGCCCGCGTCATGCGCCAGCACCTTCGCCTGTGAACCGGCAGAACGCGCAAGCTGACCGCCTCTGCCCGCCTTTATTTCAATATTGTGGACCAATGTTCCTATGGGTATATTAACTAAAAGCATTCTGTTTCCGTCTTTTATAGAGGCGGATTCAGAGATCTTTACTTCATCCCCGGTTTTCATTTTTGAATGCGCAAGGATATATCTTTTCTTTCCGTCCTGATTTCGCGCTAAAGCTATAAAAGCGGACCTGTTTGGATCGTATTCCAGCGCCATAACGGTCAGGGTATCTCCCATCTGATTTTGTTTAAAATCTATATCCCTGAATTTCCTTTTAGAACCTCCTCCCTTGTGCCGTACTGTAATCTTGCCATGACTTCTTCCCTTGTTTCTGCGCAAAATCCCGGACAAGCTTTTTTCGGGCTTCTTTTTGTCAAGGCCGCTATAATCGGTAACTATCATTCCTCTCTGGCCCGGTGTTGTTGGTTTTTTTATTTTTACTGCCATGGTTTTATTGTTTCTATTGTGGCAACACTTCTATTTCCTGGCCTTTTTCAAGAGTAACAACGGCTTTGCCATACCTGAATTTTAAATTCTTATGCCTCATATGTCTCTTTAACTTGCGGGGCATTTTTATCCTATTCACGCTTTCCACTTTAACCTTGTACACTGATTCTATCGCTTTGGCTACCTCTTTTTTATTTATTCCCGGATATATTTCAAAAACATATTTCCCTTCGTTGTTGTGCGACACGCTTTTTTCGGAGATATGAGGCCGCACGATAACATTATACGCTCCGTGCGCATGCTCGGCTTTCATTGCAGAAGCACCCTTGGTGGTGCGTTTTTTTGCGACAACTTTAGCTTTTTGCGTTTGTTGTTCTTGCGAATCCGTCTTTTGTGCCTGCTTTTGCCTTCTTTGCGGTCCTGCCTGTTTCTTCTGCAACTTTTTGAATATGTGTGATAGAATCGGCATAATTTTTAATTACATTATCTAATGCTTTTTTTGAAATAATACACCTTTGGTTATTAAGAAGATCCACAATCCCCATTCTAGATATAGCCCTTGTCTTAACTCGGGGGATATTCCTAAACACCCGCGCAAAATTTTCTTCTCCCGTAACACCATATATCAAAACGGATGTCCCTTCTAATTTCAACTTTTGCAGCAGGTCCATGCCAAATTTTGTTTTGGGTTCCTCAAAATTCAGCGAATCCACAACAAACAGATCTCCGTCCTTCGCTTTTGAACTAAGTGCTGTCAATATGGCTTTTACATTGACCTTTTTGTTTACCTTTCTGTTGTAATTATTTGTGTTGCGCGGGCCGAATGTGACACCTCCGCCTACCCATATCGGAGAACGTATAGAGCCGTGCCTTGCCCGCCCAAGGCCCTTTTGCCTCCAGGGCTTGCGTCCTCCTCCCCGTACTTCACTTCTATCTTTGGTATGCGCCCACGGGCCATGCATGTTTCCCGATTTTATTTTATAGACCCAATGCAAAAGAGGTTTATTTAATTCCAAACCAAAAATATTCTCGGGAACCGAAACTGAGCCGTCACTCTTTCCTTGTTGCGTGTGTTTTGTAAGTTGAACTGCCATGTTATGTATTATTTTCCGTTTTTTACAACTTCTACAAACGATCCGGTGTTGCCCGGAACGGCCCCCCTTAGGCCAACCATGTTGCGTTCTTTATCTATGTAAACCACTTTAAGATTTTTAACTGTTTTTCTTTTGCCCCCCATTCTGCCGGCCATCTTTAATCCTTTAAATACTCTTTGAGGAAAGGCAGACCCAATAGACCCCGGGGTCCTAAGCGTGTGTTTTTGGCCGTGGGTTTTGGGTCCTCCTTTAAAATTCCAGCGCTTTACGACTCCTTGAAATCCTTTCCCCTTCATTACCGCGCTCGCGGAAACTCTTTCCCCCATTTCAAATTGGGCAACATCCAAAATATCTCCTTTTTTAAATTTACTCTCGTCATCGATGCGGAACTCTTTCAAATACGCAAAGCCGCTGCCTTTTTTATCCACAAAATCTTTAAGATGGCCCCTTTGGGGACTATTTAGCTTCTTTCGGCCATACCCCAACTGTACTGAGCTGTATCCATTTTTTTCATTTGTAAGAACCTGCGTAACGGTAGCCGGGCCTGCCTCAACCAAAGTAATAGGTTCTACTTTACCCTCTTTATTGAATATCTGCGTCATTCCTATCTTTTTTCCTAAAATAAATTTCATATATTCTTCTAACCTTTTCGTAAAAAATTTGTGCCCGTTTTTACGGACACAAATTTTTGTGAATTATTTACCGCATTTACATTTTAACCTCGATATCCACGCCAGCAGGAAGATTCAGGTCCATCAAAGCATCAATAAGCTGTCCGGAAGGACTGTATATGTCGATCAATCTCTTATGAATACGCATTTCAACCTGATCTCTGGAATCCTTATGCACAAATGTTGAACGATTTACCGTGTATTTTTTAATTCCCGTGGGCAAAGGCACAGGGCCCTTAATGTCGGCCCCATAACGCATAGCCGTATCCATGATCTGTTTAACACTGGAATCTATGACCTGGTGGTCATAGGATTTGATCTTTATACGAATCCTCTGTCTTACTTCCTCTTTATTCTTTTGTTTGGCTACGGACGCATTTGCCATGTAAATGTGCTGGGTATTTCTAAAATTATTTTATAATCTTGGTCACAACCCCCGCTCCAACGGTCTTGCCTCCCTCTCTTATGGCAAAACGCTGTTTTTCTTCAAGAGCTACGGGAACAACCAACTTGGCTGTAAATGTTACCGTATCCCCGGGCATAACCATTTCGGTGCCCTCGGGAAGAGTAACATCTCCCGTAACATCTGTTGTGCGAAGATAAAATTGCGGCTTATAGCCGGTGAAAAACGGCGTGTGACGGCCTCCTTCCTCCTTTTTCAATACATATACCTCTGCTCCAAACTCCGTGTGCGGAGTAACTGAATCCGCCTTTGCCAATACTTGCCCTCTTTCAATATCATCTTTCTTAAGGCCCCTCAAAAGAAGTCCCACATTATCTCCGGCTATTCCTTCGTCCAATTGCTTGTTAAACATCTCTACTCCGGTCACCGCGGTCTTTGAAACCGCTTCTTTCATTCCTACAAGCGCCACTTCCTCTCCTACTTTTACCTTGCCTCTTTCAATCCTTCCAGTGGCAACAGTACCACGGCCTTCTATAGAGAACACATCCTCTACCGGCATAAGAAAGGGCTTGTCCACATCTCTTTCAGGAATAGGGATATATTCATCAAGAGCTTTCAAAAGCTCTCCTATTGGTTTTGCGGCTTCGTCATCCGCGCTCGAAGCGTTAAGCGCCTGCAATGCTGAACCTCTGATAACAGGCACTTTGTCCCCGTCGTATTCATATTTAGAAAGAAGCTCTCGCACTTCTGCTTCCACGAGATCAACAAGTTCAGCGTCATCAACCTGATCTATCTTGTTCAAAAACACAACCATATTGGGAACACCAATCTGGCGCGCCAAAAGAATGTGTTCCCGCGTCTGAGGCATTGGTCCATCCGCGGCTGATACCACAAGAACGGCGCCATCCATTTGGGCGGCACCTGTGATCATATTCTTAATATAGTCGGCGTGTCCGGGAGCGTCGATATGAGCATAGTGGCGGTTTTCTGTCTCGTATTCCACGTGTGCCAAAGCAATAGTGATGCCTCGTTCTCTTTCTTCCGGAGCCGCGTCTATCTGGTCAACTTCTTTATGGGAGCCCTTCCAGCCCTTCAGTTGGACATACTTTAAAATAGCTGCGGTAAGAGTTGTCTTACCGTGGTCCACATGACCAATGGTTCCTACGTTAACGTGCGGTTTTGTTCTTTCGAATTTTTCTGCCATAATTTTGTTGATCGCGAGGCAACTAAGGCCTCAATTTTAATATTAATTTTTGCTTGCCACGCTTGCCTTTGTGCCAACACACGACAAGATTTATTTTACATTAGTTATCTTTTATGTCAAGAAAATCTGTTTGCAATTCCCTGCCCCTATACCGGCAAGTCATCCAGATCTATTTCCTTGGGCTCGTCCGCAATGTTTTCAGCGATATCCGCGGTGTAAGTTTCGATTTCTGATAAATCCAGTAATTCGTCGGAGGCAGCGTCCATAAAATTGAATTCTTCGGGAGAACCCGGATATGTCTCTTGCGCTAATGAGGGTTGCCGTGTGTTGTTATCCGTCTGCGCCTCTCCTTCGTCAAGACTACGGCGGGCAGGCAAGGATTCAGCGGGCTGCGGGTCTTGAGCCGATAATTCACTATTTAACTTAAGATATTCACCCACAGATAATATAACGTACTTGGGCTGTCCATTTTCCATTAAAACGGCTTTATCTTTGTCTGTTTTTAGTAATTGTTTAATAGATTCCCACATATTGTTAGCTTCTCATCTCAATTATTTGTTTGGACACGCTTTGCGGAACTTCTTCATAATGACTAAATTCCATTGTGGCGGTACCCCTTCCTTGGGTCATTGATCTTAATTCTGTGGTATAGCCAAACATTTCGGCCAAAGGAACCTTCGCACTTATGGTTTTGAGTATACCTCTCTCGCCCATTTCTCCTATTTTGGCGCGCCTTGAACTAAGATCTCCGCTTATATCTCCCAAATAATCCTCGGGCATGGAAACCTCTACGCTCATTATTGGCTCAAGAAGAACGGGATCGGCTTTTCTGGCAGCCGCCTGAAAGGCCATTGACCCTGCTATCTTAAACGCGGCTTCGGAGGAGTCCACATCATGAAATGAACCATCGTACAGCGTAGCGCGTACATCAACTATCGGATATCCGGCCAGAACACCTTTTTGCAATGCTTCTTTAATACCTTTTTCCACAGGCAGAATAAACTCCTGAGGTATTGTTCCGCCTTTAATTTCGTCTATAAATTCAAATCCGCCCCCCGGTTCCATGGGCTCGATCCTTACCCATGCGTGTCCGTATTGTCCCCTTCCTCCGGATTGCTTTATGTATTTACCTTCGCCTTCTGCCATGGAACGAATAGTTTCTCTATAGGCAACCTGGGGCCTTCCAACGTTCGCTTCAACTTTGAATTCCCTTTTCATTCTGTCCACAATAACCTCCAAATGCAATTCGCCCATACCCGAAATTATGGTTTCCCCTGTTTCATCATCAGAACTTATTTGAAAAGTAGGATCCTCCTCTCCCAAACGGCGAAGGGCTATTCCCATTTTATCCTGATCGGCTCTTGTTTTGGGCTCTATTCTGACCGAGATAACCGGCTCGGGAAATACTATTTTTTCAAGAAGTACAGGACGGTTAGGATCGGATAACGTATCTCCTGTGGTTGTGGATTTAAGTCCGACCGCCGCGGCGATATCACCCGCGTATAATTCATTAACGTCTTCCCTGTGATTCGCGTGCATTCTAACAATCCTGCTTAATCTTTCTTTTTCGCCCGTTGATGTATTTAAAACATAAGAACCCGCCTCTACTGTTCCCGAGTATACGCGGAAATAGACCAATTGGCCCACGTAAGGATCGGTTGCCACCTTAAAGGCAAGGGCGGAAAATGGCTCATTATCGTCAACTTTAATTTGTATGATCTCTTCTGTTTTTGGATCCTCTCCTTCGAGAACCTTAACTTCCAGAGGGCTAGGCAAAAATTCTATAACGGCGTCCAGCATTGCTTGCACTCCCTGATTCTTTAGGGCAGAACCGCACAAAACAGGTATTATGTTGTTGCTTATTGTCGCTTTTCTAAGCACGCTTCGCAATTCATCTATGGATATTTCTTCTCCGGCAAGATACTTTCCAGTAAGCACATCGTCCTGTTCGGCCACCTTTTCCACAAGCTGTTCACGCATTTTTTGAGCCCTCTCTTTTAAATCATCCGGTATATTGTCCTTTACCAATTTTTCTCCGTTTTCTCCTTCGGACCTTACCCATTCCATTGTTATAAGATCTATTATGCCGTTAAAATTACTTTCGGCTCCCACAGGTATATGGACAGGGACGGCATTCGGGGTCAGCCGGTCTAAAATAGATTGATAGCTGTTTTCAAAGCTGGCGCCCATTCTGTCCATTTTGTTTATGAAACAAACCCTTGGGACTTCGTACTTATCCGCCTGGCGCCAAACGGTTTCAGATTGGGGCTCCACTCCAGCAACCCCGTCAAACACAACCACGCCTCCGTCTAAAACACGTAAAGAACGCTCCACTTCTACGGTGAAGTCAACGTGTCCGGGGGTATCTATAATATTTATACGATGCTTGTTTTCCTGCTCCTGCCCAAGATATGTCGGTGTCCAAAAAGCGGTTGTGGCAGCGGAGGTTATCGTGATACCGCGCTCCCTCTCTTGTTCCATCCAGTCCATTATCGCGGCTCCCTCATGTACTTCCCCTATTTTGTGCGAAATTCCAGTATAAAACAAAACCCTTTCGGTAACAGTTGTTTTACCGGCGTCTATATGGGCGATTATTCCTATATTTCTTACTCTTTCAAGTGGATATTCTCGGGCCATGGTTAGCGTGCAAAATGAGCAAAGGCGCGGTTAGCGTGGGCCATACGCTCAGTATTTTCTTTCTTTTTAATAGCGTCTCCTGTGTTGTTTGCGGCATCAATCAATTCGGCGGCAAGTGTCTCCGCCGTGCTTTTTCCGGTTTTCGCTCGGGCAGAATCCCTGATCCAGCGCATAGCAAGCATTATTCTTCTGTCTCCCCTGACCGGCATTGGGACCTGGTAATTTGCCCCTCCCACTCTTTTTGATTTTACCTCAAGCGAAGGAGATATATTTTTTATGGCTTCATCAAAAACGTCCAAGGGATCTTTTTTTGTTTTTTGGGCCATGATATCAAAAGCATCGTATACCACTTTCGTGGCTACGGATTTTTTGCCTTCCAACATCATGTAATTTATAAGTTTTGTTACTACAGGATTATTATATTTGTAATCCGGTTGAAGTATCCTTTTTTGTATTTTTGTATTTTTACGCATAATTATTCTTTCTTTGGTGTTTTTGCTCCGTATTTTGAACGCTGGGTCCTTCGTCCTTCCACTCCTGCCGTATCCAAAACTCCTCTGACTATGGTGTAGCGGACACCCGGAAGATCTTTAACCCTTCCGCCTCTTAGTAAAACTACGGCATGTTCCTGTAAATTATGTCCTTCTCCGGGAATATAGGCCGTAACCTCCATTCCGTTTGTTAGGCGGACCCTCGCAACCTTGCGGAGAGCGGAGTTAGGCTTTTTAGGCGTAACAGTGGTCACCCGCGTACAAACGCCTCTTTTGAAAGGGCTATTATAACGGGCCGGCCTGTTCTCAAGTTCGTTAAATCCGCGCCCAAGAGCCGGTGTCTTTTTTTTCCTTACCGGATCTTTTCTTTTCCTTTTTACAAGTTGATTTATTGTTGGCATTTTAAAAGGTTGGGGGTGTGAGATTAGAATAGAATAAATTTAGCGGAGCGGATATTGGGCATATTCGAGGCCTGAGGAGTGAAACGCACTTACCTGTGCGTGAGCGACGAAAACGAAGAATATGCACAATATATGCCCGCCCTTCGGGAAGCAAAAGAATAAACCGTCTGACTTCGTCATTCCTCCTCGAAGTAGTTAAAACTACTCCTTCGTCGTCATTCCTCGCACCTCGTCCGCCTTCGGCGGATCCGGTTCATTCTTTTGCTTCTAAAGTTGATTCTATTCTAATCTCACACCCCTAATTTCACACCTTTAATAATCTATTATAAAACACTATAGGTTGTCAAACATGAATATTCTATAAGATAGCACCCAGACCAATACCGGTAATGAGAGAAAAGATGAATTGAATTATCGGAATTATCAATTGAAAACCGAAAAATATAAAAAGTAAAAGAAATAAAAATCCATTCCTTTCCAAAAATATCTTTGTCTGCAGGGTCAGAGGAAACAAAGAAAACAAAAGTTTTGAGCCGTCCAGAGGAGGTATCGGTACCAGATTAAATATAGCAAGAATTATATTGAGATACGCAACAATAAATAAAACCAGTCCAATACCCAAAAGGGCGGGATCCTGAAGCAGTTGTGGAAAAAACCTTATAGGCAGACCCGCAATAAGGGCAAGGAATATGTTTGTCACGGGCCCGGCCACACCGACAAGAGCGGGGCCCCACTTTTTATAACGCAAATTGTATGGATTATACGGCACCGGCTTGGCCCAGCCGAATATTATGGCGGGACCTCCTAAAAACGTGGACAAGGCCATTACACCGGGTATAATAATGGAGCCCAGCATATCAAGGTGCGGCAAAGGATTTAGGGTAAGGCGCCCCATCATTTTTGCTGTCGGGTCGCCAAGCTTATAGGCAACAACTCCATGGGAAACCTCATGCAGTACCACGGAAAATATGAGCACGCTGAGGAAAATAACCAGTGAAACAAAATCCATACTTGAAAAAAAAAATAAAGTTAAGTATACTGAATCAGTTAATTGGAATAATAATTTAGTAAAATTAGAATTGTATGGCTAAAGTATGTGAAAATTGCGGTAAAAGCTCCCAAATGGAGTGGAAAAGAAAGCTTCTTCGTGGGCATTATAACCCTACCGTTAAAAAAAGAAAATACCCGAATCTTCAGTGGACCAAGCTGAAAGACGGAACCCGGACCCGCGTTTGCACCCAGTGCATGAAAACCGGAGCAAAGACCAAAGCGTAAATCCGGGCTGTCGTATATAGGTATTATGCATGGCTGGGGGTCATGCGAACCGGGTTCAAGTCCCGGCAGCCCGACCAATAGAAAACCCCTCGCTTGGCGAGGGGTTTTTATGTGCTATTTTTTAAGCCATTTGCTAAAGGCCTTAAAGCTATATGGACGCCAGAGGAAATTACTGACAAGATCGGCGGCATCTAAACTTCCGCCCGGCTCAAGAACTGTTTTTCTGTATCTATGCGCTATATCTTTATCCATTAGATTCTCCGGATTAAAGCCCGTCATAAGGTCTTTTGCAATGACAAGCGACCACATGTATGTGTAGTAGTTGGACGAATATCCATACAAATGGGTCCATGAAGTCCACATATGCGTGCCCTCGAGGTGTTCGGAATATATTTCTTCCCAAAGCTTGGCAAAATCAAGGTTCGCAGGATCAGGATGAGTGTGCATGCGGAACGCCACGGTGGCGAGAAACGCCTGGCGCCTGACGTGCAAGACCTTGCCGAATTCCTTGATCCGGCTAAGTTTTTCGGCAAGTTCCTCCGGAATGGGCTCACCGGTCTCATAATGTTTGCCTATGCGCCGTAAAACCTGGGGGTCTCCCAGCCACTCTTCAAGAAGCTGGGACGGCGTTTCCACGAAATCGCGCTGCGTAGAAATGCCCGAATAGGACACCCACTTTTGCTTTCCCGCAAAGACATTATGCAATAGATGTCCGAACTCATGGAAAAATGTTTTAACCTGTCCGAACTGCATAAGCCCCGAATCTGACTTACGCTCTCCCGGGAAGTTGCACATAAGCACAACTTCGGGTATCTGCTTATCCTTTATTCCCGGAACAAGAGTACCGCACGCGGCATGCTTGTACTTGCCATTCCTTGGATGCATATCCAGATATATACGGCCTATAATTTCTGTGCCCTCAAGAACATCGTAACACTCAACACTTCGGTGCCACACAGAAATATCACTGTTGGGAATAAACTCTATGCCAAACAAATCTCCATACACCGAAAGAATGCCTTGTTTTACCTGGCCGTACGAGAAATATTCCATGACCACATTAGAATCAAAATCAAATATTTCCCTCTTAACGGCTTCCATAAAATACATGCTGTTCCACGAAGATATAGAATCTTTTTTAACGCCCTTTTGGGCCATGTGCCTAAGAATAAGTTTTCTTTCTTTTTTTGCCGACCTACGGGTAGATGTATCCAAAAAATCTATAAAATCAGCTATATTTCCGGCAGAACCGGACATTTTTGTTTCGGCCTCATACTCTGCCCAGTTTTCATACCCCAGAATACGGGCTTTTTGCAGACGCTTTACGAGAATATTTCTTAAGACCGCTTCGTTTTCCGGAGCAAGGGTGTTAGACGCGCGATAAAGCTCTTTGCGGACCCGTTCGTTCTTGCAAAATTCCATTACGGGCAGGCAGTCGGGATAATTAGTGGTAATAATTATGCTGCCGTCCTTTCCGCGGCCCAAGCGCCCAATAACCGATTCGGGAACCCCATCAAGCTCGGACGCATCCCCGACGGCCACCGTGTTTACTGCCTCGGCATAATTCCTGTCAAACTCCGAACCAAGTTTGGACAATTCAACCCCAAGTTCCAATATTGTCCCGCGGGTCTTGTCATCCCTGTCTATTCCGTTTCTTTTGTAGCCCAAAAGGGATTTTTCCATAAGGCGCTTTGTTCCAGCATCGGCTCCGGAAAAATCAACCAATTTCTCGGCCTCAAACAGATCCCTATTCAAACTTAACTGAAAATAGAAGGAATCAATTTCCTGGTCGCATTTTTCGGCCATAGCCCTCATGCTTTTGGCGGGATGCAAATGCTGTATGTTTGATATGCGGTACGACATGTTATACAGCCGGACATACATATCATTCAGGGGTTCAAGAGTATTTTCTACGGTCCTTTTTCCCTTAACAGATAGAACCGTTGAGATAATATTCTTAGCATCAGCCAGACGTTCACCGGTTGCGTTTCTTAAATCGGACGGCTTCAGCTGTTTATAGTCCCACTTCGGCACCCTTAGGCCTCCTTTTTGTTAAAGTTCTGGACTGATTGTACTTTCTGTCTTGTGTATAGTCAAGAAAATACAACTCATGGCTATGAGTCATAAAAAAAATACGACTCATGCAAATGAGTCGTATTTTTTGACTATTTGGACACCACTATCATTGCTGTACGGATATACGGATTTGGCTCGTGGTATCCCGTGGGGTAATCTCTAAGAGCGCTTTTTAAAACATTTTCATGATAGCGGTACTTCTCGCCCCTCCTTGTACCATTGTCATTTGTTATAAATTCTTTTGTATTTGGGTCATATCCTATGACCGGAAACATATGATTATCAGGGCCTCCATCTGTAAAATAGGGATTATTCAGCTTTTTTCCGTTTGTCGACACTATAACCAAATTGCCTTTATAAAGTTCACTTTTAATATCTTCAACCGTAATATCGTATACTAATCTTGTCTTTGTAAATCCAAAATATCCCCTAAATATCCTCTCTACTGTGTCTTTTGCCGATGAGTCATGAAATTGTCCGTAATTTGCCTGCTCCCAGTCCGAAATAGCTATTATTTCCTGCTCCGCCTCTGCGAGAGTAAGTCCCTGCCCTCTAGCCCAGCGCACGGCCATAATGACAGATACTTCTTCGCACCCGTCCTGTTGGCGCGTATCATCCCAATTGCCAAACGGCGCCTGCGAAGAAAACGGAACGTTCAAAAGGATGGCCTGCGTTTGCGGAATATCTGTGCTACCGTTATCACCATCCGCATTCTCATCTTCATCGGGCAATAATTTGTCTTGGGAAGGATCAATGAAATCTACTGCTCCCTCGTCAACAGAAGGTGCGGTTCCTTCGCGTGCGAAAAAAAACCACCCACCGACAATTAGCATAGCCACAAACAACAGAACTGGTATTTTCCCTGTAATTTTCATAACGGTTTTTATACAGTAATTTGTATTTTATCGCAACGGTGGTCTCCTGAATTTCTGTGGTCACTATACCACGGCCGTGGTATAGTGACCACAGAATAGGGATATTAAATTGTAATCTTTAACCCCTATGCGAACTTAATTTCCAATAGCC
>Ga0209541_10010405_pt1 | contig 14826 bp, 13 predicted proteins | sample RifCSPlowO2_01_FD_184027 | JGI IMG/M metagenome (GOLD analysis project Ga0209541, IMG submission 184027) | Groundwater microbial communities from Rifle, Colorado - Rifle CSP2_plank lowO2_0.1 (SPAdes) (version 2) | ecosystem: Environmental > Aquatic > Deep subsurface > Groundwater | place... | reverse complement strand
CTGAAACCACGAGAGAACAATCCGAATCACCAGCAAAAAGTAGATCACCTTAAAGAGCATCGAAAATAAAACGGCAAGAGAGACAAACAGTTGACCCAAAATAAACATTTCAACCTCCTAGGACGGTCTGAGATCCTTCGCTTCACTCAGGATGAGGCATTGGAACACCTTAAAAAACTCCTCGATGCCTCACTTAACTGGCGGGACCGACGGACCGCGCGTGCAATAGCTTCTGAAAACATTTTTGGAAATTTCTTTCGCTCAAGATACCGGAGCGCTGCTTCGGTGGTCCCTTTTTTTGACGTCACCCTCCGCCGCAGTTCACCGGGCTCCACAGACGACGCTTGGGCAAGCTTTGCCGCTCCCAACGCCGTTTGAACCGCAAGAAGACGGGCAGTTGTTTTGGCAAGCCCTCCTCGAACGCCGATGTGAACAAGCAGCTCCATCAAAAGGAAAAAATAAGCGGGGCCGCTTCCGCTGAGTGCAGTGACCAAATCGAATTGTCGTTCGGGCACATAAACGACTTTGCCGCAGCCCGAAAAAATTTTCTCCGCGACCGCGAGTGAGCGGCGGTGAGAACCCGTGAGGGCAGTCACTGATTCTCCCACCTGAGCTCCCAAATTAGGCATTGCGCGAACGAGAACGGGGCGTGTCCCCAAAAACTGCCGTAATGCTCGAAGCGGAGTGCCGGCCAAAATGGAAATGACCACTGCCCCTTTTTTGAAGCTCCGCCTCACTTCCGGGCCGAGCCATTTGAGATCTTGGGGCTTGACCGCCAAGACGATGACGTCCGCCTCTTGAACCAATTGAGAATTGCTTCGAGTGACCTTCACGCCAAATTTTTGGGAAAGGATTTGCGACTTGGCTCGAACGGAATCAAACACAGAAATCAGACGTGATCGCGACATCCGGCTTCCCAAAAGGCCGGACACAATCGCGCTCCCCATCGTTCCGCAGCCAATGATTCCTATGCGTTGCTTCATGTTCGCCGCCATTTTAATTCTCAACCTTTGAACGCGCACCAAACACCGCGGTGCCAAGTCTCAAACAATTCGCCCCTTCTTCAATCGCAAGTTCAAAATCGTTCGTCATTCCCATCGACAAATAATGCCAATCGACGCTCGGAAAATCATTCTGCAGCTCTGCGCGAATCTCGCGGAGTGTGCGAAACGATTTCCGGATTTCCGATTCCTCGGAAGTAAACGGCCCGATCGTCATGAGCCCGCCTAGCTTCACGCGGTCGAAGCGGCACATCTCAGAAACCGTTTTCTTCACCTCCGCCGGCGATAAACCATATTTGGTTTCTTCGCCTGACGTATTGACCTGAACAAGTGCCTGAACCGTCAGACCTTTTTTCTCCGCCTGTTTTTGGAGCTCAAGCGCTAAATCCAATCGATCACACGAATGAATCAAAGCAACTCCTCCGACTACGTGCTTGGCTTTATTGGTCTGAAGGTGCCCGATCATGTGCCACCGAATATCGCGCGGCAATGTTTCCCGTTTCGCAAGCCACTCTTGAACTCGGTTCTCGCCAAAATCCCGAATGCCGGTTTGGTACGCTTCCTGAATCAGACCGGCGTCCACCTGCTTGGAAACGAGAACTAGCTCGATTTCCTTCGCGCTCCGGCCGGAACGCGTGCAAGCGGCCTCGATCCGGCCCAAAACCGCCTGCAACCGATTGCGAATCATAGGGTTAAATTTATCATAGGCAGCCAAGACAGGCAAAAGAAGATTTCTCTAGAGATTTCTCTAACGCGAGGAAACCAACAATGCTTGACGCAAACGTTCCGCTTTTTCCTTCCCTGCAAGCTGCTCAACCAGTTGGAGTGAAAATTCAAGGGCTGAACCCGGACCTCGGCTCGTCACTATATTTCCGTCCACTACCACTCGCTCCTCTGTAAAGGTAATTGCCTTTGAAAAGCTGCGTTCAAAACCGGGGTAACACGTTGCTTTTCTCCCGTCCAGAACGCCTGCGGGGGCAAGCGCCAGCGCCGGAGCAGCACAAATCGCACCCACTAACTTTTTCGCTTGGTTCATCTGACGGATGATTTCGCCCAGCCGTTTGGATTCGCCCAGATGTTTTGCTCCCGGCATTCCTCCGGGTAGAACGATCGCATCGGGAAGTCCTTTAACATCTTGAAGCGCGACATCTGCTTCTATCCGAACGCCGTGCGCTCCGGCAGTGTTCTTCCCCGTAAGTCCAGCCACCACCACATCCGCCCCGGCCCGTCTCAACACATCAATCGCCGTGACCGCCTCAATTTCCTCAAATCCGTCCGCCAAAATAACGATTACCTTTTTGGCCATAAACAACCTCCCTCTAAAAAACTTCGTGCCTTTTTGAGTTTAAGCAGCAAGTGTCTTAAACGCTTGATGGATCTCATCCAGTTTTTTCTTCGATACTAAGCTCACGGTTTCACGATCGTCGTCCGTGCGCACGTAATACGCATTTTTGCCCGAGGCCGGCGAACCCTGGATCAACGTTTCCCGAGTTCCGTTTTCAAACACGGCGCCGATGACGCATTGGGCCGGCTTCAAACCAAACTTCGGATCGCCTACCGATTCGCCATCCAAAAACTCCCGCACAAACAAACCGTTCAAATCGGCAAGCACGCTGTGCATTGCGCTTGAACCGATCATGGCCCGAGCTGGTTTTTCGAGCATCCACCGCTTGTCTTCCCGTTTCAGTAAAATGTCTTCCGAGGCCGTGCGAAATCGGAGCGATATGAGGTTCTCCTCCAGCAAGTTAAAAATCTGTTTTTTACGAACCGAATAAAGGGAACGGTCAAACGCATTCACAAAGGGTTGATTCACTCGAAAGTACGTTTCTTCGTCTTCCCACTTGGCGTACGATCCTTCGCCGATCGCGGCCTCGGAGCCGATCACCAAACATCGCTCCGCCTGCCGGCCGCTTGAGGTAACGCAGATCGAAAATTGGGGATGGTCAAAACCAAAGTCGGCCGGAGAAATACCTTCCGCCGACAAGGGACGGATCCGGGGCATCATCTTTAAAAGACTCTCCATCCCGTTGACGATCAGCGACTCACTGGGATACACCACGGGCTGCACAATGTTCCACCGGTTGCCGGTTTCCCTTTGAAACACAATTCTGCTTTGCTGCGAGAGGTGATGAATGGACAACCGATCCAATCGATCCTCTGACTTAAGCGAGAGAACGGTAACGGGTGTGGGTTCCGGAGTAAATGCGATCTTCGGATTTGCCGCGGGAGGATGGTGCACCTTGACATAATAAAAACCAGCCACCAGAGCAAGAACCAACAAAAACAATAAGGTACGGAGGATGCTCAATGGTATCGTCTCCGCCAAAAATAGACGACCGTACCCGCTGAAAGAAAAAGAATCGGAACGCCTAAAACGGGAACGAGGAACAAAAATTGTTGATCGACTTCCCGTAAAAAAAGCGGCGTTGCCTTCCGCTCCCGAGGACGAACCGCAACCAAATCATCGTCACCGGCAAGCCACGCAAAGGCATTCAGGATAAAGTCCCTGTTTCCGGACAAATGAAGATAAGCATTTGTTGCGAAATCGCTGTCTCCAAAAACGACGAGACGCCAGCCCAGTTTCGGATTCGAAACGGCCACCGCAATCGGAAGCGGCCCCGGCTGATCCTTGGACTCGTCAAACTCGGCCGTGCCTTCCTTAAGCTGCGCGAGGTCTGTTTCTGCCCAACTGCCGGCACCGGTCCGAGCCAGCTCAGACGTTTCGAACTCCGAAGGTGCGTCTTTGACAATCCGAACCGTTCGGGCAATGGGGAAAAAAGACGCGAGCTCAAACCCTTCCGTCATCCGATGCGGCCCGTATTCGGTCACCAACGGAATCAAGTAATCGGCACCGAACAGTTTGCTTAATTTGTCGACCACGACATTTTCCCCAAGCTCCACTCCGTGGTCCGCTAAAAAATCCTCCAAGTTTTTCCCTTCTTTTGAATCCACCGGATCCATCATGATCAAAACCCGTCCGCCCAGTTTGAGATATTGTCTGACAACGTTTAACTCCTCCGGAAGCAGATCCACGTGAGACCCGCCGATCACCAAAACGTCGGCTTGGTCCGGCGAAACCCCGTCACGAAGAAGAACGGTTTCGTGCACTTCATGATGTTCATTCACAAGCCAGCTCTTGAGCAAACCGTACCCCGCGGGCCCTTTGTTGTCGTTGGGATCCGGACCGCCGTAGCCAGTTGCGAAAACTACTTTTTTCGCAACGTCCCGATTTAGCTTTGCCAATAGAGCCGTGAGGGCTTGCTCGCTCACAGTTCTCGTCTTCAGACGTTTGCCCTTCGCTTCAACGACCACCGTCTCATAATCTTCCACTTCATACTGCTTGGCTTTGGCGGGCATGCGGTCGGGGTCATGAAACTCATACGTGAGGTTCGGATTGCGATACGCGTATTCATCCGCTAGATCCTCGAGCTTTCGTTTCAGAGGATGATCCTCCCGAAAGAAACCTATGATTCGGACCGGTTCGCCGCGCAATGCCTCGATCACCTGCAAAGAAGCCGGGGACAAACTGAAAACGCGTCCCTCGCTCAAATCAAACCGAACGTGGTAGGAACGAAGAAGAAGGTAGGAAAAAAAAACAATCAGAGCGGCAACGCTTAAAAGAACCGCAAGGTGAAGACCGGAAAGAACGTTCTTGAATTTCATCCGAACCCTAACGTTTCCACGTTCTGACTTCAAGCGAACAGAGCGAGGCAAACAAAAAAAACACGACGAAGAGAACAAAAAAAGCCAGGTCCATCGTGTCCACGATTCCGCGCGTTAAGTCAAAGTAATGGCTGGTGAGCGACAACTCCTGAAAGACAGACCCTGCCGCGGGACTCATCCAATCCGCCATCCATCCCACGATCCAGAAAAAAAGCAGCACCACGAATCCGATTCCGGCCGAGACCGCTTGGTGATCAGTCAGGGACGAAACAAACATCCCGAGCGAAATAAAACTTGCGCTCACCAGAAAAAAGCCGCCGTACCCCACAAGAAGCGTTTGAGTTTCAAAGTGCGCCCCTACCACTTCGGCCAAGAAAAAATAAGCAATGCTCGGAGCCGTCAGAACGAGGAGCACTGCCGTCAAGCCCAGAAATTTTCCCGCGACAATTTGAACGTTTGAAATGGGGTAACTAAATAAGAGTTCGAGCGTTCCGAGTTTCTTTTCTTCGGAAAATGAGCGCATGGTCAAGATGGGAACCAAAAGCAGCATGAGGACACTCATATTGGACAAAAAGGGGCTTAACACACCTTCGGTCAGATTCAGACTCTCCACAGAAGCTTGGGGATTCGTGGCTACTTGAAACGACAATAAACTAAAGTAACTGAGCGCGGACCAAAAAAAGTAACCCGATACCCCAAGGAAAAAAGCGCACAGAAGGTAAAAAGAAAACGACCGAACGTACGCGCTAAAGTCGCGCCAACCAATGGCTAGGACTCGGAACATACCTCGTACTCCTCCGGTTCCTGAGTCACGATCTTGAGAAAGATATCCTCCAAATTCCATTCGGCCGCTTTCAGGGTTAACAGCTCAAGGCCCGAATCAAGAATGCATTTTGCGAGAAGCGACCGTACGTCTCTGCCGCGCTCGGAGACGACGAGATAATCGCGCTCGTCTCCCGATTCTCTCTCCAAGGTGACCTTGATCACCCCGGGCAGCTCACTCAGAAAACGCTCCTCGCCTTTCCGTGCCCCCCGAATGGAAATCCGAAACTCTTCCGAACCCTTAAGACGCTTCTCCAACGTTTCGGCCGTCCCGCTTGCCACCAAACGGCCCTCGTTTAAAATGAGGATCTTTTGGCAGGTCATTTTCACTTCAGGCAGAATGTGAGTCGAAAGTAAAACAGTCCGCTCGCAGCCCAATTCCTGAATCAGGGTCCTGATCTCAATGATTTGTTTTGGGTCAAGTCCCCGGGTCGGCTCATCCAAAATCAAAAGAGCGGGGTCGTCCAGCAGCGCCTGAGCGAGCCCGACCCGTTGTTGGAATCCCTTTGAAAGTTTTCCGGTGAGCCGGCGAAAAACAGGACCCAGTCCGCAGCGGTCGACGACACGGTGTACCGCCTTTTTCCGTTTTCCAAAGGGAACACCTTTCAAGGTTGCCGTGTAGTAGAGAAAATCACGCGCGGTCATATCGTAGTACAGAGGATTGTGTTCCGCCAAATAACCTATCTTTTTGCGGAGGGCCGGTTTTGCGCGAAGCAGATTTTGGCCGTCAATGGAGATGGTTCCATCGGAAGGCGGGAAAAAACCCGTGATGAGCCGCAGCAGGGTCGTCTTCCCTGCACCGTTAGGGCCCAAGAGACCGGCGACTTCGCCGCGTTCGATCACAAACGAAACGTTTTTGACCGCTTCGATACGGCCGAACGACTTTGAAACGTTACAAACCGAGATCATACGTGGATACGGGCAAATTTACGTTTACCGCATTGAACCACCACGGGCCGGTCGATAGAAATTCTTTGGTCGGCGGTAGACATCCGAACTCCGTCAATCTTAACCCCGCCCTGAGTAATAAGTCTTCGCGCCTCAGATTTGCTTTGCACCAAACCCGATTGCTCGAGCAAAGTCACAAGGTCCACGGTACCGTCCTTCAAAACGGATCTCGCGATCGAAACCGTTGCTATCTCATCCGGAAGTTCCTTAGAGCGGAACAGTTTGTTGAAGCGTTCCTCTGCCGCCCGAGCTTTTTGGGTCCCATGAAACAAACGCACCAGCTCGCGCGCAAGACGTGCCTTTGCCTCCCGCGGATGAAGCGCGCCTGAAGCGATTTCTTTTTCGATCCTTTTCACCTCACTCACACCGAGATCGGTCGCGTATTGGAAGTAACGCACCGTCAAGTGATCCGGAATCGACATGGTTCTCCCGAATATTTCGTCGGCGGTGTCTTGGATCGCGATGTGATTGCCCAAAGATTTTGACATTTTGTCCTTACCGTCCGTCCCCTCAATCAAAGGCAGCGTGAGAATCACTTGGGGTTCCTGCTTCCAATCCCGCTGAAGCTCTCTTCCCACGAGCAGATTAAATTTTTGGTCGGTACCGCCCACTTCCACGTCCGACTTGATGGCGACCGAATCATAACCTTGAAGCAGCGGATACAAAAACTCTAGGATCGCGATCGGGCGTTTCGCCGCGTACCGCTTTGCAAAGTCATCGCGCTCCAAAATTCGGGCAACGGTATATTTGGAAGTGAGCTGGAGAAAATCATCGGGGCGGAATCGGTCAAACCACTCGGAATTATATCGAACCTCTGTTTTTTTCTGATCGAGGATGCGAAATACCTGCCGCTCGTACGTTTTGGCGTTTTTCTGAACCTCACGAATGCTTAACGTCTTGCGCGTCTCGGACTGTCCGCTCGGATCTCCGATCCGGGCGGTAAAATCTCCGATCAAAAAAACGATTTGGTGGCCCAAATCCTGAAGCTGTTTGAGTTTCCGTAACGGAACGGTGTGACCTAAGTGAAGGTCCGGAGCGGACGGATCCGCTCCGTACTTGATGCGGAGTTTCGTCTTTTTCTTGAGTTTGAGGCGAAGATCCTCTTCGGAAATGAGGTCTACCGCTCCTTCTCGAAATACGCTGAGTTGGATCTCTGGGTCGGTTGACATAAGGTTTGGTTGTGCATTCTAGCAACGAATGAGGAGGCCGTCAATTACACCTAAATCAGACGAGGGAATCCCGACAACAATGTAGGGGCGGGCCTTGTGCCCGCCCGTAATGGGGCGACCACAAGGGTCGCCCCTACAAAACGTTGGGTAAATTGCCAAACGGAAACCCCTGTGTTACAATTCCCGCCTATGTCTATTCATCCTACGGCAATCATCGGAAAAAACGTCTCTTTAGGCAAGAACAACCAGATCGGTCCTTATGCGGTGATCGAAGACGGGGTTCGTATCGGCTCGGACAACCAAATTGGGACCCAAGTGTATCTTGCGACTGGAACGGAAATCGGAGACGCGAACGAAATTCACACCGGCGCCGTCATTGGAGATGCCCCGCAGGACCGGGCTTATCGAGGTGCGCCTACCCAAACCAAGATCGGAAATAAAAACATGATTCGCGAGTACGTAACGATTCACCGCGGAACCAAGGAAGACACCGCAACCGTCCTCGGAAATGAAAACTTTTTGATGGTCAATGCCCACGTCGGACACAACTGCCAGATCGGCAACCGAACTACATTGGTCAACGGAGCAAGTCTGGCCGGTTACTGCACGGTGGAGGACGACGCTTTTTTATCCGGAATGACCGTGTTCCACCAATTTACGCGGATCGGCCGGCTCGCGCTCGTGAGCGCATTCTCGGCGCTCAACCTTGACCTCCCGCCGTACCTAATGTGCGGAGGCCGCGGAGCGGTTGTTCACGGACCGAACGTCGTGGGTTTAAGACGGGCGGGATTTTCTGCACCCATTCGAGACGAAATCAAAAGAGCTTATAAAATTCTCTACCGTTCGGACCTCAATCGAGGCAACGCGCTTAAAGAAATCGAACGAACCTGCCACAGTCCAGAAGTTCAACACCTCGTCGACTTTATTCGGGAATCGAAACGCGGGATTTGTATGGGAGAGCACTCCAGAACTTCCGAAGCGGTCCGGTTCTAACTAATCTTTCACTTTCCGTACGATCAAAATCGAATTTTTCCCGCCGAAGCCGAACGAATTTTTCATGGCCGTTCTGATTTTAGCAGGCCGAGCCACGTTCGGAACGTAATCCAAATCGCATTCAGGATCCGGGTGCTCGTAATTAGTGGTGGGGGGAATCAAATCGTGCTCCATCGCGAGGAGTGTCGTGATCAACTCCACGCTTCCGGCCGCTCCGATCAAGTGACCGATCATCGATTTGGTCGCACTGATCGGTATCTGATACGCGCGATCGCCAAACACTTTCTTAATGATCATCGTTTCCGTCTTGTCATTGAGCAGCGTCGAAGTCCCGTGAGCATTGATGTAATCAATTTCATCGGGAGAAACGCCCGCGGTTGCCAAAGCCAACCGCATCGCACGGACCGCTTCTTTGCCTTCCGGCTCCGGACAGGTCATGTGATACGCATCGCAGGTCATCCCGTGACCTATGATCTCGGCATAAATGTGAGCGCCCCTCCGCCGGGCGTGTTCATATTCTTCCAAGACGAGCATTCCCGCCCCTTCGCCGAGCACAAAGCCGTCCCGATCGATCGTAAAGGGACGACACGCTTTTTCGGGCTCGTCATTTCGAGAGGAAAGCGCACGCGCGGCACAAAAAGCGGCGATAATACCGGGGTAAATTCCCGCCTCTGCTCCTCCCATAATGATAAAGTCGACCGTGCTGCTCCGGATGGCTTCCCGGGCATAACCCACCGCATCGGAAGCGGACGAACAAGCGGTCGCAATGGAAAAGCTCGGGCCCGTAACGCCCAATTCAATGGACACTTGGCTCGCGCACGCATCCGGAAAAGAAGCCAAGGCAACCACCGGGCTTACCCGATCGGGCCGTCCGTGCTTTAAAAGCTCCTCGTAATTTTTCATGATGTGGCCGTGACCCGCCATCGCGGTTCCGATCATCACACCCGTCCGCTCACGGCCGTTCTCACGAGGATTCAAATGAGCATCTTCTACAGCCATTTTTGCGGCCGCAACCGCAAAATGACTGGTTCGGTCCATCCGTCTTAAATTTTTCTTCTGGACGAAGTCTTCGGGCCTAAAATCTTTCACTTCGCCGGCAAACTGCGTCGGAAAGGGCGAGGCATCAAAAGAGGTGATTTTGGAGATACCGTTTTTCCCGCTTTTAACGGCTTCCCAAAAAACATCTTTGCCGATACCGTTGGAGGCAATAACGCCGACTCCGGTCACCACCACGCGCCGCTTATCTGCCATAACTCTCCCTAACAAAAAAGACCCACTCTGGATAAAGTGAGTCTTTCCGTTTCTTAACTAAAAGAGTCGAATAAACCAGAAACAATTGAATTAAGCCTTTTTAAGAGAAAGGGCTATTTTCCTATTCTCGTGGTCCACATTTAAGATAACGGCATCAACCGTTTCCCCTACTCGAAAAGGCGTTTCCAATCCCCCCACCCGTTCTTTTGGAATTTCTGAATTGTGGATCAACCCTTCCAAACCGTTTTCTAACTCGGCGAAAAGTCCGAAATTAACGATCTTGGTGATCCGACCCTTTACTCTGGAACCGCTCGTCAGCGATTTCGTTAATTCCGACCACGGATCATCGGTCAGCTGCTTCAGACCCATGGAAATTTTTTCGTTGGCGGGATCCAAAGAAAGAATTTTTGCTTTCAACTTCTCGCCCTTTTTGGCGATTTCGCCGGGGTGATTGATCTTTTTGAGCCACGAGATATCCGAAATATGGATCAGCCCGTCGATCCCGGGATCGAGTTCGACAAAAATACCATAATCGGTAATGTTGCGAACGGTGCCTTCGATCACATCTCCGGCGTGATACCGTTCCCCCAAGTGTTCCCACGGACTGTTCCCCGTTTGCTTAAGACCGAGAGAAATCTTTCGCGCCTCGCTGTCGATATTTAAAATCACCGCTTCGACCTCTTGGCCGACCGTGAGCAATTCCGAAGGGTGAGAAACCCGCTTGGTCCAAGACAACTCACTGATGTGAATCAGACCTTCCACGCCTTCTTCTAACTCAACAAAAGCCCCGTAAGGCAAAATGTTCGTGACCCGTCCTTTCACCTTGGAATTCACCACATACTTCTGGTTCACGTGCTCCCACGGGCTTTTGGTCGTTTGCTTGAGTCCCAAGGAAATTTTCTCGGATTCCTTGTCGACTGCAATCACCATCACGTCAAGTGAGTCTCCCAAATTCAAAACGGCAGACGGATGTTGCACCCGTCCCCAGCTGATGTCGGTAATGTGCAAAAGGCCGTCGGCGCCGCCCAAATCAATAAACGCTCCGAAATCGGTGATGTTCTTCACGCGGCCTTTCACAATTTGACCCACAGAAAGATTCTTAACGACCCGGCTTCGCGTTTCTTCTTTTTGCCGTTCCAGAAAATCCTTCCGGGAAACAACAATGTTTTTCCGCTTGTGGTTGATTTTCACAATCACAAACGAGGAAACCTGGCCGAGAAATTGATCCATATTTTTCACCGGCCGCACGTCCAACAGGGACGCGGGCAGAAAAGCTTCCATGCCGATGTCTACCATAAACCCGCCGCGGACCTTTTTAAAGATGCGGCCTTGCACCACCGCCCCTTCGGATGCGTTATCAGTCAGTTGGTCCCAACACTTCTGACGATCCGCCTTGCGCTTTGAAAGGATCGCCATTCCTTGGTCATCATCCAACTTTTCAAAGAATACCTCAACTTCATCTCCCACTTTAACCGAAGATGGGTCCGGAAATTCATCCAGATAGAGAAGTCCTTCAGACTTGTAGTTAATATCCACCATTGCTTCGTTTCGATTGATGGAAATAACCTTGCCTTTTACGATTTCGCCTTCTGCAAAACTCCGATTCGAAAGCGTTTGTTGGTACAGCTCCGCAAACGAAGCTGGGTCCTTTTGTGAGGAAGCTTCTTGATCTTTTTTACTTTGGAACATATTTAGGTTGTGTACTCTCTTTCTTTCCGGCTGAGTACCCCACTGCGGTGGCAGTGCTTAGGCAGGAGCAGCGGATAAATACGGGAGGTATTATATCAGATCAGATAAAAAACAAAAGCTTGTTTTTCGAGGACGAAATTTCGAGGACAGAGCTGCCTTGGCGGTTGGTTTAAGGGGTTTAAAGGTGCAAACACAGGTTAAAGCATTATCCTCAGTTGGGGATGTCCTCATATTTGAGAACAATATACCATTCAGTATACCATTCGTATAATTAGGATATCCCATTCAGGAACACTTTCTTAATTTGGAGTGTGATTCGTAGAATTAAGTAAAGTGTCTCCGAAATTGAAGCTGTTTACGCTTGATTGAAGCTCGAGCCAGAATTTGCTCTACGTTTTTAGGAGAACCTTTCTTAAGACCGCGGGTAAGCTGTCGGAGTACCGCGAGGAACCGCTTGAGATCTCGAATCAAAAACTTCCGATTCGCCCAAAAAATGGGGGCCCACAGCCGGGCATCTCCTTGGGCAATTCTCGTCGTATCCCGAAAACCGCTGGCTGCAAACTTAAGCGATCGGGGCGAAACAATTTCCACGAGCAAAGCGGCAACCGCGTGCGGCAAATGGCTGATTTGCGACACGATTCTGTCATGCTCCTCCGGTGTCACAACGTGAACCGACGACCCGAGTCGCTTCCAAATCGACGCGATTCTCTGCTTTGCCTCACGGCTTGAACGCTTTGCCGGAGTAATTAATACACGGGCTCCTTCAAACAAATCCGCTTTTGAATATTCGAGGCCGCCGAGATGGGAACCTGCCAGGGGGTGGGATCCTATAAATTCAATGTTCTTGAAACGGTTCCGGTTTGCCCATTCCATTAATTCACGTTTCGTACTTCCAACATCGGTTACAATCGTTCCGCGCGTGGCCTTGCGGTCGATGACCGAAATAGAGCGCGCAATCGTATCCACCGGCGTACAGACAAATACAAAATCTGCACCGTCTAAAACGCGCGCGACGCGCATTGTCCCTTCGTGAATCAGTCTTTTTTTCTTCGCAAGATTAATTTTCCTCTGACTGCGGCTCACGCCGATGACACGCGCGGCTCGATAATGCCGGCGCAATGCTTTCGCCAGAGAACCTCCGATCAAGCCCAAACCCACAATGACGAACGTGGTCCGTTTCATCACACCGTACGACCCAGTGTCTGCGCAATGGCCCGAATCTGTTGTACGAGTTCTACGCATTGCTTCGGATAAAGCGATTGAGCTCCGTCGCTTTTTGCTTCTTCGGGTTTGTCGTGCACTTCAACCATGATTCCGTCCGCACCGGCCGCCACCGCCGCACGAGCAATCGGAATAACGTACTGACGCTTTCCCGTTCCGTGTGACGGATCCACAAGCACCGGCAGATGGGTTTGTTCCTTAAGAACAGGCACCGCGTTGATGTCCACCGTATTCCGTGTCGCCGTCTCGAAGGTACGGATGCCTCGCTCGCAAAGCATGACCTTAAAATTTCCCTTTGACAAAAGATACTCCGCGGAGAGCAGGAGTTCTTCGATCGTCGTACTCATTCCGCGCTTGAGGAGAACCGGTTTTTTGGACATTCCCACTTCTTTGAGCAAGTCGAAATTCTGGACGTTTCGCGCACCGATTTGGAGCATATCCGCATACTTGGCGACCAGGTCCACGTTCCGCGTATCCATAACTTCTGTGACGACAAGCAAATCATTTTCGTCCGCGGCCTCGCGCAAATACTTAAGCCCTTCCTCACCCAACCCTTGAAAACTGTACGGGGAAGTCCGAGGTTTAAAGGCACCTCCTCTCAAAAAGGAGGCCCCCGCTTTCTTCACTTCCTTTGCGATTCGATGAACCACTTCAGACCCTTCGACAGAGCAAGGGCCCGCCATCACGACCACCCGTTTTCCGCCTACCTGGACGCCGTGGTTCATCGTGAACACGGTGTCTTCGGACCGGAACTCGCGGCTTGCGAGCTTAAACGGTTTTTGAATCGGCATCACGCTGTCCACACCCGGAAACACCTCAAGCGGCTGGACGCGAAGCTTCGACTCTTCACCGATCACGCCGATAATCGTTCGTTCCACGCCGCGTGAAACCTGCGGTGTGAGCCCAAGTTCTTTGACCTTTTCACAAATATGATTGATCTGTTCCGGTGTTACGTCTGTTTTTAAAACGATGATCATCTGCGGTTCACTCCTTTTTTCAGCACGTCGTGAAGCGCACGGACAAAGCGGATTAGTTCCTCGCGCTTTCCAATGGTAACACGAATATAGGTTTCAAGACCATAAGCAGACATGGGCCGAACAATCACACCGTGCCGAAGCAGCGCTTCAAACACCTGCCTCGCATTGCGGCGTATGTTCACAAGAATAAAATTGGCCTCGCTGGGTACGAAATCAAGATTCATTTTGGTGAACTCACGCGCGAGATAACGTCTGCCCTGAGCTACCAAACGTTGTGTCCGGCGCAAAAAATCCAGATCGTCAAGCGCTCCCAACGCTCCGGCCTGTGCCACGCGGTTGACGTTAAACGGCTGGCGGATCTTTTCCAAATACTGGATCAAGGGTTCGGATGCGATCCCATAGCCGATCCGAAGTCCGGCGAGGCCGTGTGATTTTGAAAACGTCCTCAAAAGAATCAGGTGGTTCGTCTTGCGCGCAAGCCGAGCGAGAAGATTCGGAAAATCGTCCGCACCCACAAAATCAATATAGGCCTCGTCAAAACACACGACCACGTCGCGCGGAACTCGGTTCAAAAACGAATCCACTTCATGCGCCTTCACATACGTTCCGGTCGGGTTGTTGGGATTGGCAATGAACACCAGACGCGTCCGACGATCGATCCGGTCCAATATACCTTCAAGATCAAACCGAAAATTCTTCATCGGAACCGCCGTATAAGAAGCCCCGCACGCCTGAGTAATCAAAGGATAAACCAAAAAGGATGTCTCCGAAGAAACGACTCGATCCCCTTGGGCCAGAAAACCCCGTGCCAGAAGTTCGATGATTTCATTGGAACCATTGCCAATGACGAATTGCTTGCTCGATAAGCCAAATGTTTTCGCAAGTTTTTCTTTCAGTGCCGCGGAGCTTCCGTCCGGATATAAATGAATTCCAGAAAGAGCGCGTTTGATGGCGCTCACCGCCTTGGGAGAAGCGCCAAGAGGATTTTCATTAGACGCCAACTTAATGACCTTGGAAAGGCCAAGCGTCCGGGCCACTTCCTCAATCGGCCGACCCGGTTCATAAGGAATTATTCGAGTAATATAGTCTTTA
>Ga0209541_10010404_pt1 | contig 14827 bp, 18 predicted proteins | sample RifCSPlowO2_01_FD_184027 | JGI IMG/M metagenome (GOLD analysis project Ga0209541, IMG submission 184027) | Groundwater microbial communities from Rifle, Colorado - Rifle CSP2_plank lowO2_0.1 (SPAdes) (version 2) | ecosystem: Environmental > Aquatic > Deep subsurface > Groundwater | place... | reverse complement strand
TAGTCCTAAATTATTAATCTTAGATGAGCCTACGGCAGGAGTTGACGTCGAGTTAAGATTGGAATTGCATGAATATTTGAAAAAGATAAACAAGGAAGGGACTACAATCTTGCTGACTTCGCATTACATAGAAGAAGTTGAAAAGCTGTGCAATAAGGTTGCTATAATTCACAAAGGAAAATTAATTGCAAATGATAATAAAAATAAATTAATGAGTGATTTAGATACGGGGCATACAGAAATTTTATTGGACAAAAAAATAAAACCTAAGGCAATGAGTCATGTTGAATTTAAAAATAATAAAATTATCATCGGAAATAAAGGAAAAGACCAGCTGAATAATGTTTTCAAGTATATCCAAGATCAAAAGGCTGTTGTTGAAGACGTTAAAACTGTAAAGGATTCATTACAGGACATTTTCTTGAGGTTGACAAAATGAGCTTTAACTGGGTTGGATTATGGACGCTTGTAAAGAGAGAGCAAGTCAGGACTGTAAAGGTTATTAATCAAGTAATATGGCCGCCGATAATCTCCTCATTGTTATATATCCTAATATTTGGATTTTCACTTGGAAGGAATTTTGACGTCGGTGATGTTTCCTACCTTGTATTTTTAGTTCCTGGACTTATAATGATGAATGTTATCATGGCAAGCTATGACGAATCAGCATCTTCATTGTTTCTTGGAAAATTTATTAACTACATTCAGGAACTTTTAATTGCACCTATTTCTTATTTTGAATTAGTACTTGGTTTTTTATTTGGCAGTGTAATAAGGTCTTTTTTCATAGCAAATATAATCTTGATTGTGTTTTTGTTTTTTATTGACGTCAGTATACAATATATTTCCTGGTATCTTTATTTTATTATAATTGTATCTCTATTTTTTGCATCGATTGGTTTGATAACTGCTTTGTGGGCTGAGAAGTTTGACAATCTAGCAATATTCAACACTTTTTTTATAACTCCTTTATTATTCTTTGGAGGCATTTTCCATTCTATCGACTTGCTCCCTCCAATGTTTCAGAAGTTAAGTTTGTTCAATCCACTTTTTTATATGATTGATGGATTTAGATACAGCATCATAGGAACAAGCTCAGTTGATGTTTTAGCAAGCGCACTTGTTGTTTTTATTTTAACTGTAATTGCTTTTATCTTTTCAGTGTATTTATTTAAGAAAGGGTATAAATTGAAATTTTGATTTCTTCTTCTCAAAATACTTTTGATAGTACTCTTCTGCCTTATAGAATTTTCCTGCCTTTTTTATTTCAGTTACAATTTTATTCTTGAAATTTTTTTGTTGCACTTTTTTTGAAGATAAAGCAACCATTTTTTGTTTTTCACTATGGTAAAAAATAGCAGATCTGTACTGATCTCCAATATCAAATCCTTGTCTGTTTTTCGTAGTGGGATTATGCTCTTTCCAGAAGATCTCCAAAAGTTTTTCATAGGAAATTATTTCTGGATTAAAGGTTATCTAAACTACTTCAGCATGTCCGGTAGTTCCAGAGCAAACATGCTCATAGCTTAATTCCTTGTAATCTTTTCCTCCCATGAAACCGACTTCTGTTTTTTCCACACCTCTTAATTTATCAAAAACTTCCTGAGGATGCCAGAAGCATCCAGTTCCAAAAGTGGCTTTTTCAGTTTTCATAAGTATCGCTCCCTCCGAGATTTGAACTCGGGTTACGGCCTTACTCTTTTTTGTACTCACTTTTTATAAAAGTAAAAGTTGAGAGGGCCGTGTGATTGACCGGGCTACACTAAGGGAGCATAAATTGTCTTCACTTTTCTCACTTTTAAATTTAACCATAAATATTTTAAACTGAAGAAGTTTTCTTTATGCTATGAAAAAGGGGTTGATATTATTTATTTTTTTGTTGTTTGTAAATATAGTTCTTGCACACGAAGATGAAACTGAAATTATTAAAGAGGCTACTAATGGTTTTTTTGAGAACTTTCTGCCTTTATATATAATAACTGCAGTATTTATTTTCTCTGCTGTTCCATTTTTAATACTGGCTTTTTCTAAAAAGAAAATTAGTAGACAGCATATCTATTTTTGGATCATTATTTATTTTGTCGGTGCAATTACCTTAGTTATCATCTTTGACACAATTAATCTGGCTATGAATTCAGAAACAAAAGGCCCAGTGCACTGGCATGCTGATTTTCAGGTATGGAAATGCGGGGAGAAATTGGATATTAAAGATCCTGAGGGATTGGCAAATAGGATCGGCACAACATCATTCCATGAGCATAACGATGGAAGGATTCATGTTGAAGGCATTATAAAAAATATTAAAGACATTGATCTGCATAACTTTTTTAACTTCCTTGGTGGAGGCTTGAGTGAAACTTCTTTTTCTGTCCCTACAAATCAAGGCCTTATAGATGCTAGAGACGGAGAAATGTGCAATGGAGAAACAGGAGTGGGAGAGGTTCAGATATTTGCTTATATTGCTAGTAATGCAAATGCTAGACAGAAATCAGGATTCTTGGTTGAGCAATTAAAGGTAAATGAAAAATATATTATCTCTCCTTATCAGGATGTTCCTCCAGGAGACTGCATAATAATTGAGTTTGATAAAAGAAAAAACAAAACAGACAAAATATGCGACACTTATAAATTAGCTGTTGAGCAAGATAGGATGGTGATAGTGTAATGGTCGAAGCTGTTTTGCCGACAATGTTGACAGTAATAATAACAGCATTAGTTGATTCAATAAATCCATGTGCCATCGGGGTTTTAATATTGCTTATTTCTGTAATGCTTGCAACCAAGCAGAGCAGGATGAGAATGTTTTTCCTCAGCACCCTCTACATTCTTACAGTGGGCTTGATTTATTTTATAGCAGGTCTGGGGCTTGTACAATTCTTGCATGCAATTCCTTTAGTTGTAACAATGATATTGTCTGTTGTAGCTGCTCTTGTTTTAGTCATCGGCGGCTTGATTGAAATTAAAGATAGTTTTTGGTATGGTAGGGGAATTAGCCTGCATATTCCTGCTAGGGCGGTAAAAACAATTCATAAAATGAGCAAAAAAATCAGCATTGTTGGAATTTTATTTTTAGGTGTTTTTGTAGCTGCAGTTGAGCTTCCCTGCACCGGCGGTCCTTATCTTGCAATTACCTTGCTGCTAGCCCAGAATTTTAACTGGACTGCTGTTTTGCTACTTGCCCTGTATAATCTCATTTTTATCATCCCATTAATTGTAATTGTCGGAATTGTCTTATTGGGAGGGAAGATATATAACATTAAAAGATGGAAGCTAAAATACAGAGGGTATATGAAGCTTGCTATCGGTTTGACTTTAATATTCTTGGCGTGGCTTTTAATATTCATTGCAAACGGGAGGATTAATCTGGGATAGGATATGAAAATAGTTTTGGTTGAAAAAAGAGATGGAAGATGTGAAAAATTTGACGAGAAAAAAGCATACAATATATTTTGCAGGGTTTTTTTGAATGCACACTTAAGCGAGAGAGAAGCTGGAAAATTTGCTGACAAATCGATAGGGGACTTGAAGATTTTTTTGAAATCGAAAAGAAAAATAAAGTCAGAAGATTTGTTCAGACAAAAGATTAAAATACTAAATAAGTATAACAAGGAAGCAGCGTTTTTGTACGAAACACATCGCGACATTAATTAAAATTTTAAAAAAAGGAGGACGAAAATGCCAGGTAAAAATAAAAGTAAAAAGAAAACTGCCAAAAAGAAAAAAAAGAATGTTTGTGAGGTTTGCTAGTTTTATTTTAATTTAGAATCATTCTAGAATCAACAGCATAACCTTTATCTTCATTAAGAATAAAAGGATTAATATCAAGTTCATCTATGTTTTTGTGCATTCTGGGGATTTGGGAAACTTTGACTAAAACTCTTCTCAGTAATTTTGTATTTAGTTTTATTCCGCGAAAGCCGTGAAATATCTTGTTTGCTTTTAATTCCTCAAGCATAGATCCGGCCTCATCATAATCTATCGGGCACTTTCTTATCGAAAAATCTTTGACTATCTCAGTAAAAATTCCACCGATGCCGAATAATATTATGTGGTTGAATGTCTCATCTTTTTTTAATCCTATTATGAAATCCTTTCCTGAGAAATATTCCTGCACAAGAATCCCATCAAGTCTCAGCTTTCTTTTCTTTGCAATATTTATCAAGTCCCTGAAATTTTCTTCTAATTCTTTTCTATCGTCAACTTTCCTAACACCGTTGATATCAGACTTGTGAAGAGCATCTGGTGATATTATCTTAAGCGCAATAGGAAACTTTGGCTTCTTTATTTCGGCTAATCTTTTAACCAGTTTATTTTTTGCTACTGGAATATACCTAGAAAGAATTTTGTCTGATTCGTATTCTGTTAAAATTTTCTGCATAAATTAATTAGTTTTTGAATCTTTAAATACTTAACCAAAACATTTATTAAGAGTAATAATTACTATCAAGTAATATCAATAGGGGGTATTTTATCATGGAATCTGAAATGATAAATCAAAATCCTGATCAAGAATCAGCTGTTACTTTGGAAGAGCAGACCGTTGAGGAATCTAAAGCAGAAGAAGCTCAGTCAAAGGAAACTGCTGAAGAAAAAACTTCAGACGACTGGAATGAAAGTTCTGGTGAGACTGAAGATGAAGGAGAAGAAGAGGAATAATCCTCTTTTGATTTTTTTATTTAAAATCTTTTGATTTTTTCCCTTCTTATGAATGAACTAACTGATCTATGGTTCCTTATTGGTATGTTTTTATGAAATATTTTGTTAAGGTATTCAGCTATTAAGACATTGTTTATTTTTCCTTGTTGATTTCTATATCTATTGTCTTTGCTCATCTTGATAGCGGTTTTTCTCTCTTCTGGGTTCCACCAATTATAAGTATAACTCTCAAGAACATCCTTCAATTTTAGGTTTTTTCTTTTAATTGAAAATCCAACCTTATCTCTAAATTTTTCTAGGTTTTCTTTTCCACCGATTCTAATTCTGTAATTAATCCCTTTTTTGTTAAATCCGGTTCCAGTTCTATGATCTATATTTTGGATTCTAATCCCTAAAGATTCAATTAAATTTTTCATAAAAAATATTAATTTTTTATTTGAGTTAAAAACAGAGATAAATCTTGTTGCAGTCTTTGGTGTATTTAAATTAGATCCTGAAACTCCACCTTCGGCATCAAAAAATCCTTTTAGAAAAGAAGATTTTATCTTATTGTTACATTCTTTTATACTAATGATATCAAAATTATTTAAAAATCGAGCTGCTCTTAAAGAGTATAATGTTGTCACATAATGTTTTGTATTTTTTCTTTGTCTGAAATATACTGGAACTTTTGCCCATTTTTCTAATTGCTTCTTGAAAAATTGTGCGAAATCTTTGTCTTTTACTGTTAAACCAATATGCCCTTTAGTCTCTTTTAATTCAATATATCCGTCTCCTTCAATTACCCCTAATATATAGGCAAGTTCTATAGATAATCTATTAAAATTTGGATTTAAGAATCGACCTTGTGGAAGTTGTCCTTTTGTTGTCCAACCTCTAACTGCATTTATAGTTTTTAAATTAAGTTTTTTAGCTATTTCTAAATATGTAAATCCTTGTTTTCTTAGTTTGATCGCTTCTTCGTATTGTTCTTTGGTATACATCTTATGATTTTGCTATTCTCCACATAGCTTCAAAATATTGTCTAAACGATGATGCTACTTCGTCGCCTTTAATCATAATAATTATAGGTGTCTGAGACAAAATAATTATCAGAACTTTGTTCTTGTAAATATTAATTTCAGTAGGAGTATTTTGGTTTAAATATTTTACATCAATATGCCTCTTTGCTACTTTTGATTTTTCAAAATATTCTCTAGAATTTTTATTAAAAATGGCTTTAATTTTAATTCCTTTTCTAATGGTTTTTATTTGATATTTATCATAAAAATTTCTCGTTCTCTTTGGGTCATATCCTTTACTTGCACCAAAAACATAATCTATCTCTCCTTTATTTAGCGTACTTACCATATCTTCAAATACAGTTTCCATTCCCCTCCATCCCTTAAATATCTCAGCGTCTATGTCCTCTTTTAGAAATAAGGATTTTCCCTTTAGAGAGGGTAAGATTTTTTCAAATGCTTTTTGTTGTTTGTTTATTTCTTCCTTTTTTTCCTCTAAATAATCTTTTATTCTATTAGGGGGTGCTGCCTTAAAGTATTTTACTTTATTTTTTAAAATATAACTTGCAAGACCTTTATCCATTAATTTATCTAGAACTTCATAAACTTTAGAAGAAGTAATCCTTGCTTTTTTGACTAAAGGTCCCTTAGAAGTTGACCCCAATTCAAGTAAAGCAAGATAAACTTTTATCTCAGACTTTGTTAACCCTGCTTTTTCTAAAACTTCTATAGTATCATTATTCATAACCAAGTATAGGAATTTAAACTATTTAAATTTTTCTATATTAGACCATCCTAGGGGGGCACTAATATTTATATAGTTAATAAAATTTCATTTGTAAAGAACAACTTGGAGGTTAAAATGTCACTAAGAGATTATTTGACATATATAAGGCTTGAAAGAGAATTTAATCTAAATGATCCTATATGGAAAGTACCGTATAATGATCCGAAATTATATATAGATGGATTAAGAGAGGGTAAAAGAAATGCCATAAAAAGGATGGCAAAGAGATCATTAATAACATTAGCCACATTGGTAGCTTTAACGGGCTCTGGATTATATCTTCATAGTTCAAATGACGAATATAATAAAATATTAACTGAAGCCTTTAGAAAAGCTGACTTAAATGGAGATGGTAAAATCTCAGATTCTAGGGAAATGGCAGAATTTTTTAGTAGCTTACCTTATCCAGCCAAATATTTCATTAGACCTTAATTTTTTCCTCTTTTTATACCCTCTAGACTTTACATTACATAAAATAGTTAATTTTATATTCTTCTCTAAGTTGTATTAAAGTGAATGAACTTAGAAAAAAGATTTGATTTGGTTACCCGTAATGTCCAGGAGATTATAACGAGAGAGGAATTGAAGGTATTATTGAAAGACAAAAAAAGCCCCTCTGCTTATTGGGGAACGGCCCCTACTGGCAAGGTTCATATCGGCTATTTAATTCCTATTTTGAAGATTTCTGATTTCTTGAAAGCTGGATTTAAATTTAAAATTTTAATTGCGGATTTGCATGCTCATTTGGATGACCAGAAGACGCCTTGGAGTTTATTAGATTCCAGAGCAATATATTACCAGGAAATCATTATGGCATTGTTTGATGCATTGAATATCGATTATTCTAAACTAATTTTTGTTAGAGGGAAAGACTTCCAAACAAATTCAGAGTATGTTGTGGACGTTTTAAGAATGAGTGCTTTAACTACCCTATCGAGGGTAAAAAGATCCGCTGCTGAAGTTGTTAGATTTGGAAAAGAACCGAAATTGGGAGGGTTTATTTATCCTTTAATGCAAACAGAGGATATTCCTGCTTTAGAAGCTGACGTGGCTTATTCTGGTGTAGACCAAAGAATGATATATGCTCTTTCTAGAGAATTACTTCCTGAGTTGGGTCATAAGAAACCAATTTGTGTGTTTACTCCCATGTTGCCTGGATTAACTGGAGGAAAGATGAGCGCCAGCGACGTTAAAAACAAGATTGATTTGCTTGATTCTGAGAAGGAAACTGAAAGAAAAGTTAATAGTGCATATTGCAAAGAAGGAGATATTAAAGATAATGGTGTTTTAGCATTTTGCGAATATTTTTTGTTTCCATATAAAGGAAAATTGAAAATTGAAAGGGCAAAGAAATTTGGCGGTGATGTTCATTATGAAAATTATAAGGAATTGGAAAATGATTTTGTCAAGAAAAAACTGCATCCTGCTGATCTGAAGAAGATGGTTAGTGGAGAGCTTAATATTTTGCTAGAGCCTGTTAGGAAAAAATTTGAGAAGAAAGAGAAACTGCTGAAAGAGGCTTATCCCACGTCTTAACTTTCATAACTCCTGCTGGAAAACTTTATAAAACTATTTTTATTAATTTATTGTATGGAAAATGACGCGCTATATAGGATTCGACACTGCTACAATGCAGCCGTGCATAGATGGGATAGTGGTTGCGCGGGGAGGGAAGCAGAAGCTGACGAACAGCATAAGCAAGAGACCATATTAACGGATGCTTTAGCACAATTGGGGCAATTAAGAGAATTATTGGATGCAGAAGAATCGATCTTTGCTGCTTCATTCGGATATGAGAGATAAGAGACAGAATCTTTGATTTATATTTTTCAATCTGCTGTTTTAATTTATGGCATTAATTTATAAACCGTTTGTTTGTTGTTTCTTCTTCATGAAGAGACGGTTGATGGGGGTGGAGACCGAGATCGGGCTTGCCTCTGACAGAGAACGATATGCAGACGGAAGAGACGTTGCACAGCAGATTCCTGAATTTATTCATAAAAACCCACTTACAATAGATGATTTTGATCCCCTATTTTTAGAGCAATGCAGCAATACTGATGAATTCGCGGATGATGTTTTGTCTTCTTCTAAAGCAGTGGAGATCGATGTTTCATTTTCTTTTGGGGCCCCTGAAATAGTAGATCCGGGTTATTTCTTGGGTAATGGAGAAAGATTGTATTTTTTAAATAACCATCTTGAAATTTCTACGAGAGAATGCGATAGTGTTTTTGAGGTGGCTGCTGCAGATCAAGCTGATGTTAGGATACTGGATGCTGCGATTAAAAAGTTTTGGAGAAAAAATCCAGGCTATGGAAAACTTAGTGCTTTTAAGAATACCTCTTCTTTTGATGGGAATTACGAGATTACTTGGGGGGGAAGGCATGAAAATTACCAGATGGAAAGAAGTGCTTGGGATAAGAGAGATTACCTAATCCCATTTCTTGTTACTAGGCAGGTTTTTACAGGATCTGGTAATATAAGAGAGACCCCTATTAATGGTAGCTGGAAAGGATTTGATACTTATTTTGAATTGAGCCCGAGAGCTAATTTCATTGAAATGGTAGAAGGAGGAGATACACAATCGAATAGGCCAATAATCCAAATGAGGGATGAGCCCCTAATAAATAGAGAAAAGTACCGGAGATTTCATCTTATTGCCATGGACCCTTGTAATTGCGTTTATACAACTGCTTTAGCTTTTGGAACAACACATTTGGTGCTGCGCTTATTAGAGGAGATAAAAGAGTTTAAGGTTCCGGCATTAAGGAATCCTGTTCCCTTTGTAGATGAAACTGGAGAAAGAAGAAGGGGGGCGATTCAACAGGTATCTATTCATCCTTATAGCTGTTTGGAGTTTGAGGATGGAGGAGATAAAGTTATGACGGCATTCCAGGTGCAACGTGAATTTTATTATAAACCTGCTAATAAATACTTTAAAGGGACTAATAAAGAGACTGATTGGATTTTAGATAATTGGAACAGGGTGTTGGAAGAGTCAGAAAAATCTAGGAATCAATTTCCTTTGGACATGGTCGGGTTAGTTGAATGGTTTACTAGATTCGATCTTCTCATGAGGAGGGTTGAGTTTGTTAAAAATGCCTTAACCGACGAGGAATATAAATCTTATTTTGGAGGCGATGCTCCCCGTTCTGACAAAATAGATCTCTCTAGTGAAAAGGACAGGAGGTTTTTAAGAGACCAAAATCTTGAATATGATTGCATTGATATGAGAAGAGGACTGATTTTTTCTATCCCTCAACGAACCCTTTGTTATCCTTGCACTCCCGAATATGTTTTGCAGAAAATTTTTGATCCTTGCTTTAGCACACGTTCAAGTCTTAGGGCATTTGCTATTTCTTTTTATCCTGATGAAGTCGACAATGTTAATTGGGATTATCTTGTCTTTAAAAATGGAAGGGGCAAATTGAATTTGTCCAATGTTGATTTTACTGATTATAAGACGATGAGGGGATTCTATGACAGAAGAATTTCGTTGGATGAATTTTTGACTTATTGCGATAAAGAGGGAATGTTGGCTGATAAAAGTAAAACTCCCCGGAAGCAGATAGCAAAACTTTATTAATTCTTTAATTTCTTTTTGGTTTATGTATAGAGAATATGCTGATTTTGCTTTGAGATTTTTAAAGAAAAAAAATGTTGACTATGGAGAGGTGAGGCTTGAAGAGCATGAAGAAGAGGGATTGATTTTAAAAAATGGTGTCGTTGAAGTAAGCGGATTCGACCACACCGCAGGCATCGGGGTTCGTTTTCTATTGAATAATTCACTTGGATTTGTTTCGATTAATAGATTTGAAAAAGACTCCATAAAAAGGAATATAGAGAAAGCAGTCAGACTAGTTCGCAAGGGAGGCAGGTTAAGTGAAAGAGTAAGGCTTTCTGAAGAATCGGTTCATAAGAAAATGTATAGGGCGGCTCAGAAAATAAAATTTAAAGACGTTAGTTTGAGGGACAAGATTAAATTATTACATGAAACAGATTCCAATGTGAAAAAAGCCATTGGGAGATACTTGAGCTTGAGTTCTGATATTGCTAGAAAATATTTTTTGACGACGGAAGGAGCGAGAATTACTTCTGAAGTGCCAAGAGTTAATTTTACTTATTTTCTCACTTTGGGTTTAGACGGAAAAAACGGGCAAAAATACTGGCAGCTCTGCAACTCGGGAGGATATGAGCATGTTAAGAGATGGAATCTGCCTAAATTTATTTTAGATGAGTATAAGGCTATTGAAAAAAACTTGAAATATGCTAAAAAATCTCCGAAAGGAAAAATCGACGTCGTTGTCGGGCCTGAGGTTACTGGGATAATGGTGCATGAAAGCGTCGGGCATCCATTCGAGGCTGATAGGATATCTGGAAGAGAGGCTGCTCAAGCTGGAGAAAGTTTTATACGCAGAGATATGATTGGGAGCATGATTGGAAATAAGATTGTGAATGTTGTGGATGATCCTACTCTGGAAAACAGCGCCGGATATTATCTTTATGACGATGAAGGGGTTAAGGCTAGAAGAAGATTTCTGATAAAGGACGGAAGAATAAATGAATTTCTGCATAATAGAGAGACGGCTAGTGAGATGGGTGTCAAGAGCAACGGGGCTGCGAGGGCTGAAGACTATGACAAAGAAGCGATTGTAAGAATGGCCAATACCTTCTTGATGCCTGGAGATTATTCTGAAGAGGAATTATTTGAAGACATAAAGTTGGGAGTTTATATTCGAGACTTTACAGAATGGAATATTGATGATAAAAGATTTCAGCAAAAATACGTCGGCAGCGAATCTTATTTAATAAAAAATGGAAAACTAAGGTATCCTGTCTTAAGACCTGTGCTGGAATTAACGACGCCAGTTTTATGGAGCAGCATTGACGCCATTGGCAAGAATCTTGAATATCATACTGGAACCTGCGGAAAAGGCGAGCCTATGCAAGGGGTGCCTGCATTTCTCGGAGGGCCTAGTATAAGAATAAAAAATGTAAAATTGGGTTAAAATGGAAGCGCTGGAATATCTGATGAAGAAACTGAAACAGAAAAAAATAGATGATGCTGTCTTAACTTTTTCTGCCAACCATTCCAGACAGATTAAATTTGCCGATAATAAAATTGTTAAAACCGGAGTTGAGGAACTGCGCAACATAGGAATCTTCGTCGTGAAAGACAAAAAAATTCTTACTACTAGCTGCCATAACCTTATTGGAGAAGCCGGGCTTTCTAATATCGGCAAGGGTTTTGTAGAGCCAAACAAGAAAAGCATGGATAAACTCGTCAAAAGAATTTTTGAATTTTTAAAATTAGTGCAGCCAAAAAATGATTATTATGGAATCAATGATAAAAAATTTAGATATCAAGAAATTAAAAATGGTTATGATCCTAAAGCGATTAATATAGATGATGTTGATTACGTTGATAAGGGGATTAATGCCGCTTTCAAGGAAGGAGCCAAAAGAACAAATGGTATCCTGGAGGTTCATGACCTTAAAAGCACAATTTTAACATCTAATGATATCATGTTTAATGAGAAGAGAAGCGAGCTTTATTTTTCGATTAGGAGCTTTATAAAAAAAGATGAAAGCGGACATATGAATGCGCTGAGCACAGACTTGAGAAAATTTGACGTCGAGGAAGCTGGGAAAATTTCCGGAGAGACTGCAAGAGACAGCAGGAATCCCTGTAAGGGGAGCAAGGGAACTTATGATATTATTTTTGGCCCTATGGCGATAAGCCCTATTCTTAATGTCATTGGCGAGAGCGCTTCTATTTTTTCTGTCGAGGCCGGATTGAGTTTTTTTTCAGGCAAGGAGAAGAAAAAAGTTGGAAGCAAAAACATTACTCTTTATGATGATGGAAAGTTAACTGGGGGCGTTAATTCTGTTAAAGCAGATGCAGAGGGGGTTGCAACCAGAAAAAATGTTTTAATTGAGAAGGGAATTTTTAAACAATATCTGCATAATACTTCTACTGCCAGAAAATATAAAGTTGAGAGCACTGGAAATGCCGGATTGATTAGCCCTGTACCTTGGAACATTGTCGTCGAGAAAGGTGATTTAAATCTTCCTGAGATGATTAAAGAAATTAAGAAAGGGATTTATGTTACAAATGTATGGTACACAAGATTTGCAAATTATCATGCAGGGGATTTTTCTACGATTCCAAGAGATGGCGCATTTTTAATTAAAAATGGTAAAATTATCGGAAGCTTGAAAAATGTAAGGATTAGCGAAAATATCTTACACCTTCTTCAAAATGTGGAATGTGCAGGTAATAAAGCGAGATATCTAAGAAGCTGGGAAGCCAGAACTCCTGTGCTAACTCCACATATTTTAATTAAAAACTGCAATATAACCGTTCCCACATCATAATGATTGACTACGTGAGAGAAGCTTGCAAGATTAGCTGTGAAATCTTAAAGGAGTGCTTTGATAATTTTAATTTTGGAACTGAAATTGAAGCAGCTAAATATTTGAGAAAAAAAGCAAAAGAGAAAAATTGTAAATTGGCTTTTTCACCGTTAATAGTTTCAGGAAATAATTTTTTAGAGATCCACCACAAGCCAGACAAAACTAAATTGAGAAGATTTGTGATTGTTGATTTTGGAGTTAAATATATGGAGTATTGTGGTGATATTACGAGGATGCTCTATAAAGGAAATCCGAGTAAAGAAGAATTGAAGCTGTATAATCTTGTCAGGAAAGTTCAGAAAAATGCGCTGGAGAATTTAAGGGTTGGAGATGATTATTGCGACCTTGACTTGAAGGCGAGAAGGGATTTTGGCGAATATAAAAAATATTTTGAGCACAACCTCGGGCATGGTGTTGGCAAGAAGATCCATCAGAAACCCTGGATAAATTTTAAATCCAAGGACGTTGTAAAAGAGAGCGATGTAGTTACAATTGAGCCAGGGATTTATACTAAAAAATTTGGAATAAGAATTGAGGATACGGTGTTGGTTAAGAAAAATAAGATTGAGGTGCTGACAGATTTATCAAAAGAATTAATTGTTTTAGATTAAGAACTTTCCATTTTCTTGGATTACTTTTCCGTCGATGATGACTTTTCCTTCCTGCCTTAAATCTTTAATCATATCCCAGTGGAGTGCTGATTCATTTGTTCCTCCGCCTTCTTTGTATGCTCTTCCCAATGCGAGATGGATTGTTCCAGAGATTTTCTCGTCGAATAAGATACTTTTTACGAACTTTTGGATCTTAGAATTGAAGCCAATTCCAAATTCCCCTAGATATTTTGCTCCGGCGTCTGTTTCCAAGCATTCTTTAAGGAATTTCTCACCCTTTATTGCTGATGCCTCAATCACTTTTCCATCTTTGAACTTTAATTTTATTCCATCGACTTCCCTTCCTGACTTAATTGCCGGGAATGAGAATTCAATATAACCCTGAGTTGATTTTTCTAAGGGGGCTATGAATACTTCTCCGCAGGGCATGTTATCCTTTCCATCTCCCCTTTCTGCCTTTCTTCCATTAATCGAGAATCTTATCTCTGTATTCTTGCCTATGATCTGGACTTCCCTTCCTTTATCTAAAATCTCTTTTAGCTTATCCTGCTCTTTTGAAATCTTTTTCCAGTCTTGGATTGTGGCAGAGTAAACAAAATCTTCAAATTCCTCTAATGACATGTCTGCTTCTTGTGCCTGCGCATTTGTCGGATAGTAGAAAAGAACCCACCTTTTCTTTAAGATTTCTTCTGAAATTGGGTTTGTAAGTTTTGATCTTAGCGCCATTTTTTTTGGGTCTATATTAGTTAAATCACGAGTATTTGAGGGGGCCCTGATTGAGAAGAAGACGTCAAAGTATTTTGCTTCCTGAAGTGCAAATTCCGGGGGATGCTCCAACTGCTCTTTGGATGCATAATCATAAAAAATTTTGTTTAAGTCGGAAATTCCGATGCTAACTCGAGGATATGCCCCTTTTTGGATGCAGAGCTTGTAGATTTCTTTTACCAAAGATAATGCTTCCTGCGATGCCTCTATCAAAACCTTGTCTCCCTTCTTAACTTCATTTGAATAATCCACTAATATCCTTGCAACTTCCTTTATTCTTGGATCTATCATTTTCAGAATTGAAAGTAAAGAATTTAAAAGCCTTTGTATTACCCATCTTTATGAGATGCTTCATCGCGATTGAGTTGCCAGGGGATGTTAAGGAAAAGCTGAAGCGGATAGAATTTGACGAGCAAACTGCCATAGTTACCAAACCGAGTGATTATCATCTCACATTAAAATTCTTAGGGGAGGTTAATGAATCGAAGTTGGAGAGGGTGAAAAAAGAATTAAGAAAAGTGAGGTTTAAACCCTTTGTACTAAAACTTGATAAGATAGGAAGCTTCCCCAAGGACAAGAAATTTATCAGC
>Ga0209541_10010402_pt1 | contig 14829 bp, 11 predicted proteins | sample RifCSPlowO2_01_FD_184027 | JGI IMG/M metagenome (GOLD analysis project Ga0209541, IMG submission 184027) | Groundwater microbial communities from Rifle, Colorado - Rifle CSP2_plank lowO2_0.1 (SPAdes) (version 2) | ecosystem: Environmental > Aquatic > Deep subsurface > Groundwater | place... | reverse complement strand
TTGACATCGCCCTGCAACACGCCGCCCTGAATGGCGGCACCGACGGCCACCACTTCATCCGGGTTTACACCTTGCATTGGGTCTTTACCAAAAATGCTCTTAACCTTCTTTTGCACGGCCGGCATGCGGGTCATTCCGCCCACTAAAATCACAGCGTCAATGTCGCTGGCTTTTAGCTTGGCGTCTTTGAGTGCTTTTTCGCATGGTACGGCAGTTTTGTCTATCAAATCACCTATTAAACTTTCTAGTTTGGCACGAGTTAGCTTGTGCTCAAAGTGTTTTGGTCCTTCAGAATCGGCTGTCAAGAATGGCAGGTTGATGTTAACTTCGTTGGTTGTAGACAGCTCAATTTTGGCTTTTTCGGCCTCGTCGCGCAGACGCTGCATAGCGGCTTTGTCGTCTGTTACGTCAACGCCTTGCTCTTTTTTGAACTCGTCGGCTAGGTAGTTGACGACAACGCGGTCGAAGTCGGCACCGCCAAGGTGCGTGTCGCCGTTGGTACTTTTTACTTCAAATACACCGTCGCCAAGCTCCAAGATAGAAATGTCAAAGGTACCTCCGCCAAGGTCGTAAACGGCAATTTTCTCGTCTTTTTTGCTGTCTTTGTCCAGTCCGTAAGCGAGTGCGGCAGCAGTCGGCTCGTTGATTATACGTTTTACTTCCAAACCGGCAATTTTACCGCCGTCTTTGGTAGCTTGGCGCTGGCTGTCGTCAAAGTAAGCTGGCACGGTGATAACAGCTTCGGTTACCGGTTGGCCCAGGAATGTCTCGGCATCGCTTTTGAGCTTGCCAAGCACCATGGCACTAACTTCTTCCGGGCTGTATTCTTTGTCGCCCATTTTGACCTTAACGCCGTTGCCGCTTTTGATCATCTCGTAGCCCATCAGTTTGATGTCTTTTTGGACTTCGGCATCGGTCCAGTTGCGGCCAATCAAACGCTTTACTTCATAAATCGTATTTTTGGCGTTAGTTACCTGTTGACGGCGAGCTACTTGCCCAACCAAACGTTCGCCGTTTTTATTTAATGCGACTACGCTTGGCGTAGTTCGTGCGCCCTCGCTGTTGGCGATGATTTCCGCTTTGCCGGATTGCATAACTGCCATCGCCGAGTTAGTTGTCCCTAAATCGATTCCAATTATCTTTCCCATATTATTTGCTCCTTTCGCAGCTTAAATTATTAATTATTGTCTTCATCTAGATATCTCCTTCTTGTTTATATCCTAAAAAATCCAAAACTTTGCGGCGCGCTGGGCCAATTAGATCTAATGACATTAAAGCCGCCCTTCTGGCACCTTCTTCATCGCCCGAAGCCATACAAGCCTCATATTCTTCCACGGCAACGCTAGATAGCTGAAGGCTTAATTGTATTTCATCAGATGGTACGAAACCTTCACCATCAGCCATTATTTCTTCTCCTTTTTAACCCGCACCATGGCGTGGCGAATTATATTATCACCTAGCACATAACCAGTTTGTAACTCTTCAGAAACTATCTCGTGGTGACCGCCGGTGTCGTCCATACTGATTGCCTCGTGCAAATGCGGGTCAAACGGTTTGCCAACAGTTTTAATACGTTCCACGCCCAGAGTCTGCAACACTTGGTCAAACTGAACTTTTACTCCCACAACTCCTTTGGCCCAATCTTCCCATATTTTCAACTGTGGACTGTGGACTGTGGACTGTGGACTGTGCGCGATAGCGCGCTCTATGTTGTCAATCACAGGCAAAAGCTCGCGGACCATACTGGCTTTGACCATTTCGCTTAGGCCCGCAATTTGCTCATCGTGGCGTCGGCGAATATTCTCGGCATCAGCCCGCTCGTGCTGCAGTGCCTCAGTTAATTGACCAATTTGCTGGTATAAATCCTCCACCGTAACTTTAGGCTTTGGACTTTTAGCTTTGGGCTTATTGCTCATAAAGTGCCTCCTCTAGGGCTTTACCAGTTCTAGAAACCAGCATCATAACATCGCGGTAACTTTGGCGAGTTGGCCCAAGCGTACCGATGTAGCTGTTATCCGAATATGGGCTGCGGAAACGGCTAACTATCATAGAACAGCCGGCACCACGCCCGATGGGATTTTCCTGGCCGATGTAAACACTAAGCGGCTCGTTTAGCTCGGCCTCGCGTAGCCATGGCTCTAGATTATCAAGCAAACTGGCGACTTGTTGAACTTGGTTGGTATTCATAAATTCCGGTTGGCCAAACAGATTAGATAAACCGCTCATATATAACTGGTCGCCAATTGTAGCCAGACCTAGATTACTGGTTAAGTCAACCAATATGTCAACGGCGTTGCGAATTGTGCGCTCCGGCGCGCCACCGGTGTGGACTCTGGTTGTTAGGGCCCTGCCGGCTCGGCGCTCAGCTGGTGTTTCATCCTTATTTTCCACCATATTATTAACGTAAAAACGGTATCCTTTATCTGTTGGTACACGTCCAGCACTGGTGTGCGGGTGGGTTATAAAACCCAAATGTTCCAAATCTGCCATATCAGCGCGGATTGTAGCCGAAGACACCCCAAAAGCCTTTGCCAGCAAGCTAGAGCCCACTGGGCTAGCCACCTCTGCAAATTGCTCCACAATGGCCTGCAAAATAAGTTTTTGTCGATTAGTTAACATGGCACTTTCCATTATCTATAGGACTTTCACGCATTTTCGTTAAGTCCAGAGTAAAGCTGCTTGTTAGCGAAAACTGTTTAGGTTCAAGAAAGGTAACTGTAGTTACATTGAGTGAAGATAAACAGTTTGCAGCCAAGCAGGTTTGGTCTGGGATGATGAGAATGTGCGAAAGTCCTATTAAGTGCTAGTTTACCAAATTGGCACTCAAGAGTCAAGAGTGCTAGTATGCAGGTTCAATGGTGTATAGATTGTAGATGAAAACTGCGCTATTTTTTGAGACTCTGAACAAATCGTAGCCGTAGCTACGATGAGTTGAATCGGAGAAAAATAGATAGCAGAATTCGCTACAAGATATATGCCAGTGTAACTGTATATCTAGCACTTTGACTCGCAGTCAAGAGTGCTAGTCGTCCACTGTCGTGGACTCCAATTATCAATTATCAATGTTCAATGCTCAATAAATTAGCAATTTTCATTTAACAATGTATGTGCACCCAAGCACAAAAGCCAGGCACGCCGAATAGATTTGACTCGCAGTCAAGAATACACTGAGTTAATTCGCGGTCAACACTCCTAATTACTAATTATTGCTTTGGTCTTATCATAGAGTTGTTCGGCCAATAATCGTGCGGTTGATTGTTCATCAGCATCTATCACGCCGTTTTGGACAATTTGATGAATATGTTCAACTGCCTCTGCAAGATTGTCATTGATAACAAATTTATAATACGGCTCGGAAACGGCAGCTTTCAGCTCTTTGGCGGCGCTTTCCATGCGCCGGCGGTATTCGTGCGGGCTCATTTCACCCCTATCCCTGATGCGTCGTTGCCATTCTTCAAAACTCGGCGGCAACACAAATAGAGCAATAGCGTCCGGCTTGGCTCCCATAATATTATGAACACCCACGACTTCTATATCGGTAATGGCCGTTTTTCCTTCAACGCGCGCCTGTTCAAGCTCGCGGATACTAATACCGGAAACTTGCTGATTATGAATAATCGCTGCTTCTAGAAATAGTCCGGCTTTAAGTTCGTTTAACATTTCTTCTTCGGAACGAAACCAGTATTCGCGGCCGTTTTTTTCCAAAATGCCGTCGTTTACACGAGGTTTACGAGTTGTATCGGAGACAATAAAGTGATATTCGCCGGTTTTTTGCAACTCTCGAATTAGCGTATTGCGCCCAATGGAAGACGGCGCTACGAGTAATACCAGTTTTGTGCTTCTAAGTGTTTTTTTGCTTGCATCAGAGACGTGATAGTCTGCCAGTATTTTCTTGAATTCATCTAGATTTTCGAGTCTGTTCATGTATTAGTTATACCAGATAACACCGTACTTGACCAGTAAAGTTGGCTATTTATTATAAAGATTTTTAGAAGACCATAAAATAGTAAGGGCGTGCCCTTTGTATTTGTTCTCATTCACAGAAGTTTTATCAGGAAATTTCTCTTTGATAAGTTCTGCGAGGCGTTTCCCTTCATCGTAAGGTACTACTTTGTCTACTTTTGAAAGAAAAATAGAAATTGACCTAACTCCAGAGAGGTCCAGATGGGATTCGGGTGAAAGTGTTTTCCATAACTCATCAAGAGTATTGTCAGTAAAGCCCTGTTGCGCATACGCCCGTTTTAGGTCTTGAGTTTGAATTCCTCGCCATAGTGATTTTGCGAGAGATGCTCCCGAAACAACTAATATTAACTTGTTTATTTGTTGACTAATTTTTTCGGCAATAGGAAGTGCAAATATACTACCAAGGCTAACCCCCACAATAACTATAGATTTGGGTTTAAATATATTTATGTGTTTTTCAATCTTATCTAGCATGTATTTAATCGATTCATGATAGTAAATGATTGTACTGTGAGGATTTGGATCAAGCGGATCGCCACCAACAAAAGCAATAACATTTGAACCTTGAAACTGCTTGATAGTTTTTTCTATAAATTCTCTAGATGCATTATGGTGTGCGAAGAATATTACTAGATCATCGGCATCACCTTTTTGCTCTATTAAAGCCGGGTACTCATAACCGCTCTTAGCACTAGGAGATCTCTTGTTATTTGAAATGGAGGTGATTAGCTTATCAATTAAAGATAAAAATCTGTCGGGTGAAATCATTTTATTAATCCCTCTTTAGCATAACAGTAAATGCTTCCGTAGGGATATCCACTTTGCCGAAGCGTTTTAGGCGTTTCTTGCCTTTGGCTTGCTTGGCCAAAACCTTTTTCTTGCGCGATACGTCCCCGCCATACAATCCAGTGGTAACGTCTTTGCGATAAGCACTTATGTCTTCGCGGGCAATGAATTTTCCGCCAATTCCAGCCTGCAAACTAACCTGAAAGTTTTGCCTGGGAATAACTTCTTTTAGTTTTTCTACGGTGTTACGCCCCAAACTTTGCGCCTCGGTACGGTGAACCATCAGCGACAGCGCGTCTACTCGTTCACCAGCTATGTAAAAATCCAGTTTAACTAAATCTTCAGCCCGGTAATCCGCCAGTTCATAATTAAACGAGCCGTAACCGCTGGTGGCACTCTTTAGCTGATCGTAAAAATCGGTCAGCAAATTGGCCAGTGGCGCTTCAAAATCCAGCACCGCCAATCTTGCATCAACATAAGAGACATTTTTTTGCAAGCCGCGCTTGCTCATCACCAGTTGAATTACAGCGCCCAAGTAATCCTTTGGCGCAACAACCTCGCCTTTTATCCAGGGCTCACGAATTTCACGGATTTTGGCTGGGTCAGGCAAGTCGGTAGCAGATTTTATATCAATCTCTTCTCCATTTAACAGAGATATCTGATAATCGGTCGAAGGGTTGGTGATAATTAGCGAAAGGTTATACTCGCGCTCCAGCCGCTCGCGCACGATGTCCATATGCAAGAGACCCAGGAAACCAACCCGCACACCAAAGCCCAAGACTGGCGAGTTTTCCGGCTCAAATTGCAGGGCAGAATCGCTAAGACTTAATTTTTCAATGGCGTCTTTTAATTCTTGATAACTTTCGTTAGATTCCGGAAAAAAACCGGCATACACAAACGGTTTAACTTCTTTATACCCAGGCAGTGGTTTATCAGCTTGGTTATTACTAATCGTAATTGTGTCACCAACTTTTGCATCTCTGGTTGATTTTAAGTTAGTAATAATGTAACCTATTTCGCCAGTTCTGAGCATTGACATTGGTTTCATATCAGGGGTCAGTATACCAGTATAAAGGGCAATGGCTTTGGCCTTACTACCCATAGTGTAAATTTCGTCGCCGTCATGTATTTGCCCGTCAAACATACGGATATACAAAATCACGCCGCGGTAATCATCATAGTAGCTGTCAAAGATCAGACCTCTTGGAGCCACGCCATTACCGTCATCGTAACTTTTGCCACTGGGTGGTGGAATTTTTTCTACTATCTTTTTCAAAATCGCTTCTACACCTTGGCCGGTTTTTGCAGATATGTGCAATACATCTTCCGGTTTACAACCGAGCAAGCTCTCAACTTCGGCACTCACGCGCTTTACATCAGCCATCGGTAAATCAATTTTGTTTAGCACTGGAATAATAGTCAGATCGGCCGCCAAAGCCAAGTATACATTGGCCAGAGTTTGGGCTTGTATGCCCTGCGTGGCATCAACTACCAGTAGCGCGCCTTCGCATGCTGCCAAACTGCGCGATACTTCGTAGCTAAAATCCACATGACCAGGAGTATCAATCAGATTGAGTTGGTACTCAACCTGACCATTTACACCTTTACCATTTACCGTTTTCCGTGCATTTTCCGTTATCCGTTTACTATTTACTTCATTTAATGGTTCATGGTTAATGGATGATGTATTGTGAATGGCTAATGGTGAATGGCTAATGTTTATCTTATAATTCATCCGGACTGGGGCTAGTTTGATGGTGATTCCCTTTTCACGCTCCAAGTCCATCTTGTCCAGCAGCTGGGCTTTCATATTGCGCTTTTCTACCGTGCCGGTAATTTCTAGTAAGCGGTCGGCCAGCGTTGATTTACCATGATCTATATGCGCAATGATACAAAAGTTCCTTATCAAAGTTTGTGCCGTGGCAGAAGTTCTGGCAAAGCCAGCAACTTTACTGCCACTTGTGGCATGCTGCTGTGTCGACGTATTACGCTGCTCGCTCAACGTACACTCCCGTACGCTTCGCTGCGCTGCTCATCGTCTCCTAGCATCATGCTCACACACAAACTTTGATTGATATGGTCTTGATTCATCCCGTTAGAACTCACTTAACTTTCTATTATCAATTAATTGTTGAAAATCTTGAATACCGTCAGCCGACAAGTGACGTACGAACGTTTCTTGAGTTCTAACGGGATTCATCTCAAACAAGTATAACAGAGGTGAAGGAATATGCGCCATACGTTATCTTTAGTCCCAATACGCGTTTCGCACTTAGGCTAGGTAATTAGATATTTATTCTATTTTGAACTATCACCTACAACCTAACACCTATAACCTATTTCAATATTGAATTCTAATTGGCTTAAGAACGATATTATACGCCTTTTTCATCACCACCTTGGCTTCTTCCAGCCCAAACAGCGCCGACATACCAATGTGCACAATCATAGTGGTGCCTGCAATCATACTAAACTTAACTCCTAGCGTTATAACTCCGCGGTCGGCTATTTCTAGCGGTAAGAGAGAGATCATAATGAAGGCTGTCATCACGCTAAAACCAGTTACCGACACAATCCGCCCCAGCGCACCCCAAAACTCGCGGTTAAAGATGTACGGGTCGCGGATCAGCATAACCGCAACCAAAACTACCACTTCAGACACCGCCACAATTGATTGAGCCAGCGCCAAACCAGTGATGCCGTAAGCCGATGGACGGGCCAAATTAAACACCAGGATTACGTTAAGGGCAATCGCGAAAAGCGAAACGAACAGAGGTGTTTTGGTATCTTTTTGGGCATAAAAATACCTAGAAATCATGCTATAAACAATTCTGAAGAATATGGCGACGGTTAAATATTCAAATATCGTAGCAACTTCCGGCGCCACGCTTCCATAAAGAATACGAGCCAAATAGCCGCGGGCAAAATATGATATTACCGCCACCGGCATAGCAATCCAAATCATTAAGCGTAAAACCTGGAAAAAATCTTTATGAAACAAATCCGGCCGTTTTTGTGCCAGACGGGCAGTCAAACGCGGGAAGGCCGCCGTGGCGATGGACGTGCCAAACAGTACAATCGGCACGTTATGAAGCGTCGTAGCAAAGTTGTAATAGCTGACCGCCCCACCACCGAGGTGCGTCGCCCGGTTGGTTTCGACAATGCTGTTAATGGAGTCAATGCCTTGGTCTACCGAACGGGCCGGCAGTTTGCTCATTACCAGTCTAAAGTTAGTCGATTTAAAGCTGATGTGCCGTTTGTATTTAAACTCAAGCCCCCACAAGCCCAGACTAGCAATTAACAGCTGTAAAATGCCGCCAATTAGCGCGCCTACGCCCAGCCCGACGATGCCCAGATTATGCTTGAATAAGTACACGCTGGCTATGATTGACAAGTTATAAAACAATGGCGCGATAGCGAAGAAGAAGAAACGGCCAAAGGTTTGCTGAACACTGGTCAGGATTCCAGATAACGTGAATAGCAGCGGATTCAGGGCAATGATGCGCATAATTAGCGTGGCGTTATTAAGTTGTTCTGGAGATAATTTGGGAGCCACCACGTGGTGCAATAGCGGGCCAGCGAATATAAAAATGGCTGCCGCCACCGCCGTCATAATAATAGTTAACAAGTTAAGTAAACTGCTGGTTAAGTCCCAGATTCCCTTCTTGTCGCCCTTTTGCAAGCAGTCCGTTAATACCGGTACAAAGGCCACGCCCAGCGCGCCGGCGGCAATCGTCAGAAAAAAGAAATCCGGAATCTGAAAGGCTGCAAAAAAAGCATCCGTACTGCCAGGATTTATCTGCGTAAAGTTAGTGCTAACCAGACGGTTTCTAAAAAATCCCAGCAGCTGCCCAAGCAACGCGGCACCAATTAGCAATGTGGCGGCGTTGCCAAAACTTACTTTTTTGTTAGCCTGACTTAATATACGATTCATCCCGTTAGAACTCACTTAACTTTCTATTATTAATTAACTGCTGAAAATCTTGAATACCGTCAGCCGACAAGTGACGTACGAACGTTTCTTGAGTTCTAACGGGATTCATTCGTTCTAATTATAGATACAAAATCAAATTCTTGACAGTAAAAAGTAATTTTTCTAACAATTTCTAGTACAAGGATGCGGTTTTGGGCATTGTGGTGCCTTTTAGAATCTTCAAAACTTCGTCGGCTTCGACTGTTTCATTTTCTACCAAGCGCTTTTTGAGCGCCTCCAGGTTCTTCAAATTTGCCTTAATAACTTGTCGAGCACGTGTAGCCGCCTCGGTTATCAGGTTCTCTACTTCGTTATCAATCACTTTGGCGGTATCGTCAGAATATTGACGCTCCTGAACCAAACGATCCAACATAACACCCTCGTCAACGTGAAAAACTTGGTCGCGCAGAGTCTTGCCCATGCCTTGATTTACTACCATATCGCGGGCCAGCTCGGCGGCTTTTTGCAAATCGTTGCCAGCGCCGGTCGTAACACGGTCTGAACCATAAATTACTTCCTCGGCGACTCGCCCAGCCAGCATTCTTGCCAAAACATCCTTGAACTCAATAATACTATGGTAGCTTTTGTCTTCCGGCGGGATAAACCAGGTTACACCACCAGTGCCGCCGCGCGGGATGATGGTAACTTTGTGCACCATGTCGCTATCGGGTAAAACGTGTCCAACGATAGCATGACCGGCCTCGTGATAGGCCGAAATTTCTTTTTCTTTATCGCTCATAATTTTGCTTTTGCGCTCCGGACCGATGGCCACTTTTTCAAAAGCCGCCGTGACGTCATTTTGTGAAATCTGATTATGATTGTGCCGAGCGGCGATGATGGCCGATTCGTTGGCGATGTTAGATAAATCCGCACCGGATGAACCTGCGGTTTTACCAGCCAAAGTGTCTAGGTTTACATCTTTGGCAAGCGGTTTTTTAACGAAGTGGATTTTTAAGATTGCTTCGCGGTCTTTGCGATCGGGCAATTCAATGTTAACCCTGCGGTCAAACCTGCCAGGGCGCAGCAAGGCAGGGTCCAGCACATCGGCGCGGTTTGTCGCCGCCAGTACAATCACGTTTGTCCCCTGTTCAAAACCGTCCATTTCTACCAAAATCTGGTTCAGGGTTTGTTCGCGCTCATCGTGCCCGCCGCCCATGCCGGAACCGCGGCGTCGCCCGACGGCGTCAATTTCATCTATAAATACTATGCAGGGGCCATTCTTTTTGGCCTTGGCAAATAAGTCGCGCACCCGGCTAGCACCAACGCCTACGAACATTTCCACAAATTCCGAACCGGAGATACTAAAGAATGGCGCGTTGGCCTCGCCGGCGACTGCACGGGCCAACATGGTTTTACCGGTACCCGGCGGTCCGATTAGCAAAACGCCCTTGGGAATTTTGGCACCGACGGATTCAAACTTCTTAGGGAATTTCAAAAACTCTACAACTTCTGCCAGATCAATTTTGACTTCCTCGCTGCCGGCGATGTCACGGAAGGTTATTTTGTCTTTTTCGTTGCCGTACAAGCGGGCCCGGCTTTTGCCAAAACTCATAGCTTGATTGCCTTGGCCTTGGGCGCTGCGCATCATAAAGAACAGCATTAAACCGATTAATATTACCGGTAAAATCGTCAACCCAACGCTTGCCCAAGCTGTGCCGCTGCTGGATTCGGCTTTGACGTCCACAATAACATCGCGGTTGGTTAACCCCTGTTCATAGATGCTTGAGCCGGCCTCTTTGTGGGCCTGTTCGGATGGTTTATCTTCGCCTTTTTTGGTAATGGTAAGGTCGTTGCCCTGAACGGTAATTTGTTTGATGTCGCCGGCATTGGCGCTCTTAATAACTTCAGAAAACGGAGCTTGTTTTAGATTGCTGGGCTGGCTGAAAGTTGCATAGACAATCAAGCCAACTAAAATCAGTAGAGCAAAGAATCCAACGTTCTTGGCGTTTTTGCGGCCTTTTCCGGGTGCAGCTTGCTTATTTTGAAACTTTGGCTTGTTCATAATCTAACTATTATACAGATACTGCCAGTCTTATGCTATCGATCTCGCTCCACGAGTACGAGTTTGTCCTTTTCTACCAGCATGTAATACCGAGAATTTATATCACTACGCTTGCCTTTAGTCAATGTTTTAGCGGCAATTACCAACTGTTCTAGTTTCTTTTTATCTACGGTTGTTGGGCCGCGCTGGCGCAACCAGCTGGCCAGGACTTCGCGCGCCACAGCGTGCGACAACTCAATGAACCAGCGTCGATCCAGCTCATTTACAGATGGCTGAACAAGAAATTGGGCAACCAAAGCATTGTCAATTTTTTTGTTTGTTTGGTTTAGCTCGGCGATATGCTTGAGCAGCTGGGCTTTTTGGGCCCCGCTAAACTTTGGCAATATATTGCATCTAATGTGGTTACGCAAATATTTTGTGTCTTGATTAGTGCTGTCTTCGCGCCAGTTAAGTTTATGGGTTTTGGCATATTTAATAATCTCTCTTTTGGGTATATTTAAAAGTGGACGGACAATATCCGTGCGGCTTTGCAACGACGATAGCCCCTTCCGGTTGGTGCCGCGCAACAGATTGATAATGGCAGTTTCTAGTACGTCGTCTTGATGATGAGCGGTAATTATCGCCTGCGCGCCAACGGAATCTTTCACTTTGTTCAAAAACGCGTAGCGGGCCTCGCGAGCAGTCGCTTCGCTGGCCTTTGGCCCAAGATTGCCTTGGTCATACACAAACGGCAGATTATATTTCTTAGCTAATTCTTGGACTAATTCTCTGTCTAGTTTTGAATCTTCGCGAATCCCGTGATCGTAGTGCGCGACAACGAATCGGAAACGATTCGTAGAGTCCTCAGCTGAAAGCTGAAAGCTGAAAGCTTTTTTATTGCTTGGGACTTTTGGCTGTGGACTTTTGGCTAATTTTGCGAGCAAGTCGAGCAAAACAGTGGAATCCACTCCGCCACTCACCGCCACCACGTACGTCCCAGGTTTAATATCTACATCGTGCATAACTGCATTAATCATAGCTAACAATAGCTATCTTTATCTAATAATTTCCGCCGGATTGAGTAACAAATAAGTCGTGCGGGTGGCTTTCGTGCAAGGAGGCCTGCGTTATACGTACAAACTCCGCGCCCTGCAGCTCTTTTATGGTTTTGCTACCGGTATAATACATGCCGGACTTTAGCCCGCCAATCAATTTAGCGGCCACTTCGTCAACGCTGCCGCTACATGGCACCAGTCCTTCCACGCCCTCGGCAATTAGCTCATCGCTGTTATAGCTTTTGCCATGGAATTCGTCTTCTGAACTGACTTTTATGCCTTTATTCATAGCGGCCAGCGAGCCCATACCGCGGTACTGTTTGAAATGATAGTGTTCTGCACCGTTGATTACGCTCTTGAAACGTTTTGGAACTTGGGCTGGTTTTAACATAATGTTTTTGCCGCTCGATTCCTTTGTAGCTGCGAATAACCTGCCCATCATAACGGTTGAAGCGCCAGCGGCTATAGCCTTGGTAACATCACCCGAATAGTTAATGCCCCCATCGGCGATAATTGGAATATTATTGCTCTTGGCAACCTTTGCTACCTCTATTAATGCGGTGAATTGGGGTATCCCCATGCCAGAAATAATTCTAGTCGTGCAAATGGCCCCCGGCCCCATCCCGACTCTTAGACCATCTGCGCCGGCTTTTATAAGCGCGTGTGCGCCACCCGAGGTTGCCACGTTGCCGCCAATAACATCAACCTTATAATTAGATTTAATGTCTGAAACGGTTTTAATAACTTGTTTGGAGTTTCCATGAGCAGAGTCAACCATTATGACGTCAACACCGGCCTTAACCAGCGCTTCCACCCGTTTCTCATAGCCCGTACTGGATCCAACAGCTGCGCCAACTAGAAGTCGTTGTTTTTTTACTAGCCTCACCTGCTTAGCCTGATCGGCTATAGTCAGATTGCGATGAATAAAACCAATCCCGCCGCACTGAGCAAGTGCTATAGCCAGTTTATATTCTGTGACCGTATCCATCGGCGCGGATACCAAAGGTATTTTTAGAGTGATGTTTTTTGTTAGTTTTGTATCAAGCTTAATGTCAGTACGCAAAAACCCGGCATAGCCGGGCTTCAGTAACACATCATCGAAAGTTAACGCTAAAGGATAATCTGTTTCCATATCTAAGTATAGACTGTAAAGTCAATAATTGTCAAATTGGTAGCGGCCCTGCCTGCCGGTAGGTAGGGACTGGTTTAGCGGACTAAAGTCCTTCTCCGCTCAAAATTACTCGAAGTGAACTTTCTGCGTATTTTTCGCTCCACGACCAAGCGACCTAGTATCTTTGCCTTCGGCAAATCTACGGTCGCTCGTTCAAACCACCAATTACCATGAAAAGACCCAACACATGGGTTGGGCATTTTCATGGTAGCGGCGACTGGATTTGAACCAGTGACCTCAGGCTTATGAGTCCTGCGCTCTAACCAACTGAGCTACGCCGCCATAGATTTGCTTTACATTACAACAGAGGTAAATATACCATATTTTTCATTCATTATCTATCGTCTCTACCGTCAAGCAGGCTGCCTGCCTGCCGGTAGGCAGGGCTGGTGTGAGGCGTGCATAAAAAAAGCTCGGGGATCAGGCCGAGCTTTTTTAAATTATGCACTATTACTCAAACAACTCGTCGAATTGTGAAATTCGTTCGTCAGTTGTAGGTAATAGTTCGTAAGGCATTTGTTTTGCGCTCACGTTTTACCCCCTTTATTTTTTAAGGCGGTACCGCTGCTAAAGTTTTTGTTTTGTCATGACAACATAAATCATTATACACGCTTTTGCTTATTTGTCAAACCTTTTATGTTGTATTTATTTTGCTTTTATGCTTTAATGGTAGGCGTAGGTTCTTATCTGTTCTTAGTTCGCATAAGTTAACGAATCGTTTCTTGATTTTTTACGCAAGGTCGTTCGGAAACCAGTCAGCAGCAAAGACGAATAAGTAAAGGTCGTACCTAGCGTAAACAATTAAGGAAAATTACATGTACAAATTATTTGTAGGTGGTTTAGCGTTTAGCCTCACTGATGAAGAGCTTAACGAAGCTTTTGCCAAACACGGCAAGGTTGCTTCTGCAGTTATCATCAAAGATCGTGATACAGGACGCAGCAAGGGCTTCGGCTTTGTTGAGTTCGAAAACGATGAGGAAGGCAAAGCTGCCGAAAAAGCATTGCACAACACCGAACTTGGCGGCCGTACTATTACGGTTAACGAGGCTCGTCCAAAAGAGGATCGTCCTCGTCGAGACTTCGGTGGTGGCGGTGGCGACGGCGGTTCATTCCGTCAACGCAGCTGGTAAGAGATTACCGGTAAACCAAAAAAGGCTCCCGTTTGGGAGCCTTTTTTAAATCCTTATACAGCATAACTTGAATGCATTTGGATGCTAGACAAGGAGCTATTGAGAAACGGACTGAGACGTACACGTTAGTACGTTGAAGGAGTATCGGAGATAGCGACAAAGTATAGCGCCAAAAGCAGTAACAGAGTTTCTGGCTCTGCCAGAAAGCAGGCCTGCCCGCTGTGCCAGCATGGCAGGCGGGCCACTGCGGTGCATTCAAGTTATCTGATTCGTGTCATTAGGCGTAAATTCGACACATAATGATACGGATCAATGCTTGGATGCGTATTGATGTAGTTCATGTGCTTATCAACAAAAGATATGAGGTTGTCGGGGTGCTGCACAATATTGGCGCTATAACTAGACTTTGTATTATAGGTCCCGTCTTTAGCCATGCGCTGAAGAGTTTGCTTTATCTCCTCGCCTTCCACAGACTCAAAGAAGTTAACTTTTTTCTTTGTAGTAGACATAATAATTAATTGTTCCAACCTTGCTTTGCTGTAAAACCAGCAAATTACACCTTAATTATACTCCTGTTAGGTGTAAAAACCTAATCTCATTACTGTTAGCCGGTAGATTTAGTTGCAGGCTTATGAGCTAATTACTTTATCGAACAATGTTTTGGCTTTTTTGTAGGTTATTTTGTCGTTGATAAACGAGTCAACTAAAATGTATACGCCCAGGCGTTTTAAATATACCCATACTCTATGAAGAAACTCCTCATCTTTTGG
>Ga0209541_10010401_pt1 | contig 14830 bp, 16 predicted proteins | sample RifCSPlowO2_01_FD_184027 | JGI IMG/M metagenome (GOLD analysis project Ga0209541, IMG submission 184027) | Groundwater microbial communities from Rifle, Colorado - Rifle CSP2_plank lowO2_0.1 (SPAdes) (version 2) | ecosystem: Environmental > Aquatic > Deep subsurface > Groundwater | place... | reverse complement strand
CCCCGCCAGTAATGGCGGGGTTTTGTTATAGATGTTTTTATTTTGGTTTCCCGAGGAACCGAGGGGCCACCTTGGAGTTGTTATTCCGGATTTGGTTCAGAATCTATTTCCTTATATTTGTAGTATAAACCAACGGCCGTTGGTTTATACTACACTATATTTTAATCTGCTCGATGGATCCTTGAGAGAAAATACGGTGGACCTCCAAAGGGTCGGTGGATGCTATTTTTAAATTCCATATTCCAAATTCTAGATTCTATGTCCTGGGGGTGGGGATAAAAGTCAGGTAGGGGTAGCGTCAGAGCGGTTTTAAGCGAAACACTAGATATGGGGTTAGTATTGTAGTTGCGACCACAAAATGCAGTAGTCCCTCCGTTCGTCGGGACCTGGTACAGCGGGTTTCCCTCCGTTCGTCGGGACCTGGTACAGCGGGTTTCCCTCCGTTCGTCGGGACCTGGTACAGCGGGTTTCCCTCGGTACCTCGGGATAACAAATAATCGGGTTTCCCTCCGTTCGTCGGGACCTGGTATAGCGGGTTTCCCTCGGTACTTCGGGATAACAATCAAAAAAGATGAAATGCCCACAATGTAGCCACGAAGAGAGTGCGGTAGTTGATTCACGTGAAGCCGACGTTGGCTCTGCGGTGCGTCGTCGGCGTGAGTGTGTAAAATGTAATCTTCGATTTACAACTTACGAGAGGTTGGAACATCCCAGGTTGATGGTAATAAAAAAAGATGGTTCGAGGGAGCTGTTTGATCGCAACAAAATCGCTAGTGGAATTTACAAAGCGTTTTATAAACGACCGATCGCGGCGGCGCAATTGGAAAAAGTGATTGATGATATTGAACGGCAAATGTTTGAGATGAATCGAGATGAAGTGTCATCAGCGGAAATTGGTGAAGCGGTGATGAGGCAGATCGAACGAGTTGATCAAGTGGCTTACATCCGGTTTGCGGCGGTCTATCGGGAGTTCGCCGACTTGGCTACCTTTGAACAGGAAATCAAAAAATTAATAACCAAACATCCAAACAAAGAAAAGATATTATCTAAATAATCATGATTATGGGGCACGATGTTATGGTGGGACAGGATTTGGTGACTCGGCGGTTTACTCGACCGGGTGATGATGTGTTTCGGATGTTGGATTGGGGTATGCGTCGGGTTGAGTTAAAGGATGCTATGGGTCGGATTCTGTTGGATAAAGAGGTTGAAGCACCCCTGTCCTGGTCAGATACAGCAGTAACAATCGCGGCCTATAAATACCTGCGTAAGCGGGGGGTTAACGGACCAGAGGGTAGTGAGACCTCGATTAGACAGTTGATCCACCGAGTGGCTCATACGATTCGGACAGCCGGTGAAAAACTTGGTCATTTGTCGACTAAAGATTTGGCCGATACCTTTGAGGATGAATTGAAATATATTTTAATAACTCAACGCGGAGCATTTAATTCGCCGGTTTGGTTCAATGTTGGTTTGTGGCACGAGTATGGGATTGATGGTTCAACTTTAAATTTCTTTTGGAATCCCGAAACCAATGAAGTTGAACGAGCGACCAATGCATACGAACACCCACAAAGTTCGGCCTGTTTCATTCAATCAATTAAAGACGATTTGGGTGATATTTTTGATTTAGTTAAAAAGGAATCTCAATTATTCAAACACGGTAGCGGGACGGGGACTAATTTTTCATCCCTCCGGTCGCGATTTGAGTTTCTGTCTGGCGGCGGGACTTCGAGCGGAGTGATGTCATTTCTGAATGTATTCAACGCTGGGGCTGGGGCGACTAAATCTGGCGGAACGACTCGGCGAGCGGCCAAGATGGTGATTTTGAATGTGGATCATCCTGAAATTATGGACTTTATTCGTTGGAAGGCCAGAGAAGAAGAAAAAGCCAAGATTTTGATTGAATACGGCGGATTGCCGGCTGATTTTAACGGCGAGGCCTATCAGACCGTTGGTGGACAGAATTCCAATAACTCGGTTCGAGTGACTGACGGTTTTATGCAGTCGTATTTGGATGGCGGTCAGTGGGATACTCATGAGGTGATTGGTGGCAAGATAGTTCATACTTATCCGGCGAAACAGATTATGAAAGAAATTGCCGAAGCGGCCTGGCGGTGTGCGGATCCGGGAATGCAGTATGATACCACAATTAACCGGTGGCACACTTGTAAAGTTAGTGGCCGAATTAACGCCAGTAATCCGTGCAGCGAATATATGTTCTTGGACGACACCTCCTGTAACCTGGCTTCTATTAACTTAGTTAAATTCATGAAAGAAGATGGGAGTTTTGATGTGGAAGCATTCCATCACACGGTTGATTTATTTATTCTGGCGCAGGAAATTTTAGTCGATTTTTCGTCTTATCCAGCCAGAGCGATGGCGCAAAATTCGCATGATTTTCGTCCGTTGGGATTGGGATATGCCAACTTGGGGGCTTATTTAATGCGAGCTGGACTGCCTTATGATTCGGATAAGGGCAGAGGCATGACGGCGGCCATCACGGCCATCATGACGGCCAGGGCTTACGCTCAATCGGCTAAAATTTCTGCCCGAGTCGGTTCATTCCCTGACTATGCTAAAAATCGGGAAAGCATGCTGGAAGTGATTGGAATGCATCGGGATGCAGCTGACCAACTTGATATAATTAACATTCCAGAAAATTTGGTGGCGACGGCCAAAGTCGACTGGGATGAGGCGTTAACTTTGGGCAAGAAGTTTGGATTTAGAAATGCTCAAGCCACAGTATTAGCGCCAACTGGCACGATTGGTCCGTTGATGGATGCGGATACAACTGGAATCGAGCCGGATTTTGCGTTGGTTAAATATAAGAAATTAGCTGGTGGCGGCGGATATTCGATTGTGAATCAATCGGTAGCACCAGCACTGGAGCGGTTGGGTTATGCGGGAAATGAAATTAAAGCGATTACTGATTATGTTTTGGAGACCGGCAAAATCGAAAGCGCACCACATCTAAAGGATGAACATCTGGCGATTTTCGATTGCGCTAATCGGTGCGGTGACGGGAAGAGATATATTCGGGCGATGGCGCACTTGGAAATTATGGCAGTCACCCAGCCATTTATCAGTGGAGCGATTAGTAAAACAGTGAACATGCCAGAGGAAGTGACAGTTGAGGATGTTGAAGAAGTTTATGTGGAGGCCTGGAAAAAAGGTCTGAAAGCGTTGGCATTGTATCGGGATAACTGCAAGGCCTCCCAGCCGTTGTCGGCCAAGCGGAAAGAGAAAGAAGAAGTGGTGGTTCCAATTCCAGCCAAGTCCCAAGAGACCCATATGCCGAAAACTCGTCAGGGAATTACTCATAGTTTCATTGTGGGAAACCATAAAATCTATTTAACGGCCAATCATTTTGATGATGATCGGTTAGGCGAAATCTTTTTGCGGTCAGCGCGGGAGGGTTCAATGGTATCGGGGCTACTGGATACTTTGGCGCGGTTAATGTCGAAGGCCCTACAACGAGGTGAGTCGGTGGAATCATTGATTGATTCGCTAATCAACATGCGATTTGAGCCATGGGGAGCAACTGATGATACAGATATTCCGTTTGCAAAATCAATTCCAGATTATATTGCGCGTTGGTTGGGACGACAGTTCTTGCCAGTTAATCGGCAGGTGATGTTTGGAATTATTGGTGAGGATGTGGCTAAGAGTTTGGAGAGTACTGATGTGACCAATGTAGATACTAAAGATCAAACCGTTGAAACAGTAGTCGAGGAAACCCCAGAGCCAATTGTTTTGCCATTACAGGAAGCATTTAGCATTAAAATGGAAGCCAACGGAGATGTGGTAGAGGGTTCGGCTCCGCCCTGTCCGACTTGTGGAGCGCTGATGGTACGAAACGGGACTTGCTATGCGTGTCGGGAGTGTGGGACGACGACAGGATGCAGTTGACCCGTCTTCGGGTCATCCTCGAGCCAAAAGTGCAACGCTTCGACATCGGGGATCTGTCCCGGTGTGTTATCCCGTCATTCTGGCTTGTTCAGAATCGTATAATAAATCTTTAAATCTTTTCGCTACCATTTTGTTCGCCCAAAACGGTAGCGCCAAAAGGGCGGCCCGACTGCGCCAAGCTATCCGTAATGTAAAATCGGCTTACCGCTAATGGGCCGAACTCGTCGTCCTGCTGGACAGCAGGACTCCTCAAACAACGACCCCGCGATGCCGATTTTCCAAACGGATAACGCTCGGCTCCGTAAGGGCGTAAAATCACTAGAGTCCCAATGAATGAAATAATTGAATTAGAATTAGAGACCGAAACATTACCAATCGCAGAAGTGGCAGGTTTGAGGGTCGAACTGTATGCCAAGATTAGCGAGGCCTTAGCGTGGGGAGTTTTCAATAATGAAAAAGCATCTGAATGGGAGGCCGGGTTTGAGGCCTGTACCGAAATTGAACACATGGAGAATTTGGTTGAAATTATTGATGAATTTATTGATTCGGGGCGGGAGTTAATTTATCAATTAGAAACCACACTGGCAAATGAGGCATTTATCGAATCGGAACGCCAACAAAAGCGGAGTGAAGTGGAACAACTTAGTTTCCGGGCCCAAGAATGGATGCTAAGACAACTATCCGACACGGTTGACCGAGTTGAAAAACAGAGACAGAAATTGGTAGTGATTTTGTCGAATAGTCACCATATATCATCAGAGACCGCTAAAAGGTTATTGGGTAAATTCGTTGAAACAGAGTCGGAACGAAAAGAAATAGTTTTAGATGAGGCAGTGCAGTTGGAACTTAAAAACACCGCTGAATACAGGCGGTTAAATCGAGAAACTCAAGATCAGGTTCGTCAATTAATTTTAGCTGGTGAATTAGATTCGGCTGAACAGATGTTGGGTGGGGCTTTGCCGAAAGTAATTAGTGTGGCTGAATATGTTTCTTTACGAGGAGAATTAGATATAGCACAAATACGAGAAGCGCGAGCAAATCTAGTTAGTTCTTCGAGCGCATAACGGCACTCGACCCGTTCCCGCCTTGTCTTGTGTTTTTGTCATTCTGAACGAAGTGAAAAATCTAGTCCCGGTAGGCCGGGACGTTTCTTCTGCCACCATTTTGCTCACCCAAAACGGTGGCGCCAAAAGGGTGCCCCCACTCACCAATTGCTAGCCAAAATAGAAAATCACCCTTTCTGGTCTCCTCGCCCGCATTGCTACGCAAAGCGTTGCGGGCGGGTAACGCAAACTCTTCTGCTGTACAGCAGGATCAAACATGCGGCTTCACCCACCGAGATTTAGTTCAGTTCAGGACAGTCCTCGTCCTAAGGCCAAGTTGGGATTTGGGATTTGTTTAGAAATTAGATATTAGTCCGCCGGCTGGCGGACTGAAAGAATACCTTAATTTCTAATTTCTAATCAAATCCCAATGACTGAATGTTTAAAAATTAAGACATTAGGTAATTCACTCAAAATTCAAAATTCATCATTCAAAATTATTTACCAAGATACCATAACTTTTAACTGATTACTTTGGTTGTTGCTGTGGACCTGTCTGACCGGTAGGCAGGGTATAATTGGAATATGAGAGTTAAAGTGTTGGCGGTACCGAGATCTTCTCGCAATGCTATCGAAGAACTGCCAGATGGCAGTTTAAAAGTGTGGGTGCAAACAGTTCCAGAAAAAGGAAAAGCGAATATTGCAGTGATTGAAGTTCTGTCACTTCATTTCCGAGTGCCAAAAAGTAAGATTGAGTTGATTTCGGGGCATCGGGATAAACATAAGGTGTTTGAGATAATTTCGAATCAAATCTAAGTGGCTGAATGTTTAAAAATTAAGACATTAGGTAATTCACTCAAAATTCAAAATTCTAGCCCCCTAGATCTGTCTAAAGAGAGGGGAGAGGGTAATGTAGGATGTGTAGATATTATACTATTGACAATATAACGAATTCGTTATATTATGAAAATGAAAGTATTTATTGATTCTCGGATAGGTTCCTTTATAGATAATCTTTCCGAAGAGCTTCAGGCGGATGTATGGGAGTATATAAAACTCTTGGAAGACAACGGCTTCACTCTGTTCCCACCCGTGTTCAAAAAGTTGTCTGGGCATAAGCTTTGGGAGTTAAGACCGAAAAATGTTCGTCTTTTGTTGGGGAAGATAAAAGACGGGGTAGTGGTGGTAGTTGGTTTCTATAAGACAACCAATCAAACTCCTCAACGGCATATCAAATTAGCATTGGAAAGGATGAAATTATGGCAAACAAAGTAAAACTTATTCCATTCAGTCAAGTTGAGAAAAGATGGATGAAGAATCCCGAATTTCGTCGTATCGTCAAGGAGCGCGAACCTCACTTTAATGTTGTAAGACAACTTGTAAAAGAAAGAATCAAGCAGAAGCGAACTCAAGAATATATGGCTAAGAAGACGGGGTTGCGACAAGAGGCAATTTCTGCGATGGAATCTTTAAAGCGAGAACCCCAGCTTTCTACGTTGTATAAGTATGCCACTGCGCTTGGTGTGAAGGCACTGAAATTGTCCTAATCTTTTGTTGAGGCATACTTGAAGTTAGTGAGACGATTTAGCTCAATTTAGAACGACCGACCTCCAAAGGGCCGGTAGAGTCAATGATATAATAATTCTAGCTATCATCCCAGGGGTGGTGGCTGTTGTACTCCTCCCAATGGATTCTCGGATAGCTCTGTGGTTTGTGACCGGCGCGACGGGCCAATTGTGCTACCTCTGAATTGGTCGTGGAGTCAACCTACACATTGTTAACGACATCAGACATGGGATTGAAAATCAAAATCCTTTATCGTCGGGCAGACAACGGTCGGATTGTAACTAGGGAGTTCGCGGTTAAGCATCCAAAGACCACAGTTAAAGAGACGATGAAGATAGCGACCAAGAAGTAGTAGACAATCGTTGGGGGATAATGCGCCGGATGTCCCCCGGCGGGGTATAATCAATGAAGGTTATGGTCGTAAAAACACTTAAAGAATTATTAGAGCACGATTCTCGATTAGAAGCCATACGTTCAGAGCTTGAGGCGAATATTGGCGACGAACAGTTGGAGTATGCTCTTATTTTGGAGTCAAGAGGATCGTTACAGAAACCACCATCGGCGAATGGAATTTTACCTAGCGTGGCTATTTTGACGGCTAGGGAGCTGATATTGGTGGAGACGAAACCTAACAAAGAAGATGCAAGGGGGTATATACCGATCATCAATAGGATGTTAATTGCTGATATTGTTGGAACGACACAAGAGGCCGGTAGGTTTAAGGTATTGTTGGGAGGTGGCGGTAATGTTGTGTTTGATGTAGACCAGCCTTCTGCGCTACTACCATTCATAGGGACACTAAGCGGTCTTATACGAAATGTCTCCAGTTAAAGGAACGACTACATTTACTGATCCGACAAAGTTGCAGTGGTGGCAAACACCAGCAGGGTATTGGGTGTCTATCATTCTTGTGGCGATTGTTTCCACTGGCCTTGGTTTGCTCGTTAATCATTTTGGATTTGGTGCTCGTATCGCGGCACTTGAAATATCTCGTGATGATGCTAAGCAAAACTCGGATAGAATAGAGAGTAGGGTTACCAGAATTGAGGATAATTTTCTACGAAAACTCCCTTAAGTAAACGATTGACTCTAAGACAAGATTGTGGTAAAAATCCTACTTCAAATTGATAATGTTCGGTTAGAAGGCCCAGGGCGGGGGTGGGGTATAATTGAGACATGAAAGAAGTAGCCCAAGAAAAGATTAGGGCTTTAGTTGAGAAGTACAACGAGGTTAAAGCAGCAGGAAAACTAAAGTCGTATACCGAGGAAGAGACCAAAAAAGAATTTATTCTTCCTCTTTTTGAGGCGTTGGGGTGGGAGGTACACAAAAAAGAAGAGGTATCTGCAGAAGAAAAGATTTCTTCTAGTTTTGTTGATTATGGTTTTTATTCTGATGGCAGAGTTAAGTTTTATCTTGAGGCCAAAAAACTTGGTGCGGATTTGCATAAAGAAGAATTTGCAAATCAGGCAATACGTTACTCGTGGAACAAGGGAGCTACTTGGGCCGTACTTACAGATTTCGAAAGTATTAAAGTGTTTAATGCACAGGTAATAGATGGTTCATTGTCGGATAAACTCTTTTTTGAAATTTCGTGTACAGAATACTTGGAACGATTGGATCAACTGTGGTTGTTATCAAAAGAGTCGTTCAATAAAAATCTTTTGGATAAATGCGCTGAGGGGTGGGGTAAAAAACTTCAGCGTATTTCTGTTACTAATCTTTTATATAAAGACCTACAAAAATGTCGTGCTATTCTTACTAAATCACTTTCCGCATGGAACCCTAAAGTTGATAAGGATTTATTGGATGAGGGTGTCCAAAAGCTTTTGGATCGGATAATTTTCATTCGGGTTGCGGAAGACAGAGATATTGAACCCAAGACACTTATTCCTATGATTCGTGAATGGGAACCACAGAAGGGTAGAATCACGCTTTACAAAATGATGGTGGATAAGTTCAGGGAACTGGATGACATATATGACTCAAATTTGTTTTCGAAGCACTCATTTGAAACATGGGATGAATATGATGGATCTACATCTGAAGTAATTAAAATCCTTCACGGCAAAGAAGGGTATTATGAATACGATTTTCGCGCTATGCCCACAGATGTTCTTGGTGCAGTATATGAAAATTATCTTGGCTATAAACTAGAGCAGTCCCAAAAAGGAGTCGCGGTTCAGAAAGATACGAAAAAACGCAAAGAGCAAGGAATATACTACACTCCCACGTACGTTGTGGACTACATAGTAAAGAATGCTTTAGGTCCCGTTTTGAACCAGTGCAAAACTATCACCGATCTCAAAAAGATTCGGATCTTGGATCCAGCTTGTGGATCTGGATCATTTTTGATCAAAGCATTCGAATTGTTGGTTGAGAAATACAAAGAATTTGGTGTAAAAGAGAGTTCCTTGTCTAAATATGAAATTCTTACCCAAAATATTTATGGAGTGGATTTAGATCCACAGGCCGTCGAGATTGCGCGGCTCAATCTTTTGTTGGCGGCGTTGGATAAAAAAATCAAGTTACCACTATTAACACATAATATTCAGATGGGCAATTCTCTTATTTCTGGCTCTGACGATGAATTGAAAAAATATTTTGGCAATGATTTTCGTAAGCAAATGCCGTTTGAGTGGGAGAAAGAATTCAAAGAAATATTCGAACAAGGAGGTTTCGATGTCGTACTGGGAAACCCGCCATGGGGTGCCATGCTCGATAGTTCGATGAAGCAATATCTAGTAGAAAAATATGAATTTCTAGAATACCAAATCGACACCTACGTAGCTTTTATTGGGAGAGCGTTCCAACTCTTAAAGGAGAAGGGGAGAATGTCATTTGTTGTACCATCGACCTGGTTGAATATGCATTATTTTAAAAAAATAAGACGGCTATTAATTGAGAATTCTCGTTTGGAGAAGATGATAGTTTTTCTATACCAGGTGTTCAACAGAGTGACAGCAGAAATTTGTATTTTTGTTTGTAGTAAAGTCCAACCAGCAGATGGCGAGGTTCTAGTCGCTAATGTTAAAAGCGTGGAAGAATTCGGCAACATTCAATACGATAAGATAAAACAAAATCTTTGGGTAGGCAACTACGAGTTGGGTTTCAATACTTTTTATAGTGCAAGTGAGGTTGCCCTTGTCAATAGAGTTTCAGAGGGAACTATTGTTCTGGATGAAATTGCTGATATTACCGTCGGAATAAAACCATACCAAGTGGGGAAGGGGAAGCCCAAGCAAACAAAGGAAGATGTAGACAATAGAATCTTTGACGCCAATACAGAAGTAGATAGTGAGTACAAACCATATCTCAGTGGAAAGGATTTTAACAGGTATGTCATTTTTGGCGTTAATAAGTGGATTAAATACGGGGAGTGGTTGGCTGAACCGAGAAGCTCTCTGAATTTTGGACATAAGAAAATAGTTGTGCGTCAGACTGCTGACAAGATAATTGCGGCAGTTGATGCAAAGGGTTTATTGGATCTCAACAATGTTCACAACATAGTAATTACATATCAAAGTTACTCAGAAGAGTTTGTTACCGCTTTACTAAATTCCAAATTAATGGACTTTGTCTACAATTTTTTTGTTCCCGAAACTGGTCGTGTGTTTGCAGAGGTGAAGGCAGTGAACTTGGCTAAGATGCCTATCAAAAATCTAAATTCAAAAGACACGAAAATCAAGGCAACCAGCAATTTAATAGAAGAGAGCGTAAAACAAATGATAAATTTGCAGGTTGAGCTACAGGGTATAACCAAGGATACGGAACAGTATGACAGAATGTGGAGTAGGGTTGTCCAGTTGGATAATGAAATCAATCAACTCGTTTATACGCTCTACGGTCTCACGCCAGAAGAAATAAAAATTATTGAGGGGATGGGCAGGATTGGATAGTGCCCGGGCGTGTCTGTGGGGACGGATTTTTTGCTGTGATTCAGGGTTTGAGTCGAGTTGTGGGCAATCGGGGAATTTTGGCTCCCAGACAGAAAACGGCTATAATGAGGGGGATATTTTTTAGATATTAGATAAGATGCCAAGTCAATATACGGAACAGAGGGTGGGGGTCTTCATCGATGTGTCGAACATGTATTATTCGGCCAAGGCGATGTATCAGCAGAAGGTGAATTTTAAGGCGATTTTGGAAGAGGCGGTCGGAGATAGAAGTTTGATTCGGGCGATTGCTTATGTGGTGCAAGCCGATATTCCCGAAGAGGCCGGTTTTTTTGATGCATTAACTCGAATTGGATTCGAGGTTAAGGCCAAGGAATTGCAGGTCTTTTATGGTGGCCATAAAAAAGGCGATTGGGATGTAGGAATTGCCATGGACACGATTAAATTGTCATCCAAGATTGATGTGGTGGTGCTAGTGTCTGGGGATGGCGATTTTGTCCCTCTAGTTGAATTTTTGCAAAGTAACGGTCAAAAAGTGGAAGTGATGGCATTTGGTCGGAGTGCTTCGGGTAAATTGCGTGAAGCAGTAGACCAGTTTATTGACTTAGATGCTAGTCCGAAAAAGTTTTTGATTACTGAGAGGAAGCGACGATGAATCCCGTTAGAAACTGCCCTTGCCGGAGGTACGGGGGATAACCAGTCAACCAATGTTTACTATGATAGTTACCTATACCAGTTTTGCGAAAAAAGAATTCTTACCAGAATTATTTTTTCGCGTAAAGTTTCTAACGGGATGAAGTTTAAGCCGATTGATTCACGAGTGGACTTCGCCAAACAAGAGGAAGAAGTTCTTGAATTTTGGGATAAGGAAAAAATCTTTACCAAAAGTTTAGAGCAACGGCATGGCGGAAAGCGCTATGTCTTTTTTGAAGGCCCGCCCACAGCCAACGCTAAGCCGGGTTTGCATCACGCATTAGCACGTTATTTTAAGGATTTGTTTCCGCGGTACAAAACCATGCGAGGGTATTTAGTGGAGCGTAAGGCCGGTTGGGATACGCATGGGTTGCCAGTTGAAATTGCAGTGGAAAAAGAATTGAAGCTAACTTCTAAACCCGATATTGAAAAGTATGGGGTGGCTAAATTTAATGCCAAGGCCAAGGAAAGTGTGTGGCAACATAAAGAGGATTGGGAAAAATTCACCAAGCGGAGTGGTTTTTGGTTGGATATGGAGCACCCGTATATTACCTATGAACCAGATTATATTGAGTCGGTTTGGTGGATTTTGAAGCAGGCCTGGGATAAAGGACTGATTTATCAAGGTCATCGAGTGGTGCCACGGTGTCCGAGATGCGGAACGGCGTTATCAAGTCATGAAGTGGCACAGGGATACAGGGAGGTGAGCGAAACTTCACTTTATGTGAAGTTTCGAGTTAAAGAAGCAGGTAGCCCCTCCCAACTACGCCAAGGCTTCGATGGACAGGCGGTACCTCGGGGTACCAGTAAAAATACATTTTTACTAGCATGGACGACGACACCGTGGACACTACCTGGCAATGTGGCATTGGCAATAGGAAATGAAATTTCCTATTGCAAGTTAAAAGTGACTCAACGGAGTCATCCTGAGCGAAGCGATAGCGTAGTCGAAGGATCTAGCAACCAGATTCCTCGACATGCTCGGAATGACAATACAGAGTACCTGATTTTGGCGGAGGAGTTGATTGAGAAAGTTTTTGGTAAAGAGAAAGTTGAAATTGTTGATAGATTTCAAGGGAAGGATTTGGTTGGATTCGAGTATGAACCACTATTCCCAGGAGCGGTACCAGACAATACACCAAATTATCAAAATGCGTTTAAGGTTTATCCAGCCGGTTTTGTAACTACGGATGAAGGGACTGGCGTGGTGCATACGGCGGTGATGTATGGTGAGGACGACTATCAACTAGGCGAAAAAGTTGGGTTACCCAAGTTCCATACTGTGCTTCCAGACGGCACTTTTGGCCCAACTGTAGGAGAATGGGCAGGGAAGTTTGTGAAGGACTCTGAAGTTGAGAAAGGAATTATTGAGTATCTCCGGGAAAATCAGTCATTATTTAAAGAAGAAAAGTTTACGCATGATTATCCGTTCTGTTGGCGGTGCGAAACACCATTGTTGTATTACGCGGCCGAGAGTTGGTTTATTGCGATGTCTAAATTACGCGACCAATTAATTAAAAACAACGATGCGGTTGAATGGACTCCATCTCATATTAAAGATGGTCGGTTTGGTGAATGGCTCCGAGAAGTGAAGGACTGGGGGATTTCTCGCGAGCGATACTGGGGAACCCCTTTGCCATTTTGGATGCCTGTCCGTACCACTGACGGCGAAGCCGCTGTGGGCGGAAGTGATGATAAACCGATGTGTGTAGGTTCGTTTTCGGAACTTAATAAACTAGCCAAAGACCCAAGTTTGGTTGGAACCAATTTTGATCCGCATAAACCATTTGTGGACGAAATCGTATTAGTGAAAGATGGTAAGGAATTCAAAAGGGTTCCGGAAGTTTTGGATGTCTGGTTTGATTCTGGTGCGATGCCCTTTGCCCAATGGCATTATCCAATCGAGAACGCTGAAAAAATTGATCGGGGCGAGGCCTTCCCAGCTGATTTTATTTCTGAAGCAATCGATCAAACCCGGGGCTGGTTTTATACCATGTTGGCGATTTCGACTATGTTGGGTAAGCCAGCGCCATATAAGCAGGTGATTTGTTTGGGACATATTCTGGATAAACATGGCAAGAAGATGAGTAAGTCCAAAGGGAACACAGTCGACCCGTGGACGATTTTTGATAAATACGGTTCAGATGCATTGAGATGGTATCTGTACACCATTAATCAACCAGGGTTGTCCAAGAACTTTGACGAAGAAGGAGTGAAAACAGTGGTTAGAAGGTTAATGCTAACCATCTGGAACACTTATTCATTTTTTGTAACTTATGCCAACATTGACGGATTTATTCCTGACTTGAATGTGAAAGTTAAACCAACGGAAGTGTTGGATAAATGGATTTGGACTCGTCACGACCAATTGATTGAACATGTAACATATCATTTGGACCGATACGAGCCAATGGCGGCCTGCCAAGCGATAGAAAGTTTTGTTGATGATTTGTCGAATTGGTATATTCGCAGAAACCGTCGTCGGTTTTGGCGGACAGGTGATGCTAGTCAGACCAAAGACAAACAACAGGCCTATGTCGTGCTTCATGCCGTGCTGAAGGATTTAACTAAACTAATGGCCCCGTTTATGCCGTTTTTGAGTGAAGCAATTTATGCCAATCTAAAAACAGACGAGGAACCAATCTCGGTCCACCTGACGACTTGGCCAAGGGCGGGCAAGGTGGATGAGTTAATCTTGGAAGAAATGAGTCAAGTCCGGCACTGGGTGGAATTGGGACTAAATCAAAGAGAAGTGGCCGGAATTAAGGTGCGTCAACCATTGGCGAGGTTTTCAATTAAAGCCAAACAGTTAGATGGTGATTTGATTGCTATTTTGTGCGAGGAATTAAATGTAAAAGAAATTGTGTTAGGGGATAACATTGAACAGTTGGATACGAAGTTGACTGATAAACTACTGGAAGAGGGATTGGTGCGGGAATTAGTTCGGGCAATTCAGGTCTTACGCAAAGAGTCCGGATTTGAAATTCAGGACCACATTTCGATTACTTGGCAAACCGAAAGTAAAGCACTTCGTCAAGCGATTAAGGTCTGGGGCGAATATATTCAGTCCGAAACCCTAGCCGATATTTTAATCCAGAGCGAAAACGATGGTTATGAGGTCAAAATAGAAGACAATGTGGTAAAGTTGGTGGTAGAGAAGAAATAATGAATCGTTTTGTTTCAAATCTCATCTTAGGTTTGTTTGTGGTGGCGTTGGTAATTGTTTATGGTGTTAGTAAACAGCCGGCAGTTTTTTCGTTGGGTCATTTACTAACGAATCAAATAGTACAGCCACCAGTTGACCAGCAAATGGCAATTCGGTTGCCGGGGGGGCAGGTGATTCAAGCACGGGTAGTAGACACCCCCGAAGCCAGGGCCCAGGGATTGTCGGGAGTGGAATCCGTTCCAGCCGATACCGGAATGTTGTTTGTGTTTCAAGATGATGGGACACAGGGAATTTGGATGAAGGGGATGAAAATCCCGTTGGATATATTGTGGCTTGATGGTCAGGGACAGGTGGTACATATTGTTCAAAATGCTCCAATTCCAGATGATGAACAGACCGTACTTCCTATATATGAAAGCAACCAACCAGCCAGATATGTGCTGGAATTGGCGGCGGGAACAGTAGAAGCGACTGGTTTAGAGGCAGGGCAGGTGGTCGGATTATCTTGAGGTGTGGTGTCTGAATAAATAAGCAGTACTTGACCCCAGACGCGTCA
>Ga0209541_10010399_pt1 | contig 14831 bp, 16 predicted proteins | sample RifCSPlowO2_01_FD_184027 | JGI IMG/M metagenome (GOLD analysis project Ga0209541, IMG submission 184027) | Groundwater microbial communities from Rifle, Colorado - Rifle CSP2_plank lowO2_0.1 (SPAdes) (version 2) | ecosystem: Environmental > Aquatic > Deep subsurface > Groundwater | place... | reverse complement strand
AAACCGCCAAAGCCAAAAGGAATTGTTTAAAATTAATTTTAAGTTTTTTAACCACAAAAACAATTAAAAGACATATTGCAAAAACAAGACCAAAAGCGATTTCAGCATGAAACATCACCGCCAAACTAAAAGCAATGAGCATTGATTTGAATGTGGTAATTTTCTTCTTTATTGAAATCAAAAGGATAAGTATCCAAGCGGTAGAAAACATTGTAAGGTAAGGAGACCACGAGGTTTGCTGGGTCAAAATTACAAGGGGGGAAGAACTATAAAGTATAGCTTCAAGCTTTCCAACGTATTTCCAAAAAAGCCATAGAGTAAGTCCACCCAGGGCAATTACAGTAAGAACACTGGCTATCGGGTGAAAACCCAGTATTAAGTTTAAAGGAAATAGAATATAGTACCAAAACGGTCCTTGCCATAAACCATCCAAACTTGTTACAGCCCCGAGAAGCATAGGCTTTTTAAATATAAACATCTGGAGAAGCGCAAGACTATCTTTTGCATTATCATATGCAAATGGAAAATTATTACCCCAGATAGGATAGAGACGAAGAATAATGAAAAAAGCTAAAAGAGGCAATAACAAATTGTCGATACGTTTCATCTCGAATGCACCAGTTTGTACACCAACACTCCGTCAACCTGCCACTGACTTTCTATTTTACTCATTCCAAAATTAGCAATTTCGGCTTTTGAAGAGTGGGTGGGGTCGCATTTTTTCTCTTCCATCTCACAAACCACAAAAAGCTGATCAACTATGGTTTTTTGATCCCATCTGTCTGCATGCATAACTATTCCTCCCCAAAGTTCCAAAAAGTATCTGTAACCATCCTCATAATTTCTTTCGGCAAGTACTGCCAAGTCAAATGGTTTTCCGGATGCTTGGTCAAGAATAAATTTTGAAACATTTTGACTTCTTGCCATTTGTTTATTGGGTTGAAATCTTAGGGGATTGTTAATAAGATTCATAATGGCAAGCACCAAACAAAAAGTATAAAGGAGTGTTTTCACCAAGAGACTATTACCCCGCTGCACAACCGCTATAACTGCTCCAATCATTAGAAACGGGACGGGAAAAAGAAATCCAAAATAGTGATCATAAATTGGAAGTTTATATACGGCAAAACCAACTAACCCAAAACCGATACAGGAAATTAATAAATAATAATTTTGGCTTAGCTTACCGATTTTTTTCTTAAAAATAACATAAAGACATCCAACAGATATCATCAACGACAGAATTTCTCCAAACAATATATTGTTGCCTGCAAACAAGCTTGTGTTAATTTGATTAAATATCACCGGGATTTTTGAAATAATTTGCCCAACACTAATCAACACAGTTCCGTCATGAGTGGCAATAAGAGTATAAAGCGCCTTAACGTTGATAAAATTGTGACGAATATCAAAAATCAGAAGTGGTGACATTAGAATCGCAAATATAAAAATTGCATATCGCGTGAAGTGTTTAGGAACCCGCGCAAGATACCAAAAAAATAGTAAACTCGGAAAAAGAAGAAGTCCCAAATAGTGAGATTGAAGTACAAAAGCATATGCAATTCCTAAAACTATCATCCACTTAAATTCCTTCAACTTCCAAACACGCCAAATTGAATATATAGAAAGCAAAGCAAAAAATGGCATTATGTTCGGGTTCCAGGAAGAACGCGAAAAAATAATTACTGTCGGACTAATTGCGTATAGACCAGCCGATACTAAACCCGCAACTTTGCTAAACCACTTACGTCCGATAAACCAAACGAGAAAAACTGTTAAAACTCCCAAAATTGCTACCATCACTGCAGGGCCAACCGGTGAAAAATTCGCCAACAAAAGAGCCGGAGCCATCATGTAATAATAAAGAGGGCCGAGATACATGTTTCCAACGGAGGTTCCGGGGCCGATTAAAGGCGGGTGGGCTTCCGTAAAAATTCTTCTAACAATAATTACGTCCCGCCCTTCATCGCCCAAAAAAGTCATGTACTGGTCAATTTTGTATAACCGAAAAAACGTCGCAACAGCTAATATTATAAGAAGTAAAAAGCATTCAAATTTATTTTGCTTGATAAAATCGCGAATATTAAGTAGCAGATGCCAAACGTTAAATTTCATCTTAATTTTCCACGCAGTCTTAAAAGATCAATAAAACTCCTAATAATCACGTTAAGATTCCTACCCGTTCCCACACCTTTTGTTCTTGGATAATGCGTGACCGAAATTTCAACAATTTTAAATCCATTCTTTTTAGATTTAACCAAAAGCTCACTAGAAATAAACGCTCCTCTTTCGCTTTCAAGACGTGGTATCGAATCAATAACTTGTTTTGATATTAACTTGAAACCACAATCAATATCATTTAATTTCAAGCCAAAAAGAATAAATACTGCAAACTCCCAAATTTTACTGGTAATAATTTTGAATTTGGAAACTTGGCGCTTTTTATAATAACCGATAACCAGGTCTGCGCCGGTTTCCTTTTGTTTCTTAACTAAATTTGTAATTTCCGAAAAATCAAATTGTCCATCTGAATCTATAAATGAAATCCAAGGAAACCTGCAGTTATAAAAACCTGACTTTAATGTTGCGCCATATCCTCTATTCTCTTTATGATTAATAACTCTAATCCGTTCATCTTTCTTTGCCAAAGCCAGCGCAATTTCTTCGGTTTTATCCTTCGAACCGTCGTTTATTATTAATATTTCCCACCGGTCGGCCATATCCTCCAAAACTTTTTTGATATTAAGCACAACTTCTTTTATGCTGCCCTCTTCATTATAGGTAGGAAGGAAAACCGAAAGCTTGTCAATTATCTTAGCCATATACGAAGTCTAACATATTGAAAGCTGACTATGATATATTTACGGTATGGGCAGAAAGTTTAAAAATCTCTTTTGGATCTTGGTTTTTTCTTTAATTCCGACGTTCCTCATTTGGCTCCCCTTTTTTCTTCGCCTCCGAACTTTTTGGAACATTCCCCTCCCAAGTAGTGGGCTGGCTACCATTGTCGCCAACTATGATGGCCCGCTATATTTAGTGGTTGCCAAAACTCTTTACAACAAAGCGGCTATTATGGCAAATTACCAATTCCCGCTCCCCACCGAATATTACACCGCTCACTTCCCACTTTACCCGCTAATTATAAAATTCTTTGGACTGATTACCAATTACCCTTACGCAATGCTTATGGCAACACTTTTTTCCTCTATGTTCGCCATTTATTTCTTTGGGAAACTGATAGCTCAATTTGTAGACAAAAGGGATGTATTGTTTCTCACATTTTTATTCTCGGTATTTCCTGCCCGATGGCTTATCGTTCGTTCGGTTGGTTCCGCAGACCCTTTATTTATTGCTTCAATTATCGCCTCTGTCTACTTTTTTAAAAACAAAAAATACTGGTTATCGGGAATTTGGGGAGCTCTCGCAACTCTAACAAAATCACCCGGAATTCTTCTATTTGTTTCATATGCTGCATACATAATTTTTGAATATTTTAAAAATCAAAAAATAAGTATCAAAAAATATTTACCAACATTTCTTATTCCGGTCTCTTTGATTGGCGTTTTTACACTCTATTTTTTCCTGACCGGAGATTTCTGGGCATATTTTCACTCCGGTGACAATATTCACTTGATGTTCCCCCCTTTTTCCGTTTTTAACTTTTCTGCCCCATGGGCCGGAACCTTTTGGCTCGAGGAAATTATCTTTATTTACTTAATTGGTGCAGTCGGAGTTTATAAATTGCTCCAAAAACGGGAATATGAAATTGCAACGTTTACAGCCATTTTTTATTTCTTGACTCTTTTTATCGCCCACAGAGATTTAATGAGATATACTCTCCCAATCGTTCCATTTTTATTTGTTGCATTCTCGGATATCTTAATTAAAAAAGAGGCTAAAATCGCCTTTACCATAATAATAATCCCGATTTATTTATTCTCACTTGCCTTCATCTCCCAAAATGTGATGCCAATTTCAAATTGGGCTCCGTTCCTCTAGAGGCTCAATACTAGTGACTCGATATTAAGATATTAGCAGTAAAAACCGTGGGAATAAGACAAAAAAACAGACTAACTATGTACACATGGAAATTCCCAGGCACTGGAGATTGAAAAAACAAAGATACGGCCTTGTCGGTGAAGTTTGTTCAAATTGTGACAAAAAAATTTTTCCACCTCGTGATGTTTGCCCTGACTGCAAGGGCGAAACAATAATCAATCTTCAAGAATCAAAATTTGGAGAAATTTTTAGCGCATTGCCAATTACTGCTTCTTTGTCCAGGGAAGTTGCCATGTCTTCCAAATAAGTCTACTCTGACAAGTCAGAGATCTTATCTGTCTTACTTGGAAAACGGCATTTTCCATGTTCGCCAGATAAACAGGTTGTAAACTATATAGTTATAGGGAATAACCACTGCAATTAAAGCAAATACTAAAGCCAAAAAGCGCACCAGTGATACGTCTCCAAACAAACCAGTGGCTCCTGTTACAATCAATGGCTGAACAATAACGGCAAAAAGTGAAGAAAAGTTAAACTTCAAAAACTGCAGAATGACATCTCCAAATTTTGTAATAGTTTTGTCTTTGAATGTCCAAATGTTATTGAAAATAAAATTGGAGATGATAGCCGCCTCAGTAGCAAAAAGTGTCGCAAAATAGGTCGAAAGACCGGCTCTTTTGAGAAGTTCAAGTCCAACATAGTTAACCACAAACCCCGTTCCGCCAACGATGCCAAATTTCAAAAATCTCTGTTTATCTTTAACCCCCAAAATAATAGCAACTTTAAAAGTTGTGACCATCTCTTTCCAATTAAACTTAGATTTTTCTTTAGTTCTGGCTGCAAACTGAAGGGGAACTTCCACGGTTTTTTTGGAATTCTTTAAACATTGATAAAGAAGATCAACTTTATGAGAAAAACGCGTCGGCTCCATTAATTGTTCCAGATCAATTTTATCCAAAACACCTTTTACCTTTGTTAAACGAAAGCCAGTTGTTAAATCGTGAATACCCGGTTTAAAAAGAACAATGCGGATAAAAAGATTACCGAAATAACTAACTAATTTTCTCGAGAGAGCCCACTCGCTTGGAATTCCACCACCTTTAACATAACGACTCCCAATTACATAATCCGCTCCATTCAGGTACGCATCTACCATTGATTTAACAAATCTTGGTGGATGTTGGAAATCCGCATCCATTTCCATAACCGCATCCGCCCCTAACTTTTTGGTGGCGTATTGGAATCCTCGAATGTAAGCCCAACCCAAACCCGTATTATCCTGTTCGATCAGGTGTACATTTTTGTACTTCTTTGAAGCCTTCTCTACAATCCCATCCGTACCGTCCTTTGAATGGTTGTCTACAATCAAGAGATTCATATCTGCATCAATTTTGGGAAATTCCTGATTAAGAAGTACTTCAACCATTTCCTTAATATTCTCCGCCTCATTCCAAACAGGCATAACAATGACAATTTTTTCCATTAACAAATGATACAATAGAGGAGTGAAAATTGACATATTGACTCTTTTCCCAGATATGTTTAAGGGGCCTTTTGACGCCTCAATAATCAAACGTGCCGAGAGTCGGGATGTGATTAAAATTGAAGTTCACGACTTACGAAAGTGGGGAGAGAGTGAAAGACGAAACGTTGACGATAGACCGTTTGGCGGTGGCCCAGGCATGCTTCTCAGAGTTGACATAATCGACAAAGCCCTAAAATCACTAATCACCAATCACAAATCACCAAGTACTCAAGTTATTTTACTTGACGCCACAGGAGAGAGGTATACACAAACCAAAGCGCAAGAACTGTCTAAACTCGATCATATTATTTTGATCGCCGGACATTATGAAGGAGTGGATCACCGAGTTCATGAGCACTTAGTAGACGAAGTCATCTCAATAGGAGATTACGTTTTAACGGGAGGGGAGATCCCGACAATGGTACTTACGGATTCAATTGTTCGTCTAATTCCGGATGTTATTAAACCGGAGTCCCTCACCGAAGAGTCGTTTTCACTAATCACTAATCACGAATCACCAATCACCAACACCGAATACCCCCAATACACGCGCCCTGAAGTTTACAAAGGCTGGAAAGTACCAAAGGTTCTTCTTTCGGGAAATCATAAAGAGATTGAAAAGTGGAGAAAGAAAAAATTATAATACTTAAATGATATATATTATTTAAGTATTTGAGGGTGAATTAAGTTGTCCAACAAATTCATCAACAATGTTCTTCCAATTTCCAAATTTAATTCCCAATTCTTTTTCCGTTTTTTCTACTTTTAATCCGCCAAATTTTGGGTATCTGACAGGATTATCAACAGTTTTTACAAATTCTGCGAGCGATGATGGTTTAACTGCGTTTTTTACCGCTCTAGCTTTTTCCAAAAGATAAGTAATAATTTCAAACGGGGTACCTGTATCTTCTGAGCTGGCGTGAAAAATTCCTCTTTTACCGCCTTCAATAATTTTATCAAGCGCTTCGGCAATGCTATCCACAAATGATATTGAAACCTGCTGATCATTAAACATTGGGTAAAGCTTGCCTTCATCAAAAAGTGAAAGTGGCTTTCTTAAGTAATCCGATTTTAGGTCAAATTTTGCCCGAGAAGGGTAAATGAGCCTTAAAATTGTCGCGTCTTTTCCAAACTTTTTAACTACTTCTTTTTCTGCTAAATTTTTTGTATATCCATACCAACACAATTCTTCTGCTCCATATTCTATTGGATGATTTTCACCATAAGGCCCGGGGTCTTTTTCTGAACCCGGAAAAACATTGTCGGTCGAAATTTGAATAAAATGAGTTTTTTGAGGTAGCGCATCCAAGATGTTTTTAACTCCTTCAACATTAATTTTCCAGCATGGAGAGCTTTCGTCTCCTTTTTGGTTTTCTGCTTCACTCACGTTGGTGTACGCTGCAAAATTCACAACAACATCGGGGTTTACCGACCTGACAATTTTTAACACGCCTTCCTTATTTGTAAGATCAAATTGAGGATATTCAGGAGTTACAAAATCATATCTACCTTTAAATAGTTCAATAAATCTTGAGCCAACCAAACCGGAAGCACCTGTAACAAGAATTTTCTTCATACACCCCCACACCAAAATATGATTACAGTCATATTAACACAAAATCTACCCCTTTGGTGTGGGGGTAAATTTATCAGGAAACATGTCCCTAAGTCTAGGGTTGTTTTTGTCCCTTTTTGAAATAATAGGCTTTTTAACCGGCCAGGGGATTGCCAAATCGGGATCGTCCCAAGCGATGCCTTGCTCGTTACCCTTTTCCCAATATTTATCTACTGCATACACATAATTAACAGGCTTATTGCCAACAACGCAAATTGAGTTACCTATTCCGCCCGCAGGAAGGAAAAGTGCTTTGTGTGTTGATTTTGGGTCATCATTGTCAAAAATAAATGTTTCATATTTTCCAAACATTGGCGAATCAGTTCTGACATCAACAATCACAGTAAACATCTTTCCGGTAACCGGATAAATTAGCTTGTTTAACTTTTCCGTGTGAATAGCTCTTATAACCCTAGGTCGGGAAACTGAATGACTTAATTGAACAGGTCTAAAGTCAATTCCCGATGTCTCTTTTAAGTCATTAAACCTTACAATTTCATGAAAAAAACCACGTTCATCGGGAAATGTAGGCCGTTCAACAACTAAAACCCCGGGGATTAAGGTTTCCTTTATAAATAGCTTATTATTTTTGTCCAGTTTTGGCATACAATTTCTCCGCCTTTGCTTTCAATGGCCTCCACCACCACTCATTATCTCTATACCATTCTACAGTTTTTCCAAGCCATTCATCAAAACCATATTTTGGCTTCCATCCCAACTCTTTTTTAATCTTCAACCACTTAACCGCATAGCGTCTATCATGTCCCGGTCTATCCTTTACAAACTTAAGGTATGAGTTATCCCTTCCCAATATTTTTAAGAGTTTTTTGGCAACTTCCAAATTATTAATATCGCGGGTTAGCCCGCCAACGAGATAAGTTTCCCCGACTTTCCCCTTTTTCAAGACCGCATCTATCGCCCGACAATGATCTTCAACGTAGAGCCAATCGCGGACATATTTTCCGTCTCCATAAACCATAACCGGCTGTCTGTCTACCAAATTTGTAATAGATCTTGGAAGCATTTTTTCCGGATCTTGGAACGGACCAAAATTGTTGGAGCAATTTGTAATTGTGATTGGTAAACCATAAGTATGAAAATAAGAACGGACCAGATGATCTGAGGCGGCTTTACTTGCAGAATATGGGCTTCTGGGATCATAAAGAGTATTCTCATCGAATTTATCTTTAGAACTTAAAGGGAGGGCCCCAAACACTTCATCGGTCGAAACATGATGAAATCTTTTTATGCCGTGTTTTAGAGCGGAATCCATCAACACTTGCGTGCCGATAACATTGGTTTTTATAAACACTTGCGGTCCGGTTATAGATCTATCAACATGGCTCTCTGCAGCAAAATGAACAACTATCTCTACGCCCTTCATAACTTTATCTGCGGTTTTTGTGTCACAAATGTCCCCTTTTACAAATTCGTAATTATAGTTTCTTGAAAAATCCTTTGTTGAAGACAGGTGCCCGGCGTAAGTTAGTTTGTCGAGATTAACAATCCTATCTTTTGGGTATTTCTTTAACCAGTACCTTATAAAGTTCGATCCAATAAATCCGCACCCACCGGTTACAAGAAGTTTTATCATTCAATATTCATCAAATATTCACCATATCCGCTTTTTAACAAACCTTCGGCCAATCCTTGAAGCTTTTCCTTATCAATAAATCCTTTTTTATAAGCCACCTCTTCAATACAGCCAATTTTAAGTCCTTGCCTTTCTTCGATTACCTGAATAAACTGGGAAGCTTCCATCATTGAATCAAAAGTCCCAGTATCAAGCCAAGCAGTTCCTCTACTTAGAACGGACACTTTCAGTTTTTTCATTTTTAAATATTCTTTGTTCACATCGGTAATCTCATATTCACCTCGTGCGCTAGGTTTAAGATCTTTCGCAATTTCAACCACATCATTATCGTAAAAATACAAACCTGGAACGACGTAATTAGATTTAGGTTTCTCAGGCTTTTCCTCAATTGAAATTGCATTCATTTTTTTATCAAATTGTACAACACCATATCTTTCAGGATTAGAAACATGATATGCAAAGATCACACCCCCATTTGGATTAATATTTTCCTCAAGATTTTTTCCCATATCAACTCCATAAAAAATATTATCTCCCAAAATTAATGCCACTTTGTCTTTTCCTATGAACTTTTCACCGATCACAAACGCTTGAGCCAACCCGTTAGGTGTTACTTGAGCTACGTAACTAAAACGGCAACCAATTTGCGCACCATTTCCGAGGAGTTGTTTGAAAAATGGAAGATCATGAGGAGTCGAAATAATAAGAATTTCATTAATTCCTGCACTTATTAGAGTGGAAAGAGGGTAGTAAATCATCGGTTTATCGTAAACCGGCATAAGTTGTTTACTAACAGCTTTGGTTATAGGATAAAGTCTTGTCCCCAATCCTCCTGCAAGAATAATTCCTTTCATATTTTATATACAGGCATATTAACACTTAAGTATGTTTGTCTGCAACACTTGAAGCTCCCCAACTATCAGGCTTTGTTTTGGCGGTAAATCCGTTCCCGGCCACCATCCCGGTCACTTCCTTAATCATGTCACGGGTGGGGCCCAAGGGGCCAACATCTATATGAATCTCAAAATCATACTTTCCCGGCGATACTGCCTCCCTGAGAAGCGGTACAAGCTCCCGTGCGGCTGCCAGGGACATTAAAGTCTCCGTATATATTTTGTCACGCAAAACCGGCACTTTTTGGACTCTTTCTTTCTTCCAAAAATATCTCGCTCCCGAGCCCCTTCTATGAACTATCAATGCCGTAACAAAATCTATTTCACCCTTGCCGTTTACGTGCCGTGCCTGTGAGTCGCTGCCTATCACGACACGATAAAATTTCTCGGGTTCCTCATTAATAAATTTGGAAATCTCCGAAACTGCCTCCTTAGGCGTAAGGGCCCCTTGCGTGGGACTGGTAAAAAAGCCGTCTTGTACATCCATTCAGGTTCAAATTATACGCCTGGATAGGCCTTGGAGCAATTTTGTTTAATTTACCTTTAAGCCCTAATTATCAGTGAGAAAATTATGACCGAACCCAAAACGGCAATGGCAATATACTCGACAATTGTTTCCAGATATAAATCTTTGTGTATCGCGTGGTGCACAATTCCCCAAGCCACATAGGCTCCAGCCGTTGCAAGAGCCACGCTCATCTGAAAATTTTTATCATAAGAAAAAAGAATTAATCCCGCAAAACCGGCCAATAGAATCCCAAAAAGACTAAGATAGTGCGGTAAGTCCTTTGTGAATTTCTTCATTTTTATTTTATTTGCTTATTTGTATATTTGCTTATTAAATTATCTGCCCTGCCTTTAATATTAATATAACAGCCAAAATCATTCCCAAGTATGCCAAATGCGCTAGGGTTCTACCTCCAATTCTGGCAATCCTTCTTCGTCTGACCACTATTAGATCCACAGATAATACCAACAGTAGTACTCCCGTGACTCCAAACGACAAACCCTTTGTTGTTTGGAATGGAGAGATAAAGGAAGATGCCACAACGCCAGGAGTGGGTAAGGGCGAGCTAACGATTGCCACCATTGACGTCTCGCCAGCTTTGACAACAGGAACTGTCGGAGCGCCGGAAAGTGGGGAGGCAAAAAACTGGACGATGATTGTTGTATCCGCTCCTGATAGCGTTCCTTCAATCACGCCGACTCCAATTTCACTATAGTTTAAGTTTAGGATATTTTCCCTGTGAGATGGGGAATTCATCCAAGCATTAACGGCTGAGGTCGGATCAGAAAAGTCCCTGGCCAAATTTTCACCGGCATAGTGGTATTTATAGCCAAAACTGGTAAAAAAGCTCCAGGGAGAAGTGCCGTCAGGAGCAAAATGCGCCCAATATTCTTTAGCAAGCATATCGTTTCCTTTAGCCAAAGCAGCCGAATCAAGAGTCGAATTCTCACTTAATACCGGAAGTCCGTTTGCAACACGCTGGGCATTAGTAAGACGAATGACCTCACTCGGCTGGATACTGGCGGCATAACCCAAAACCCGGGGGAAAGTTCTATGAGAAAAACTAAGAACTACCTGAAACGCAATCAAAAACACTACAATAAGGCTTAGGCTTGAGGGATGCAAAATCTTTGCCTTTTGGTTATTGCTCGCATGAGGTATAAAAAGATGACGCAAGAATTTAAGTAGCTTCATAACAGTTTCATTGAACCTGATATATCATCCTCCCTCAAGGGAAACCGCCCGCCTTAGGTGGACGGAGGATGTTATGAACTTAATACTATATAATTTCGAGTCTCTTGCCAAGTTCTACAAATTCCTTCGGAAGTCCGGGAAGAACTTTCGTGGTGAAAAAAAGTGAAGCACTTGCCCCGATTCCATCAATAACTACATCCCGAAGTTTCGATTCCCTCCCTTGGATAAAATACTGATGAAACTCGTCAGTTGTTCCATAAAATGTAGCCAGTAAAAATGCCAATATTGCGGCCTTTTTCTTTGGTTTCCCTTGTGATATCAATGCTCTATAAATTAAAATTGCCAGGATTCCGTAAATAATAACGTGGGCAATTTTTTTAACAGCAAAATCTTGCCAATAATTATCAGATGCCCTGGGAATAGTACCGGAAGAAAGTTTAAAAATTATTCCTGCTAGGATAACCGGAGGGAGCCAATAGATTAGAAAGAAAATAATTTTATTGCGCACAAAGGTATTATATCAAGGATTTCTCCCCCGGCGCTTTTCCTTTTTTTCCAAATGCCATGTAACAAGAACCGCCGATAAACGCCAACCCCGAAAGAATTAAAATAACAGCAATCAATGGAAATTTATCTTGGTTTTCACTCTCTTTTTTTTCTGCCGAGGCTGCAGTCGGTGAAGGCTCTGGATTAAAAGTTCCTACCCCCAACACCTCCGTTGTAGGTTCCGGGGTTGGAGAGCGCGTAGCCTTTGGTGTAGGGGTTTTTGTGGGAGTAGGAACCGGAGTTTTTGTGGGAGTTGGAGTGGGGGTGGGGATAATGGTAGTTGTTACAACAGGGGTTGATATTGGTTGTTCAGGTGCCGTAACCTGAGAAAAACTGACATCATCAAAAAGAACTGGATTCGTAGGATTTGGTGAAGAAATATTAGCCAAAAGTTCTATTCTCGCTTTAATCGATGAACTTGGGGCTTGGACAGAATCGATTTTTAATTCTTGAAATGTCGGTAGATCGGAAGTCAACTGAGAAGAATCTGTTTTACTAATTTCCAGATTTGCATCACGCCAACTTATCCGTAACAACGAATAATTAAATCTAGAATCATTCTTAATTGTCCACCCAGCTAACGAATAATAAGAATTAGGTTCTACATCAACATCTTGATATAAATAAATTGTCCCAGTTGTATTATTGGTTTTATTAATTAAAGCTGATTCTGTGCCAGTTTTAACTGTCGAGGATGTGGAAAGAGTCGCAGTGCTAACATTTTTTGTCCAAGAATTTGGTATACCATTTGAAACATCCTCGAAAGAAGAATTTAATAAAAGATTGTCTGCGTATATTTTATCTGAAAAAGTAAAAAATATAACAGTAAAAACACTAAGTGTTAAAAATATTTTCTTCATCTTTCATTTACTTCGATGATTTAAATCATCGAAGTAATTTAGATCTTTTTAGTTTAAAATTTTTGTTAACTATTTTCCATGCATTTGACCCTTTTCCGCCAAAAGTCCCTAAACCAGAAATTTTCTCTCCAAGATTTCTTAAAAACTCCGAGACTTCCTTTCCAGTTTTTATTTTGTCTATAACCTTTTTATAACTCTCACCATATTTATAAAACGAAGAAAACGTAGCAATTGTTGCAGTGCTTATCTTAAGCAGATTTACTATTTCCTTATAATCGTATCCTTCTGCAATTAACAGGCCTGCAGCGAGGCGCTTTGAAAACATAATTTTTTCGGTTGGTGTTAAAAACTCGTCAAAAAAAGATAAAACATCCCGTTTTGTGGTTAGATTAGCAATCGTTTGGAGAAAGGTGTTAAAAATCTCATCATAAACTTCCTTTTGGACAGGATATTTTGATACCTGAGACATACAAAATATATTAACTTCAATGATTTAAATCATTGAACATGCAAATACAAACTTATTATTCCGTTTCCGTGCTCAATATAAACTATATTAATCGTACTATTACCACAACTCTGAGCCGACCTAAATAAACTTCCGTCTGCTGGTGCACGTATCACATCCGATGTTGTTGACACCATGTCAAAACCAGTATGAATTCCGCCTGAATATGAATATTTCCATGACCATGGAGTTTTGCCAAAATGTTGAGTAAGTCTAATTGAGTCTTGGATTGGCCATTGCCAATTTCCAGATCCTATGTTTACATTTCCGCCCTTATCTTCATCAATAACTGTCTTATTTTGCAAGTAAGAGGAGGGGTCGACCCAAGCATTATCTTTTCTAACTTCAAAGTGAAGGTGTTTCCCTGATGAACAACCAGGGTAGCCAGAATTACCAATAAGGGCAATTGTATCTCCGGCTTTGACCGGGCCAACTTTTACACCTGATATCAGCGCTTTTTCTATTGCTGCTTTTTCAGCTAATGCCTGTGATAAAAGCGACTGATATTTAGATTCGTCATTTTTAGTAGCTGCAAGTAAACTGTTTTTCGCCGCTTTTTGGGAATTAAGGTTAGCCTGCTGTTTTTTTAACTCCAACTGCAAAGTCTCTTGGTCAACTTTTTGTCCTTGATACGTCGTTTGGGCTTCCTGAAGCTTCCCAAGAAGGCCCCTGTCCGCTTCCTGGATTTTTTGGAGATAATGGAATCTGGAAACGGCCGAGTCAATGTCAGTGGCCGACAAAAGAAAAGCAAGACTACTTTCGATTCTCGACATTTTATAAGTTTCGACTGCTCTCCCCGAAAACGCATTGGTTAAATCGTTAAGCGAAACTTCAAGCTGGTCAATCCGTCCGCCTAAAAGCGCTATTTTATCCTGAGTGTCCTGAATCTTAAGGGACGTGAGCCTGATTTGATAATCAAACTGCGCAATCTGGTTTTTCAGAGTACCGGCCTGGGAAGAAAGCTGTGAAACTTTACCGGCAAGACACGCAATTTTATTTCCGATATTGGCCTGATCGCTTGGAATATTATCGCAGTCATCAGCCAAAACGAAGGAAGCTCCTCCTATAACTAAAAATGTTAAGAGGGATAAAAAGGAGAATGAAGCTCCCGCGGCCTTATGGTCGGGGTATCTTCTCCCCGCGATTCGTCGGGAGCGGAATCCCTCCGAAGCGAAAACATCTTCGCTTTCATCCACGGGCTCACGCCCGGGGTATTTCGCGAAGGGGGATAAAATACTTTTCCCATTTTTTTTCATCTATTTTTCTTAACTCTGGCAACCGCAAATAAACTTCCGCCAACCGCGAGGATTATCCCCGCAACAAGTTCTACCCCCAAAATAATTCCAAAAAGCTCAAAAAGAGAAAGTGTATCGCGTGGAAGAACCGGAATTTCTCCGAAATAGCTTACAGCCGAGGGAGATAGATATAAAATCCCGATAAACGCCAGCATCCAGCCCAAAAACGCTCCAAAAAGGGCGTAAAAAAGAGCTTCGATAACTATCGGGCTGCGGATAAACCCCGGGGTTGCCCCGATCAGGTTCAGAATCTCAACCTCCTCACGCCTCACTACCATTCTCATACTAATAATT
>Ga0209541_10010398_pt1 | contig 14831 bp, 19 predicted proteins | sample RifCSPlowO2_01_FD_184027 | JGI IMG/M metagenome (GOLD analysis project Ga0209541, IMG submission 184027) | Groundwater microbial communities from Rifle, Colorado - Rifle CSP2_plank lowO2_0.1 (SPAdes) (version 2) | ecosystem: Environmental > Aquatic > Deep subsurface > Groundwater | place... | reverse complement strand
AATCAATTCTCACAGAGATATTCTTGTCAAAAACAGCAATTTTATCAACATAATCTTTATGTCTTTCCCAATCCATATCTTTTCAAAAATCTTTTACCTTTTAAATATATATATATATATATATATATATATATTCAATGATATAATCATCTAGTTATATACGCATTAAAACTTAATAATCTTTATTTATGCATTATTTATTCTAAGTTCCATGTGCGGAATTAATGGGTTTAATTTTAATGATAAAGAACTTATAAAAAAGATGAATGAATCTATCTATCATAGAGGTCCTGATCAAGGAGGTTATTATGTTAATCATATTCTTTCATTAGGAATGAGAAGATTGAAAATTATTGACTTAAGTGAAAAAGCAAGACAACCAATGTCTGATAAAGAAAAAAGTATATGGATTGTTTTCAATGGAGAGATTTACAATTATAAAGAAATAAGAAAAGAATTAGAAAAAAAATATAAGTTTAATTCACAATCAGATACTGAAATCATTATTTATGCTTACAAAGAATGGGGATATGATTGTGTAAACAAATTTAATGGTATGTGGGCATTTTGCATTTATGATTCGACAAAGAATATATTATTTCTTTCCCGAGATAGATTTGGAAAAAAGCCATTATATTATTACAATAAAAACAAGTTTATTTTTAGCTCGGAAATTAAAGCTATTTTAAAACATGATATTAAAAAAGAATTAGATAAAAAAGCAATTTCATCATTTCTTTCATACAGATATGTATTAGGAGAGGAAACGTTTTTTGAGAATATCTTTAAATTACTTCCAGGACATAATCTTGTTTATAATATTAAGGATAAGAAAGTAGAAAAAATCTGGGAATATTGGGATCTTTCTATAAGTAATCTTAATTTAGATGAACACAAGGCAAAACAAGAACTAGAAAAATTGCTTAAAAAAAGTATTTCATTAAGAAAAATCTCTGATGTCCCTTTAGGAGTAATACTTTCAGGAGGATTAGATTCTAGTTTAATCACAGCTATTTTAGCAAAACAAGAACCTAAAATTAATACTTTTACGGTTAAATTTAAAGAAAAAGGATATGATGAAACTGAATATGCAAAAATAGTGTCTAACAACTATAAAACAAATCATCACGAAGTTATTGTTGACACAGCTAATTTTTTAGATATAATGAAGGAATATACAAAATTTAAAGATGAGCCAATCGGAGTTCCTAATGAAATTGCTCTTTTCTTATTGTCTAAAAAAATCAAAGAAAAAGTAACGGTTGTTTTGTCTGGAGAAGGCGCAGATGAAATATTTGAAGGATATGGAAGGAAATTTTCAAGTGCAAGAGATTATGAAATTATAAAAAAAATAAAACAACTAAATAATCCAAAAATTTACAAAACTAAGTTTATCTCTTTATTCAAAAAATATAACGGAAAATTGTTTAATTCTGAAATTGAGCATTTCTTATATGAATACAAGTATTGGACTGAAGAAGAAAAAAATGCTATTTTAAATGAAGAATTCAAATCAGAACACTATAATTTTTTTGAGAAATACATGAATAAATTTAATATTCCATACCAAAAAAAAATTTCTTATCTTTTTATTAAAATACATCTTCCTGGATTATTAAATAGATTAGATAGTCCAACTATGGCATGTTCTGTTGAGGGAAGAGCTCCTTTTTTAGATCCTGAATTAGTACAATTTGCGTTTAATCTTACATCTTCATTAAAAACAAAATGGACTATTTCTGAAAATGAAATAATGGGACTAAATGAAATAGGCGATAATTTAAGCGAGAGAAAAAATATTTCTAAATATCTACTTAAAGAAGTCGCTAAAGACTATCTTCCCAAAAAAATTATTTATAGAGAAAAACAAGGTTTTCCTTTGCCATTAAATGATTGGTTTAAAGAAGACTTTATTAAGATCTCTAAGGACTTATTGCTAGATAAAAATTCAAAAATAAAACCAATAGCCAATCAAGATAATCTGAAAAAATGGATTGAAGAAAGAGATGCTGATGCCAAGAGATCAGGGCAAAAATTATGGATGTTATTAAGTTTAGAATTATGGCTGAGAGAGTGGATGTGATTGAAATAATTCAGATTAATTTAAATATTTAATAAATTATTATTTTTTATGACTGAAAAACTTGCACACATAATCCATATTTTTGATAAATCAACAGATTCTGTTCCTTATAAAATGCATGATAATGTTGCTAAATTTTCCCAGAGATCTTCTATTAAATTCTACAAAGAAGCAATTAGTTATAGTGATATTTTTAATTATTACTTTCAATTATTTAAATTAAAAAAAGATGAGGAATCAACTAAAAAATTTTTATCTTTAAAGAATTGGAGAGAGAAAATATTGAATTTACGCAACTATAAGATATTGGATAATTATAAAGGGCAGATACTAGATTTTGATTGGGTTACTTCTTATGATGTAATAGCAGAACAACTTGGATTACTTGAAAAAAACTCTTTATTCCAAATTGCAGCAATTGGGATTACAAAAACTTCTGATAACTTTGTTCTTTTAGGGATTAGGTCTGTAATGGACCCTATTAATGCTAAACCTTTAGTAGAGATTTTTGGGCATGGATTAATAGGATTTCCTCCTGGAGGAAATGTCAGCTTTAAAAAAACCTATGTGTCAAATCCTATTAAAGATACTCTAATCAACGAAATGCAAGGGGAAGTGGGATTCTTCAGAATTAGTTCCTATAAACCAATAGGGATATTTTATGCCAATAAGCCAGGACCTAGTGGCTATAAATTCTTAAGTTTAATTGAAATTGATGCAAGTTTATCAGAAGTGATTTCCATTAATGCTAAAACTAATAATTATTATACAAAATTACTAGAAAATGGAAATAGCATAAACAAATCCAGAGAAATATTAAAAACTAAAAATTATCCAAAAGATGCATGGGAACATAATCCTATGTTTGGTATTTACAACGATACAAAAGTTTTAAAAAACTTGCTTAAAATTTCACCTCATTTATTTTCTGGAATTGGTTATGGAAGCTTAACGACATATTTAGAATGGTTGGAAAGAGAGTGATTAAAAATAATAATTCTTAAAAGTAAATTATAATATTGGCTATAATGGACATTCCTAAAGTCTCTATTGTAATTCCGGTTTACAAACCAGATGAAAGAGTTTTTAATTTGTTAAAAGAGAAATTAAAAAAACAAACTATTCCAGTTGAAATTATTGAAAAATGGAATAATCCCGAGCCAGTAAGTATGAATCTTGGAATCAAGGAAGCAAAAGGAGAGATTATTGTTATTCTAGCTCAAGACTGTATCCCTGCTGATGAAAAATATATTGAAAAATTAACTAAGCCATTAGAAGATGAAAAAGTTGTTGCTGTAGTGTCTGACTTACTACTTCCGTATGAAGAATGGAAAAAAAGACCTTTTCTTTCTAGGATGTTTACTATTAATGATTTAAAGCTTAGAAAACCAGACATGAACCTAAGTAGCTGTGCATACAGAAAAAGAGATTTAGAGAAAATTGGATATATTAACGAGAATATATCTGCAATTGATGTTGATTTTAACATTAAAATAAGGAAATTAGGGAAAATAGAAAGAAGCAATGTTATTGTTTATCATATTCATCCTCATAAAAATTATAAAAAAACCTTGAAAACATTTTACAATTATTCAAAGTATAATGGTATTTCAGTTAAAGAAAATAAGATAAAAGAACATGGCTTTATACAAAAAGTGTTAAGAGCTATTCCTTTTCTTGGTTTTACTTCTATTTATTATAGATATCCTCTAAAAAATTATTATTATCTAATACTTATTCATTTATTATTTGGAGCAGTTATTGAACATGTTATTAATGTAATAGGGTTTTGGCAGGGATTTTTATTCGGAGAAGAACCTGGAAAAAGAAATAAAGAAGCCCTATCTAAAAATATATAAACAAAACTAATATTTTATCAAACATGAAACATTGTCTTAATTTAGGTTCAGGAAGGGATATTAAAAAAAGCAATAAATATGAGAAATGGATTAATCAAGATATATTTCAATTTGGAGATATAGATGATATTTTTGACTTTAACAAATTTCCTTGGAGATACAAAGATAATTATTTTGATGAAGTAAGGATTTGGAATTGTTTATTCTTAGTAAGAGATTTTGTAAAGTTTATGGAAGAGGTTTACAGAATCTCTAAGAAAAATGCAATAATAATAATTCAGACTCAATTTTTTCTTTCAACTGAAAGCGCAAATTACCCTTATAATCCAACTCAAACTAACTACAATTCTTTTGATATTTTTTTAAAAGATGGAGAATTCAATATTAAAATAGGAGTTGAATTTAAAATACTAAAAAGAAAATGGATATTTTCAGAGAATAAATTTTTAAGCATGTTTAATTCTCTTCCTAATATTTTTCCTAAATTTTATGGAAGATTTTTATATTTTTATTTTCCTTCAAATAAGTTATATTTTGAGTTACAAGTTGTGAAATAAATATTTTGCGGAGATGCCGGAGTGGTCAAACGGGACACGCTAAGGACGTGTTGGCTTAGTGCCTGCAGGGGTTCGAATCCTCTTCTCCGCATATAAAAATTTGAATAAGAATGATAAAATGAAAAAGAAATTTTTGATAATGATAGCAATACTGCTCCTAATTATAACATTTTATTATTTTCAAAATAATTCTAATATTTCATATGATCCATCAAAAGCTGAGAAAATTGGTATAAGTGATACAGTACAATTTTTAAAAAAATGTCTAATAACAGAGGACGCACTGACAAAATTTTTATGCTCAGAGATAAGTGAATCAGAAATAAATAAATTAGAATCTGTTAAAGATATAAATGCAAATAAGCTTTGTACTTTTTCCTTGGCTTTAAACCAAACAAATGAATGTTTAATAGACAGTTATGGAAATGATGTAGAGGAAATCTGGATGTTTGAATATGAACCTTCTCTTGGTAAAATAGCAAAATTAATTTTTAGGATAGTTAAATTGAAGGGGAATTATTTTTTCATTAAAGGGGGATATTCTAAAGATGATGTTCTTCAAATCAAGGATATTTTCATTTTAGAGAAATTAGATAAAGAAACTCTTGAAATTCTAAAAGAATAGGTTTATAAACATCTAGTATTTCAAATTTTTACCTGCGAGTTATCGCGTTGAGCAGGAGTACCCTTACTTCTGTTTAACAAAATTATGAAGTCAATTTTAGGAATGGTGACTTGTGAGAAATTTGAATGTCAATATATAAAAGGTAATCACATTCAAATTTTGAGCAGAGGGAAACCTTAGGTTTCCATACGAGTATGATAAGCAAAACTAAAATAAACAAAAGAATTCAGAGAAAGAGAAATCCAGAAATAATTGAAACTATGGTTTTAGCTAAAAAAAACAATTTATTGGAGCTAGCTAAAAGATTATCTGCTCCACAATCAAATTATACTAAAATAAACGTTGATGAACTGAATAAGTTAAAAGAAAACGATATAATAGTAGTTGGCAAGGTTTTGGGATCGGGGGATATAGAAAAGAAAATGAATATTAGCGCTCTTGCTTTTTCACAGCAGGCATATGAAAAATTAAAAAAAGCTGGTTGCGAACTTAGAACTATAAAAGAGGAGATAACAAAAAATAAGGAATTAAAGAGAGTAAGAATAATATGACTGAAAAAATATTTATTAATGGCGAGGGAGCAATAATGGGAAGATTGTGCAGTTTTGCAGCTAAAAAAGCATTAGAAGGCAAAGAGATAGTAGTTGTTAATTCTGAAAAAGTCGTGGTTAGCGGGAATAAAAAAGATATCATTAAAGAATATGGTGAGATGAGAAAAAAAGGAAAGGGACATTCTTTAAAAGGGCCTCGCTACTCAAGGATGCCTTATAAAATGTTAAAAAGAGCTATTAGAGGCATGCTTCCAAATCATAGAAAAGGGATAGGGAAAGAAGCTTATTTGCGAATTAAATGTTATAATGGCCTTCCGGAAGAATTTAAAGATAAAGAGATGATAAAAATAACAACTCCTAAAAAAATTAAATATATTATTTTAGAAGAATTATCTAAAGAAATATGAAAAAGGAATCATTAATTATAGGCGGTAAGAGAAAAACAGCTATAGCAAAGGCCACTATTAGTGAAGGAATTGGCAGGGTTCTTATAAATAACCTTCCTTATGAAAACTTAGATTTTTTTAAAAAACTTTATTTGGATGAGCCTATCGAAATAACTAAAAAAATAATTGGTAATTTTAATTTTGATATTAGCGTAAATGTTAAAGGAGGGGGAAGTGAGAGCAGGATTGAGGCAAGTAGACTAGCTATTGCAAAGGCCTTGATTCGTTTTACAAAGTCTAATGAATTAAAAAAAGCTTTTAGTAATTATGATAAAAATTTATTAATAGCTGACACAAGAAGGAAAGAAACATATAAACCAGGAGACAGTAAAGCAAGAAGAAAAAGGCAGAAGTCATTTAGATAAAGTTTATTAACTAATTATCATAATCTTTAAAAAGAGAGATGGTAGTTGAATTTATTATAGGTAATTTTAGAAGTTTTTACGATTCTATTCCTGAAAACCAAAAAATTTTATTTAATCTTTTAATTTATACTTTAATTATCTTAATATATTCTGTTTTTATTTGGAAGTATTATAAATTTCTTGCGAATAAACAAATTCTTGACCTTAACTTAAAACAATATAACTATACTAGTCATCCGGTCTTAGAAAAAATTCTTGCAACAGTTCTTTATACGCTAGAGTATCTTATTATCCTGCCTTTTTTAATAATTTTTTGGTTTGCTGTTTTATCTGTTTTTTTATTAGTTTTATCCGAGAATACAGATACTCAATATATTTTGTTAATTGCCGCTGCAATAATTGCCTCAACGCGAATTACCGCATATTTAAGCGAAGAACTCTCTCAAGACATTGCAAAAGTCCTTCCTCTAACTGTTTTAGTTGTTTTTGTGCTGGGATCAAATTCTTTTAGCTATTCCCAACTTTTTGAACGATTTTCACACATTCCAGGACTATTAAATAATATTTTAATTTTTCTTATTTTCATATTTGTAGTAGAATTTACTCTTAGATTAATATACTCTTTCATTGAATTTTTTAAATCTGAAGAATTAGATTAATTCAAATTCTAGTACACGTATGTCTGGAGAAAGCAAATAAACTCTATCTTCTTTAAATCTTAATCCCCTATAAATTTTCTGTAATAATTCTCGATTAGCTTTATCAATATAAAAATCCATAAAATAGTTGGGATTTGTCTTTTTGAGAATTTTCCAAAAAAGAGAAGAAATATTAGGATAGGGGAATCTGGAAATGATTATTGAATTGCATGTTTCTCCTGGAAAGTCTATGCCTCGATTACATTTTGTTGTGAATAAAACATTTGTTTTTTTATTCTTAAAATCTTTTATTCGTTCTCCGAATGAGTCTGTATTTTGCTCTTTTGCAAATTCATACTGTGATGGAAGGTTGTCAATCTCATATTGTCTTTTTTCTACATCTGTTGGAAGATCTGAAAAACTGGTTAAATGAATTAAAGCAGGTTTTTTTGCACATGCTACTGTTTTTGACAATGCCTTTAGATACCTCTCTCTTGTTATTTTTTCTGAAGTAAAATTGGCATATTTACAATCCAGTTCATACCCATGTTTACATTTTATTAATTCTCCAGGAAGATTTGTTTCTGCTTCTATTATCTTATAATTTTCAAGTCCAAAAATATTTCTAAGAACATCATCTGAATGAATAGTCCCTGACATCATAATAAGCACTTTGTTTTTGTTGATCAATTCTTCAAACCTTTTTTTTAGATTCGTTGTTATTAGATGTATGATTATGTCATCCTCTTTTTTTTCTATAGAGAAAAAAGTTTCTTCAATAAAATCATAAAAAATTTTGCATATTTTTTCTAAATGAAGTATATAATTATTTTCATCCATTTCTAATTCATAAAATAAATCTCTATGTATGATAGTTGTCTTAATTAGGTCTTCTAGAAGTGTATTTTTAACCTCAATTATTTGGTTTTCTTCGGTAAATCTCCTTAGGGCATTAGCAATATCAATTAAACTTTTTATTGTCTCTAAGGAAGTCTCATTTTTCGGAAAAAGAAGATTAAGAGATAAAAGGAGTTTGTTAACGCTTAGACTCTCTTGATTAGAGAAGCTGTCTAAAAATTCATCGCATTCATCTATTATTTCAACGTTAGTATAAGGTTTTCGGTCCATTAAAGTTTCTATCTTGTATTTTAAACTGTTGAATATGATAACGTCAGCTTCTGCATAAGCTTGATATTGGTCATAATAAGGACAGCCAGGTTTTCTTTGATGAATAATAAACTCTTGATTTTCCAAACCTTTATAAGAACTTTTTTTAGTTTTGAGATTAGTCTCATATTCTTTAGGTAATATTGGGGACCAGTAAGGACAAACTGGAGCAACGCTCATCCTTTTAATTTCTGAAATTGAGCTAAATTGGGAAAGTTTTACTGCAGGGTTTTGTTTTATATATTCTTTTAAAAAAGCAAGGTTTTTTTCTTTTATTTCAATCTTACAAGGTAAAATAGCATTATCGCAGGACTCATCTTGATTATCTTTTTTGTTTTTTTCTCCTTGAAATATATCTGTTAATGTTGCATTTTTTTCTGTTGAGACTTTTACAGCAACAAGATTATTTTCTCTTAAATAATTGCACTTAAAATTTTGTCTTCCGAAAATAGATGAGATTTTTAATTTTTCACTATTATCTTTGAAGATAGAAAAATTTTCTGTATAATCTTTTGTATATTGCTCTTGAAGAGATTTTATTGGAACAACTATAGAAGTTTTTCCTAGTTCTTTTGCTATATTAAGCGCTATGGCACTTTTACCAGTACCGCAAACACCTTTGACAAATATTATTTTATAACCTTCTTTAATAGAATGTAAAACTTCCTTAACAACATCCTCTTGTGTTTTCCCATTAGAAAAAACTAATGGTTGAAGTTCTTTTTCTTCGCTATTTTTATATAATGACCACATCTTACATTTATTATTTAAAACCTATAACATACACGACTCTATTAATCCTATTGCCCTCAACTTCATTGGTTATTCTAGTACTTAGTCCGGCTAAAAATTCTGTGTTCCATATGAAATGTTCTTTCTGATATAATGTAATTTCACATGGATGAGCATATGTTCTCTGATCTCCTTGGACACCGACAGTTTTAATATTATATATTCTTGCTTCAGCTAAATCTGCCTCTATGCCCTTTTTTTTCAGTTCTTCTTTTAAAATTTTATCTACTTGTCGTGCTAAATCTTTTAATTCCTTACGCAATTCATCATCCATTTTATCTTTCTTATAAATTATTAATATTAATTATTTTTCAAAAAATCCATTATCAGGTTCTATATCCTTTTTAATGGTTAATTTTTTAAACGCAGGGCAATAACTTTGAAACTCGCACCAGTTGCATAAAGCTCCAGGGTTGGGTTGGAAATAAACTGAATTTTCAATTTTTTTAATTAATTCAATAATGTCTCTTCTTAAGGTATCTAACTGGCCAATTGTTCTTTTTGAAACTCTCAACTCATTATAATCAAGGAAATGCCAAATAAGATGAATATCATTAACATTTTCAAATGATTCTCTTATAGCAATTGAATACAAAGCTAATTGTCTATCTTTGTCTAATTCCTTCTGGTTTTTTAAAGACCCTGTTTTATAATCGTGTATTTCAAATATATTTGTTTCTTTATGAAGAACAAGCCTATCTATATATCCTAACAGTTTGTATTTGCTGTTATTATCTAAACTCACATAAACTTTTTTCTCAGTGGCGATAGTATTGTCTTTAAATGGGTAGTTTTTGGTGTAATAATTCGCTATAAATCTGATTCCTTTATTAAAATAATAGTCAACTGATAAATCTTTCACAATTTTTATATTTTCATTAAAATCTTTATTCCATAATTCTATAAAATATTTAATAACTTCATCTAAATCATTCTTATTATTATCATAAATCCATTGTAAAACCTCGTGTACTTTTTTTCCTAAAAAGCCCTCTATTGACTCCTCAAAATCAGGAGGAAGTTTATCAAGGTACTTATATTTATATTTTAAAGCACATTGTTCAAATGTTGAAAGTCTTGAATGAGAGTATATTGCCATATTACTTTTTGATAGAAAAATAACAATTGTTAAAAAGATTTCTGTTTTTTATAACTATTCAGCAACTCGTGAAGTTCTTCAGAAGTTAAATCTTTTTTCCCTCCATATTTTTTTAAAATATAAAGGGCTTTTAAGTCTTTATGTTTTCCATTATATCCATGCATTGCTTTTACTGGTTTTTCATTCCAGAAATTAGGGGAAAAAAGAACTCCCGGATTTGCTAAAAAAATTAAATCCCCATATTTATTGTTCCATTCTATAAATCTCCCATGTTCTAAAGGAAGTTTTTCTCTGATTTTTTCTAGTTCATCTTTATTGCCCCAATAACGTGCCATATCTGAATCTATGAAACAATTTTTTGTGATTGGAACAGAGATTGTTTTTTCAATATCAATCATGCCATGGTCTGAAAAAATTAAATCAAAATCTATTTTAGATATTTTTTTGTCTATTTTTTTAATTGCTTTAATTATTTTCTCATTTTTTGTACCATATTTGTGTCCAACTCCATCTAATTCTCCAAAGTAATAAAATCTAGAAACTTTCTTACCCGGATGTTTTTTTACAGAGGCATCAAATGTATATAATCTATCTAAAGGTATATTTCCAGTTCGAATCAGTTCGTATCCTTTAATTAGTCTTGGGATATTAAAAAGTATGTCTACAATTAATCTTCCAATTTTTCCAAAATATTTTAACCATGTAAAATACTTTAGATAAAATAAGGAATTTTTATTCTTGTAAAAAATAGCAATTTTATTTGAGCTTCCTGTAAACAATATATCAACGCCTCTCCAATGTCCTAATCCCATATCTAATTCTCCCCACTGAAATTTTTTAGTTAGTGATTGTAAATATGGAGCGTATTGTAAGTAAGATGGCTTAAATGCATCTGTCATTATAACTTTTAATTTTCTCATGGATTTTCAAAAAGATACGAGTATATAAGGATATGGTCAATAAAAGAATAATTTAAAAAGGATTTTTTCATAAAATGAGGTATGAAAAGATGTAGAGAAGGATATGAAAACATTAAGAATAAATTATCAGTTGAATCTAAAGAAACGAAAAGAATTCTTTATAATATATTTCGTTTAGGAAAGCAAGATAACTTATATGTTGGCAGAGATTTAGATGAACTCATTGAAGTTATACATCGCTATCATCCTGTTGGTATTAATAGATTTGTAAGAGAAGAGGGGAGAGATAGTGTAGAAATAACTAGGTTTTCTTACAGTCATTACAGGTTATATGAAGATTGTAAGATTGAAATCAGAAAAACAGATTCAGAAATTCTTGAAGAAATGCTTCATGCTCCACAATAAATCTTATAAATACTTTAAACAAAAAATAAATATGAAAGATATTAAATATGAAAAAGAAAAAGCAAAAGAAATGCTTGCTTTAATTAGAGAATATGAGAAAGCTAAAGATAAATCTTCTATAAACAAAAGATTAAATGAAATAAGCGATGAATTGTATTATAAAAAAAGAGAAATCCTTTCACAAGCAATGATTGATGTTGCGCTTGCTGTTCATTCGTTTACAACTGCTGCAATGTCTGGAGGCCACTTCCAGGATTTGGATGAATTTATTCCTGATTTGGATGGGATAATTGGTGGTTGAGTAGCAAAAAGGTTTTAAGTAATGGCTTATTAGTATTAGAAGGAAGGTGATATGATGACTCTAGAATTTCCTCAAGATAAATCTCCTATCGTTATTATAGGGGATATAATTGAAAAACTAAAAGAATTGAAAGATGAAAATGTTAAGGTAGATACAATAATAACTTCTCCACCTTATTGGAGACAGAGAGATTATGGAGTTAATGGACAAATAGGAACAGAAGAAACTCCTGAAAAATATATAGAAAAGATTTTAAAAGTTGCAGATGGATTAAGAGAGATCCTAAATGATAGAGGTTCTTATTTTCTGAATATCGGAGATAAATATATTGATAAAGACCTACAGATGATCCCATTTAAAATAGCCATGCTAATGCAACTTCGAGGATGGATATTGAGAAATGTTATTGTTTGGTATAAACCTAATCATATGCCCTCGTCCCTTAAAGACAGGTTGAATGTAGTTTGGGAACCAATTTTTTTCTTCGTTAAGGACACTGGAAAATATTACACTCCAAAGTATTATGTTGATCTTGATGAAATAAGAATAGAGCATAAAAATGGTAATATTAATGGAGAAGGTAAGAAGATAATTTCAGTAGAAGAATTTGAAAAATTAAATCTTCCAAAAAAACCAAATGGTAAGAACACTTACAATGGAAAATTTGCTAAAATTGATAAAAAAAATTTAGGTGCCTCTCCTGGTGCAAGAAAAAGTGTCAATGGTGAATATTGGTCTTTACAAAGAAAGTATGAAATAAACGACGAATTAAAAAAAGATATAATAACTTATTTAAGAGAAAAGAGAAAAGAGAAAGGCATAACGCCAAACGAAATTGATGAATTATTTAAATATAAAGATACAGCAGGACATTGGTTTAGATTAGATAGGGGAGGTTCTTTACCTATACCAGAAGATTGGAAAAAATTAAAACTAATATTAGATTTAAATGATAAATATGATAAGATTATGACCGAACAACATTATGTTTTGCAAACAGTCGCTGCTCATCCAAATGGCAAAAATCCGGGAGATATCTGGGAAATTCCATTAGAGAAATTAAAAGAATCTCATTTCGCAATTTTTCCAACAGAATTACCAAAAAGAATTATAAAGGCTAGTTGTCCTACTAATGGTATTGTATTAGACCCATTTGCTGGTAGTGGAACTACTGGAAAAGTTGTGAGATAAAAGAGGTATGGGTATGGAAAAAATAAAAATAACAATAATTAATGAGAATAAGAATAAAGTTAAACTTAATGTTGATTATATAACAAAATTGAAAGATTTAAATAATATATTGCCAATAGATGAGAATAATGGGGGAAACCCAATAATAAATCATTTATGTGAGAGTATAAAGAATAAAATAAGTAAATATAGAGAGTGGTCAGATATTTGGAGTTTATCAAATCCAAATGAAAAAATAAATATAAATTTTAAAGTGGAATTAGCGAGGACTTAAAGATGCCATCATCATATTTTGAATATATCTATTATTCTCTTTGTTTAAGATCCAAAGTTCCGACTTTTCCAATGCGGCAGGATTTTAAACAAGATATTCAAGATAAGAAGATAAAGAATATTGATTTTATATGTTATTCTGACAAGAAAATCTATTTAATTGATGTTAAAGGATTATCTAAGTTATCTGGGGATACAAAAGTTTCTAGAGACGACATAAATGGAATGAAAATTTTAGAAGAGATATATGGTGAGCATGCTGTAGGATTGTTTGTATATGTTTGGATAAAGAAAAAAATCGATCAAGATGTGAAAAAAGATTTATTACTTCAAAAATTCAGAGTTAAAGCCATTACATCAAAACAATTTGAGAAAAATATGGTTCAACAAAAAGGGTGGGGAGATAAATTTTATCGTTGTAATAATGCTCTTGTAAAAAATATTTGGGAGTTTATTCCTAATTTTGAAGAATTGATCGACAAGCCTGAAAAACTTATTTGATTCTTTTTAAAATTGAATTTTGGGAGCATGATACTCTTGAAAGAATATATTTCACAATTCATCAAGACATTGATAAAATGATGGATGGTTTACGCTCTAAAGACAAGATAAAATATGATTGGATTAAGGCGTTTGATAGAATTGATAAACAAAGAAAAAACTCAGATTTTGCACGAGGAGCTGAAAGAATATACTTTTGGTTATTTAATCAATTTGGAAAACCTAATTCCTCACCAATAGGAGCGGACATGTTTTTTGAAACTCATGACGCTTTCGTTCATATTGATATAAAAACCGCTAAACTTGATAATCCTTCAGATTATAAAGGGAAAATTCCTTTAAGTGAGAATCAAACTAATTATAAATCTAAAAATAAAAATTTTAATTGCAATTTACCGACTTTTTATAATAAAGAGAAAAGTGACGAAAAGATATGTTTGACTTACATCATAAACATAATATATGATGAAAGAGAAGATTTTAAAATTAAAGCCATAACAATTTTTTCTGTTCCTAATGGAGAACTTTACCCTATTTATAAAGATAAAATAATTGCGCAAGGAAAAAATAAGGGAAGGTCGTTTAGATATTTATATAGGAATAAACCACGTTTTAAAATTTTGGAAGGAGAGCCTTTTAGAGTTAAAGTTTTATGGTTAGATAAAGATTTAGAAGAAAAAGATATCTTAGGTTTTTCTACAGGAGAATATAAAAATAATTGAAGAAGAATAATATTAGGATAAATTATTACTTTCTAAACTCCAACAACCCTCATTGCCTAAAATCATTGATAAAGCGCCACTTAACTACACTAATTCTTAAATAATCCCTACTAGTTACTTATCTGCTACATATCACTTTATCAACGAAAGATATATAAACATGTAGCCGTTAATATGTTATGAGGTGATTTTAACATGACACATATAGAGATTCATAAAATAAGAGGTAGAAAATACAGATACGAAGTTACTAATTACCGTGAGGGTAATAAGGTAAAACATAAATGGAAGTATCTGGGAGCAGTAGAACCTGTTCAGAAAAGAAAGAAAAACTTT
>Ga0209541_10010395_pt1 | contig 14835 bp, 13 predicted proteins | sample RifCSPlowO2_01_FD_184027 | JGI IMG/M metagenome (GOLD analysis project Ga0209541, IMG submission 184027) | Groundwater microbial communities from Rifle, Colorado - Rifle CSP2_plank lowO2_0.1 (SPAdes) (version 2) | ecosystem: Environmental > Aquatic > Deep subsurface > Groundwater | place... | reverse complement strand
AAACCCTGCGTCTTGTAGCTTGCTGATATAGTAGTGAGCCGTTGACACAGAGGCAAGCTTAAACTTCTTCTTGATCTCCTCAAGAGAGGGGGCATAGCTATGCTTTGCCATATATACTTTTATAAAATCGAGGACTTGCGTTTGCTTTTTTGTGAGCATACATAGTATTATAGAAAATAAATAGAATGTATACAAGTTAAGTTATCCACATCATGAATCAAGATAAAATTACAGAAAACTCAAAAGCACCGATCTACGAAGATCAGCTTCGAAACTTATATAATGCCAAAAAATTTGATGAGGCCTTGGCACTGGTACTAAATGAGGAACAAAAACAACCCAAAGCGCCTAAAATTTTGGCTGCAAAAGCTACCCTCTTGGGGGTATTGGGTAAGTATAGAGAATCAATAGACACCGCCAACGAAGCGTTGAAATTAAACGCTAACGATTTTGAACTGCTCAATACGAAGGGGGTATCTCTTTATTGCCTTGAACGATACAGCAAGGCGATAGAAGCGTTTGACGCTTGTCTTGCGTTAAAACCAAACTTTCCTATTGCAACTCAAAAGAAAATATCTGCACTTACGATTTTAGGAAAATATCCAGAAGCAGCGAAGGTGTATGAGGAAAGTGATCTCCCCGATTTACAGGAAGAAATTTGGTTAAACAATTTGGGTTTTGTTTACATTGAACTTGGTGACTATCCCCGCGCGAACTTGTTTCTGTATCGGGCGGTAAGAACGAACCCATTTGAGAATGTAGTTTACTATAACCTCGCTCGCAGCCATAAAAAACTAAAAAATTATACAAAATATTATCTATACCGCTTTATATTTCTTTCACTATTTGCTTTTGAAAAACTAGGAATTCTAAAAAGAATAAAACCAAAGTACGGCAATCAAAGAAATCACATATCAGAAGCGAAGTTTTATGATGGGCCCGGAAAATTGTTTGCTACTAATAGCCAGATACGCGAAACAAGATCAATACTTAAACTTTTGCGCGATATAAATGCTACTGCGTTATGTAACGATACTTGGCAGTGGTTTGCTGTAAATATTCCGTATAAAGCAATGGAAAAGAATAATTTTGAGGGAGATATCGATATCCTTCTGAAACGTCCTCGTTTTCTGCCAGACTCAAGCCATGACGCGGGTTTTACATATCGTGGTTTTGAGGTAAAAACGGTTATTGTTGATCGCAACGGACATATTAAATCGGCAAAACGTGGCAAGAAAAAACATCAGAAAATTAAGAAGCAGTTGGATAAACTAAAGCAGTTTGGTTGCGAGCAAGTGTTTTTACTAGAGCTGTTTGTTTTAGAGCGTGGTTATTCTAGTCACAACAATTTTCCCTCAGATGAAATAAATAAGGAGATTTTAGAAAAGGCAAAGTATTTACAAACACTTGGCTATGGATATGTAGTTATGGCGGAAGAGCCGTCGCCAACGCACGATGATGAATCCGGCGGTATGGTACATATGCCAATAAATGTATTGAGAACCACAAGCAATTCTATTGGGTCGCATTTTCAAAAGTTAGTAGATGGTATAGATAATTTTTTGGCTGAAGAAACAACAAGAGACGCGTTGGCTAGCTTATCGCAACATGATCAATTTGGTACAAAAATCGGATATTGCAAATCATGCAGAAGACTGACGATGTTTGCGCCGGTGAAATTTATTTCGCATGAGTGTATATTCTGCAAAAAGACAATTTATTGAGTACTATTAAGTATAATTGTCGCTAAAGATTTTGTCCGTTCTAACGAGAGTATAGTTATTATTTAATCGAATAATCCACGGCATTTTGTCCTTTGATTGATTTAGGTTTTGGAACCTCAAACCATTGAGGATGTTGCTTGAACATAACTCGCAATTCACGTATGCTTTTATCAAGATCCTCGAATTTGGGCCGTGCTTTCGGTTCAAAGTTCCGGACATCGCCTCCGCCATCTTATGAACAAAAAAGGAGTCCGCGCCGGTGTGGTCCATAGCGTGCCGGCGGATCTACGAAAGGCCATTGCCTCTGCCTCGGCGACGCTCGCCGCATGGGAGGATATTACGCCGCTCGCGCGTAATGAATGGATCTGCTGGATCGAGTCTGCCAAGAAACCACAGACGCGGAGTCACCGCATCGAGAGGACACGCACGGAGCTTGTGAAAGGAAAGCGCCGACCGTGTTGTTGGGCCGGTTGCCCGCATCGTTGAATGAACGAGCGTTCAATGTCACAATAGTGACATGCGCTCGCAAGGTATTCTCGAGAAGTACGCGTCGTGGATCAAACTGCCCGACCATGCCATCCCCCTCTCCTTGAACGAGGGCGATACACCGCTCATTCCGGTACCGAAACTCGCAAAAGGTCTGGGGGGCGGTTTCGCGCTTTATGTGAAATTTGAAGGCGCGAATCCGACCGGCTCGTTCAAGGACCGCGGCATGGTCGCGGCGGTAAGCGAAGCGGTGGGGAGTGGCGCAACAACGCTCATCTGCGCCTCGACCGGAAACACGGCGGCCTCCGCGGCGGCATACGCGGCGCGCGCGGGCGTGAAGGCGGTCGTTCTCATACCGGAAGGCAAGGTGGCGAGGGGAAAACTTGCGGCGGCGGCAATTTACGGAGCAAAGATCATCCAGATCGACGGCTCGTTTGACGATGCACTCACGCTCGTGCGTGAGGTCGCAACCAAACTTCCGGTCGCATTGGTGAATTCCGTGAACCCCTATCGGCTGGAAGGACAAAAGACGGCGGCCTTCGAGCTCTGCGACGAACTTGGGCGTGCACCGGACCTCGTGTGCATTCCCGTCGGTAATGCGGGGAATATCACCGCCTACCACAAAGGCTTCGTCGAATATGACGCGAAGAAAAAGACCGGCGTACCGACGTGGATCGGCGTGCAAGCGGAAGGGGCCGCACCGCTTGTCTTGGGAAAGATCGTCGCGAAACCCGAGACCGTTGCTACGGCGATACGCATCGGAAATCCCGCCCGCGGCAAAGAGGCGCTTGAAGTGATCGCCGCCACGAAAGGTAAGATGCTCGCCGCGAGCGATGCGGAGATTCTCGATGCGCAGAAGCTTCTCGCATCCGAGGGCATCTGGGTCGAACCTGCTTCGGCGGCCCCTCTTGCGGGCCTCATGAAGGACATAAAAGCGGGGTGTAATCTCAACGGAAAGACGGTGGTCCTCGTGTGTACCGGAAACGGCTTGAAAGACCCTGACATCGTTTCTCTCCCCGACCCCGTTAAAGTGCGCCCGCTCTTTGAGGAGATACGGGGCCTCCTCTAGCGGAGACGTACCAAAAATGTCGCCTCATCGAGATGCTTGCAACAAAACCGCCGCAGGTACAGATTCGGAGTGGTTCTCTCATCACCTACCGAAAGGAGTCAGCCCAAATGCGACCCATCAGATTTGCAGCAATCGTCCTTTGCTCGCTCGGCATGTTCGCGTTCTCTTCCGCGCCGGCCGTCGCGAAACCGGAATTCGCCGGAAGGGAGAAGACAACTTGCCCCACCTGCCACGTCATGACGGACTTCCCGAAGAAAAAGAACGACGTCGGCGAGTGTTACAAGCGGAACGGGTACAAAGACCTCGCTTCCTGCCAGAAAGACCCAAAGAAATAGTTCCGGAAAAGAAAAAATCTCGGCCGTAGCCGAGATTTCAATTACCACAAACCGATCACGCCGTATGCTTCGCGGTAAAGAGCGGAGCGAACCGGTCAATCGCCGTCACGAAGGCGGCGTTCCGAAGCGTCGTCTTGTACTTTTCCGCGTTCGCGCACATCTCGTCCGTGCTCGCGAGGAGCATGCGGGTCATACCGGCGAGCACATCCTTCTTGTCGCCCATCGGCACCCGCGGGTCGCCCGTGTTCAAGTTCCGCGCCCATTCAAAGAACGAGACCGTGACGCCGCCCGCATTCGCGCAGACATCCGGGACCACGATGATACCGCGGTCCTCGAAGATCCTGTCCGCTTCCGGAGTCGTCGGGCTGTTCGCGCCTTCGATAACGAACTTCGCATGCACATTCGGCGCGTTCTTCGCGGTGAACACATGTTCGAGCGCCGCGGGGATGAGCACGTCGACATCCTCGAGCGTGAGCAGTTCTTCGCTCGTGATTGCCTCGCCGCCGGGGAATCCGAAAACGGTCTTCGCCTCGCGGAAGTACTTGTTCAGCTCCGCAACGTCGAGACCGTTCGCGTTGTAGACTCCCCCGCGCACGTCGGAAACGGCAACGACCGGAAAGTGGCGCGCGTGCGCCCGCTCGACGGTGTAATAGCCGACGTTCCCGTAGCCCATAACGGCGATGCGGGGCTTGCCGACCTTTCCGCAAAAACGCTTCAGCGCATGTTCGAGCACGGCAATCACGCCGTAGCCCGTCGCCTCGGTCCTGCCTTCGATGCCGTCGAAGCCGTAGCCGACGGGTTTCCCCGTCACTACACCCGCGAACGGTTCAAAACCCCGCTCGCGCTTGCGCTGTGCATACCGCTGTCTCACCCAATGCATGATCTGCGCATTCGTGCCGACGTCCGGCGCGGGAACATCGAGCAAAGGCCCGATGATGTTACGCGCGATGCGCTCATCGACGTACGCTTCGGTCAGGCGCTTGAGCTCCGGCCTCGAAAGCGTCGACGGGTCGACGGCGATGCCGCCTTTCGAGCCGCCCATCTGAATGCCCACGAGCCAGAGCTTGATGCTCATCTCGATCGCGTGCGCACGCATCATGTCGACGGAAACAAGCGGGTGATAGCGGTCCCCGCCTTTGTGCGGCTTGTCGGTGTGCGGCGAACGATGCCAGACGCGACAGGCCTTGTAGGTCTTCTTCGAGCCGTCGTCCTTGTAAAGCAGGATCCCGCCGCCCCATTCAAGTTTGAAATCGCTTAGGATCTCGACCTTCCAATCGGGCAGATTGAGCAGGCGTCCCGCTTCATTGATCCGCACGATGATGTTGTCAAAATGCTTGGTCGTGTTCTCGGTCGTCGTGACCATCGCCAACACTCCTTTCTTCGAACTGCCTTTACGCTACACCTCGTCACGGAGTCGGTCAACACGTGCGCGGTGCACAAAAAACAGGCGATTGCTCGCCTGTATGTTTCTCTTATGAACCGAAGCGCACCGTCTCGCGGAGCGCCCGAAGGACGTCGTCGACTTTGGGAATCACCGACCGAGGATGCCCGTCTGCGTCCCGCCTTGTGTAGGGCGGTATCACGTCCGGAGCAGTGACGCGCCTGATCGGCGCCAAGAGCGAGAGGATCGTCTTTTCCGCAAGCCGCGCCGCGATCTCCGCGCCGTATCCGCCGTTCCCTGCCGCTTCGTGGAGAATGACCACGCGTCCGGTCTTTTCTACCGACCGGTGGATGGTATCGAAGTCGAGCGGAGTCACCGTTGCGACGTCGATCACCTCGACGGAGACCCCTTCCCCGTCGAGGACATCCGCCGCCTTGCGGGCTTCGCGCATCATCGCGCCCCACGCAATGAGCGTCACATCCTTTCCTTCGCGCTCGACGAGAGCACGGTCAAGCGCGAGTGCGACGCCGTCATCCTCGACATCGTCTTTGTCGTGGTACATCCGCGTCGGCTCAAGGAACACCACCGGATCGTTATTCCTGATTGCGGCGAGCATGAGACCGTAAGCCGACTTGGGCGAGGACGGTATCACCACGCGCAGTCCGGGGATATGCGCAAAAAGCGCTTCCGGAGATTCGAGGTGATGCTCGGGAGATTGGACCCCCGCGCCGTACGGCATGCGGATGACCATCGGACAGGAGAATTTTCCCCGCGTGCGATGACGCATACGTGCCGCATGGCTTACGATATGCTCGAACCCCGCGTAGGAGAATCCGGCGAATTGGAACTCGACGATGACACGCACCCCCGCAATGGCCATGCCGACAGCATAGCCCGCAAGCGTCGCTTCATCGAGGCGTGAGTTTTCGACACGGTCGACGCCGAATTCTTCGGCAAGACCCTTCGTGACAAGGAAAACGCCGCCCTTCTTGCCGCCGATATCTTCGCCGATGAGCGCGACCGTCTTGTCACGCTTGAGTTCGTGGCGAAACGCAAGGTTGAGCGCTTCCACCATCGTGATCGCGCCCGCCGACCCCTTCACTGTTCCTTTCTCGTTCCCTAATGCGATGACCATGTCACACCCCTTTCGCGATGAGCAGAGCGCGCTGTTCCCGACACGATTGAACGTCGGGAACCGTCTCGAAAAGAAAATCGATGAGCTCTTTCGGGTCTTGCGGCGGGAAGGCAAGGTATGCGTCGCGGATCCGCGTCGCTTCCTTTTTTGTCTCCGCGAGCCACGCCGACTCTTCGCTCTCGTTCCAGTGCCCTTCCCGGATGAGGAACTTCTTCAGCCGGAGCAGGGGCTCGTTCTTCCACGCGCGATCGACCTCTTCCTGGTTGCGGTAATCTTTCGCATTGTCCACCGTCGTGTGGTCGGCAAGACGATACGTCACGGCTTCCACAAACGTCGGACCGCCGCCCGAGCGTGCAATCTGTATCGCACGGAGAAGCGTATGGCGCACCGCAATCACATCGTTGCCGTCGACGAGCACTGCGGGCATCGCAAAACCTGCGGCGCGCAGTGCCAGAGGCGACGTTGCCGTCTGCTCGCGCACCGGCATGGAGATCGCCCACTGATTGTTCTTGATGAGAAACACCACCGGAAGCTTCTTGGTGGCGGCCTCGTTCAAAGAGGTGTTGAAATCACCCTTCGAGGTCGAACCGTCGCCGCCGGAGACCACGACCGCACCTTCTTTCCCGAGTAGCCGCCTGCCTTTTGCAAGACCGACCGCAATGGGAAACTGCGTCCCGATCGGAACGGTGAGCGGAAAGAGCGAGTCGGGGTCCGCGAGCATATTGCCGCGCTCGTCGCCTCCCCAAAAAAGGAGCGTCGAGAGAAAAGCTTCGGTGCCTTTCGCGACCAAGAGCGTTCCCTGATTGCGATAGTACGGAACGAACACATTCCCTTCCGTCTCGGTGAGAGCGCATCCGGCGCCGACATCGACGGCTTCTTCGCCTAACGTCGATGCGTAGGTGCCGATCTGTCCGACCCTGAACATGTTGATCGCCGTCTGGTCGAGCGTACGGGTCATGACCATGTGTTTGTACATACGGACCAACTCACTTGGATCCTTCGCGAAAGACGGGAGTCCGTCGGTCGCGAGATCGCCGTTTGCGTCGAGAAAACCGACGTGGTCGATCTTGAAACCATATTTCATGGTGCGACTCCTTGAGGGCGCGGCCGGCACATCGCGAACATCTCCTTGTGCGGATCTGTTTCAATGTGCAAGCCCTTCTGGCACCAATTCAAGCACTTCTGTAAAAATGCGCCAGTGACATACCCCTCTTTCCGAACAACAAAAACGGGCTTGCTATAGAGGCCTTTTTCGCGACTGTCCAAGATATTGACAAATAAAATAATTCTGCTATAATGGAAACAGCATAGGGAAGAGAAAATTCAACTTCTCACTCCCCACCCGACAATCACATTTTATTCAAGTAAATTATTTACACTAAAGCGGTTGCTCGGGCTGGGAATGAGGTGTTGAATTTTGCAGGCTGGTCCGCAGGCCTTACTCAAAGGGAGGCAACAAATGTTCCTCGTGTTCGCGATCGTCGCATTGCTCTTGGGGTCTCCGGGATGGGCTATCTTCTGGATCCTCCTCTATCTGCTTTTCCGCAAGTAGGCAGAGAAATCGAACGAGTTACGGAAAGCCACCAAGCAAGCGCGCGGGGGCTTTTTTATATGAACAAAAAACCGCAAGACTTGTCCTGTGGTTTTTTGTTCCCCGAAAATACAAGGTCCAACCTTGTATTTTGTTTAATTCCCTTCAACGAAGGTGAGTGCGCTCCCGCGCTTCCCTGCACGCCCCGTGCGGCCGATGCGGTGCACATAATCGTCAAATGAAGACGGTACTTCGTAGTTGATGACGTGGGTCACGTTCGGTATGTCGAGCCCGCGCGCCGCAACGTCGGTCGCGACAAGGATCTGCACGCGGTCTTCCTTGAAGTCTTTGAGCGCACGCTGGCGCTGGGGTTGGGACTTATTCCCGTGGATCGAAGCGGCGCGGAATCCTTCCTGCGTGAGGACGCGCGAGAGTTTCTCGACGCCGTGCTTGGTGCGGCCGAACAGAAGCACTTTGCCGAAATTCGGCTGCTTGAGAAGCATGCAGAGCTTGTCGAACTTCTCCGTCTTATCGCGCACGCGGATGATATCCTGTTCGACGTTCTTTGCCGTGTCCTGTTTCTTCACCGAAACGCGCAGTGGATTTAGGAGAAGCGGGCGCGCGAGGTCCTCTACTTCACGCGAGAACGTTGCGGAGAAAAGCAGTGTGTGCCGTTCTTTCGGAAGCCGCGCGATGAGATATTTGATGTCGTGAATGAATCCCATGTCGAGCATGCGATCCGCTTCGTCAAGTACGAGATTGTGGAACTCCGAAAGATCGAGTTCGCGTCGCTCAATCAGGTCCTTTAATCTTCCCGGCGTCCCGACGACCACGCGCACCTTGCGGCGCAGGCGTTCAATCTGCGTATTGATGGAAACGCCGCCGACCAAAAGAACCGAGTAAATGCCGACTCCGCGGGAGAATCCCATGAATTCCTCGTCGATCTGAAGCGCGAGTTCGCGCGTGGGAACGACGACGAGCACCTTCTCCGCCGGATGATGGAGCATTTTATTGATCAAGGGGACCAAGAACGCCGCCGTCTTCCCTTCGCCGGTATTGGCGATGCCGATCATGTCGTGACCCTTCAAAATATGCGGGATGCACTGGTCCTGGATCGCGGTCGGTATCTGATAGCCCTTTTGCATGATGTTGTGCTTCAGTCGAGCGTCAATCGCGAGGTCCGCAAACTGATGCGTCGGGAGGTACGGCTTCTCCTCTACTGTGGTCGCAACCGAACGGTTGACGAAACGCGTGACGTCGATATCCTCTCCCGGATTCCTGTTGTTTCTCGCGCCTCTTCCTCCGCTCCCGAAACCGCGGCCGAAGCTCGGGCGGGCACCGCCGGAAAATCCTCCCCTAAAAGACGATTGCCCGCCGCCGCCGAAAGACCTTCCTTGCGAAGGCCGTGACGTGCCAAAACCGCGCCCGCCCCCGCTATATCGAGAGGCACCTCCGCTATGCGAATGAGTAACACCCGCCGCTCCGTGAGCGGGCTTAGCGCCGAAGTGATGCGGTGCGGTTGCATCCTGTGTGTGCTCTCCGAACGCAAGGCGATCAAGTCGTGCGGCAAAATTCCCGCCGCCTTTCGTGCGCTTACGCGGAGGTTCATAACGGCCTCCGCCTCCGATGCCGCCTAATACAACGGCTCTACGCGTCCCATGATAGGGGCGCCCGCCTGCCGGTCGGGCAGACTTATTTCCTTCTTCCATAATTAAAAAACTAAAATTGATAGATCCCACATGCCACAACTCCTGTACCACTTGTGTTTCTGTGGAATCTCTCAATTTCGACGAGAGAGGAGTTCTATGAGTTACGACCACCTTAGCATAAGCGGCTGTTTCTGTCAATCACTTACGGTTAAGGAGTTAGACGGGAGTGTGGTATCCAAAATACAAAGCGAAAGATGGCCAACTTCTCCAAGGTCTCACCTTGCAAAGCACCACAAAGAGTACTTCCATTTTTCTAAGGGGAATACCCCTAAGAAAAATCGGTCGCCAAGGAGAGACCTTAGGCTATCTTTCACTTTGTATTTTGCTTAAAGCAATCGAAACTCTGCGATAGTCGCTTCAAGCACTTCACTCTTGCGCGCTCCCGCATCGGGAACATGCAGGTCGAGAAGAGGGATAAGGCGCTGCATTCCCTCGGGAAGCGAGAGCGCGGTGATCTCCGCTATAACGTCTTTGGCGACGGCGTCGGGGAGAAGCAATAACAGCCGTTTAAAAAGGATCTTTCCGAACGAGGCGATGACCTTCGCCTGCAGTTCGGGAGAAGATGCGCTTATTCCCAGCGCTTCGATGATCTCCTGTTCTCCCTGTTGTGTAAAATTGTCCATGATGAATTATGCGCCGGCAAATTGTTGACCCCGCTCGCCGCGGCGGGCGTCGTATACCTGCTTGCAGTTCCGATAGAGAAAGACCGGCGCGAGAAAGACGGTCGTGCCGGCGGAGAAGAGTGCGGCCTTCCCGAGTGCTTCGGCGTACGTCTCCGAGGGTCGTTTCGCCCACTCCCAACCCGCCTTCCCCCACGTCATCGCCTTGTCCCATGATTCGCCCAAGCGTGACTTCCCCTCGATGTCGAGGCGAGCGTCGGCGATCTCCATTTGGCGGAGCATTTCCTCGGCGCGTATTTCCAGACCGCGCTCCGGCGTAATAGAAAATTCAGCAATGGCAATGTCCTCTTCCGGAGCACCGTCCCGTTCGCCGGCTTCTGTTCGTTCCACGATCTCTTCCCTTCTCATAATAGAACGGTAGCGCGAATTTTCTTTTGGTGCAAACAATCGGGAAAAGCACAAGGTCGGACCTTGTACTTCTACGGTACGATCTTCCGATTCGACGCGTCGATACCGCGCGCGTGGCGTGAACGCTCGGCTTCGGTCAGGAATTGTTTGCGCAGGCGCACCGACTTCGGCGTGATCTCGAGGTACTCGTCTTCCGCCATGATCTCCATGCCGTTCTCGATCGTGACCGGATGCGGAGGGATGAGATTGAGGGCATCGTCCGTGCCGGACGCGCGCATGTTCGTAAGTTGCTTCCCTTTTGTCGGATTGACGGGCATCTCGTCGCCTTTCGACGTATTCCCTATCACCATGCCTTCGTAGACTTCGGCCGTCGGACCGACATAGAGTTCGCCCCGTTCCTGAAGATTCGCGAGCGAGTAGCCGAGCGCCTTCCCGCTTGCCATCGAGACCATCGAGCCCGCCGCCCGCCGTTCGATCACCCCCGCGTGGGGCTTGAAACCGGCGACGCGTGCCGCCATGATGCCTTCGCCTTTCGTATCGACGATGAACTGATTGCGGTAGCCCAAGAGCCCGCGCGTCGGCCCCTCGAAGAGCATGCGCATCGTGTTGTGCGTCTCTGTCATATGCGTCATGATGGCGCCGCGCTCGCTTAATTTCTTGATGACCGCGCCCTGAAACTCGCTCGGCACGTCGACGGTGATCTCTTCGAACGGCTCGTGTTTCGCACCGTCGATCTCTTTGATGATGACCTTCGGTTGTGAGACCTGAAGCTCGAACCCTTCGCGCCGCATGTTTTCGAGCAAAATAGCGATGTGGAGTTCGCCTCGGCCGGAGACCTTGAAGATGTCGCCCGATGCGCTTCGAAGGTCTACTTTGAGTCCGACGTTCACCTCGAGCTCTTTCTCGAGACGCTCGCGAATCTGCCGCGAAGTCACGAACTTTCCTTCGCGGCCGGCGAACGGAGAGTTGTTCACGAGGAAGTTGAGCTCGATCGTCGGCTCGTCGACGGTGATGGAAGGGAGCGGCTGGGTCTCCGCGGAATGCGCGATGGTCTCGCCGATGTAGATCTCGGGGATGCCGGCAACAATGCCAATGTCACCCGCAACGATCTCGTTCGCCTCCTCGCGCTTGATCCCTTTAAAGGTAAAGAGTTTCGTCACTTTGCCTTTGTAAGGATCCGCACCTTCTTTCAATACGACGACGTTGTCGCCTAATTTTACGGTTCCGTCCGCAACGCGAACGATAGCGAGACGCCCGAGATAATTATCGTAGGCGAGATTGAACGGTTGCGCGCGAAGCACTTCCCCGCTCGATCCGGACGCGACGGGAACGTATTCGAGAATAAGATCGAGGAGAGGCGAAAGGTCGACGCGCGGGTCGGCAAGTTCGCGGATCGCTATCCCTTCGCGGCCGATGGCGTAAACGACGGGAAAGTCGAGTTGCTCTTTATTGGCACCCAAGTCCATGAAGAGTTCGAGTACGCCTTCTTCCGTGGCATCGGGGTCGGCGGCAGGCTTGTCGATCTTGTTGATGACGACGATAGGCCGGAGTCCGAGCTCGAGAGATTTCTTGAGCACAAAACGGGTCTGGGGCATCGGCCCTTCTTGCGCGTCGACGACCAAGAGTACGCAGTCGATAGAGCGAAGCACGCGCTCGACCTCGGAACCGAAGTCGGCGTGGCCCGGCGTATCGACGATATTGATCTTGGTACCCTTATAGAATGCCGAGGTGTTCTTGGAGTAGATGGTGATACCGCGCTCCAGTTCGAGGGCATTCGAATCCATGCTCTCGCCCTCGACGAACATGCCCGTCTGCCGCATGACGGCGTCGGTCAAGGTGGTCTTCCCATGATCCACATGGGCGATAATGGCGATGTTTCGGATTTCCATCCCGTTAGAGATTATTCGTGTTCATTAAGGGTTGTCGCGTCAGTCTTTATCGTGCTGAAGAAAGCTGTGTCGATGGCATCACCTCGAGTACGGAAGTGCCCGGCACTTCCCATCTCTAACGGGATCCATAAACTAAACACGCCCGTCGGGGCGCAGGTAGGGAAAATATACATGATTGCAACATATTTTGCAACACGCTGTTGACCAAAAGATAATGCGTGGTAGCATCGCAGACAGAGTGCGTTTGCTACAGATCATCGGAGGCATGGATGAACACCGCTCCTCGGCCTCAAAAACCGAAGCCAAAGATTCTTATCGACCGTGCGCAGTGCCGAGTGATAGCGGAACACATCGCCAAGCTCGGTGTACCAAAAGACGAAGAAGACCCGATGGCGCTTTCCTTCCCTCCGCTCGTCGCGGAGAACGCATGGTGGACCGTCGTCGCTATTTGCCACCAGACGACCCCCGTTCAGGGGACCGCGTTTCGGGGCTATGTCGGCGGCGTACTGCGGAAAGGCTGGGACTATCTTCTCCAGAAGTCGATCGTCGAAGCGAATCGTGACCCGAAACTCTTTACGCGCGCATGGCTTGAGCAGGTCTCCGGAAAAGACCTCATCGACCTGTACCACGACGACACCGAAGGAGACACGCTCAACCGTCCTTGGTCGCGCGCGGAACTTCTGCGTGAACTCGGGGCGTTCCTTGCGCGAAACGGCTGGGTAAGCATCCGTGAATGCTACTCCGCCTCGGAAAGTTACATCATCCGAAAAGACGGTGGCGGGCTCGCCGAGCGCATGCAAACGGTCAAGGCGTATGCGGATCCGGTGGAGAAAAAGTTCTTCTATTTTCTCGCGCTCATGCAAAATCAGGGGTTCTGGAAGTATCGCGACCCGAAACACTTGAGTTCGCCGGTGAACTACCACGAGCAGCGCGGCCACTTCCGGCTCGGATCGGTCAAGGTCACCGACCCTGAATTAGAAGCAAAGATCCGTACGCGGGTGAATATCACCCCCGAAGAAGATATCGAGATACGCTTCGCGGTGAGGCGCGCGATCGAGTACATCGCACGACTCCTCGGCATCACGCCAGCGATGGCGCATTACTTCTTCTGGAACTACTTCAGGAACTGCTGTGCCCGTGAAGCGGTCCACTGCGGCGGTTGCGGCAACGCCTGCAAACTTCCCGAACGCTATCGCATGGGCCAGCACTCTTGCGTTCTTGCTCCGGCTTGCAAGTCGCGAGGAATGCCGGTCAAGGAAATGCTCATCGAGCCGAGGCTCGATGACACGATCTGGCAATAATGTGCATGAACCCCTCTTCCGTGAGAGGGGTTTTGTTTTACGCCAGTGTATGCAAGAATGCGCATCATGGAGAAACGCACACCAGTAAGACCCGCGGGGAAATTCAACTTCCCTATTCGAGCGCACAAAGGCGGCGCGAAGACGCTCAAGAGACAAAATGGGAGCTCGAAACCCTCCGCGCCATTCCCGCAAAAACCGCCGTATCGGCCTGACCACCGAAATTCTACTGACACGGGTGCGTCACGCCCAAGGTCCGACCTTAAAGCTGTTTCCCCAAGGTCGGACCTTGGGCGTCAGAAATTTGTTCGCCCAAAGCCGCCGAGAACTGCGTATGCAAGCTATGCGCCAAAGGAACGGGCGAGCACTTCATGGGGCGCCGTTTCCTCGTGGTACGACAAACACCTTGCCGGTTCGGACACCTATCATGCAAAGATCATCCTCCCCAACCTCCTTCGCCTCGTCGCACCCGAAAAGGGTGAGCATATCCTCGACCTCGCCTCCGGAGAAGGATATTTTACGCGCGCCTTTGCCGAGAAGGGTGCGCTCGTCACGGGACGCGAGATCAGCCCTGAACTTGTGGCGACCGCGCAAAAGAAAAGCGGTGCGGGAACGACCTACAGCATCGGGAGCGCCGACGATCTCTCACTCTTCAAGGACGAACAGTTTCACAAAGCCGTCGTCGTTCTTGCGATACAGAACATCAGAGAGATGCAAAAAGTATTCGCCGAAACGTCGCGGGTCCTCAAAAAAGACGGGGCTCTGCATATCGTTATGAACCACCCCGCGTTCCGCATACCAAAGCGATCCGGCTGGGCCTACGATGAAAAACAAAAAATCCAATACCGCCGTGTCGAGCAATATCTTTCAGAATCACGTGAGACCATCGACATGCACCCCGGCATGAAGGACTCTCCGCAGACGCTCTCCTTCCATCGTCCCCTTCAGTACTACGTGAAAGCACTCGTGAAAGCCGGATTCGTCATCGACCGTTTCGAAGAGTGGATCTCGCACAAGGAGAGCGACTCGGGTCCGCGCGCAGAAGCCGAGAACCGTGCGCGAAAGGAGATACCGCTTTTCTTATACATCCGCGCAAGAAAAATCTAACACCCCGCTGATACGGGGTGTTTCAAACGTGCCGCTCCTCACTCGAGAGATAATACCCAAAATCACCGGTTTATTCCCCGGTGTTTTTTGTACCCTTTTTCTTTCTCTTCGGAGCAATCGTCGACTCAAGAAAGATCGCATCC
>Ga0209541_10010394_pt1 | contig 14835 bp, 16 predicted proteins | sample RifCSPlowO2_01_FD_184027 | JGI IMG/M metagenome (GOLD analysis project Ga0209541, IMG submission 184027) | Groundwater microbial communities from Rifle, Colorado - Rifle CSP2_plank lowO2_0.1 (SPAdes) (version 2) | ecosystem: Environmental > Aquatic > Deep subsurface > Groundwater | place... | reverse complement strand
AGCAGGCTGAGAAAAAAAAGCAACAGATCATTGAAAAAGCAAAACAAGACGCATTGGGCTTGATTTCTGAACAACAAAAGAAAGTTGATGAAGAGCAGGATGCCTTTTTGCAGGAACAGCAGGAAGCCATCGAAAAGAAAAAACAGCGCATTCTTGAAGAAGGCGACTCTCAGATTGCCATGCTTGAAAATACGAGCAAGAAGCATATTCCCAAGACAGCTGCCTTTGTTCTTAAACTCTTTAAAGAAGCTGTGAAAAAACCATGATCCGCACTGAAAAAATGTCGCATGTGGTGATGATTGCACCCAAGACTGCTCAAAAAGAGATTATTAGCAAACTCTATGAATTGGGCGTTTATCACATTGACCCCTATAAAAAAAGTGAACAACAACAGAGCATGCAACACAGGCAACCAGGAGTGGAGATAGGAAGACCCCTCAAAGAAGGAGAACAGCTTGCTTCTGCAATCGTCAAACTGCGGGCATTGCTCACGACACTTGATATTCAAAGAGATCAAAATGAACAGGAATGCAACAGCATTAAAATTGACAACGCAACGATCAAAAAAGAACATAAAATAAACCGCGGTGATTTCTCAGAACTCATCAAGAAACTGGATCAGCTGTATGCCAAAGTTTTGAATCTTCTTGAAGATAAAAAAGAAAAGCGCGAGCAGATTCGGGAAGCAGGCGAAAAGATCAAGCTCATCACGATTGTGAAGCACCTGCATCTGACCAAAGACCTTCTGCGCGAATCGCAGTATCTTGAACATTTCATTGGTTCTTTGGAAAAGGGGGAAGCCTGCAAGCGCGAACTTGCAGGAATCAGCTCGAGAATTGAGTGCATGATCACGAAGAGCGATGAACCAGGGCGCGATCTTGCAGTTGTATATTTTGAAAAAAAGAGCAACAAACAGCAGGAGATTGCAGAAGTTTTGAATAAACATGGATTTAATGAAAGAGACCTCAAACCGATTCTCGATGAAACAGGAAAAGGAAAACCCCAGCATATTGACCAGTTTATCCATACCCTTCATAACAAAATGAGTACGCTGACACGCCAGCTCCATCAAACACAAATGGAACTCAACATGATCAAGCGCGAACACAGCCACTTTCTTCTGAAGTTTGAGGAACTGCTGGAAAAAGAAACAGCAAAAGCTGAAGTTCCGCTCCAATTTGGAGAAACCCAGCGCTCAATCATTATGAATGGGTGGATTCCAACCCAAAAAATGGAGCGCGTGAAGCATGATCTCAATGCGATTACTGACCACAAGATTCACATCCAAGATCAAGAAGACGGAAAAAATGCGCCGATTAAATTTACGAATCCAGCTATCGTCAAACCCTATGAGTTTTTTCTCCACCTCTATGAACTGCCAAACTATAAAGAATTAGATCCTACCTGGCTCATGTTCATCACCTTCCCGCTCTTTTTTGGAATTATGCTGGGTGATGTCGGATATGGCCTGGTAACGCTTGCTCTGTTTTCCATCCTCAGGTTGAAGATGCCCCAGTTCAAGGCGCTCTTGAATATTATGATTTTCTCGTCCTTGATTACGATCCTCTTCGGATTTGGATTTGGAGAATATTTTGGATTTGAACATGTCAGTGCAGAAACCGGAGAAGTCTGGTGCGAAAAGATAGGACTCTGTTTGCCGGTTCATGAAGTTGAAATGCGTGGTGCAGGCGGGGGTGCTGAGATTGAAAGGATTGCAGATTTCCCGCGCCTCCTCAATCGAGCGCATGGATATATAGATATAGGGGGAATGCATCTGCTCTCGGTGCTCGTGATTGCATTCTTGATCGGCGTCGTCCATCTCAATTTTGCACTCCTTATCGGTTTTATAAACGTTTGGAGAAATCATGACTTGACGCATGCACTCCTGGAAAAAGCGAGCTGGATGATTATTCAACTGGGCACTGTGCTGTTAGTTTTGAGCTATGGAAAAATTCCCATTGGGGAATATGGAATTTATCCGCTCACTGGCTATATAGTGCTTATCACAGGAATCGTAATGCTATACAAAGGCGAGGGAGTCCAAGGCATTGTTGAACTTCCCTCAATCTTCAGCAATATGCTTTCTTATGTACGTCTTGGTGCAGTAGGCCTTGCATCAGTCGGACTTGCTGTCGTCGTCAATGAAAAATTAACACTGCCCTATTTTGAGAAAGGCGGATGGTTTATTGCACTGGGAATTTTTGCCCTCGTCGTAGGACACGTTATTAATATTGCACTTGGAGTCATTGGTCCCTTTTTACACTCACTCCGTCTCCACTATGTGGAATTTTTCTCAAAGTTCTACAAAGGAGGAGGCGTGCTGTATAGTCCCTTTGGACAGAAACAGAAGGAGTAAATGAGTAATACGAACGTATACTCAAAAAAGATTAAAAAATAAAACGGAGGAAACGAACATGGCAGAAGCAGGATTAATTGCAATCGGAGCATCGATAGCCTTTGGATTAAGTGCACTTGCATCAGCAATTGCAGAAAAAGCTATTGGCACTGCAGCTATTGGAGCTATGGCAGAGAAAGAACATTTGTTTGGTAAGGGTTTGATTTTAACAGTTATCCCTGAAACGATTGTTATCTTCGGGTTAGTTGTAGCAATTTTGATCATTGGATTGGCAGGATGAGGCAAAGAAAGGATTGAAAATTTCCTTTCCCTTTTCCTCCTGCACCAATGGGAAAATCGAAAAAGCTGAAATAATGAAGAGATGAAATGAATCGGTGAACATAGATAGGTGAAAACGCTAATGGGATTAGAAGAAGTCAAAAAAGAAATTGTGGATGATGCACAAAAAGAAGCTGACCGCGTCATCAAGGATGGAGAAATAGAAGCACAAAAAATACACAGCGATACGCTTCGTTCTATCGATGCCTACAAGCTGAGCAGGGCTGAACAAAGCAAAGCCCTGCTTGAAGTCCTTGAAAAACGCGAGCTTGCCCAAGCAGAATTTGACGTGCGCAAGAAGCTCTTGAACAAAAAGAAAGAGTTTGTTGAACAGGTTATAGAATCAGTCAAAGAAGAAATCAAAAAACTGCCAAAGGGAGAGCAGGCAGACTGCCTCAGAATTCTCGTTGCACAGGCAAAAAAGGAGATTGACGTTGCCAGTTTGTATGCACATGCCCGCGATGTTCCTGAACTCAAGAAAATGAAAGAAACAAAAGGAATGACGATAAAAACAAAAGAAATGCTCGGCGGAATTATTGCAGAGACTGCTGATCAGAGTATCAGTGTAGATTACAGCTATGAGCAAATCCTGGAGCACGTGAAAGAAAAGAGCCTTCAGGAAATGGGAAGCCTCCTGTTTAAATGAAGGTTAAGCGAACGCACAAAACAACGGTAAAACAACGAAATAACGTGAAAAAAGATGAGCTGGTTCAACAAGATTCGCATCGGAATGTATCCCTACACGTACGCACGTGTGAGTGCAATGAAAGGAAAGTTGATTCAGAGAGACCAATACCAAAAAATGCTGAGAATGGGAGCGAACGAAATCACGAAGTTCCTCCAAGAAACCGAGTATCGAAAAGAGATTGATGAACTTGCAGCAACTCATGCAGGGCTCCAACTCATTGAAAGTGCATTGCACAAAAATCTTGCGCGATCGCTGATCAAAATGAAAACTATTGCAGAAGGAAGCTTAAAAACCGTTATTGAAGGCTACCTCAAACGAGAGGATCTGCGAAATGTGAAAACGATTATGCGCGGAAAATTTACAAAAGCAAATACTACGCAGATCGAATCATTGCTGATGCCGGTAGGAGATTTCAGAAAAGGATTTCTTTTGAGACTCCTGCAAAAAGATTCAGTGCCGGAGATCATGAAAGAATTGAAGTTCCTTGACGCCAAACAGCTTGAAAAAGGAATGAAAAAATTTCAAGAAACCGGGAACCTCTTTATCCTCGAAAATCTGCTTGACCAATATTATTACACTGAAATGCTTGCATTTACGCAGCGCATTCCTGAACAAGGAACCCTCTTTCGAGAGTTTTTAGAGGTTGAAATTGATATGCTGAACATCAAAACCCTGCTCCGCCTCAAACGCGAGCATCTTCCTGTCCAAGAAATTGAGCCGTATCTTTTTTATGCAGGGGCAAAATTGAAAAAAAACGAGCTTCAGCATCTGCTGAAACTTCAGCAGGTTGAAGAAGTCCTTGAACGCCTTGCCAAACATAGCTATGGAAAAGTGCTTCAAGAAGGCATCGAAGCGTACAAGAAAAACAAGTCGCTTTCAGGCATTGAAGTTGCACTGCACCGCAATCTCCTGCAACGCATCACGCTCATGACACATCAAAATCCCCTGTCTATTGATGTTTTATTGGGATTCATGCTTGCTAAAGAAATGGAAATCCGCAACCTGAAGCTCTTGATCAAAGGAAAACGAGCAGGGTTGGATGAAGGATTTATTGAAAAGGAGTTAGTCATTGCGTACTAAATATATAAACAGAAAAAAGAAGATACGTGAAAAAAATGGAACTTGCTGTTGTCGGACCTCAGGATTTCGTGCTTGGCTTTGCCTTAAGCGGAATCAAGAATATCTTTGAAGTTGAGCATACTGATGAAGCTGAACGGTTCGTTGAAAAAATTATGGAAAACAAGCAGATTGGAATTATGATTGTTGACGAGAAGACTGTGGAACGTTTGGATGAACGCATGAGAGAAAAGCTCATGGTCAGTGTCAATCCGGTTGTCGTGACACTCTCCACGCAATCCTCGCAGGATGAATTACGAAGGATGATTATCAAATCTATTGGTATTGATGTTTGGAAGGAAGAGTAAAATGAAAAGCAAGAAGAAAGGAGAAGAAGGAAGAGATGAATCGAATGTAAGTATAAGGTGAAATCATGAAAAAAAATAACGAAAAAACTAACCCAGAACAAGAACAAAAGTCCGCTCAAAGAAAAAAAGCTATTAGTGTTGGAAAACTGCACCGTATCGCAGGTCCAGTTGTCGTAGCGGTAGGACTCGACGCACGGATGTACGACGTGGTGCGCGTTGGAAATGAACGCTTGATGGGTGAAGTGATCCAAATCGACAAAGAAAGGACTGTTATCCAGGTGTATGAAGATACGACGGGAATTAAACCTGGAGAACCCGTTGAGAACACTGGAGAACAGCTTTCTGTTGAACTCGGTCCTGGACTGCTTACAAGTATTTATGATGGTATTCAACGCCCCCTGCCTGTTCTTGAAAAACAGATGGGAAGTTTTATTCAGCGCGGAGTGGATGCTCCAGGGCTTGACCACAACAAAAAATGGGATTTTAAACCCGTCAAGAAAAAAGGAGATACGATCAAGGCAGGAGAAGTGATTGGACTCGTTGAAGAAACTCCTGGATTTACGCATAAGATCATGGCACCCCCCAACCTTATTGAGGGAAGGATTACTCAAATCAGCGAAGGAAAGTTTACGGTTATTGAAGCAGTCTGTGTGCTGGATAACAAACAAACCATTACCATGGCACAGCGATGGCCCGTACGAAAATCACGTCCTGTTCGAAAAAAGTTGCCGCCGACAGCGCCCTTGATCACCGGACAGCGTATCTTTGACGTCTTATTCCCGGTTGCAAAAGGAGGAACCGCAGCAATTCCCGGACCGTTTGGAGCTGGAAAAACCGTGAGCCAGCAACAGCTTGCAAAATGGTCTGATGCCGACATTATTGTCTATGTGGGCTGTGGAGAACGGGGAAATGAAATGACAGAGGTTTTGACAGAATTCCCCCACTTAAAGGATCCCAAGAGCGGAAGACCGTTGATGAACCGAACCGTCCTCATTGCCAACACCAGCAACATGCCGGTTGCTGCACGAGAAGCATCAGTCTATACTGGTGCAACCATTGCAGAATATTTTAGAGATATGGGCTATGATGTTGCGATGATGGCAGATTCAACGTCGCGATGGGCAGAAGCGATGCGTGAGATTTCTTCACGGCTTGAAGAAATGCCTGGAGAAGAAGGATATCCTGCTTACCTTTCAACACGACTTGCCGAATTCTATGAACGGGCAAGCCAGGTCATTCCTTTATCTGCACCTGCAAAAACAAAAAGTAAAGACGGAAAAGAAGGAAAAACAGGAAAGGAAAAAGATGAAAAGAGAGGAGAAACAGGAAGTGTCACTATTATTGGAGCAGTCAGCCCGCCAGGCGGAGACTTTTCAGAGCCGGTTACGCAGTCCACACTTCGAGTCACCAAAACCTTTTGGGCGCTTGATGCAAAACTTGCACAACGACGACATTTCCCCTCTATTAACTGGTTGAACTCGTATAGTTTGTATCTCAACACACTCGAACCCTGGTTTGCCAACAAAGTAGGAAGCGACTGGAGACCCCTGGTCAACCAGATGATGAGCATCCTGCAGGAAGAAGAAAAGTTGATGGAAATTGTGCAACTCGTTGGTTCGGATTCCTTGCCGGCGAGACAGCAGCTGATCCTTGAAGTTGCACGCTTGATTCGAGAGTTCTTGTTGCAGCAAAATGCATACCATGAAATTGATACCTATTGTCCGCTTGAAAAAAGCAGAATGATCATGAAGACGATTCTTCATTTTAATACGCTCGGCAATGCTGCACTGGATCATGGAGCAAGAATTAAAGATCTTCTTGCCCTGAAGTCAAAAGACAAAATTGCAGATGCAAAGTTCAACAAAGAGTATGAAAAGATCCTGAAGAGTGTCCAGAAAGAGATGGATGATGAATTCCAAAAGATCAAATAAAATGATGATAAGAAAAATGACGATACGATAACAAGGGAGGAAGAACATGAAAGAGTATAAAACGATTACACGGATCGCAGGACCGCTTGTCTTTGTAAAGAATACAGACCCCACACCTTACGGTGACCTGGTGAAGATTACGATGCCCAACGGAGATGTCAAGAATGGACAGGTGCTGGATACCAGCGATGAGATGGTGATTGTTCAGGTTTTCGAAGGAACCAGCGGTATTGATAAAAACTCTAAAATACGATTCCTTGGGGAAAATATCAAACTTGGCGTGTCCAAAGACTTGTTGGGAAGAATTTTGAATGGAGCAGGAAAACCCATTGACGGCGGTCCTGCCTTAATCCCAGAAAAACGCCTTGATATTAATGGAGCAGCGATTAATCCCTACTCCCGAGAGTCTCCGAAAGATTTTATTCAGACAGGAATCTCGACCATTGACGCCATGAACACGCTCGTTCGAGGACAAAAACTTCCGATCTTTTCAGGATCAGGTCTTCCCCATAACGAAATTGCTCTGCAAATTGCACGGCAGGCAAAGGTGGTTGGACAGGAATCAAACTTTGTGGTTGTCTTTGCTGCAATGGGCATTACCAATGAAGAAGCACAATACTTCATCAAAGACTTTGAAGAAACAGGAGCACTGCAACGAAGTGTGGTGTTTCTGAATTTGGCAGACGACCCTGCTGTTGAACGTCTTGTCACGCCAAGAATGGCCTTGACTGCAGCAGAATACCTTGCATACGAACAAAACATGCACGTTCTGGTTATTCTCACTGATATGACCAACTACTGTGAATCGCTCCGTGAAATTGGAGCTGCACGGGAAGAAATTCCTGGACGACGAGGGTATCCTGGTTATATGTACACCGACCTTTCCACCATCTACGAACGAGCAGGTTTGATCAAAAGCAAGAAAGGATCAATAACCCAGCTTCCCATTCTTACGATGGTAGGAGATGATATTACACACCCCATCCCTGATTTGACAGGATACATTACTGAAGGACAAATTACCCTCTCACGAGAGTTGCATCGAAAGAATATTTATCCGCCGATTAACGTGCTTCCTTCACTTTCCCGATTGATGAACTCAGGGATTGGAAAAGGAAAAACACGGGAAGATCATAAAAATAACTCAGACCAGATGTACGCAAACTATGCAGAAGGAGTGGATCTTAGAGGTCTTGTTGCTATTGTTGGAGAAGACGCACTGAGCGTACGAGACAAGAAACTGCTGAAGTTTGCACAGGAATTTGAAGACAAGTTTGTGCGCCAGGGAAAACAAGAAAATCGTTCTATCAGTAAAACCCTGGATATTGGCTGGGATCTCTTTACGATGTTTGAGAAGCGAGAACTGACAAGAATCAGCCCTGAATTGAGGGATAAATATTTCAAAGGGAAAGAATAAACAAAGGAAAGTTTCGAACACGTAAACTTGCCGAGCACAAATCATGGCAGACATCAAACCCACACGCTCAGAGCTCATGAAGCTCAAGAAAAAGATTAAACTTGCACAGTCAGGCTACAATCTCCTCAAAAAAAAGCGCGATGGATTGATTCTTGAATTTTTTGAGATTATGAAAAAAGCAAAGACAGCAAGACAGGAGCTGGTGGAGGAATACCGCAATGCACTCGAGAAACTCAATGTTGCAAGAGTTATTGAATCAGACCTCAAATTGAAATCACTTGCGCTTGCGATACGGAATAACCCGCAAGTGCAGGTTGAAAGTAAAAATATTATGGGTGTCGTCGTACCTAAAATTGAAAGCCAGCACGTGCAAAGCAGCTGGAAGGATCGCGGATATGGATTTTTGGATACGTCTGCAACCGTTGATGAAGCAGTGCAGGGGTATGAAGGAGTGGTTGAGAAAATCATGAAAGTTGCAGAGGTGGAAACCTCACTCAAGAAGCTTCTTCAAGAGATTGAAAAGACGAAACGACGTGTGAACGCGCTTGAATTTTCTGTAATTCCTAAAATGAAGCAGGAAGAGCGATTTATCAAGTTTCGCTTAGAAGAAATGGAGCGGGAGAATGTGTTTCGGTTGAAGAGGATTAAGGGGTAGAGAGGGCCAGCGCCGCCAAGCGTAGTCTTTGGTATGCTTCTACGATTTCGTACAATTTGAACCCATGGTTCAAATGTACATCCGAATCTTCGATTCGGATTGTACTACTTGTAAGCGGCTTTGGAATCAACAACGATACGGAGCGCGGCGCTGGCCAGCGCCGCCAAGTCTCCCATAAATTTATATACTCCACAACCATCCTTCCTATTATCATTTATTATTTTTTTCGTCGTGTTCGGTGATCGCTATGATGTCCTGGAAAGCATATCAACAAATCAAGAAGCATCTTGATGACTGCAAGAAACCTCTTCTTTTCTTCGATGACGATCCAGACGGCACCTGCTCGTTTCTTTTATTCTACCGCTACAAAAAAGAAGGAAAAGGCATTCCGCTGAAAACAGCGCCCAAACTGGATGTCTCATTCGCAAAATTCGTAAAAGAATACGGACCTGACAAGGTGTTTGTGCTCGATATCCCCATGATTGACCAAAACTTCCTTGATACTGTCCATGAAATGAACATCCCCGTTGTCTGGATTGACCACCACACCCCCTTAGAAAGAAAACATGTAGAATATTTCAATCCCCGAAAAGAAAATCCGAGCGACAGCACCTGCACAACAGCAAATGCATATTATACCATCATCAGCGATGATCCTGAACACTCTGAACAGAAAAAGGATTTGTGGATTGCTGCAGTGGGGGGAGTAGCGGATTGGCAGCTTCCTGAGTACATGGAAGAATTTGTTGAAAAATATCCCAAACTGCTGAGCAAGAGCATCGTAAAATCAAAAAAACCTGAGAAGGCGTTGTTTGGTTCTCCGTTGGGAAGAATGGTAAAAATTCTTTCATTTGTACTAAAAGGTAAGATGGGCCAGGTGATGCGCGGTATTAAAATCATGACACGGCTTGAACAGCCTGAAGAATTGCTGGAAGGAACCACATCGCGGGGAAGATTCCTGCTGAAATCCGTCGAGAAACCCGAAGAGCAGTATAATGAACTCCTCAAAAGAGCATCTGCCCAGCATGCACAAGATAAGTTTCTTATCTACACCTATACGGATAAAGAAAGCAGTTACACCAAAGAAGTGTCCAACGAATTGCTGTACAAGTTTCCGAATAAGATTATTGTGGTGGGAAGAGAAAAAGCAGGAGAACTGAAGATGAGCCTTCGTTCCAAGGGTATTGTGATCCGACCCCTTGTTGAAGCTGCCCTGCAGGGTGTTGAAGGGTATGGGGGCGGACATGAACATGCCTGCGGGGCCTGCATTAAGATGAAGGATGTACCCCGGTTTCTTGATCAGTTAAGAAAAGGTGTTGAGGAAGCAAGCAAAAAATAAGAAAAACATAAAAAGAGAGAAGGGTAAAATAAGGGTATTGTAATGCAAGAAAGAGCAGGAAAAAAGAGGTCGAGAGTGATTGGACGGTGTTCGCTTACGGCATGTTGCGGTGTTGATTGCAGCCTTTGCAGCAGGATTTATTGGAATCTTTACGCGGTTAATTGGTGATGCGACCCCTTCCGTGAGTATCGCATTCTTTCGCACATTCATCGGTTTTATCTTCCTCCTTGCTCTTTTCCCTGTCATTGATCATGACTTTTTTAAGTTTAGTTTTAAAGATGTCAAAAGTTATATTGCATTGGGCTTCTTTTTCGCTTTGGTCGCAGGTTTCTACATCTCAGCCTTTGCCTATGCACCCATCTCCAATGTGGTGTTGATTGATGCCGTGTATGTCCTCTTTACAACGCTTCTCGCTCACAAATTTTTAGGTGAAAAGATTACACAAAAAGAAGTAGAAGCAATGATCCTCGGCGGTGTCGGACTAGCGATTATTAACCCGCTCCAACCCCGATACCTCATTGGAAATCTTTTAGCTCTTGCCGCAGGATTTGCTTTCGCCTGCTATCTGATCTATCTTCGCTACCAAGAAAAGCATCACACCGTCGGAACGTCGCTCTGGGTCTTGTTATTCGCATCTATCTTTTTACTGCCTTTTGTTCTGATGGAAGGCGTTGGAAACATCCACCAATCCTGGTTCTGGATTGTTTTGTTAGGTGTGTTGTGCACGGGATTAACAACGTTGCTGTTAACTTATGGACTTGCAAAAGTGAAAGCAGAAGACGCTTCGATCCTCTTAATGGTTGGAGGTCCTTTAACTGCGATTACCTTAAGTGTGATGCTTTTGGGAGATCCCTTAGAACCAAGGGTTTTGATCGGAGGAGCATGCTTACTGCTTGCAGGCGTTTTGATGGAATACCACCGAAAGAGCAAAAGAATACGACAAGGAAGAAGGATCCATCCGGTGCATCACAAGTAGATACCTAGAACTATCCTTGGAGCTCTCTCAAAATCTCTTCAAGATGTGCAATAACATAAGTAAGCACTTCGTTATCAGAGAGCTTAGGATTCTTGGTTTTATAGTCTAAAGCGGTATTTGCTGAAGCGATCATTGCGCGTTTTGTTCTTGTCATAAACTCAGGATCAAAGCTGTGTTTAGCCATACATATCAACGCCCCTATTTAACGATGATTTCGCTTCGCTCAAAAATCGAAATGCATCGGCCGGGATTTGAACCCGGACCACCGGCTTGGAAGGCCGAAATCCTACCGTTAGACTACCGATGCACAATACTTCTTAACATGTATCAGAAAAGCGAATGATTTATAAATTTTACCAGCCCGGCATGAAGCAATGAAATCCCCTAAAAAGACCCCCCCGAATTCCGTCTTCGTTCTCTGCGCTCATTCTGATGACCAGATTTTAGGTGTAGGGGGAACTATGGCAAGATACAATCAAGAGGGAAAGGAGGTTACGATTATTGTTTTCTCATATGGGGAGAAGTCCCATATCTGGCTGAAAAAGAGGTATATTGCAAATATCCGCATCCAAGAGTCTGAAGAAGCAGGACGTGTGGTTGGCGCAAAACGTGTGCTGTTTTTCAACCTGGAAGAAGGCAAGTTTCCTGAGGGCTTTGCAAAAAAGAGCATTCCGCAGAGGCTTAAAAAACTCTTTGGGATATATAAACCGAGCAAGGTGTTTACCCATTCTCCTGACGACCTGCATCCTGACCATAAAGCTCTAAGCAAACTGGTTCTGGAATTCTGCGATGCAACCAACTACCGAGGAGATGTCTACTGCTTTGATATTTGGAATCCCCTCAATATTGCAACACGAGACAAACCCAAACTGGTGGTGAATATTACAAGAACATTTTCAACAAAACTGAAGGCATTGCGCGTCTTCAAAAGCCAGCGATGGAACGCAATTTCATTCCTCATCGGCGCAGTCTGCTGGCGTGCTGTCAAAAATGGATTTTTGCATGGCTGCCGTTTTGCCGAGGTTTTTTATAAAATACGATAATAACAAAATAGGATGATATAAAATAATAGGATGGCATACCATGAAAACGAAAAAAACCATTGTGATCACGACTGATACATTCCTGCCAAAGCGGGATGGAATCACGACGTTTCTTGCAAACATTATCCCTGATCTTGCAGAGCACTACCGCATCAGAATTCTTGCACCATCCTATAATAAGAAACATTGGACTGAAACCTGGCAAGGTGTTGAAGTCGTCCGTTTTCCTGTATCGAGCCTGGGGCTTTCGGGATATCCTGCGGTTAAGGCAACGCCCTGGCGCGTACAACCCTATCTCAAAGATGCGGATATTGTTTGGGTGAACAGCGCAGCGCCGCTCGGTGCGTCAGCAATGATGGCGACCCGAAGCTTGAAGAAAAAAGGCCATCCGGTCAAGCTGATTGCATTTATTCACTCCATTGAATGGGATCAGCTTACTCATGTCGTGTTGCGATCAAAATGGTTGAAAAATCAGCTGATCCGATTGGTTGCCTATCTCGGCTGGTATTTTTACAATAAATGCGACCATCTGCTCGTTCCTTCGGAAGGAGTTGCTCAGGAATTGCTCAGTAAACACATTAAAACACAAAAAACTGTAGTTCCGTTGGGCGTTGACAGCGATGCTTTTACGATACCCACACGACGAGAGAAACTCCTCGCAAAGCAACGGCTTGGCTACCGCCCGGGTGATGTGGTGATAGGATATTGTGGAAGATTGAGCCCTGAAAAAGATGTGGAAACCCTTGCAGAAGCCTGTGCACTGCTTCGCAAGCACAATAACCGCCTCAACCATACTCTCAAACTGCTGATTGTAGGTGATGGAAATCACGAAAATGTGACGGACTTTCTCGACGATAAATATAAGATTACAGGCTTTGTGAAAAATGTAGTGCCCTACGTGCATGCCATGGATATTTTTGTGATGCCGTCGTTGACAGAAACAACGTCGCTTGCAACCTTAGAGGCTATGAGCTGCGGACTTCCGGTTGTTGCAACACCCGTGGGCCATATCAAAGATTATATTATTAAGGGGTATAATGGTTTTTTGTTTCCCAAAGAAGAACCTCGGGTGCTTGCACAGAAGCTGTACAAACTGATCCAGAATCCTTCGCTCAGAGAGCGCATTGGGAAAAAAGCGAGAAAGACTGTGCTTGAGAAGTATACTTGGGAGAGAACGATTGTAAAGTTGCAGAGACTTTTAGATAGTTTGTAAAGAGATAGGTTGTAACATAAACTCTCGAAAAAAGATCAAACCACAAACAAATGATGCTTCTCTTTTCCTTCAAGCTCAAGGAGAATGCGTTGCATGATAACTTTTTTAGGATCTGGCATGAGTTTGACGCGGTTTTTGAGATCAGCAAAGCTCTCGAACGGTTTTTCATCGCGTGCTTCAAGAATCTCCCACATGTGCTTCTTTCCCAGCCCTGGCAAGAGCTCGAGCTGATGCATCCGCGTTGTGAGAGGAGCTGCTTTGTTAAAAAAAGCAACAAACTGAGTTTCATTCTTTTCAACCAGCTGTTCGACAACCAGTGTTAATTCTGCATGTGCTGTTGACGTGAGCTTTTCAATAGGAAGTTTTCCTGTAATATGGTGAATTTTATCCCGCTTGTCAGCTCCAATATATACTTCTTCATACGGTTGCAGGAAAACTCCCGGCCTCGGAACCAGTTCAAGGAGTGTAAAGTAGGATTTTCCAATTGCTTGAACAATCGGCGTCTTTTTATGGCTCGGCCTGTTGTCAAACGGGTAGCCGTTTTGGAGAAAGTCAAGAACTACAACATAGTCTTCTTTTTGCCGTTCCATGCTCCCACCCCTTTAGGACCGTTTTGCGTATTCAACGACAAGGTCAACAATTTTCTTAGCGTTATCCGTGCTGATGGTAACAGAATAAGCAGACATGACTGTCTTTAATTCTTCAACAGTGAGGGGAAGGAGATCAATAAGCTTGACCAGATGATCATCGCGTACACGGGGAAGGCCCAGTTCTTTAAGTTTTAAGAACAGCTCTTCTGCATCGCCGGATTTCATCGTGCTAAACGTGTTGAGGTATTCTTCAGTTTTATTCGCACGAAAGTTGAGCTCCTCGTCGCGTTTTTTGATTCTTTGAAGATCTTCCTTCAGATGCACCAACGTAACAGGAACTTCCTCGATGATCTTCAACGAGGACATAGATGCGCGTGCGAGTTCAGGTTGTTGTTCCATGGTAATAGCCTAGGTTTTACAGTTTTCTTAAATGAACAGGATGAATGATGAGTGACTTTTCTTTTCCGCCATCGACAATGCTGATGACGTAGCAGCTTCCGCGTTTATCTTGAACAATTCCGGGTTTTCCATGATAACGGGGAAAGTACATTCCTTTTTGGAAAGCAGAGTCTGCTTGAAGCAGGACTTTTTCTCCGATTTTTAATTCCTGAAAGTAGCGTGTAAGACGTAATTTTCCTTTATCACGGAGTGTTTTACGGAGTTTATTCCGTGTTCCTCTTCGAAATCCGCCAATACGTTGAACCATAGGAATCCTCGCGTTCTTTCTGTGTGCCTTCTTTGATTGAGGTTTAAAAAGCTTGTCCTAAGAGGACCTCAAACCAGAGAAAAAGAAGTGTTTAGGGATTTATAAGGTTTGTCTTTTCTGTTTATAAACCCCAGATTGAACCAAGACTGAAAGGTCCTTAAGAAAGCCTCTGTAGCTGC
>Ga0209541_10010393_pt1 | contig 14835 bp, 10 predicted proteins | sample RifCSPlowO2_01_FD_184027 | JGI IMG/M metagenome (GOLD analysis project Ga0209541, IMG submission 184027) | Groundwater microbial communities from Rifle, Colorado - Rifle CSP2_plank lowO2_0.1 (SPAdes) (version 2) | ecosystem: Environmental > Aquatic > Deep subsurface > Groundwater | place... | reverse complement strand
GTTCGGCTGGATTTTTATGGTTCTGTGGTGGGTCTTGATAATCGCGGGCATTGTCGCGCTTATCAAATGGCTCACAAGTCAATCGCACGGCACGCACAATCACGAAAAATCCGCGCTTGAGGTTTTGAAAGAACGATACGCCAAGGGCGAGATAGACAAAAGAGAATTTGAGGAGAAGAAAAAGGATTTGGTTTAGAATTTGTCGCCAAAGAACTAAACCCAAGATGAAAAAAGAGCATCCAGAATGTCTGGATGCTCTTGCTCTAAAGCCACTGGCACGCGGCGATTCCAAGCGTTGGGAGTTTAACGGAGTCGGGACATGAATCAACGCAAATTCCGTTTATGTCAAACGTCGCGAAGACATGTCCGCCGTCTTTCGTCGTATCAGCGCATCGCACCGCGACGTTTGAAATTATTCGCACGCCAATCGTCAGATACACGAGAAGCGCCGCGTTGATAAGCGTCCGTGCGTCCGGAACGTATTCCGCGATCAACAGCGTTTCGTTTTGATCGAGCCATGTCTTGTTGCACGAACGTGAATTTGCCTCGGCGCGGATAAGAACCCAGCGCGGATTTGCGCGGACGGACAAAAATTCTTCCGTCCCAGCGCGCTTTCCGAACCAGATAAGCTCTCTGTTTAAATACCGCCGCATATCAAGAATGGAGAAACCGAAATCAGGTACGAGAAAATGCGTTTTTCTCCGCACTGGAACCGTTGCTTCGCGCACGGGAAACTTTTTGAACACCCCTTTTTCTTTCTCTGTTAACTGGTGCGGAAAATACTGCATTGCGCGGTCAACCCCGATAAAATTCGGACCGATGAATGCTCGCGCAAGCCGTTCATCCTCGTCCATACTTAGGGTCTTTGCAATCACTTTGCCTCCTATTGTGATGTTGGGTGATGTGAAGAACTTCTATATTATACTAAAATTGTATAAAATGTCAAGTAAGAGAAACGCCTTTGAGTTTGCCTGTGGACAACTGATTGTATTTTATTGGTATCGGAAGTTATAATTTTGATATTATGCGCAACCCACCGTTAATTCTTTTGGTGGACGACGATCCGCAGATTCAGGAGATTTATTCCATGAAGCTTAGCGCTTCGGGATATAAAATCATTCAGGCGCGGAACGGCGAAGAGGGAGTAAAAATTGCAAAACAAGAAAGGCCCGACCTTATTTTACTGGATATTTTAATGCCGGTTATGGACGGCGCGAGAGCGCTTGTGGAATTGAGAGAAGACCCCGAAACAAAAAACATCCCCGTGCTTATTTTAACCAGTTTGGAAGACCGGCCCGAGGATATTAAATTTGCCAAAGAAGCCGGAGCGGTTGATTTTATGCGGAAGGATATTGATTTCAATGATTTGCTCGCCAAAATTAAATCGGCAATTAAGGTATAGCGCGGCAGTTGCCGTGTTAGGCGCGGTTGTTGCCGGCGTCGCTCTTTTTTTGATTTCTTTTATTTTCGCAATCGCGCAAACAAATGACGTCTATCCGCCGGTGATTTCCGGCGTTATGGCGGATAACATCACGGCGTTCAGCGCTCAGATTAAATGGGGCACAGACGAACCGTCTGATTCGCGAGTCGCGTACGGCACCGCGTCTGGACAATATCCGTATGGTTCCGACAATCGTTGTGACGGCGGCGGAATGGTGACCCAGCATTGTGTGTATTTGGGCGGTCTCCAGTCGGGAACCGTTTATTATTATCGCGTAATGTCAATGGACGGTAGTTTAAACGAAGCTGTTTCTCCGGGGCATCAATTTACCACTGTATCGGAATCTTCCGGCGGAACCAACATTCCCGCCGCTCCATCAAATCTGCGCCTTGACCCTCCGTCCTCAACATCGGCAATTTATCTCAAATGGACCGACAACGCGGACAACGAAGACAAGTTCAATGTGCAAAGAGCGCTTGCCGGAAGCGGTTCGTGGTCTTTTTCGATTCAGCTTGAAGGATCAAACCTTATCGCATACTCAGATTCATCTGTTGTTTCCGGCACTCTCTACGACTACCGAGTTCAGGCATGTCGTTCGGGTTACGGATGTTCCGCGTACGCTTATCTTTACAATGTGAAGACGGCGAGCGATACGTCTGTTCAAATCGCGCATGCCACTGCCAAAGGAACTGTTCTTGATTCTAATAATTTAGCGATTGCAGGCGCCGTAGTCCATATTTTTAGTAAAGATACCGGCGTAAGCGTTTCGCAGACGACTCTTTCCGATGGAACTTTCAATTTTTCCGTTCCGGCAGGCAATTATACCGCCGAATTTTTTCCGCCGCACAACAGAACGGATTTGGCAAAGCCATCTCCAATTTCTTTTTCAGTTCAAAGCGGAGAAACAAAAAGTTTAACGGTTAAATTTTCCGTTCCGACCAAAGTTATTTCCGGACGTGCTCAGTTTTCAAACGGCATAGCCGTAACGGACGCGAATATAAGCGTTTATAACAGCGTTTCCGGGCAATCAATGCGAATAAAAACCGATAGCAACGGTAATTATCAGTTTAAGGCGGGTCCCGGAAAATGGATTGTCAATATTTTGCCCGTGGAACCAAGCGCGGCAAAATGGCGCGCGGAGGGTTTTGGGCAAGAAGCGATTTTTAGCGAAGACGCCACCGCGGAAAACAGAATTTTAAATTTTCCGGTTTCATCCGCGCTGTCAAAAGTTATGGTAACGACGGTTGATCAAAACAACGCGCCGGTTTCGGATGCCGGTGTTGTTCTTGACGCGGCGGGAGTTATACAGACATCCGTAACACAAAATATTTTTCGCGAATGGAGAAAATCCGACGGTTCCGGACTGGCGCATTTCTTCGCGCCGCAGGGAGTTTATTTCATTCGCGCGTTTTTGCCTTCTGAATCGGGATTCATCAATCCAGAAGAGCAGAAAATTGAAATCGGCTCTGCGCAAGACAAATCCGTTAAGATTGTTTTCCGTAAAAAAGAAACCATAACTACGGTTGAAATTACCGGCAAGGTTAAACTTGACGATGACCGGCCGGTTGACGCCGTTGTTTGGGGTTGGTCGCAAAAAGGATTGTCCGTTGAAACGCGCGCGAACAGCTCCGGCGAATTCAGATTTACGATTCCGCCAAACGACCGCTGGTCTTTCGGCGCCGGAAAAGAAGTTGGAGGATTTCCGTATAAATCAAACCAGATTATCATTGATGTTTTCAACGCTCCGGTCGCGATACACCTTGTTTTGAAACGTTTCGGCGAAACGGCTCTCGCGCCGTCGGTTTCCGTTGAACAATCCGCGACTCAAAAAATTATTGCGCAAACTCAAGACGGAGCGAAAGTTACCGTGCCTCCGTCTGCGACGGCGCAAACCGGCAATGTAAGCGTTGATATAAAGCCGACTATTGAAGCGCCTTCACAGGCGGCGTCCAAGGTGGTAAGCACAGTTTATGAAATCACTGTTCGCGATCAAGTCGGACAGCAAATCAAACAGCTTCAGGAAGAAATTGAAATTGTTCTTCCATATGATTTGAATCAATTAAAAGCTCAAGGCGTAACCGAGGACACGATTGTTCCGAGTTTTTTTGACGAAACAACCGGAACATGGGTTAAGCTGGATAATTTTATAGTCGATAAAGAGAAAAAAGTCATAGTTGCGAAAGTTAAGCATTTGACCCGATTCGCGATAGTCGCGGCCGCGGACGTTGTTCCTCCGTCGCCGCCGACCAACGTCGTCGCCGCAAACCTGAGCGGAGGATCTGTACGCCTTTCATGGTTAAATCCGATTGCCGATTTTCATCACGCTAAAATTTATCGTTCAACAGTTCAAGGAGAGTTGGGTTCGGTGATTTATCACGAAGTTATCGGGAACAGCGCGGTGGACGGAAAAGGGCTTGTAAACGGCGTCGCTTATTATTATTTGATTCGCGCCGTTGACTCGGCTGGCAATGAATCCACCAATACGACGCAGATAACCGTTGTGGCGGTTGGAACTTCGTCGGCTGTCGGCACTTTCGCGAAAAATCTCCGTTTTGGAGACAAAAACGACGATGTTAAAGCGCTTCAAGAATTTCTTATAACCGAAGGAGTTTATCCCGAAGCGCTGGTTACCGGATATTTCGGATTGCTGACACGGGCCGCCGCAATAAAATTTCAGGAAAAATACCGCGCGGATATTTTAACGCCGCTCGGTCTTACGGATGGTACGGGCTTCGTTGGGCCAAGCACAAGGGTTAAAATCAACGCAATTCTTTCAAATTGATTTTGAACAGCCGTTATTTTTGGATTATCGGAGCCGCGTTGGTTTCTGTTATGTTCGGAACGGCGCTTTATTATTTTTATATTTCTTCGGAGAAAAACGGCTTTGTTTCGGACGTTGATGAAATTCGCCCGCATCTTTATGGATTTCCGGAAGTTGATATTTCAAAAACAAGAATCAAGGCGGTTTACGCCGTTCCGAAAAACAAAACAGATTTTGTTTACGCGGATTGGAAAAGCGTTCTTGAAGAAGCTTTAGGCAAGTCAAAAAAATTTCACGGGATTCAATTCAGAGGCAAGTCGGCTTTAAATTACGACGTTTATCCGGATCCGGTTTTTCTTCTCAACGAAGCGCCTTTTTACGATTCCAATGAAACGAATTTCGGCAATCCGCGCGCCTTGATAAATATAGGGGAGGAAATTGAAAAAAGAATTTTTCAGGAAGACGGCGACCTTTATTCCGGTGAATTTTCCGAATTTAAAACTGGAGAATATTCGGTTCTGACAATTCTTTACGAAGGAGTTGGCGCCGCCGGCGGAATAATTCAGGAGAGCGAATTTGAAACTCCGGAAGAGATAGCCGCAAGCATTGGATTGGATATGCGGCATATATTCGTTGTTGATATAAAATCGGTTGACGGCTTTTCGCTATTGTCGCGTTCTTTTTTAACCGAACAGGAAACGAAATTTTACGGCGAGTCGCTTTTTTACCACGAATTCGCCCACGTTTTGGGATTTCCGGACCAGTATGACAGATACGACATTATGGGCGCTGGCCGCCTAAAGCCGATTGAACAAGCGTATCTTGATCGCCATTTGCTTCAAGGTGTGGGAGTAATTATGCAATAAAATGTTCGGAGGCTCTCTTCGCGATAAAATTCTTTTAGTAATGATTTTGGTCGGCCTTTTGCCTTTGGTGGCGGCCGGTTCCTTGGCTATTTACAGCTTGAATGTTTTTCATGATTTTGATTTGGCGAGCATTCAGGACAATCTTATTTTGCAGAAAGTTGAAGAGGTTCAAAGTTTTATTAATGACATTTCCGCTTCTTTTAAGCTGAAAATAGATTATCTTTCTGGCGATCCTGTTCAGATTGAAGGTGATGGCGGCGTAAAATATCCGGCTCCCATCAGTTTGTCCAGCCAGCGATTTTTATTGAGCCAGCTTATGCTTGAAAAGCCGCAGTTGGAAGAGGTCTCAATTATTGCCGTTTTTCCGTATCGGGAAGCCGATATGAATTTTTCAACGGGCAGCGAAACCGCGCGTTACGGCCGCTTTTATCCCGACGGTGTTTCCGGACGCGAGCTTCAAGATCAGAACCGTTCTGAAAAATATATTGCCGCTGCGGCCGGGCAGGATTATATCGGCCCGATATACCACACGCTTAAAGGGCCGATGATGACAATGGCTTCGCCGATCCGCAACAAAGACGAAGAGATAATAGGCGTTTTATCGGGTGAAGTTAATTTGTCGGAATTTCGGAATATGGCGGCGCGCTCCAAGCTGGGAAATTCCGGTTACGTTTATATGGTTGACCAGGACGGATTTTTAATCGCGCGCGGGCGCTTAGCTGATGTCAGTCCGGATGACGTTAAAAAGGGTGGCTTCGTATCGGAATTAATCCTCGGCAAATCGTTTTTGGGCATCGATGGACAGAGTCGTTATAAAAGCATTTGGGGCGAGCGTGTTGTTGCTGCCGGAGATTATCTTGAAAAATTAAATATAGGAATCATCGCTGAATGGCAAGAGGCTGAAGCAGACGCGATAGTTAATACCGTACGAAATCAAATACTCATAATTTCTTTGATTGTTTTGATAGCGACAATTTTGTTTAGTTTATTCGCGGCGAACCGCATCGTTAATCCGATTAGGATGTTGGAGGTCGGAACGCGTTTTGTGGCTCAGGGTAAATTTGACCGACCGATAAATATCAAAACAAACGATGAAATTGAAGAATTGGGCGCGGCTTTCAACAAAATGATGTTGGGATTGAAACAATTGCAGGAATTGAAGGAAGAATTTGTTTTTATCGCGGCGCATGAATTAAGAACGCCGGTTACCGCGATAAAAGGGTATATTTCTTTGATTTTGGACGGTATTGCAGGTCCGGTCAGCGGTTCGTTAAGAGAGATTTTGGATAAAATTCAAAACGCCAACAAGCGGCTTATCAATTTGGTCAATGACTTGCTTGAGGTTGCGCGTTCTGAAGCCGGAAGGATGACTATCCAAGTCGCGCCTACGAATATAATCGCCCCGATTAAAGACGTTTTAAGCGAGCTTCGTCCGCTTGCCTACGAAAAATCAATCACGATGATTTACGAGCCGGATTCGGGATTGCCGAGCGTCTTGGCTGACGCCGGAAGAGTTAAAGAAATAATGGTCAATCTTGTCGGTAACGCAATTAAATACACTGTCGGTTCAGGAACGGTAACGGTTCGCCACGAAATACAGGGAAGCGAACTTACAACGCATATTCAAGATACCGGAGTTGGAATGCCCAAAGACGCTCAGAAGAAATTATTTGAGAAATTTTATCGGATTCAAACCGAAAAAACCCGCGACATCACCGGAACCGGTTTGGGGCTTTTTATCGTCAGACAGCTTGTGGAAAAAATGAATGGCAGAATTTGGGTTGAATCTGAAGAAGGTAAGGGCTCTATTTTCAGCTTTAGTTTGCTTTTGGCGGAGAAGAATATTTCTCAATGATAATCGGGGCGCGGTTGGATTCGCTTGCGACAAGATAGCCAAGCCCGAAACTCGCGAACGCGGCAAGGACAAGAATCAAAATAACTTTTTTCGGCGTCATTGACTTGGTAAAAGTTATATCATAAGCTTCCGCCATCGCGCAATGCCTTGGCACAATGTTTTCTTTTTCTCCGCCTCCGGTTTTATTCTGGGAACCATTTTCGGCGGAATCGGTTTTTCATTTTTCGCCGCGATGTTCGGCGCGTTTGTCGTTCTCGGCGTCGTTTTTTGGCTAGGAGTCTTAAGAATGAAGTTTATTGCCGCGGCATTGCTCTCCGTTTTCTTTTTGCTTGGAAATTTTTATTATGCTTTTGACGATTACAACTATCATCTGAAAAAAGCCGCGATCGCGGACATTGCGTTTTTTGAAGGCGTTGTAATTGATGAGCCGCAAAGGCGCGTTGACAGGCAGGTAGCGAAAATAAAATTAGCGGAAGGAGAAAGAATTTTAGTCCACATGAATCCGTATCCTGAACTTTCTTACGGAGACATCATAAAGATTTCCGGCAAAATGGTTTCTCCGCCGGACGATTCTTACGGCAATTATTTGGCGAAGGAAAGAATACACGGCACGATTTTTTATCCGGAAATTAAAATTACCGGCAAAAACTCCAACCCATTTTTTAGAGCGCTTTATTCGTTCAGAAGCGGCGTTAAAAGTTCCATCGGGCTGTTGTTTACGCAACGGCAGTCGGCTTTTCTTGGCGGAATTATGTTTGGCGACCGCGACGAATTTTCAAGGGAATTCCTTGATAAGCTTTCTTTTAGCGGAACGATGCACCTCACCGCTCTTTCCGGTTTGCATATGACTATGGTTGTTTTCGCGGCAATCGTCGTGTTTTTGGAAATTTTTCGCCACAAAAGGCGCCCTGCTTTTTGGGCAACTTTTGTTACTGTGGCGCTTTTTGTGGCGATGACCGGTTTCAAGGTTTCTGCTATTCGCGCTTCAGCGATGGCTTTTATTGTCGGCCTTGCCGAACAAACCAGCCGTCTTTACAATCCACGCAACGCCATAATTCTTGCGGCTCTTGTGATAACGATGATAAATCCCAAAGCCCCCGTCTTTGATTTGGGTTTTCAGCTTTCATTCGTAGCGACTGCGTCAATTATTTATCTCGCGCCTGTTTTTAAGCGCTTTTCGTTTTTTAAAAAAGAAGATTCATATTTGGGATGGCGCGAGGTGCTTGTCATTACCACCGCGGCTCAGCTCGGCGTCGCACCGTTCACTATGGCGTATTTTGCCAACTTTTCTTTTTCGGCGTTTCCGGCGAACATCGCTATTTTGGTTATTATGCCGATTTTGATGCTTTTCGGTTTTGCTGTTGCCTTTGCGTCTTTTGTTTTTTGGCCGCTTGCCGTTATTTTAAGTAAACAGACGGCGTTTCTTTTGGATTATTCCATTGCGGCTGTTGAGATATTTTACTCGCTCCGCGTGCCGTTTAATCCAGAAATCGACATCGTCGCCGCGGTTGCTTATTACGCGTTCTTGATTTATATTTGCGCGAAATGGTCTCCGAAGGCAAAAAACTTTTTCAGCTGAGTTTTTTTCGGGTCCTGCCGCATCGCGTCGCCTCTACACTCTCAGCGAAAAACTCCGACCGCGGTCGGAGTCGGGATATGGGCGGTGGTTTCTTCAAGAAATACAGGCGGCGCGCCATAAGGATGAGTGAGGTTAATGTGCTATGCCAACAATGACTATTGATAAAAAAAGGATATTTCAGCTGGCGGTTTTTGTTTTGGTCGGATTTAACGTTTGGGTTTGGTATCCGGTTTTTGTCGCGCCTGCGGCGGAGGACTCGGTTTATTTTCTTGATGTCGGGCAGGGCGACAGCCAGCTTGTTGTTTTGTCAAACGTAAAAATATTGATTGATGGCGGCAGAAACAAGCGGGTGCTTAACGCGTTGGATTCTGCTCTGGGGCAAAAAAATAACAAATATATAGATATTTTGCTGATGACTCATCCGGAACTTGACCATTATGGCGGCTTTATTGAAGTCCTGCGGCGCTATGACGTCGGTTTGTTTATTTCAAACGGGCAAGTTGTCGACGCCGACGAATTTCGCGTCTTAAAAAACGAGCTTGCGGCGAAAAATGTTCCCGTGATTGAACTGCGCGAAGGAGACGCCATTCGCCACAAGGACGCGAAGTTTTCCGTATTTTCCCCGGACAAGGCCCTTTTGGAAAAAGGAAATCCAAATGAGGCTGGCATTGTTATGATGTTTGAAAACGGAGAAGCGCGCGTTCTTTTTACCGGAGACATTGGATTTCTGGCTGAAAATATTTTGATTGCCAAAGATTATGACCTTAACGCAGATGTTTTAAAAATTGGCCACCATGGCTCAAAAAATTCTTCCGGCGAGAATTTTATTGCCGCGGTTCTACCGGCGGCAAGCGTAATCGGTGTCGGTCAAAACAGTTATGGTCATCCCGCGCCGCAGACGCTTAAAACATTGGAGTGGGCCGGCTCAAAAATATATCGCACCGATAAAGACGGAACGGTTAAGATAGTTTTGTACGATAATTTTTCTTCAGAAAATAAAACCCCGGCTAGATGGCTTCCTGCTATGCTAACCGGACGATATAAGTCGTCAACAATGCTCACGCTGTCGCTCGCTCAACTTAAGAATGGACATGACCTTAAAAAAGCGGAGTCGTTCGCACGTGAAGCTGTTTGCGTTGATATTAATACCGCTTCGTCGGAACGTCTTACAAAAATCAGGCACATAGGCGCGAAAAGAGCGCAATTGCTTATAGAAGCCAGGCCGTTCGTGTCGATTAAAGAATTGATACGTGTAAAAGACATAGGTCCGTTGCGGCTCGCGGATATTCTTGCGGAAGGCAAGGCCTGCGTGCTTTAATTGAATCAATGACCGATTCCGTTCAGGAAATTAAAGAGCGCTTGGACATAGTTGAGTTCCTGCGCGGTTATTTTCCTTTAAAACAGGCGGGAAAAAATTTCAAAGCCAACTGCCCGTTTCACAAGGAAAAAACTCCGTCGTTTATGGTTTCGCCGGAACGGCAATCCTGGAAATGTTTTGGCTGTGGCGAAGGTGGCGACGTCTTCTCTTTCTTAATGAAGTTTGAACACGTTGAGTTTATTGAAGCGCTTCGTATTCTTGCCGAAAAAGCCGGCGTGGAATTGCGTCGAGCCAATCCGGCCGCTTATAAAGAATACGGCATTCTTTACGATATAAACGAAGCGGCGAAAGATTTTTTCAAAAATCTTTTACGGCAATCGGACAAAGGCCTCAATTATTTTAAGAGCCGCGGATTAAAGAAAGAAACGATTGAAGAATTTGAACTCGGCCTCGCGCCATCTTCTCTGGATGAACTTACTGTTTCTTTGATAAATCTTGGATACAACGTGAACGATCTTGTGCGCGCCGGAGTAGTTTTCAAAACCGAAAGGGGATTATACATGGACAGATTCAGAAATCGCCTGATGTTTCCCATTCACAATCATTCCGGCAAAACTGCCGGATTTACTGGAAGAATTTTACCCGAATATGAAAATGCGGATGTCGGCAAGTATGTCAACAGCCCCGAAACGCCGCTCTTCAACAAATCTCGTCTTCTTTACGGTTGGTATAAAACTAAAAATGAAATCCGAGATAAAAAAGAAGCGGTGTTGGTGGAGGGACAGATGGATTTTTTGATGGTGTGGCAGGACGGAGTTAAAAACGTCGTGGCAACATCGGGTACGGCCTTGACAGTGGAGCATCTGAAGATTTTGAGGAAATTCAGCGAAAAACTTGTTTTAAATTTTGATAATGACAGCGCCGGACGAATGGCGGCGGAACGAAGCATTGACTTTGCTTCGGCGGTTGATTTTGAAGTGCGCGTCGTTGTTTTGCCGGAGAATTTTAAAGATCCGGCCGAAATAACGCAAAAACATTCCGGCTTGATGCGCGAGTTGGTGAAAAAAGCCCAGCCGGCCACGGAATACTATTTTAAACAGTATCTTGGCGGCTTTGAATTCGCGTCAATAGCCGATAAAAAACAGAAAATACGCCTCGTACTCGCCAAGTTAAAAAACATTTCGAGTCCGGTGGAACGGAGCCACTGGTTGAGGGAATTGGCGGAACGAAGTAATACCGAAGAGAGAGTTCTGGCCGAGGAGATGGACGTCTTACCTGTCGCCCGCCTGTCGGACGGGCAGGGACAGGCGAGCTCACTTCCCACGCCGGTTTTGGCGGCGCACAACAGAAAATCGCTTATTGCCGAGCGGATTTTTAGTTTGGCCTTGGCGGCAGAACAGCTTCCGTTGCTCAAGGAAACAGTGGAGTATTTTCCGGCAGATATCCGTTTGGTTTACGATTATTTTCTAAATCCGTCCGGAACGCCGCCGCCGAAAGAGTTGATTGATTCGATTCATTTGCGCGCCGGTTTTGAATTTGACGGCGCGACTCCTGAAAAAATTAAAGCTGAAATGAGCGAATTGATTTTGAATTTGCGCGGCGAGCATTTTAAAGAGAAACAGAAGGAAATATCGGAACGAGTGAAAAAATTAACCGACGAGGGTAAAGAGAACGAACTCGCGGCCGTTCTCGCCGAACTTGATAATATAAGTAAAAAGATTCATAATATATAAATCTTTATGCCTAAAAAAATAAAGAAATCAAAGGGGAAAATAGCAAAAAAAACATTCAAAAAAATCCAGCCCAAATCGGCTTTTAACGAAGCAGCGTTCGTGGAATTGATTAAGCGCGGCAAAGCTAAGCGTTTTGTTACCGACACGGAGATCCTCTATTATTTTCCGAATATTGAAGAAAACCTCTCCGCTCTTGAGGAAATTTACGACCGTCTGGAAAAAGCGAACATAAAAGTTATTGAAACAGCCCAGCTTATAGAAATTCCGTCCGAAGAAGTAAGCGAAAAAGAGTTAATGGAAGCCGGCGCGATAGACGAGCATGTCCCCGACGCCGTTCAAATGTATTTGAAAAAAATCGGACAAACACCCCTGCTTACCTCGCAGGAAGAAAAAGACATAGCGAAACGAGCTGAAACCGGCGACGAAGAGGCGCGCCAGCGCCTTATTAAGGCGAATTTGCGTCTTGTCGTTTCCATCGCGAAAAGATACGCCAACCGCAGTCCGCATCTCAACATTCTTGATCTTATACAAGAGGGCAGTATCGGCCTTTCGCGCGCCGTTGACAAGTTTGACTATCGCAGGGGCTTCAAGTTTTCAACTTACGCGACATGGTGGATACGACAGGCAATAACTCGGGCCCTTGCCGACCAGTCGCGAACCATCAGAATACCCGTTCATATGGTTGAAACGATATCAAAATATACTCAAGCAAAGCGTCAGCTTAGCCAGGAATTCGGTCGCGAGCCGCTGGTCGAAGAAATAGCGGTTGAAATGGGCATTGACCTGGAGAAAGTGCGGCATATTCAGAAGATATCTCAGGACGTCGTTTCGCTTGAAATGCCCATCGGCGACGACGAAGACGATTCAACGCTTTCCGAGTTTATTCGCGACGATAAAAATTTGACGCCTTCACAGCTCACGGCTCGAGCTCTTTTGAAAGACCGCATAAACGAGATTCTTGTGCATCTTACCGACCGAGAACAGAAAATTTTAAAAATGCGATTCGGGCTTGATAGCGGAGTAACGCACACTTTGGAAGAGGTCGGCAAGACGTTCGGAGTAACGCGCGAACGAATACGGCAAATAGAAGCCAAGGCGTTGGAAAAAATAAAACAGCACGAGAAAGCCAGCACATTGGAGGGATATTGATGAGAATTTCTAATTTTGAATTTCGAATCAATTTTGAATGATTGAAATTCTAAACGTTTAAAAATTAAGTAATTAGAATTTGGTTCAAAATCCGAGTTTCAAAATTTAAAATTTCTTTATGAATGCCAATGAAATAAGAAAAAAATTTCTTGATTTTTTCGAAAAGAGAGGTCATAAAATCGTTCCTTCTTCTTCTCTGATTCCCGACGACCCGTCGGTGCTTTTAACTACGGCCGGAATGCAGCAGTTTAAAAAATATTATACCGGCGAAGTGGATCCGATTAAAGATTTCGGAACGAAGAATGCCGCGTCTATTCAAAAATCATTTCGCACCTCGGACATTGACGAGGTGGGCGACGAATCGCACCTTACTTTTTTTGAAATGCTCGGGAATTTTTCTTTCGGCTATAAGCCCGGCGAAGCTTCGCCCAAGGGCGGTTATTTCAAAAAAGAGGCCATAGAGTACGGTCATGACTTCATTACTAAAGAAATGGGTTTGAAAATAGATTATGTGAGCGTCTTTGAAGGAGACAAAGAAGTGCCAGCAGACATTGAATCCGAAAAAATTTGGAAATCTTTGGATAAGAATATTGTTGTTAAAAAATTCAGCAGAGAAGATAATTTTTGGGGACCTACTGGCAGTGAAGGGCCATGCGGTCCGACAACGGAAATCTACGTAAATGGCGTTGAGATATGGAATATGGTTTTTAACGAGTACTATTGCTCGGGCGGCAAATTGGAAAAACTGAAAACCCCCGGAGTTGATACCGGCATGGGACTTGAGCGGCTTGCAATGATTGCGCAGAACAAAAAAAACATTTTTGAGACGGATTTGTTTGCTGATTTAGGCGAATTACCCGCGATTGTGGACGATAAGATAAAGAGAATTATGCTGGATCATTGCAGGGCTGTAGTTTTTCTTGTTTCTGACGGAGTGCGACCGTCCAATAAAGATAGAGGTTATATTTTGCGTCGTTTGATAAGACGCGCTGTGGCTCACTTTCACAAATCGGCCCGCGGCCCGCTTGGAATGACCGGACTGGATTTTGCGGATATTGAAAACTTATTGGTAAAAATTATTGAAAAATACGGCTCTTTTTACAAGGAGCTTAACAGAGACGCGGTTTTATCTATATTTCGCGAAGAAAACGACAAATTTCGTCTGGCAATAAATAACGGCACGCGAGAGCTTAAAAAAATAGGGGCATTGGACGCGACCATCGCTTTTAAATTATACGAAACCTTCGGCCTCACATTTGAAATTATTAAAGATTTCGGCGGCGAAAAAGCGGAAATGCTGCGCCGCGAGGATTTTGACGCAGAACTTAAAAAGCACCAGGAAAAGTCACGCGCCGGAGCGACGGCGAAATTCGGCGGGCACGGGCTTTTGTTGGACACTGGAGAATTGAAAGCAAAAGACGAAGCCGAATTAAAAAAAGTAACTCGTCTGCACACCGCCACGCATCTTTTGCAGGCGGCATTGAGAAAAGTTTTAGGAAACGAAGTTCGGCAAGCCGGTTCGGATATTACCGCCGAGCGCACCCGTTTTGATTTCACTTTTTCGCGAAAACTTACTCCGGAAGAAATTAAAAAAACCGAAGACATCGTAAATGAAGTCGTGCATAAGGATTTGCCCGTTGGTTTTGTTCCGATGCCGATTGAAGAAGCCAAAAAAACCGGCGCGCTGTATTTCTTTAAAGGAAAATATCCATCAGAAGTAAAAGTATATTACGTAGGTCATTCGCTTAAAGACGCGTTTAGTAAAGAATTTTGCGGCGGCCCGCATGTAAATCACACTCTTGAGATAGGTGGATTTAAAATCATAAAGGAAGAAACAGTTGGCGCTGGAGTTCGGCGCATCCGCGCGGCTGTGTTATAATACAATTAGTGGTTTTCCGATCACTAGAAAAAATATTTACTCGTTTCCTCAGGCGAGGAGAGCGGTTTCTTATTGTTGAAATTGAAGATAATTCTTTATCCGTTTCAAAGGCGTCCGTACATTGGCAGGATAAAAAATTAAAAGTTTTAAATAAGTGGACTTACAACGCGGGATGGACGAACGACACCGCCAAAGCATTTTCCTTTTTGCAGAAAATTTTAAAAAGAATTCCGCGCCTCGCGGCGCATAAGATA
>Ga0209541_10010392_pt1 | contig 14836 bp, 16 predicted proteins | sample RifCSPlowO2_01_FD_184027 | JGI IMG/M metagenome (GOLD analysis project Ga0209541, IMG submission 184027) | Groundwater microbial communities from Rifle, Colorado - Rifle CSP2_plank lowO2_0.1 (SPAdes) (version 2) | ecosystem: Environmental > Aquatic > Deep subsurface > Groundwater | place... | reverse complement strand
GTGATTGCTGCTTTTCCATCAAATTAGCAAGTTTTGCCTTGAGTTTACCAATATGGCCCTGTGTGTGTTTGTTGTATTTTGTTCTTGCTAATTCCTCTTCAATCTCTTTTATTTGGGCAGCTGCCCCTGTTAGTTCCTCGTCCTTTATTTTCTCAGCCATAAAATTTCTTTTTTGTCAGGTCTCTTTTTATCCCATCGATGGCTTTGTCACTTTCTGTCATCTTTTTCCAGTCCTTCACGCCTTTGACGCCTTTCTTGGTGAAAAAGTCCCTGAAATCCAAATGCGCTTCCTTTTTCTTTTCCTTAATATTGTTTACATGGAAGAAATAGCGCTTTCCACTATCTTCTATAGATACATAGGCTTTTTCTTGCTCATAGAGTTTTTTGAGCTCGCCGTTATTATCTATATTTTTGAAATTTGTGTTCGCTCCTGCCATTTCTTTGATTATATTGTGTATTTGATAATCAGATGCCTTAGAAGGTATAAAGTGTATATGCGCATGGGGTATTGACTGGCCGAATATTCCATACTCTATTAGAAAAGGCTTTGAGAAAGTTTCTGATATTTTTTTAAATAAAAAAGACTTTATCCCATCTAACTCTTCCTGAAGGTTATTTGGGATTTCAGCAAAGCACTTAAAATGTTTTTTTATTATCAGCATCACGTGACCTGGAGCTATTATTCCTATACCTACTTTAACAAAGAAGTTCTTTGTTTCTAGAAGGATGTCATCTTTTATTTTTCCTCTATTGCAGAAAATGCAGTCTGGCATTGCAGATATTGAAATCCTGGTTTAATAAGATTTAATTAGAGAAGTAGCTGAGAGGCGGCGGAGCTGGTCGCCTCTCTAATAAGGATCTAGTTCATTAAAGAGCTATTTCCTTTGGTTTGGTTGCTCAGGATTTCCCTGAAGAAAAAGTGGAGAGCCTGGAGTGATGAGTATGATTTTATGCTGTTCATGTAAGTTTTGATGTCTGAATGCTCTATACTTTCTTTTCCCATTGTGTTTAGGAAATCCTCTATCTGGATGACATAATTTTCTATTGTCTTTAAAGTGAAGTCCCTTCTGACCATTTCACTTACAACCTGACTTAAAATTGGGCCATATCTCCCTTCTATTGTAATTCCTGCCTGCAAACCTGTCATTTCTACCACCTCCATGTTAATGTTAAGAATAAAAGAAAGATTTGGGAACCTTCCTTTTCTTGAACATCAACCGGTTAGCACAACTGGGTCGAACAAGGAGCTAAGTTAGTCCCTTTCACCTCTCATGCATTGCCGGTTTTATAAAAGATAATGATCCTGAATCACTATCTAACAAGACGTGGTTTTTCGAGGGTATATATCTAATCCTAGGGTAGACTTCCGCTATCACCGGTAGAAATAAAAACGACATACTTAGAGGCTTAGTGCAAATACTGGCTTTCCGCTAGTAAACGGTGTTATCACTCTTGGAAAAGCTTATAAATATGAAAATCTTATTTACATACAAGGAGAGTCTTATGGAGAAGAAGTTTGAAGTCGCAAGCGTCTCTACAAGGGGGCAGATAACAATCCCGCAGGATATAAGGGAAATGGAGCAGATAAGGGAAGGGGATAAGATGATAATAACTTATGTCCAGGGATATGTTGTTATGAAGAAGCTGACAGGATCTATGGTTACTGATTTCTTTGAAACAATGCGGGATATAGGAAAGCATGTTGACTGGTCAGAGATCAAAAAAACAAGGGAAAAAGACAAAGAAGTAGAAAAGGGCAAAACAGCAAAGTGGACGGAGGGGTGAAATGAGAATAGGTGCAGATACATATTTTCTTGTTTTGCTTGCCAAAGAAGACGGACATGCTCAACATCTGTTCAAAGAAATAGTTGAAGGAAAGCACGAATTTTTCGTCTCTGCTATTTCGATAACCGAGTTTGCAACAGTGCTTTATAGGAAAGGTCAGTCTGAACTCGTTGAGAGTATGAAAGCACAGCTTGTTTCATTCCCGCATGTGAATATAGTTTCAGTTGATCTCGATATAGCCTCTAACGCCGCAAAAAGGAAACATTCTTTTGGCCTTTCAACATGCGATGCTGTAATACTTGCAACAGCGCTAACAGAAAACTGTGATGTGTTTATAGCAGAAGATTCAGACTATGCGCAAGTAAAAGAACAAGGCATAATAAAAATAGTTAAACCAGAAGATCTACTTTAACGAGAGTCTTATTCGGCCTTATTTGTTTAGAGAAATAACATTTGCCCTGCCTTTTTTAATTCTTTTTACAATTCCGCGGCCTTCAAGGTCATCCATCATGAGCGAGATTTTTGCGTCAGAGAGGTTCATGTGGTGTTTTATGTCTTTTTGGTTTACCCTGCCGCCTTGTTCTTTTATAAAACCCAGGGCTTTTTGTAAATCCTCTGGAAGCTTTTCGCTTTTTGTCTCATCTGACTCGTGTGGAGTTTCTGCCAATGAATTGTTTTCAACTGTCCTTTTTTCTTTTTTTCTCCTCTTAAAAACAATCAAGAACAGAATCATTGCTATTAAGATCACAGCGACGAATCCTAACATGAGCTCTATTTGCAAACCATTTTCTTGTTTATCAAGATCCACATCACTGAGAGAAATATCATCAAATACAGGGAAAAGCACAATATCAAGATTGAATTCGCCTTCTTTATCTAGGCTGATTTTTTCAGATGCATTGGCAACCAGTTTCCCGCCTTTTAACTGCCTTGCGATAATTGTGTAAGGCCCCAGACCCACATTAAAACTGTATTCGCCGTTAGAGGAAATCACCTGCTGGCGCGGATTATCTATTTCCAGTATTGCCCCATTTACTTTTTCCAGTGAAAGGTCGTAAACTGAGCCTTTTATAGTTGCTGCGTGCGCAGAGAGCGGAAGAAGCATTAGTATTATAAGAAGGATGATTATAAGTTTCATAATAGGATATTCTGTTTTTGCCATTATAAAACTTCAGAAGCCAGTTTTGGCCTTTTTGCGCAATAAGAAGGCCGTATAAAATTTCAAAGTCCTTGTTTTATAAAAAGTCTTTATATAGCTGGCCTTTCACAAACTTCAGTGTGAAAAAGTTTATGGAAATCAAAAAATTCATCAGTGTATGGATAATGGCTTTGGTCTTGCTCATGCCTTTAGGGCAGGCGCAGATAAATTTCCAAAGCTCGGCTAGTGTATCCGGTACAATAGACGCAACTACTCCAGTGAACTTTGGAAATTATATCATTTATGCAACCCAAGGCTCAGATAATTCTTGGGCAACGATTTCAATAAAAGACTTGTCTGGTAAGGTAGTTGTAGAAGACACTATATATAAAGGATCTTCAAAAAACTTTGATTATATTGGATTAACTGTTTATGTAGATGTTGTAAGAGCGTTACAGGACGGAAAGGTTTTAGGTGTTGATGTGAGAATTACGCAAAAAGGTGCTCCAGTGCCAACTCCAACACCTATACCAACACCAGTACCAGTAGTTATTCCAGAAACAGGTGGTTCTACTACAATATCTGCAGATCAGCCAGCTGTTTATGGTAGTTATAAAATATACGCAACACAAGGCTCTAACACCAATTGGGCATCAATTACAATAAAGGATTCAACAGGAAAGGAAGTTGCAACAGATAGTGTAGATCAGGGAAAGTCAAAAGATTTTGACAGCCTCGGAATAACAGTTAAGGTTGTTGTTGTGAGGGCACTGCAAGATAATAAAATCTTAGGTGTTGATATAACAGTTTCGAAGATAGGTTCTGTATTGCCATTACCAACTCCAACACCTCAGATAAAAATATCGCCTAGATATGGCTCAGTAGATTCCACAAACCCATTACAAGTTGGACCTTACAAACTATATGCAGTAGAGGGTTCTGACAACTCTTGGGTAAAAGTCTCGGTAAAGGATTCAACTGGAAAGGAAGTTGGATCAGATACAATAAACAAAGGCAACCTAAAGAACTTCGATAGTCTGGGGATAACAGTCAAGGTTATTTCTGTAAGAGCGTTACAGGACAACAGTGTTCTCGGATCTGAACTCTTGGTTGTTCAGGCAAAATCACAGTCTTTTATAACATCTATAACACCAGAGAACCCTGTAGTGGTGAGGGTATTTGGTTATAACATTTATGCTGCCCAAGCATCTGACAAGAACTGGGTTAAATTATCAATAAAAGATTCTGAGGGCAAAGAAGTTGCAACAGGCACTATAGATAATCTGAAGTCAAAAGATTTCACAAATATTGGCCTTTCTGTTTATGTTTTTGGCGTGAGTGCGACACAGGACGGCCAGCCTATAAAAATAGATCTTGTTGTGCATCCAATATCAGTCTCTGGCGTGCCTACACCAGCCCCAATTCCAGGTGAACCACAGCCAATTGCAGTTTTCGGCGATTATAAAATATACTCAACCTTTGGCTCAGACAACAGCTGGGCAAAGATAATAATAAAGGACATCTCTGGAAAAGAAGTTGGAACAGCTGCTATAGATCAGGGGAGCTCAAGGGATTTTGAAGACATTGGGTTTTCAGTTAAAATTGAATCTGTCAGGGCAACTCAGGACGGTGTTGTTATTGGTGTAGAGGCTAAAGCGACTCCATTAACAAAAAAAGAAAAGAAACCTGAGACTGTGAAAGATCTCCTTGAAAAAAGGAAGCAGATACTTGCAGATTTAAAACAAAAGCTTTTGGGCGCAGACCCCAAGGAAAGGTCTGAGATAGCAAAGCAGATCCATGAAGAAAGAGTAGAGGAGCTTAAAGGTCTGAAGGAGCTGGCTAAAAGTTCTGAGGATATAAAATTCTTTGAAAAAGAGAAATTAAAAGTTGCCCTTGATTTATGCAAAGAGCTTTCTGAAGATGATGAAAAATGCGAGAAAGAGATCAGGGAAAGGGAGGAGAAAATAGAAAAATTAACCGAAGAAAACCTGAAAAAGCTTGAAAGGCTTCAGGAAAAAACAGAGGCTGCAAGAAAACTTGCAGAGAGCATAAAAGAGCTTGAGACAGCAAAGAAATTTAAAATCAGGTTTTCTGAAGATTCTGAAGGTAAAGTAAAGTCAGATATAAAGGCGAGGGAAATCTCTGAAGATACAATAAAAGTTGCGAATGAGAAAATAGAAAACTTAAATCTAGACGAACTGAAAACAAAGTTTGAAGAAGCAAAAAACAAATTTTTAAAATTAAAATCAGATCCGAATTCGCCAGAAGCTGAACTGAAGCTCTCAGCAAAAGGGTTCCTTGTTAGTGCTTTGGATTTCCTTTTAGCTAAAGTTGAAAAGGCAAAGCTCATAGTTGAAGTGGATTCTTCTCTAACAGAAGGGGAAGCTTCTGCTGAAATTTCAAAGCTTGAAGTCCAGAAAGCAGAACTTGGGAGGCTCAAAGAGGAAGCCTTAAAAATTACTGCGGACACTGAGAAAACCATCATTGAAAATTTTGCAAAACAGGTTAATGACCAGCTAAATGACTTGAAAACTGAGTTGGATCACACAGCCGGCTTTGTAATGGCCAGCAAGATGGGCGGTATCCTTGTCAAATCCACAAGGTTATTGGAAAAGCTCAACAGGGCAGTTGAAAAAATTGCTATGGATAAAAAAGGGACAGCTAATATAGAAAGTTCTGTCTCTGAATTCAACAGCAAGATAGGCGAAATTAAAAAAGAATTCGAAACTGTTCAGGAGAAAATTAAAATCTCTTCAGAAAAAACCGGAGAAGATAGGAAAAAATCATTGAAAGACGCTCAAGATAGCCTGAATGTTCTCAAGGAAAAGTTAAAGAGTCTGCAAACTCTTTTGAAATCTGTGATAAAGGGGCTAAAAGAGAAGGATGCCTTGAAAGAGTTAGAGGAATCAAGGTCTGACCTTGCAATAGAAAACAGCGAAAAAGCTGTTGCAGGAATTTCTTCAGGGGAAATAGGAGTTATTTCAGAAGGTTAGTGTTATGAAATTTCTTCCCTTCTTTCTGATCAGTTCGTTGGGTCTGATCCTCCTTGTTTCTGGATGTACCCAGCAAGAGAATGTAAGTTCACCTGCGCCTGACTTGAAATCTGATACAGAACTAACTCCAGACGAACCAAGCATCCTGAACGATGTGAGTGTTGGAAAAGAAGTTGATAAAGAGATTGGTTCTGGTGAAGTGGCAGACGTATCAAAAGATTTAGAATCCCTGTATAAGATCTGATTTCACCCACTATTCAAAACCTCAATATCTTCCATCATCAGTCTCCAGCCAATAGTGGGCTCAAGCAAAGAATCGGCGGAAAATCAGTCAGGGCTTCCAGGCAGCGCAACACTATATGCAACTTCTCTGTTTTTATACATTCCCAGACTTCTTCCAACCCCTTCTAATAATTTAAGAGCTTTCTCTGTTGCTCTTCCAAGCCTCTTCTGATTTGTTCTGCCGCTAATCAGGACTCCGTATCTTCTCCTGTCTAGAGAATCCCTTGTGCCCATAGTTGAATGATGTGTTGGCACAATGTAAAGAACAGTATTAACAGCTGAATCTCCAAGATCAGGGCTTTCTCCAACCTGTTGTTCTGTGTCTGCCCTTACTTCCCTGTGATCCATGGTATCAGAAACACACAAAATTGCCTGAGCAAGTTCGTGTCTTTTTCCGTATTGGATCTCATTTGCTGCTTTCCCAGAATCTGGAGGGTCTATGCGCAGAGGGGAATCAAGATCGTCCTTAAATGGCCCATATTCAGCAGAGATTATTCTATTTTCCGTAAAATTAGCGAGGATAACTCTGTTCCTGTGATGCTCAGCCGCCTCCCTGTATTCTCTTCCTGTTAAAAAATCCAGGACTCTGGAGAAAATTATTTTCATGAAAGATCTTTAGACCTGATAAATTTAAACAGGACTTTTCTATAATTAATAACTATCGATAAGAGATAACTCAACAAAAAGCTTTATATAGCTCCAGTCTATTTTGTATTGTATGGTAACTACTAGAAGAGAGAGCCTGAAACTGCTTTTGGTACCTTTTAGCTTAGCCCTAGCAGGCTGTAATAACAGGCATAGAAAAAGACCAGGAACCACGGAACCTTATACGGGAACTGTTGTAGACAGACCAGTAAACCCTATAGAACCTGCTGCACCAGTTGTAGAAGAGAGAAAAGATTACACTGGTGAATTCGTCTCGATTTCCAGTGATCAAGACTATCTGACTGGCAGGGTTTTAAACAGCTCTTTTTCAGAGCTTGCCTTTTCGTATAAAGATGGCAGAGGCAATTGGATGACTCCTTCTTATGTTCGAAATAATGAAGGCACTCAGGACGAACTCTCACCACAAATAGCCGGAGACAGGTGGATAGTGCCTGTTACAAACCTTGAGAGCAGGTCACAAGGTCCTTATGAACTCGCGGGAGTATGGGCCAAGGTGAATAACGAATGGGTTTATGAAAAAGTGGGATTAAAGATACCTTCATTACCAGTCGCAAGATCAGACTTTTTACCTCCAAGCACAGCATCCCCCAGGCAAAGAGAAAATGCTTTAAGGCTTGCCGGGTTTTCAAGGTTATCTGTGAGGTCAAGAAAGCCTGTTGTTGTTCTTGGCAATGATGGTGGCAGGCATGAATTCAATCCAGTGGTTGTAGAGTCTGTTTCTAGATACGATGGTGAAGAACACTGCAACAATCAGGTTATTGCCAGATTAAGCGAAATTTTTATTCACGGATCACAGGTTTATTCAGTTGCATCGCCTCTTAACCATCTTAATGATATTATAGTTGATGAAATTTATGGTGGTGGCACTTCCTGGTCTGACAGGGTAAGGATTGGAATATCGCCTTGGTTAGAAGAGGGATCAAGTTGCTGCTCTACGGAAAAAGTATGCCCGAGAGAAGTGGATGAAAAAGAATATGGTTATTTACAGAGGGCTTTTGTAGATGTTCATGAATTAGCGCATATTTTACATAAAAAAGGCGCCTTTCCCTTTGCTGAAGAATTTGAACTTATAAGCTTCGATAAGAACGGTCAAATAAGGCCAGATGCAACACATAATGATTTTGTGAGGGCGTATTCAGAAACAAATAAGCTAGAAGATCTGGCAGATGTGGCAGGGCAATCAGTTGCCTTTGGGGAAGATATGAGAATATTAGCTTCCGGAAGCGAAAAATTAGGACAGAAATATGGGCTGTTCACTGGCGGCGCCCTTGGTGGCAGGTCATGGAGAAAGGCAGATATGCTGGCTCTGGGGGAAATGACAAGATAATTCATCCATTTAATTATAAAATTTGTTTTATATTTTTAAACAGAGCTGTAAACAGTCCACCTGCCCTCACCGGAAACAGAAATCAGGTTATAAGACTGTAATTTTTCCAGATGGTTTCTTATTGTCCTGTCAACAAGCGGCTCTAGATCTTTTTCCCTGCAAACTGCTGAGTACTTTTGATATAGATCGGAAGAAGGGACTTGTCTCGAAGATTTTATTATCCCGTACAGGATTTTTTGGTGGACATTCAGGCTTTCGAGTGTTTTTGTCTGGTTAATAGAAACTGATTTCGGGATTGCCTTTTCTATGTGAGTATCAGTAATCAGCTCAGAATCCTGGTTTTCAGCTGTCTCTGCAGCTGCGCGCAAAACCCCGATTGCTTTTCTTGCATCGCCGTTTGAGTGCTCTGCTATTTTGTTTAGCTGGACAGGTGTTATGACATGCGGCACTAAACCCCATTCAGCCCTGTCTTTCAGGATATCCAGAATCTCGTTTGTGGAATAAGGCCTGAACTCTATTCTCTCCATGCTTTCGAGGCGGCTTCTGATTCTTGGATCTGCGTCGTAGAATATTGTTTCTTTATTTGCTATCATGATTATGCAGATGCCTGGAGTTTCAACAAGATCATAAAGGATTTTGTCATCTTCCAGTTGGTCAGCTTCGTCAAGGACGATGACACATGATCTGTTCTTCATTTTTTGTCTGAGCAAATCGAGGAGTTCGTCTGTTGGTGTGCCCTTTCTATGTATAAAAATCTGCCCGAGTGACTGGAGGATGCTATAGAGTATTTTGAACCGTGAAGGGTATAACCAGCAGTTTATGTATACAGAGAGGACAGGGGAATATGCCTTTAACTCATCAACAACATACTGGGACATCGATGTCTTCCCTGTTCCTGGAGGGCCGTAGATGAACGAGTTTCTTGGGGCTTCTTTATCAATAAGAGGCTTTAGATTGTCCCTAAGGGCATTAATCTGCCCGTCCCTGTGGATGATCCTTCTGGGGATAAAGGATTCTGTGAGTACCCTTAGATCTTTGATTATTGTGTTTGAATCGTACATATAACAGTGTTATACTACTTAGCATCTTGTGTACCGGAATCCCTGTAGTTCCTCTAAATCTAAATTTAGTCCCGGATCTATATAAACCAAAAAACCAATATATGTAAACTCAGATTTTCAGGGGTTATATGGCAAAAAGCAGTAAGTTAAGCCCGTACAAGATAATCTTGCAAAAGTGTTTGGGTGTCAGATCTGGGGAAACTGTCCTTATAATAACAGACAAGAAGAAAAAACCAATAGCTAATTCTCTATTAGAAGAGGCAAAAGAAGTTGCTAAGGAAGTAGGTTTGATAGAAATAGAAGAGAGGAAGTTTGATGGTGAAGAGCCTCCTGAATATGTATCTGCTGCAATGAAGAAATGCAATGTTGCTTTCCTTGTCACTTCAAAATCGCTTACAAGCAGTAATGCCAGAAGGCAGGCTTCTGAAATAGGTGTTAGGGTAGCTTCCCTCCCGGGTGTAACAGACCAATCCCTCACTAGGGCAATACTTACTGACTATGATTATATAGACAAACTAAACAAAAAAATAATGGAGCTTTTGTTAAGGACAGAGACTGTTACTGTACAGACAAGCAAAGGGACAAGCATAAAATTCAAAGTCGATGCTAACAGGCCGCTTGTTAACGACAATGGCCTTTTTCAGGGTGAGGGTGCCTTCGGGAACCTTCCTGCAGGTGAAGTCCACTTTGCGCCAATAGAACCCACAATAGAGGGCACAATAATTGTGGATGGATCTACGTTAGATGAATTTGTTGACAAGCCAATAAAATTAGAGGTTAAAGCAGGCCATGTGGAGAATGTCACCGGAAACAAAACAGCCAAAAAATTATCTGATGTGTTAACCCCTTTTGGCAAGGAAGCTTTCAACGTTGGGGAATTCGGCATTGGAACAAACCCAAAAGCCAAGCTAACAGGGAGCAAGCTGGAGGACAACAAAGTCATAGGGACATGCCATTTCGGGCTGGGAAACAATCTGGCAAGCGGTGGCAAGGTCTATGCAAAAGTCCATACAGATTGTGTCCTAAGGAACCCCACAATTTCTTTTGATAAAAAGAAGATCATGTTAAACGGCAAATTCTTATTAGGGAAGGTATAGTGCAAAGAAAAGGTATTTAAACTGATTATACAAGAGTGTAGATTATGTATCCTGTTAGAGCTACCAATGAAGCTGAAGTTACTAGAAAGGTAGGTGCTGCAGTAGATAAGTTAAGAGAAAGAAATGGGCCGGCTGCTTTTAGAGAGGTGTATGAACTGGCCTGCAATGGAATTGATCAGGCTGATGTATTAACAGCTGCTGAACAGATACTCGGGGAAAGAGGGTTATCTGGATTAAAACCTCATACAGAAGGTATCATTGATAAAGCTTATGGAAAATTAAGGGAAGACGATTTTGTCGCTGGACAAGTTGAAAGGGCAAGGAAAGCTCTTGGTTACACAGATCACGACGCAGCTTTAGAAGAAGTGGAGGATGCTCATCATCAGCTTGGGAAAAGAGACAAGTTTTACAGAAGACAGCTGCTCGAAGTAAAAGCTATGTTAGATGGGTTAGAAAAAGAAATCAAACTACTAGATGAGAAACCTTAGATATGGACTATTCAACAGCGTGCACAAATTGCGGGGAAGCAAATTTCAGGGTTGAGAATGACATTTCTTATATCACAGGGAAATCCGGCTTCCATGTTTGCAATAATTGCGGGTTCAGCTCTCTCAAATTCCCGAAGATAGCGAAGGTTGAAATTGAGATGCTCAGGAAAAAATTCAATAAACACCCGAATCATTTTTTCAAAAAAGAACCTGACAAATCAAGGCTGTATTTTTACATTTTATTCCTGTTGGCTATTTTGTTGGGACTCCTGGTTACCTTTAAAACCTAACCAGCCGGATTCAGATAAGGTTTAAATATATCCAGTCAAATATTACAGATAGACTACTTATGGACGAATATGATGTGATAATTGTTGGTGGCGGGCCATCAGGATCCACAGCTGCAATGTATTTAGGGAAAGCTGGCAAGAAAGTTCTCCTTGTTGATAAAGCTTCGTTCCCCCGCGACAAGACATGTGGTGATGCGCAGGGGAGAAGGGCTGCAAACATAATGAAAGAGCTTGGGATATACGAGGGATATACGCAACTTCCAGGACAAAAGATTTATGGACTCACACTAAGCTCACCTGATGGGACACAAATTCATTTAGACGTTGCTGACAGGAACGCGCCTGCTCCCGGATATGTCCACAAGAGAAAAGTTTTTGATGGCTACTTATTTGAAAACGCAAAGAAAATTGTCCCGACGAAAATAATGCAGGTAAAAGATGTTATAGTTGAAGATGGCTATGCAAAAGGAATTAAAGGCATTAACGAGCAAGGACAGGAAGAGGAAATCAGGGCTAAATTAATTTTAGGCGCTGACGGGGCGCTAAGCGTTGTTGCAAGAAAATTTGGCTTGGCAGACAACCCATCAGACCACAACATCTCTGCTTTAAGGATTTATTACAAGGGTGTGAAGGACATAACTGATAGGATAGAAATACATTTAGTTAAAAATCTTATTCCAGGATATTTCTGGATTTTCCCGCTACCAGACGGGGAAGCTAATGTTGGTTTAGGAATGATAATCAGCGACATGCAGGAGAAAAAAATAAATTTAAAGCAAGCTGTATTGGATGAGATACAGAAAAATCCTTTATTCAAAGACAGATTTGCAGGCGCGCAGATAGTGGATGATGTGAAAGGGTGGACATTACCTGTTGCAAGTTACAGGAGAAAGTCTTATGGCAATGGGTTCTTGCTACTCGGCGATGCAGCAAGCTTGATAGATCCGCTAAGCGGCGAGGGCGTCGGAAACGCAATGATATCTGGCAAACTGGCTGCAGAAACTGTCATAGAAGCTTTAAACAAAAATAAATTGGACGAGAAGTTCTTGAAGAAATATGATAAAGCCTTGTGGAACACAATAAAAGATGAAATTAAAACAAGTTACAGGGTCCAGAGATTAGGAAAGAGGTTCCCAAAACTAATTGACAAGTTAATGAAGAAATGCAATGAGAGCGAGGAATTCAGAAAAGAGATTGAGCAACTTCTGCCTTACACAGGCGGAAGAAAGAAAATTGGTTCAGTCGAGTTCTTGAAGATGCTGAGGACTAGCTAGATTTTTTCTATTGAGGGTATTAGACGTATTTAAAAATAGAATTAATAATACTTTAGATACGCGGGGGTACCCAAGTGGCCAAACATTATTGGGCTGTAGGGGCTAGATATAAATAAGCTAAGCTTAGGTATGGCTGTGCTCAGAAATTAGCTATTAAGACACCTAGTGCTTTAGTAGCTTCGCAGGTTCGAATCCTGCCTCCCGCATTTTTCCTTCTGGGAAGATCTCTCCAAGGTTTAGAGTGTAGTGTGCTGAGTGTTGACGACAAATAAACTTTTCCATAAGTCAACACCTCCACTCTTTTTTATTCTGATATTGACTTCGGGCTTTAAATTTCAATTGTTGCCTCAGTTTGTATGTGTTTGCTTGTTGAGCATATCCAAACCAACTTACTAAACTTCCTTGAATATCTTCTTTTGAAATCTCTCTGTTTTCAAGTTTTGATTCAAAACCATTTAACCTATACTTCATTTTCCTAATATTTCTTTTGTTGAGATGCTTGTAATTGTAGAATATTCTGAAACCAAGAAACTTGACACCTTTATTCAATGGATAAATCTGGGATTTTTCTGGGTGCAATTCCAATTTAATTGTTTTTAGGAAATTATATATTCCAGATTTACATTCTCCCAATTTTTCTCTAGATTTGTCCAGCAAAACAAAATCGTCAACATACCTTATATAATGCATTATTTTCAATTCGTGCTTCACAAAATAGTCCAGCTCATTCAGGTACACGTTTGCAAAAAACTGTGAAGTAAGGTTTCCGAGAGGCATGCCTCTCTCAGGGTCTTGGATCTTGCCCGTGTAATTGGCGAAGTTTTGGGTTCTGTGATTGCCAAGTATTTTCTGTATCAGCCGCAGAACATTCTGGTCTTTGATTTTTCTCTTTATGATGCCCATCAAAACAGAATGGTCAACTGTATCAAAGAAGTGCCTGATGTCAGCTTTCAAAACATAACCAACAATCATATTATTGTCTAAAGCATGATTTACCAGCCTGCCGTTTTCTGAAACTTTTCGTTTGAATATATCCAATCTTTCTATTGCTTTTGATGCGCCTTTACCCAGCTGGTTTGCGTGGGAATCATAGATAAAAGTCTTCTCAAAAATTGGTTGGATAATATTGCACAAAGCGTGGTGGACAACCCTGTCCCTGAAATCTGATGCAGAGATTAAACGGGTTTTTGGGTCTCTGATGACAAACTGTTTGAGCGGCCTTGGTTTGTAAGTTCCTGTTTCAAGTTCGTGTTTGAGTTGGAGCAAATTTGTTTCCAGATTAAACTCAAAATCCTGGACTGATTTCTTGTTTCTTTTGCCTTTCCTCGCTTTTTTGTATGCAAGTTCCAGATTCCTGAAAGAGCAAAGCTGTTGGTAAAGGTTTGCATGCACCATAACTCAACACACAAAACCCTGCACTCAAAACCACTTCCTGAGCGACCCCCCCCCCAAACAGAGCCAATTTCGCCAAGTCCTGAGTCTTCGGTCTTGGGTGTTGAGTCTTGGTAATCCAACAAACCAGAAATTTCAGTTAACAAAGAGCTTGCAAATTCATATTGCCTGAATTTGAGAAACGATAGGTCTTTACAAAACCTTAACAAAATTTGCAGCTTATTTAATTCATGTAGAATCTTCTTTCTTTGTTCTTTGCTATCTCGTTCGCCCAGATCAATAATCATCTCGAGAACCCTAATAGCAGTGACTTCTATTCTTTGAGATAGGACTGGCCTTTGTTGCTTTGGAAATTTGCTAACAGTAGGATAGAGCCACTTCAATAAGTCGTACATTTTCTGGAACAAAATTTTATAGGACATATCAAACAATGAAACTGACCAGACAGCTTTGATCCATTCGCAGGGAAAGAACCGAACCTATCGTTCCTGTTCCTGGGCCTGTTGTTGAGGTTTGCGCTGCCAGAAGGTTCTCTTCCAACATTGACGTACAACGCACCGTTGTCCGGGTTAGAGTTGGACCAAACAACAACGGAACCAAGCACTGCATATATAGCTCGATTACCAAATATATCCAATTTCTTGGATACACACCACAACTTTAGCTTCACTTTGAAAAAATCTGCTATCGTTGTTGAATTTCATGGCGTTTCAAACTTTGTAGGTCACATGGCATCTTGTGCATGTGCCTGCTCATCCGCACTATAACCGGGCATGTGGTTCACGCGCACGCTAGGGAATACCATTCGGACAAATCACATGGTTTGTCTGTCATCGGCACTATCTCACATGGAGACACCTATACTGGCACATAGCTATCTGGGACAGCTACATCTCTGTTAATACAGAGACAGAATAAGATTTGTTTAGCTTGGATTTATCCTTTTACTTTTCCAAAAACCCTCGCAAGCGCATCAAATACAGAAGCTTTTTCACGAAGTTTTCCATAATCGCCTTTTGCGCCTTCTATGACTTCAGAATCGC
>Ga0209541_10010389_pt1 | contig 14841 bp, 18 predicted proteins | sample RifCSPlowO2_01_FD_184027 | JGI IMG/M metagenome (GOLD analysis project Ga0209541, IMG submission 184027) | Groundwater microbial communities from Rifle, Colorado - Rifle CSP2_plank lowO2_0.1 (SPAdes) (version 2) | ecosystem: Environmental > Aquatic > Deep subsurface > Groundwater | place... | reverse complement strand
TAAGATGTTTTGATTATTTAAGTAAAAATAAATAGAAATATAAAATTTACTTAGATATTTTTTCAAGGAATTGTTTTATTTCGCTGACTTTTCTTGGATTCAAAGAAAGATGATCACCTGTTCCCTTGCCTGTTCTTTTTGAAAGAATAATTATCCATTCATTATTAGTTAATTCTTTCACAGCTTTTTCTACAACTTTCTGTCCCTTATGGGTATTCTTATAATGTTCAGGAATTCCATTTAAAACAAAGTCAATGGGGGTGTGTTTTCCTCCCTAAATATTTGCACGGACGAGCTTTTGCAGAATGAGCTTTTTTAGTTTATCTTCTTCCATAGAAAGATATTTATTTTAATCTTTATAAGTATTATCTTTACTTTTTATACATTGATATATAAAATAGAAAGATTTAAATATTTAGCATATCTAGTTTACTTAGTATGGAAGAAGAATCAATCTTTTTAGAATATGTGGGAGACAATCCAAGAATGAGAGTTCTGCAATACTTAATAGAAGGCAGGGATTTTGATTTTACTCTTACAGATATGCTAAATGCTAGAGTCAGTTGGGGAACATTAAATATACTTGTACCTAAATTATTGAAATTGGAAATTGTTGTTAAAACAAGGAAAATTGGTCGTGCTACTTTGTATAAAATTAATCAAGAAAACAAGACAGTAAAACAGCTAATTGTTCTTTACGACAGCTTGCTCTTGCAAAAACTTGATCAAATAGAACAAAAATTGGAAGTTTCAGCTTAGTAGAGATCGAGATAAGAACAAACTTTCAAAAATAGTATTTATTTCTAAAGGGCTTGAAAAAATTAATATTAAAAGAATTACTTGATCTTATTTGACAATTCCTTAAAGTCAGAATAAACTGGTATTGTTTTTACTTTATATAACTTTGTTAGATAAACCCATAATATTACTACAAATAAAGTTGACAATATTTGCCAGAGAAATAAGTGCAAATTATTAAACAATTTTATATCTAATTCTATTAATATTAATGCTAAAATAAAGATTCTTATTATATTTACAGTAAATATTACTAAAGAGCCTGTAATAAATATTTTTATACTTTTTTTTATAGATATATCTTTTGTTAATAAAATTAAAACTGCTAAAAGAGAATATGCTGACAATGCAAGACATGCTGGAACAAAATTTAAATTATATCCATTTATTAGAAAAGACGTATTTAATATAACTGGGTTGTATTTTAATAACAAAATATATGAAAAGTAAAATGTTGGCTTGAATAAAACGAAATAAAATAATTTATTTCCTATTAATGCAATTATTAGTGCTAGTATTAGTCTAATTATTAAACTTTTTTTATAATCCACAATTTTTTAAAACTATTGTAATTTATAACAATTTTGATAAATTATTTTACAAATTCAATGTTTTCTACAATAAGAAAACAAAAATTAATATATTTCAACAGTGAGATTTATAATTTTATTATTTTGTTAGTTGATTTCAAAGCGCAGGGCAGTTATTTTCAAAAGAAATGTTTATCAACCATAAACTCTGTGGTTTTAGTAATTAATTAATACCAGGAGCTTATTGTGGTTGGAGACTTCGCAAAAACAAAAAAAGGCATGGATATGAGAAAATTTAATATTACAATTATTTTGTTGTTTCTTTTATTAATATTAGGATTTTTTGCAGATAGTTTTATATTAAAAATAGAATAGATTTATTAAATGTTTTTTTTATTTTTGTTGACAAGTACTTAAATTATTATTTTTTAGCTCTGTTAATAACTTTGTTATCTTTGTTAAATAAGAATAAAATATTTAATAATTTTTTAAAACTTTGGGTTGGTTTTATTTTATCTAGTTTTATAGCTTATATGTTAAAGATTATAATTATTAGGCCAAGGCCAATATTTAATTTAATAGAATTAACAAGCTATTCTTTTCCTAGCGGGCACACAACAATCATGTTTACTTTATTTATTTTAATTTTTTATAATTTCCCAAAATACAAATATATATGGCTTGTTATATCATTAATAATTGCTTTTTCAAGATTATATTTAGGAGTGCATTATTTTACTGATGTAATTGCTGGAGTAATTATCGGACTTTATTTAGGAAAAAATATAAATGATATTTTAAATAAATACTAACATGCTACTTGAAGTAAGAAGAAAAATTGCGCACATTCTTTTAGGCTTATTTATTATAGTAACTTATAATTATGGGGTTTTAAAAACAAAACACTTGTTTTTTGCAATTATTATATTTAGTGTTCTGTCTTTAATAAGCTTAAAATTTAAATTGCCTATTATTAGTTTTTTATTAAAAAATTTTGAAAGGGAAAAATTTGTGAAAGAATTTCCTTTTAAGGGGATGATATTTTTTTTAGTTGGGTGTTTATTAACATTAAAAATATTTAGCAAAGACATAGCTTTAGCATCAATTATGATATTAACTTTAGGAGACTCTGTTTCATTTTTATATGGGACCTTTTTAGGAAAAATAAGATTAAGATTTAATAAATTAAAGAAACTTGAGGGAATTTTAGCCGGGATGTTAGCTGCTTTTTTAGGTGCTTTAGTTTTTGTAGACTTCATAGAGGCTTTTTTTTCTAGTTTAATTGCTATGATAGTTGAGGGCGCTGGTTTTAGGATAGGTGTAAATGATATTGATGACAATATTATAGTGCCTTTAGTTGCTGGAACTGTAATTTATTTATTTAAGACTGGGTTTAAGGTATTTATAATATAAGACATATAATTTTATATACAATTTGTGCTTGCAAATATTTATGATTTTGCCAGGAGCAGGCTACGGCGGGTATATTAGTCTTAAGGAAATTGTTGAAAATAAAATTCTTCAGAGAGACAGAATAATTCTTGAAATTATTAATGAGTTAGTATATGTAAACAAAAAACAACTTCAAGGTATAAAAATAGTTAAAAATAGTGTATATATAAGTGGTGTTCATTATACTTCATGGGAGGCTGCCACCCAAATTAAATCGATGAAAAGAATTGAGCCTTCCTTAAATGACCCATTTGTTTATATTAGCGAGCCTGGAAAAATGTCATGTTGGTCAGAAGAATTAATTAAAAAAGAGCTAGGTTCTTTAAGTGCTGGCATTGAAGTAAAATTAACAGTTGTTGTACCTGTTAGTAAAGTGTGGATAAAAATCTCTCGCTTTGTTGCACATTATGCAATAAGTGGGGTTTTGTCAAAAGAAATTATAAGAATAAATATTCAGAAGAGAAAATCATAAAGTTCTCTGGCTTTTTCAGTTAAAATATCTTTTTTTAAGCGGCCTTTATGTGAAAGTCCTTGTTTTATAATATATAAAGCCAGACTTTCCTTTAATTCCTCATGAGAAAACAAATATGCAAAAGTAATAACATTATCAAACACTTCTTTTTTAAAATCTTTCAAGCTTTCTCTATAATCAAATGTTGCACTTGCTTGTTCTTTAGCATCAAGAAATTTGTGTCTGCTAAATGGAGGCAATGGTGCCCCTTTCAGAACATTTAAAAGTGTAACAAGAAGAGATGCATGGGAAAATGGTTTTGATAAATCTTTTATATCATTGTTTGGTTCTACATCATAAAAAACCACAGGCTCAACCTTTTTTTCTAGTTCACCCACAATATTATCTAAGATATTATTTATAACGTGAAAAACATAAGCAGGAACATAAATATTTTCACGCGCCTCTAAATATCCAATTAATCTGTTACTAAAAAGATGACCTTCTGGATGCCCGCGTCTTTTACTGGGTCTTTTTTTAAAAAGAGAAAAGTCTGTTTTTCTATTAATAACTTTTAAGCCCTGCCAAATGCCCTCAACTGAATATGCTTTAATTTGTTCGTTTCCAGGAACCGGAATATTATATTTTTGTGAATATGAAAACGGGCTTAATCTTTTAAATGGTTCTTCTCCATAACTGCTAACATCAATACCTCCTTGTAATCTACCTTCGAGTTGTGGTGCCCAAACAAAGCATTCATTAGAATTTTTATCTTTATTTTGTTTCATAATTTTAAAATAAAAAGACTATTTATAACACTTTCTATTAAGTATTACTAAAAAATGGTAACAGGTTATCTATGCGAATAGTAAAATATTAATTTGTCTTTTTCTTTTTTATCTAATCTGGCGAAGAATTTCCTTTCCATTTGTATTGTTTTGTTAACTTTGACTTTTCTTAAATCTTTTTCTCCTAATCCTTTTAAAATAGTGTAGTCTGGCATTATTACTTCTACATTAACAAGGTCTTTTGATACTGGAAGCCAATGGATTAATTTTGCATTTAATTCTTTTTTATGTTCTAAAGATGTAAATTCATTATTTTTGAAATTGAACAAATGCATTAGCCTATATTCTTTATTTTCTTCTAAATTATCTTCTATATAGAATTCATTTTTTGTTTCAAAAATTCTATAACCTTTTTCTGGATAATCTGGATGCAATTCAATTTTTGTTTTTAATTTTGGTGAATTTTTTATTTTAATTTTTTTAGGATTTATAATCAAGAAATACCTGTTTGATTCTTTATCTATTATTTCCCTATTAAATGCTGATAATGTATCTATTGAAACATTAATTTCTGCCTTGCTTAAGCCTATTTCAAGATGGAACTTTTTTATTGCTTCAGGATTAAAGCCACGCCTTTTTAATGCCTGGATTGTTCCAAGTCTTGGATCATCCCAACCAGTTAATTTTCTTTCTTGAATTAATTTCTTTGTTTGTGAAGTGCTTTTTATGCCTTGGACTAATAATTTTCCATGATACATTGTTTTTGGGTAAACCCAGTTAAAGTATTTGTAAATATAACTTTGCCTTTCATCTGATATTTTTAAATCAATACCCCTTAAAATATGTGTTACATTTAATTCATGATCATCTATTGCTGAAGCAAAGTTTAACAAAGGCCAGACCTTTGCTTTTTTATTTAATGGATGCAATGATTTATCAACTATCCTGAATGCAGGCCAGTCTCTTAATGCTGGGTTTGGGGCATCTATATCTGTTTTTATTCTTAGAACTGCCTGGCCTTGCTTGTATTTTTTGAACATATTTTTCCATCTTTCTAATTGTTCTCTAACAGGCAAAGACCTACATTTACATGAAATAGACTTTTGAATTAATTTACGCCATTCTTCAGTATTACATGTACAAACATAAGCGCAATCTAAATTGATTAATTTTTCAGCATAATTATAATAAATTTTTAGTCTTTTAGATTGAATGATAATTTTATCTGGTTTTATATCTAAGAATTTTAAATCTTCTTGGATCCACTTATATGCTTCTTTCATAGGGACTTTTATTTTTGGATCTGTGTCATCAAATCTTAAATAAAATTTACCATTATGTTTTTTTGCTAAAATATAATTCCAAAAAGAGGGTCTTGTTCTTCCTAAAGACAATGGGCCATTTGGGTTTGGGGCAACTCTCATTATTACTTTGCCTTTTACTGCATCTTCTAAATCTGGCAATTCTCTTTTTTGTTCTATTTTTTTTTCTTCAAGCAATTCAGGTGCTAATTTATTTAAATTTTCTTTTTGCTGTTCTATTGATAAAGAATTAACCTCATTAATTATTATTTTGGCTTCATTTATAAGCTGTTCTTTATTAATTTCTTTTAATTCTGAAAATACTTTGCCAATTACAGAATTTAAATTTGCTTTTCCATTATATTTTACTGCATTTTGCAGTGCATATTTTAAAATTATCTCTTTCATGATTCTTTTAAAGAATTGAAGAATTTTTAAATTTAAGCATTGGTATAATAATATGAAACAATTAAATAACAAGGAGATAAAGGAAATTTGCAAGAAACTGGAAGAACAATTTGGGTTAAATGAATTAAATTTAGATTATTTGTTTTTTCTTAATAATGATAACAAGATATTTTTAATTAATAGAGATTATTTAAGATTAAATTTTGATTTATTAAGAGTTAATTCTTTTGGATTATATTTTGGGAAAATTGAAAATACAGGAATAAGACTTAGTGTTAGTTGTACACAATTAATTGGTAAAAAAGCAATAAAAAATGTTTTAGAAACTGATAACAAGGATGAATGGTTAAATGGAAAAGATTTAGAATGTGACAAGAAATTATTTAATTGGCATATTATTAAAAGTAATGATGATTTTTTAGGTTGCGGATATTGTAAAAATGGGGCTGTTATGAATTTTATACCAAAGAAGAAATAATTTTTTACTATCTTTTTAATTTGTATTTACAAAATTTATTCAAATGACAAATATTACACAAGGGTTCTTTTTTACATATATCTTTTCCTAATTTTACTAATAATGCATGATATTCATTATAAAATTTATAATCTTCTGGGATATTTTTTGTGAATAATTTTTGCAGTTCATCATATTTATTTTCTTTGAATCCCAATCTGCTGAAAATTCTTTTTGTATATGCATCAATTACAAAAAATGGCTTTTTATAAGCATAAAGAAGAATTGAATCTGCTGTTTCAGGGCCAATTCCCCAAATATTTAATAAATTCTCTCTTGTAATTTCTTTTTTTGAAACTAAAAATTTTGTAAATTCTTTCAGCTTTTTTGCTTTCTGATTATTATAACCAGAACTTTTTATTATTAATGATAATTTTTCTGTTTCTATTTTATTTAAATTATTTACATCAATTAAATTATTTCTTTCTAATTTAATTAAAGATTTTTCTACATTTTTCCATGTTGTGTTTTGAGTTAAAATTGCACCTAAACAAATTTCAATGATTTCTTTTTCTGTTTCTGGCTTTGAGTAATTGTTTGAAGAATATTTCTGATTAATTGGCCACCATCCTTGTGCTTTAAATTCTTTCAATAATATATGGTAAATAGCTAATATTTTATTTTTCATTTTTCAATGTAATTATTATCAATATTAAAACCCCTATAGTATTAGATAGGTCGGCTAAATTAAATGTGAATAAATTAAAAAAAGGAATATAATCTATAACATATCCTAAAAAAATTCTGTCAATTAAGTTACTAAAAGTACCTGATATTAAAAAAGACAAACCAAGTTTGTTTTCTTTAGTTTTGAAAAACAGAAACAAGAATAAAATTATGGCAAGAATAGATATACTTATTAAAATTAGTTTGTAATTCTCAAGCAAATTAAAAGAGGCACCATAATTTTTTACTTTATAAGGAAAAAAATATTTTAAAAACTGGTCTATTAAGACTATAAAGATGGCAATTAAAAAATATTTTTTCCACATTTTTTTCTAAAGTAAGCTCTTTTGATGAAACTTTTTCTAAAAGTTTCTTACAAAACCTTTAAAAGTAATGCTATATATAATTATTTTGTAAAAGAATCCTTTTTAAAAAAGAGTTCACGGAAAAACACGAGAAGTCCGTAAAGAAAAGATGAAAAAAATTTTCTAAAAAAAGGTTTTAGAAAAAGAGGGATATATTTTGGCACAACAATTAGAACAAGGAAAGCAATCAATAAGAGAAAAAATTCTAGAAGGGCTTTTAGGAGTAAAAGAAAAGGAAGAAGCTGGAAAAAGAGAGAAAATAGTTCCTGGTGATGTTGTTGCTGGAAAGTATGGTACAAAAGACGGATTTAGGTTAGTTATTGATTCTTTTCAAAGTGGAGTAGAAGCAAATTATTATTGGTTATTAAGGTTTATGGAGAATAAAGAGGATTTTGGGTTAAGATTAAGCGGAGACAGAGGGAAGGTCTTGAAATTAAAGGATATTTTTGCTGCTGGAGAATCATCAAGTTTATGGGGGAGTGTTGAACAAAGAAAGGCGATACAACAAGAGAAAGTTTCTAGTTATTTAGCTACTATTGGAAAGATGATAAAGGATTTATTTCAAATAGTCAGAGAGTTAAGAGTTATTGATGAAAGGCTGGAATATTATAATGGATATAATAATGGAGACAATGGGGCAAGCATTGCTTTAAAATCTGTGTGGGTTGACTTAGTTGAGGGTGGTGCAAAAAATCCTGGTTCTGTTACTGGCCTTGCATCACAAGTTGGCTTTATAATATTACCTGATTTATTTTACAGAATACATCCTAAAGAAGAAAAAGATGTTGATAAACTAATTAAAATGTATGAAAAAGATGGATTAAATAAAAAAGTCCTAGAGGTTTTATCTAGAAAATTAAGCCAGTTTATTATATGGAAATCTAAAACAGAAAAAGAAATCAGAGACAGAAGAAAATTTGTTTTAGCTTATTTAAGGCAGCATTATAATTCAATAAGAATGTATATTTCATGGATAAAACCTTATTTAAAAAATATCAGGCAGTTACAAATGGGAAGTTCTTATGAAAAGCCACATATTGTAAGCTCTTTTGAAACTAGTGCTGTAGAACTTGAATTACTTGGGATTAGAAACAAGTATTCTGAGAAAACAGAAATTTATAGTTTTGAGGTTGAGAAAAATTTTAAGAAATATTTTCCTTGTGTTTTAGTTAAAATAAGATTTATTGCTTTGCCTGAGATGCCTTTTCAAAAAGAGTATCAAAGAGGACCAATGCATATGGGAAGAACTGAAATTAATATTTTTGGATGTGTAGCTACTGAAAAAGACATAGAAGATTATAAAAAAGAAGTAGACAAGGAAGATTTTGAATTAATAAGTTCTTTAGATGATTCTTTAAATGCACTTAAAGATACACTTTTTGAGTATTTAAAACAAGCTCAAGAAAATTATATACCTGAAATAAAAGATGAAGTAATAGCAGTTATGGAAAGAACTGGAAGCAATAAATCAAAGGCAATAGAAGCTTTAAAAAAAATGAAAAGTGTTGAAAGTGCTGTATCTTATTTAAGTGAAAAAGGCAAGAGTGATGGAATTTTAACACCTTTTAAGGCAGTATATGATGGTTTTAAAGAAATATTAAATTTAGAAACAAAAAAGTCATCTAGCAAAGGATTACCTTTAAAAAAGGAACAAGAAGATAGTGAGAAAAAAAATGCCATGAATGAAGCAAGAAGCATGGCCTGGATTTTATATGATGTTTATAAAAAGTCTCATGGATATTTAAATCCACTTTAAGAGCTTTTCTTTAGAAAAGAAAACCTCGGAAAAGAAAACAAAAAATAGTTCAGGGAAAAACGACTAAGCATTTGGAGAAAAAATGAGTTTTAAAGATAAGAAGGTGTTTATAACTGAATTAGTATTTAGATTAAATTTAGAATTCACTTCTGAAGATAAAGAGCAGATTGCCAAACTGATTAAAAGCTATTTTAGAAAAAGAACAAATATTATTAATTCGAGCATTGAAAACCTGGCTGGTGGATTATTGTGGGTTTATTCAAGAATTAATTTTCTGTTTCAGGATAATGAGTCATGGTCTCAGCAAAGAATTGCAGGAATGCTTGGAATTAAACCAAAAACAGTCAGCAATATTGCGAACAAAATTATGGATGCATTAAGAATAGACTGTTTTGATCAAAGGTTTGCAAGAAAAGAAATCGCAGAAAAAGATCCACGCAATGATTTTTTTATGACTAAATCTGGGTTTATTCTACATAAAGATGATATTAAAAATATAATTATTAATAATGGATTAAAAGAATGGCATGAGAATATAAATAAATTAAATGAAAAAAGAGAAAATATGCTTGATGAAAATAGTACTGTCAGAAAAAAAGCATCAGATGATAAAGGCAGCAACATTAAGAATAAAAAGCTAACTGAATTTTTCAGATGACTCATAAGATATTGGTTGGTAAACAGATGAAAAAAAGTAATAAACATAACTTTTGAGGAAATTGAGATAATGGAAAAATACGAAGAAATACAAAAAGAAAATACTAAATTGCTCAATAAATTTAGAGAGTACTTATTACAGAAGAACATAAACGAGAAAACAATCAAATATCATATTAGCAATGTAGAATTATATATTAACGACTATTTGGCAATAGATGAAGAAGAAACTCCAGGAGAGGTTGATGGATATACTTTAGACTTTTTTTTCAGGTGGTGTATTGATAAGTGGATATTTAACACAGTATCAGAATTGCTTTCTACTATTTTCAGCATACATTTATTTTATGAATACCTTAATGAAAATGAACAGATACAATATATTGATGAAATTCGGAAAATCTGCACAAAAAAAGACTATTACGCTAAAAAATTCAATAGCCATGAAAGGCTTCTGAAAATGTGAACAATGAAACAAAAATCAAAATTCAAGACAACAGAAAACAAGTTTTCTGAGCCTTTATCAAAGACGAAGAAAACTGAAGATGAAAAGAATTCAGAGAAAGAATATAAAGAATAAACCAAGTTAAAAATGGAAGAAAAAAAAGAAATTGATATGTGGTGGACTGAATTTAAAAGAAGTGATGTAAATAAAAAAATTGAACTTGTTATTGATATTTGTAATCTTAAAAAAGATAAAAAGTTTTATGAGGATTTTGAAATATTTGATGCTATAAATGATATTAAAGGGAAATTAACAGAAAACCAAGAAAGTAAAAAATATCTAGAATTACTTGAAGAAATTAAACAAGATTATCCATCTTGTTTTAATGCAAGTGTTTCTTGGTTTATAAGGGATCTTATTTATGGTTATTCTGAATCAAATCCTGAAAAGATTATGGATTTAATTAAATATTTAATTGATAATCCAGATGATAACCCTGATCTTATTGGGGAATTAGTTGATTTTCTTATTATTAAAGGATTTTTAGATGGAGCAAAGGAACTTTTAAAATTTTATTATCCTTTTCTTAAGAAAATGGGCAGCACTATTCCACTGGGTCTTTATGAACTTGCAAATATTTTAAGTTTTTTTGTAATTGCTGAACATTCTCAATGTAAAACTGAAGAAGCATTAAATTCTATAAAGAAGGATCTTTCGGATTTAGATATTAAACTAATGGATAAACTATTAGTAAAAAAGCTTGCAATTATTTTAAATAAAGATTATCAATATACAAAATGGAAACATGTTAATTTAAAAAATGAAAAGAATTTTTATACTCTTACTTTTGAGTTTACAATATATTTATGGAAAAATAAATTCAATCTTGTTTTAGCACAATTTTTTCAAGATTGTGTTTTAGATTATTTTTTAGAAAGTAAAAACTCTATTTTTAAATTTGACAAAAAAGAGGTTGAAGAATGCATAGCTTCTTGGTGTGGTTTTATTTCATTAAGAAAGACAAGGGCTTTTGCTATTTTATATTCTCTTTTTTTATTTTATCAATTTCTTTTTAAAATGGAATTGATTAAAGAATTAGAATATAAAATAATAAAATTAGATTTAGAAGAACTTAAAAACAAACTTTTTAGTGCGTTTGAATATGAAGGCGAAAAATATAAATATTTAGATTTATTAATTGAAGACAATTAAATTGATTAAGATGTTGATAAATGTATTATTTTTAAAAGAACAATGTCAGAAATTTATTAAAGAAAACCCTGGGTTAAAAATAAGCAAGGTTGTTGAGAAAAAGGGGGATTTTGTTTTTTATAGGGTTTATAAAAACATAAACACAAAAATAGACTATGAAACTGCGGATTTTAGAATAGTACTTGTAAGAAATGAAAATAAAGAAGAGGGCTGGAGTATTGAATATATGAGATATACTGGGAGATGGACTGCACTGCCTATTTTTGGAGATTTTGAATACTGCCTTGATGAGATTGAAAATGGAAGTTGGGATGTGTTAAAACCACTTAAATAAATTATAAGAAGATGGAAATAAGAAAAAATATATGTGAGAATTGTAAAAGAGAACATATTGAAAAGATTTACATAAATAAATCTGAGGCAATTACAGATTTGTTTATTGAATACTATTTTCCAAAAGTATGGGATATGATGAAGGAAAAATATAAAGAAATACCTTTAGAAGAGTTTTGCAATGAATTAGTTTTTACTTCAATATATAATTTTCATAAAAATATAAGAAAATTTAAGGTTGACAAAAGAAGTATAAAACAAAATGAAACAAAAATCAATTTAAAAACGGAAGAGTAAGAAATGGATGCAAAAGAACTAAAAAAATATACTATTGATGATAAAGCAAAGGCCTTAGAGATTCAGAAAGAGACTGTAGAAAGTTTTAAGCAATTTTTTGGAGATTATGAGATTGTATTTGAAACTGTTGAAGAATTAGAAAATAAATTTAATGACTTTATTCAATGGAAAAATAATGAATGGATTGTTCCAGGAACAAATAAAACACCTAAACAGCTTTTGATGGGAGAAAAGAGACTAGAATTAAACATTAAAAGAGTAGATCTTAAGAATAAGTTCCCTAAAAAAGCAAAAAAACTAGGTTTGATAGCTGATCCTATTTTTGGAATAGTTATGTTTCCTTTTTACGGATATTTAAAAGACTTTTTTAATGGAAATTATAAAAGCATTCCAGATTATGAAGGTTTTTTTGATAATGTTATAATTAGTGATAGTTTTATTCCGTCTTTTGTTATTAAAAATATTATTTTGAAAAACAAAGAAAATGCAATTAAAATCTTCAAAAAATTTTATAATGGTGTTAGAAACCTGGATGATGTTTCTTATATCTTGGAGAAAAACAGAGAAGACTGGAATGATGCTTCAGCTATTTGGCAAAATTTAGTTGATCTTGATGGAACAGAAGAAGAAAATAAATATATTTCAGAAGAGCAATCAGAAGATTTTGAGAATTGTGTAAAAGAGTTTGATATTGGTTGGGAAGAATATTTTAAGGAAAAAGAGCAGCCAAAGAATGATGAAGAAGATAGAAAGCAGCAAGAAGATTTTTATTATTGGTACAATAATGTTAGGAAACAAAATGATACAGGAAAGACCCCTATTGAGATGGGAAAAAGAATAGTAAAATTTAACTGGGATAAAGATATTAATAAACCTAAGAATTGGCTTGAAGAAGAAGGTATAGAAAAGCCTTTTGAAGTTTCATTAATTGAAAAAATATTAACTTTAGTTAGCCTTTATTTTAAGGATGAGGTGGCAAGAGCCTTTGATAAATATAAAATATTTTATTTAGATAAAAATAAAAAATTATCTAAATTAGATTTATCTAGGGATTTTCAGGCTTGGTTTTTATTAGAACATAAATTGCCTAATGGAAAAACCCCAGTAGAGTTTGTTTTTTGCAGAGAAGATATTGATAAACTTTTTTCAAAAAAAGAGAAAAATATGATTGGAAACTTTCTTGCTTTTAAAAAAACATTATTTGAAATAAAATATATATCCAGAAATAGGAAAGATTATTTAATTCAGGATGTTTTAGATGATAGAAAATATTTAGTAAAAACAATAGACTTTCCATCAAAATTAATTATTGGAGATTTTATTAATGCTTTGATTATAAAAAGATTAGATGATAATTATTTCTTTTACGGCCTTGTCACATCTTTTAGCAGAGAAAATGGCTTAGAAATAAAAAAAGATTTTCTTAAGAAATATGAAGAGCTGAAAAGCAAACAAAATTATGAGTAAAAACTAAATTATTTACAATTATTTCTCAAAATCATTTATATAATGTTTAATTTTACTTATATTTTTCTATAAAAAAGTATATATAACTTAACAAGTGAAAGCCTAAAAATAACTTGCTAAATTTTAGATAAAGTATAATTCCATTTTGAATTAATTTTATGTTCTTTGATATTAATTTTATTAAATTCTTCTTCCAAAACTCTCTTCCCTAGCTCGTATATTTTCTTATCGATCTTTGCTTTTATTTTCAATCCAGTTTTAGTTGTTGTACCTTCTATTAGATTTATTATTAATTCATAATTTATTAATGGTTTTCCTCTCCAGTTCATACTTATAAAAGAAAACATTTTATGCTCTATTTTATTCCACTTGCTTGTTCCAGGTGGGAAATGACAGACTGTTATTTTCAATCCAGTTTTATTTGCAAATCTCTGCAGATAAAATTTCCATAGTTTACTACGGCTTGCATTGCTTCCCCCTCCATCAGCGCAAATTAATAATTCATTTGCATTTGGGTAATTTTTCTTTCCTATGTTCTTCCACCATTGTCTAATACTTTCAACTGCAAATTCAGAAGTATCATGGCTAATTCCAACATTAACAAATCCATTATTATTTAAGACTTCATAAATTCCATAAGGAATTGCCTTGCCTTTGGCAAGATACTCAAAATCATAAATATTAACTATTTCTGCCTTGCCTTTTTTCATCCATTTTCTCCCTGGATTCTTGAAATTACCGACCAATTCTTTCTTTTTCGTGTCAACTGAAATAACAGGCATATTATTCTTTGCAAATATGTTTACTTGTGTGTTTATATATTTAAACTGAGAATCTCTTTCTTTTGAGTTTCCGCTTTCTTTTGATTTGATGTTTGCTTGTAAACTATAGCCTAATTGTTTTATTATTCTTCCAGTTGTATCTTCAGAAATATCCTGGCCATTATTTTTTAATTCGTTAGTAATTGTGTATGTAGATTTATTTGTCCACTTTAATTTGCTCATCGGATCTCCAGCTGTGTTTTCTTCAAGGATATTTTCAATATCCTCTTTCACTTCAGGATTTTTTTCTATAATCTTCTTTCTGCCCCCTCCTTCCTTTCTTAATCTTCCTTTTTCTTTTAAATTCAAATTATCTTTTGTTTCAATTTCGTATATCCCCTTTCTAATTGTATTCATAGATTTGCCAGTAAGTTTACTTACCTTTGAAATTCCTCCCCAACCAGATTCTAATGCCCATAAAGCAAGGTAATGTCTAGCATCAAATTCATTAAGACTAGAAAGATAATCTAATTTCTTTCTTACTAAATCGGCCTCTTTTTCCATCCACTATTGAAGAAGAGATACTATTTAAACTTTATCACTTTATTTTGCGGTACACCCTAAAAAATTAGGAGAT
>Ga0209541_10010388_pt1 | contig 14841 bp, 15 predicted proteins | sample RifCSPlowO2_01_FD_184027 | JGI IMG/M metagenome (GOLD analysis project Ga0209541, IMG submission 184027) | Groundwater microbial communities from Rifle, Colorado - Rifle CSP2_plank lowO2_0.1 (SPAdes) (version 2) | ecosystem: Environmental > Aquatic > Deep subsurface > Groundwater | place... | reverse complement strand
TAATAATAGGGCATAAAGAAGCAAGCATACTAGAATGGGGCGTTGCAAAACTAGAAGGCATTCTTGGCCCATATCTAAATTGGATGGCAAGTTTATTCCCTACAAAACTTACTGATCTGGAGCAATGCTCAGCTGTTTATGATATAATGCCTGAAGAGGTTTATGCAAGCGCAAAGAAGCGTGCGGCTAATAGTGATGAGTGCAAACGTGTATTAGAGATTATGAAGGATTTTGGTTTTCCAGAAGAAGCACGGGTATTAATCGAAAGATACAAGGCGGCTGTTGATGAGATTGCCTCTAATATAGAAGGTTTGGGTAAAGAAGCACATGGTATTTTAAGAAATGGCGGATTTCACATACTTGAATTAAAATTTCTAATGGCGCATACAATGCAGTCACTTACTGCAAAAATAGTGGAAATGGACCTGCAAGCTGTAACGTCCACTGGCCATACCATAGATGGAAAATGGGAGCGATGGCGTGAACAATTAAACAAAGAATACTTGGACGGAGTCGGAAATACAGAAAGAGCTTATACAGAATTATTATTAAGAACTGAAGAAGAAAAAGAAAGAGAAAAAATCAAATTGGAAATAGAAAGGATTACCCCTCCACTTTCAAATTCCATACCGCTGCGCTTTATCTTCTCATTAGAAATTGCAAAGGCATTAAAAATAAAAAGAAAAGAAGAACCAAAAAATGCTAAGCAAACAGTAAGCCCATATTTAACAAAGGCAAGCATGCTCGCTAAAGGAACCTTAAGAATATGTGAATTAGAAGAAAGCGAAAAAGGAAAGAATGACAAAAAGGATGAAAATACTAGAATACCTTCGCACCATGCAGAACTAGTAAGATTTCATATTAAAGACCTGTTATTCAGGGCAATTATTGAGGCAACCGAAAGAGGTTTTAGCAGCCAATTATCTGAAAGACAAATAGAAACAAAATGGGCTAAAAAGATTGAAGAAACAGAAAAAGCATTTAAAGAAACTACTGGTAAAGAGCTGTTTACGCAAGAAGAAGCTAGAACTTGGAGAAATCCATCTAATGTTTTGAATTTATATAAGCAATTTTGTCTAAGACAAATGGAAGATGAAAAAGTAGTTAGATTCGCTAGATTTACCGGTCACTCTAGAGCTAGAATGAAAGCAGTAGCCTAATGATTTCCAATCATTGGCAAAGCTAGCGTTCTTACAAATATCTTAGGAACATGAATCTTTACAAATGGCGGTATGTCTTCAACTAAATCATGGCCAAAATCAGATAAATAATCAAATTCTTTATTATTAATAGTAACTAGCCAAGCATCTTCTTCAAAATAATCGCGCTTAACCAGCTTTGTAAAAGTATTAGATTCTTTTTTCAAAATGTGGTAGAGCAACTCTGGAATTTCTTTTTCTTTTTTCTCGTATTTTTCAACATCCCAATCTGCTTTAAAGCTAGAAATAGTATCTATATCATTTAGATTATTAGCAAAGTTAATCGGCTCAACTGATTCTAACATATTAGCTAGCGTATTTGTAGTTTTTATCTTTTTACGTATAGGGCTCTCTGGAAGTTGCATATTCTCACGATCGCCTTAAAATATTTAGATTACGCTATATTTAAATATGTGTCACTAAAATTCGCCTAAAGTTTTTTGTCCTGCCTTGCTCTGCAACTTCTCGACTTTAACCCCAATACGACGAATATCCTTAGCAATTTGAGATAGTAACTCTTTGTACAGCCCATGTACTATTCGCTTTATCTCATCTAAGTTATTTGTTGGCCTTTGCAATGTGCGCGATCTACTTATTGTTTGCAATTCCTCATCTATTGCAATTATTCCAACTGTTTCGCATAAGAGATCGCGATCTTTTAATTCACTGACTACGTCATTAATTAAATAATCAATATCACCTACAAACTCTTCAAAATCGCGCGAATTTCGTTTAAGTGTTGCAATCCTACTTATTTGTTTTTGATCTTGAATAATGCCGACTTCTGAATCATCTTCGCCTCGAGCTGCCCGAACAAGCCATGCGCCAATGTTCTTTCCGAATTTCTCTACAATATCAGTTGGATCATGATTTTTTAGATCAGAAACAGTTTTTACACTAAGTGTTTCCAAATATTCTTTTGTTTTCTTTCCAATACCTGGAATTTTATCAACATCCAAGTAGCCAAGAAAAGAATCGACTTCTTCTGGTTTTACTATTGTGAGCCCATCTGGCTTTTGAAAATCGCTAGCTATTTTTGCAACTAATTTATTTGGTGCTACGCCAATGCTGCAGGTAAGATTTAGTTTCTTTTTTATTTCCTTTTTGATTTCTTTTGCTAGCGCTTTCGCTTTAGCGAAGTTAGAATTTGTTTTTTTCGTTACATCCAAAAATGCTTCATCAATGCTCGCTGGTTCAAATTTATCTGCAAATTGTTCTAGAATTTCCATTGCTTTATAAGAAGTTTCTGCATAGAGTTGATGGTTTGCTGGAAGGAATAACGCTTCTATATCTTTAAGCATGCGCTTTGCATTTATTATTGGAATACCTGCCTTTACTCCAAATTTTCTTGCTAAATAATTACAGGTTGCAACTGCTCCACTCTCTGCGGTTCTACCAGAGAACATGCATACAACTATTGGCTTATTTTTTGCATTAGGCCTAACAGTTTCTTCTACCTGTGCGTAGAAATAATCGAAATCTATGTGAAGAATGATGCGCTGCATGGGTTAAATAAGAATAGATAAATATTTATTTTCCCTTTTTCTCAACTAATTTAGTCATACAAAAATTAGGACAGGTGTATGGCCCAAATGGCGGTGGATTAAACAAAATCAGCTTGCCATCTTTTTCTGCTGCATCTCGCGCAGATTTCGCTATCTCATCTGCATCTGATGCGCCAGAAGAAACTCCAAATATTACAACCTCTTTTTTGCATTTAGGGCAGTAAAGCATGTTTTCACCCAATCAAATTCAATGAATTTGCCAGTATCATAGAACCAAAAACAAGTGAAACAGTGTTAATTACCTTTATTAATGCGTTTAACGCTGGTCCAGCAGTATCCTTTAATGGATCGCCAACTGTATCGCCTACTATCGCAGCCTTATGTGCATCGCTTCCTTTTCCGCCATATAAGCCAGTTTCTATAAGCTTCTTAGCATTATCCCATGCTGCGCCTGCAGTTGTCATAAACAATGCTAATAGCAATCCACTAGCAATTGTTCCGGCAAGTAGTCCTGCGAGTGCCTGCGCACCAAACAAATAACCAACTAGCAAAGGAGTTGCAACTGCAATAACGCCAGGAATAACAAGCTCGCGCAATGCTGTTTTAGTTGATATATCGACGCATTTAGCATAATTTGGTTTTGCCTTTCCTTGCATTAAACCTTTTATTTCTTTAAACTGGCGGCGAACCTCGCGAACTATTTCATCTGCTGCGCGGCCAACTGCTTTCATAAGCATGCTGGAAAATAAAAATGGTAAAAGCGCGCCAATGAATAAACCAATTGTAGTTGCAGGCGCAAGCAGATTAACAGATTCTATATGCACTTCTTCTGCGAATGCAGCGAATAATGCAAGCGCACCAAGCGCTGCACCAGCAATTGCAAATCCTTTAGTAGTTGCCTTAGTTGTATTGCCTACTGCATCCAACTCATCAGTTATCTTACGCACGCTATTAGGCAAGCCGCTCATCTCAGCTATACCGCCAGCATTATCAGTAATTGGACCATATGCATCTATTGCAATAACTATTGCGCTAAGAGAAAGCATTGCTGCTGCTGCAAGCGCTGTGCCATAAATACCGCCAACATAATAAGATGATGCTAATGCAACAACAATAAGCAAAACAGGAAAAAGCGTACTTTGCATGCCTATTGCCAGACCAGAAATAAGATTTGTACCCGCGCCAGTCTGCGATTGCCTTGCAATCTCCTTAACAGGAGCATACTCTTTAGCAGTATAATATTCAGTTATCCAAAATATTAATGCAGTTACAAGCACGCCAATTATTATACTAACAAATAGATTATTCTGCACGCTAGCATCTATTCCTGAATAATTAAACAAGTATAAATAGGATAAAACAATCATAACAAATGCAGTTAATCCAATGCCTTTGTAAAATGCTCTCATGATATTTTTATCCTTTCCTACACGAACAGCGAAGCTGCCAGCAATACTAGATAGCACGCCAAGAGCTGCAATTGCTAATGGAAGATTAATGAATGTACTTTTATCACTGCCAAATAATGCAGCCCCTGTTGCACCTAGAAGCATTGCAGCAATAACAGTTACAACAAAACTTTCAAAAACATCAGCAGCCATACCAGCGCAATCGCCAACATTATCGCCAACATTATCTGCAATTACAGCAGGGTTTCTAGGATCATCTTCTGGAATGCCTTTTTCAACCTTGCCAACTAAATCCGCGCCAACATCAGCTGCTTTGGTATAAATGCCTCCGCCAACACGCGCGAACAAGCTAATAAGCGATGCGCCAAACCCATAACCAATAAGCGGTAATAAACTGCCAAATAAATAATAGAGTGTGCTTATACCAATTAAGCCTAAACCAGCAAGCGCCATACCAGTAACTGCACCGCCGCTAAATGATAATGACAATGCCTTTGCCAAACCAGTTTTTGCTGCTTCTGCTACACGTAAATTAGTGCGAACGCTAACCTGCATTCCTATATATCCTGCAAGCGCACTGGAAATTACGCCAACTAAAAATGCAATAGAGGTATTAAATCCAATAAAGAAATAGATCAATACTGCTACAATAAGAGCAATTACTGCAAGGTATTTATACTGCCTTGATAAAAATGCGTTTGCTCCCTCTTGAATCGCAGCGGCGATATTCTGCATCTTTTCATTTCCTTTTGATGCATTTAAAATTTTATAGACAAGCCACCCCGCATATAAAAGCGTTATAACACCTGCTAAGAATGCAAACAATACAATTTCCATCAATCCACCTCAATATATTACAATCTAAACAGAAAAGTCCATAGTGAATTGAAAGGATAATATTTATAAATATTTAGAATGGAAGTAAATTCAAAAGAGGTGATTATTAATGGGAGGAACATATTTACTAGGTGGAGCAGTGTTATTAATAGTTGCAGGTTCACTGCTATTCGTATGGCCTGAAACGTTTCAGCCAGCCGTATTAACAGTAGTTGCCGGTGGATTGGTACTTGGACTGGTATTTTTTGGATTGATATTTGTACTTGTAGCGATTGAAGATCTAAAAAGTGGTGCTCCTGCAAGCGAAGGACCAAAAGAAGAGAAAAAGAAGAGAAAATAATTTTTTTATTTTTTATTTTGAATGGCTGCGATATCTTCTGTAATATCAACAAGATCTAGTAGATAATCGCTAATTCTTAGACAACGCTCTAACGCAGGCCTTAAAGACAGGCCTGATTTTTTTATAATATTCTTAATTTCCTTTTGATAAGACGCTAATTTTAATATTGATGCTTCCTTGTTCTCAATCTGCATTAAATTTTCAAAAACTTCAGAGTATACATCTCTCAACTGAGTTATAGCGTTTAAAATCTGTTTGTTGTCACTAAGCTCTTGATAGAGCAATTCTGCATGATCTGAAATGCGCTCTAATGTCTTTGCCACTCTGGCTTTGCATACTGCAAGCGAAAGCTTTGTTGATTGAGTATTTATTGTTCTTAATGCCAAGGCAAAAAGCCGATCAATCTCTGTTTCTCTTCTGGAAACCTCTTTTTCCAAACCAAATTCCGTGGGGGTTGCGCTAGGGGGCTTGCCCCCTCCTGGCACCTGCAAGCTTCTGGTAACCAAAGAAAACATTGTAAGACTAATAGAGTGCATTCTTGTAAGAAGATCATCTATGCTAAATTCATCACCTTTGGAAAGAACGCTTAATATACCTTCATCGGCTTTTTCGTCAATGATTTCCAAGCCGCTTAGCTTTGATCTTGCATCCTCACATATGACTGCTGCGTCCTTGCCTTTTAATACGATTTTCTCATAACCTGCAAGATAAGCGGCAATTATCTTCTGAATGGTTCGATCTATACTAGAAGACTGGTGTATGGTGCAGCTGCTTTCACCTTTCTGGTACTTTACTGCAAGCGTCAGAGAACCGTCTTCGTTCTCTTGTATCATTACCTCTGTACCTCTATCAACATTGTTTAAACTTGCCCACTTTTTAGGCAACGAAACAATAAATGTGGATTCTCCAGTTTTTTGGATTCGACGGTATTCTTTCATAAAATCACTAAAAAAAGCTGGGGGTTGCGCTAGGGGGCTTGCCCCCTGGCACTATATAGATTTATATTAAACTATATTCTATATACGATAAGTATATAAATACTGCTTTCGGCATATAAACAGAGCAGAAAAGAAAAGGAGGTAAAAAAATGCAGTTATATAGGGCAAGAGAAGCAACTGATAAATATCTTAGGGATGTGGGTGTTAAAAACAGTTTCTCTTCAGTAAAATTTGTTCAGAGGGTAGGACAAACAGACAGATTTATGCAACCCCCAGAGAAGAGAATGAATTAAAATTCTAATTTTTAGTAAATTTATAATAAGACGCAATTATTATCAAGAATATTTCTATAGGCATTCTATATCTATAAGATGAAAACATGCTTACGAGCCCAGCACTAATTATAGTATATAAGAATAACAATGCTAAAAGCAGCAATAGATAATTATGCTTCTTTTCTTTTATCAGTTTTAATAAAGCGCTAGCAAAAAGGTAATACAAAATTAATTCATAAATAACTGAAAGCGCAAATAAAGCAAGATAAAGCGGACGTTCTGCAATTATGCTTACTATTTTACCAAAATCCAAGCCAATTTTGAATAACACTTCAGAGAAATGAACAACCTGTCCCTCTACGCCGAATGCAGATAGCACGTAGTTTGGCGTTGCTGGCGCGAAGAAAAGAATCACTGCTTTAACAAAATATTTAATATAAAGACCAAAGTTATCTAAAATAAACTTAGTCGCAATGGGCGCACCCTCATGCACTTTTTCATAAGGCAACCGATTACATTCAGTGTAATCCTTTACCTTATATTCATCTATAAATTTGCCCCATTTTTCCATATCAACATTATCATTTGCTAAAAATGTTGCTTGCCAGCAAAGTACATTAACTTCTGGTATAGCAGATATTATAAAATAACCAAGAACCTGTTGGTTTCTTATCATCCAAAGTGCTGGCAGTATAAGCGATGGTATAAATAATAAGAAGGCTGATTTCAAATTTCGATTTTTAGCAAATAGAACCAGTGCATATGTTAATGAAAAAAATATGCCAACAGGCCGGATTAAACTTAATATAGAAAAAAGAATGCCAACTGTAAGTTCTGATTTCTCATTTTTATATAAAGAACGAACAAAATAATAATTCGCAGTAATAAAAACAAAATTGAACAAACTCTCTGTGAGAATTTTAAATGAGAATAAGATCATTGTAGGATTCAATGCATAAAGCAAAGAGGCAAAAAACGCTGCCTTATTGCCAAAAACAGTATCAACAGTTTTATAAATAAAATATAGCGCTGCGCAATCAATTATTATTTGAATAAACGCAATAAAAGTATCGCTTAAAGAAAGAAAATAAAAAATACCTAAAAATATAGGATATCCTGGAGTTCTAGAAAAACTTGATAAACGTGCCTCCTCTTCTTTAAATAAAATATCGCCTTTTGCAAATGATTTTGCCATTACAGTATAGCTACCAGAATCGCCATCATAAAGCGCATTATTTGTTCCTAAAAATGCAATAGCTAGCAAGGGGATTATGCGAATAATAAATGCCAAAATAATAAGATGAAAAAGCCTTTTTTCCATAGATTATTAAGCCCTTAAACCTTCTAAAGCCTTTGCCACGCTTCTGTCCCTTCCACGCGTAGCGTAATATAATGAAACATCACTGGTTTCATCTGCAATTAATATGAATACCCTGCCTTCAGCATCACGAACACGGCCGCGTCTTTGCTGATAACTTATGCTGGTATGTGCTGGAGAATAGAATATCCCAGTATGCAATACTGGCAAATGCAATCCTTCTTCTGCAACGCTTGTTGCTACTAAGATGCGATATTTTCCAGCTTCAAAATCCGCGCGGACTCCTGATTGTCTTTTCTTAGTCATTCCACTGCTTCCTAAAAGTTCATGAGCACTAATCCCATGCTCATTTAAAAAATTGGCTAGTCGTCTCGCGTGTGCGTGCGTTTCTACAAATATTATTCCCTGCCTGTCATTGCTTGCTAATAAGCGCAATATAGCATCAGTTTTTGGATGATCTGATAGCGTTGCTGCTACACGAACACATTCTCTAAATCTTCCATCATCTCTTATAAGTTCTGCTGCTTTTGTTTTTCTATCTTCCAATATTTTTCCAGCAAACTCGTTGAATTCCTCGCTTCCAATGCGGGCAAGATAATCATAACACTTGGTAATCTTCCAAAGCGCTGCATGATATTTCATTGCATCAAAAATTGCGCGTTCTGATTCGCTAAGATCCCATGGCTTTTTTCCTCGCAAGCGCTTGCAAGCATCATCAACTATACTATGTCCATTTTCTAATTCCTCATGCAATGGCAAGCGAAATTTCGAAAAAGAATAATTTGCGGTTAAAGATCCTAATCTGGCTGTGCGAGCACTAGCGAGCATATTTCCAAAAATATCTCCTGCTATTCGAAATAAGAGTGTTAGCGCACGCTTTCTTTCATCCTCAAGGGTAACAAAAACCTTTATCTCAGCTGGTTTTCTTACATATTTTTCAGTATCTTTATCTGTTCTAATAAATACTGCATCAGCACCTATGCTTATTTGAAGCATTTCTAATAATGCTTGTAAGCGATCACCGCTTTCTGCAGGCGAGGCAGATAAACCAACACGATTTATGTTTACAGAGGCTAACATTGCGCCAAGCTTAGCATATGCATCATTGCCTTGCGTATGATGAACCTCATCTAATAATCCCAATTTAACGTCTTTTAGATCAAGCGCACCACTTGCTATGTCATTAACAAGCGTTTCTGGCGTGCCAATTATTAATCTAGCATTAGCATAAAATGATTTTTTATCTGCTGCACGTTCTCTGCTGTTTCCAATTGCAAGTACTACCTCATCTTCTTTTAATCTGATTCTTTCTTTTGCTTCTCTAAAATGCTGCTCGCAAAGTAATGTTTTGTCTGCTACGCAAATTACCTTACCTTGTTCTAAAACATCTGCTGCTAAATGAAATTCTACCTCTGTTTTCCCAGTATTAGTTGGCAATACTATTATAGCGCTTCCATGCTGTTTGGCAAACGCAATTGCTTCTATTTGATAATCGCGCAATGGTTCGCTGCGAGGGGCTAGTAGGCTACTGCTATTAGCTGGTGGCTGGTGGCTAGTGGCTGGCCTATCTATCAATGGTGGTGGAATAATTCGTGGTTGTACTGCTGGAGCTACGGCTGGGCTAAGTGCAAATAATGAAAGTTGGTTTGGATTAGCATGTCTTCGTGGCATATGAATACCTATTTACTAATAGACAAAATGTTAATATAATCACTCATTTGGGATTTAAATACCTTTCTATTTTCTACCACAGTACTAAAAAAATAAAGAAGGCTATGAATCTACCTGTTTCTTTATCTGCGCTATTTCCTCATGCAAAAAGAAGTTAAGCTTTCGCGGATCATGCTCTGCCTGGTTTTCAAGCTGCTTTAGTTGCTTTTTTAGTTGTAGTTTTTTAGCAGAAGGAAGCTTCTTTGATTTCTCAATTTTTGCCATGATTATGCTTAGAAAAATAAGGTTAATAAATATTTATTAAAAACTAGCTAAGAAGCAAGATTTAAATATAGGAAGTGTGATAAATAACTGATAAAAATGACTTTAGTATGTAGAACGTTTTACCATGGAAAGGCTATGGATAAAAGACCTAGAGCCTCCAGACAAGATGGTATATTTCTTGCAGCGGATCGCAGAATTGCTGAGGCTTACGCAGGCCCAGATGGCAAAGTCATAGCTACAAGAATTAAAGAAGAAGCTAAAGTGCTAGATGCATCAGGCACAGTTGAAAATGATAACTGGCACAGACCAGATATTACGGAATGGACCCGCTTTTTAGCAACTCTTAGGCATCATGAAATAGACCCAGAAAGGTCCTTTAATTATGATATTTCTCACGGACCAATAGCGTGGGAAGCTGTTTTAGATAGTTTTGATGGATTAGGACAAGATTCCAGATTATCTGACGTTTTAAGAGAGCTGGGCTATGAAGTTGTTTTAACTAGCGATCTTGAGGTAGGGATAATTGGAGATATCCTAAAAAGATTTGGAGAAGGCGCGGCGCATAGAGTTAGAAGAGCAATCGGTCGGCAAAAAGACGTACCCATAGCAATTGTATTAAAAAGAGATGCAATAGTCGAAGTACAAACGCTTTAAAAATAGTTATTGCTCCGTCCGTTCTATTACCCCAATATTATTTATAATCCCCCTTCAGCAGTTAGCCTGATTTGTTCATCTGGTGGAATCCCATATTCTATTATATCAACTGAGTCTGGAATGTTGCCACGTTTGTATCTCCACAATGGTGCACTATCCAAACGATAAAAGTGTTTCCAACTAGAGTATGTTGGAGCATAATCAATTCTCGTACAATGCCTGTTTTTAGCCAATGCTATTCCCTCTGCCAACATTACTTTTAGAGTATCAGTATACTTTCCATTCGTCCCCCAGACACATACTGACACAGTGCGATTGTAGAAGAAGCATTGGATTATTGAAACGACTTCACCATCTTTAATTATTGACCAGTATTCAGTTCGCGAGTCTTTATCAAGAATGTCGTAGCATCCTCTATCTTCAGAAACAAAATCTGATTTTTCTCCAAATATATTTATATTAAGATTTTCCAACTCTTTGAGCGTTCCTTGTTTTACGAATTCGTACTCTCCAAACTGTTTGTAAGATCTCTTAAAATTTTTCTGATGCTTCTTGGAAAAGCGTTTGATATAATCTTCTATGTTGTTTATGTTAGTGAGATTGATGAAGAATTGTGGGCAGACACCTTCTGTGCAACCATCGAACTTGTCAATTAGGAAATCAAAATATATGTTTTCAGGAATCTCTCTAGTTGTTTTCATAAACTCAGGATCGAAAGTGATGTAATTCTTCTCTACACTTATCCCACCAAGGATTGAATAGAAATTATTTTCAGGTTCAGATTGTAATGGAAAGAAATTTTTTCCATCATATAAAATAAGTGGTCTGTAGTCATATTCTTTACATATTGCTACTCGAATGTCCCAATCGTCAGTCCATACCTGCTTTTCAGGAACAAAGCTGTCCCAGATAGGTTTCGCTTCTTCTAGAGTTAGTTCACGCATCATAAGTTCATCTTTGTTAAGAAGAGGTAAAAAATAGATATGCTCCGTCCGTTCTATTAGCTCTGGACTAATAATCCGTTTATTTCGTACAACATCCAGCATGTTTATGCAAGATATTGCAGATGACATATTTAAAGATTAGCAAAGCTTACTCGCTTCTTCCAAGCTCTGTTAGAGGCTACAATAATGTTACTATTTATAATTATATGTGTATATAATATTATTATGAATACCTTCATAAAAAACGTTTCATTAAGTTGTGAAAAGCAACACAAAAGACCAATAACTAGAGTTTTGTCCTACAGAGAGATAGCAGATCGAATAAGTGGAGAAGTATGCTTTGATATTAAAAGTGGTTTCTCGGGCAGTGGGGTTGATGCTCTAGATGCTCCAATAAAATTATTTTTAGGAAAGTGGGCAACTCGGTATTCTGATGTGTTTACAAAATATCAAGAACATATTGAACAGCGTGAAGAACTTAGTGATTATAAAAATGTAAGAAATGGTGCATTATTCGGCATAGGTGCAGGAGTTGGAGTAGGCGTAGCAATAGACGGCTATAGCAGCTATACTAGAACGAGCGGAATTGGTTGGGAGATTAGCGCACGTGCGTTACCGGCGCTTATTGAAGCATTTGGAATTTTCGCGCCTTTTTGGAAAAGGATTATAAGATCAGCTAAATACAAAGCTGGCTTAACAGAAGAGAAACCAGAATCACTAAGATCAACTGAAATTTGGGCGCTGTGGCAATTAGCTGGTCCAGTTATTGGAACAGCTATGCTTGTACTTGGGGAGAAATATAGTTGGAATGCTAATCCAACCTACAAAGCATTGGCAGTAGTAACACTTAATACTGGAAACAATGTGCTAGGAGCATTTGGAACATTATGGAACTTATATAAAGATGCTAGAGCTATTACAACATCAAATAAAGATTACCCAAATAGAAGTTTATATAAAAGATTGTGGAAATCAAGAAAAGATGATTTTTATTTGGCATTATGTAATTTTATGATGGATAAATTTCAATCTTCTAATGCAGTGGTTGCAGCTTCTTGGTATAGCACAGAACAAATTCTAAGAAATTACGAAATTGCAGCAGAAAACGTTTCGTTCGGAGGATCAAATTTCGGAGGCAAAACACTTGCATCACTTGAATCAGGATTATTAAGTTGTGATACACCAGTAGCTGCATGGATAGCAATGATAAGACTGAAGGCACAGTTAGCTGCAAAGATAAAGGAATTAACAAGTATAACATATCTTGATGAATTTTATGTAAGCGCAAAATGATATATTGTCTAGATTGCAGATTCTGTTTACTTTACATAAAAGTAAATTTTATTTTCTATTTTTCTTTCCAAATCTGTCCAGCACAGCGATTTCTTTTTTGCTAAATCCATCTTTAATAAATTGTTCAACTATCTGATCATGGGTAAACCCTTCCTTCAAACGATGTTCGTAAACATCATGGAGAATATCCTTCTTATCACGATTTTTCAGCCATGAAAGTATAGGCGCCCGTATCTGATATTTCTCAAAAAGTTCTAGCAATCGGTTATACAGATGACCTTCGATTTTCAGATGCTCTTTCTGCGAAGCACATTCCTCTTTGATTGTGTTCCAGTTAAAATTTCGTCTATCTGCATTTATCAATAGTGAGATGTCGTCTATATCTCGTGGCCTTTCTGTTATTCCCTTGAATAGTGCAATATCTTCGTTTGAAATCAGGAAAACCTCCAGATTGCCCATTTTATCATACCTTGAGGAGCGTTTAACCATTTCATCAGAGAGGCTGAGCATATTGCAGACTTTCATATGGAATAGATCAAAACCTGCCCGTTCTGTATGCCTTAGAATTGAGGAAGCACCTAACTGATCATATTCCACTTGCGTCTTCAGAGTTCTTTCATATCCTATTGCTATTAGTTCATTCTCAAAGAGATTAAGATCATCTAGCGAAGTGAATATGATATCAACGTCTTTTGTAAATTCTTTGAGATCCTTAAGAGACATTGCACAACCGCCAATCAGATAAATCGAAACTGTTCGAGACAGACGTTTGCCCACTGCACTTAAGTCGTTTATCAGGTCTTCTTTTCGGTATAGTTTAACCTCTTTCATAATCTCGCCTCAACTCAATATACTCTTGCGGTAATGGTTTTTTACTAAGGAATTCAAAAATTGAAGTCACCTCCTTCTCAACTCTAAAAATGGCGGGTAAGTTTTTCAGTTTTTTTAGAGTCAACTTATTCAAGTCGGCAAAAAGTTTGCAGTAAAGCATATACCGTTCATCATTGATTGAAAAGACAAGCGCATGTACAAATACTTCTTCTCTTGTAACCTCTGTTTTATTTACAAAATAATTATCACTTGTCAGAATGAGACCAATGCCATATCTGTGGAATAGGCTAAATGCAGTATGAACAAAATCAGGTAATTCTGATTGAGCGGATTTAAGGAGAACACGATTACCGAAGGCAAGAATCCTCTTCCAGGTTATCTTTTGACCCTGAAGTCTCTCGACAAAACACGCAAAAAATGACGAATAAAGCTCTTTGATTTTAGGTAAGAACTCATCACGTATTTTATAAATACTTTTCTTGGGTTGGTATACGAGCAAGTCTCTTTGAAAGCTATTCAATATTCTTTTTATTGTAGGCACAGAATATCCGGTAATGAGATTTAATTTTTTAACCGTGTCATAGCTTTCAAGGATTTGAAAAAGAACGTTAAGCCTTTTTCCTTCAAGTGATTCTGCCAGATTATCTCTGGAGTTACCTACTAAGAGTTTGCTTAAGGTAATTTTCATCGTTGAGTCTAATGAAAGTTGCTGTTTTCTTCCTCTGTCTTTTATTATTTTAAATTCCTCGAGTTTATCTAAGGCTTCCGAGATGCGATTTAAGCGAAGGCTTGATTCTCTAGCGATTTGAGCAGCTGTTCCAGAGTTATAACTGAGAGTAAGTAGTATTATCCATGCGTTTTTTGACAACTCTGGAAAAATCTTCATAGTATCAATTTACGTAAGTTATATTTAAATAACTTCCGTTTTTTGATACGAAAAACTAAAATGCTCCGTCCGGGATTCCGCCTTTTAGGAAAAGGCGGCCCAAAACCGCCAATAAAGGTCATTCTCCTAAAATTTTGAACCCGGGTTACAGGATTGAAAGTCCTGCATCCTTGGCCGGGATGTCCGTCTTTTGACAAGTTTTTTCTCAGGGCTTTTGCGTCGTTTTTGCCCTTGGAGCAACATATATCAAAAAAGACACTAGATTAACGGAGCAAACATATATTTCCAATATCTTCATGCCTCACTACATGAAGCTTTCTAACGATTAGAAATAACCTTAAGAAAAGGTAGATAATCATTTCTTCAGAACATTTAAAATATCTTTATGTATCTCATCCACACTGCGCATCGCATCAACCTTATGCCACTCTGCTAAAAATTTATCTTCATATAGCTTAAGAAAATTCTTTCTAACAT
>Ga0209541_10010385_pt1 | contig 14850 bp, 12 predicted proteins | sample RifCSPlowO2_01_FD_184027 | JGI IMG/M metagenome (GOLD analysis project Ga0209541, IMG submission 184027) | Groundwater microbial communities from Rifle, Colorado - Rifle CSP2_plank lowO2_0.1 (SPAdes) (version 2) | ecosystem: Environmental > Aquatic > Deep subsurface > Groundwater | place... | reverse complement strand
GAGTTTGTGGAATTGCATTTGGGGAATTTCGCGAAAGGATTTTTCGCCTGGGTGGTTCCGGAAAGCAGGGATACTGCAAGGATTGGAATCGGAACTTCAGTGCAAGAGAACGCACAGCAAGCATTGGACAAGTTCTTGAAGGAAAAAAACATCAGCGTCCAGAAAATAGAGCATACTGCTGGAGTCATTCCAATAGGCCAGCCTTTAAAGGAAGCGTGCAAAGGAAATGCATTGCTTGTCGGAGACGCTGGGTTTCACGCAAAGGCAACAACAGGCGGAGGAATTGTGACAGGAAGCATTGCTGCAAGGATTGCTGCAGAAACCATTACAGAGCACTTGCGCAATAAAAAGCCATTGAAGAATTTTGACAAAAACCTTGCAGGATTGAACAAGGACTTGTTATTGCATTGGAAAGTAAGAAGGTTTTTGAATTCGCAAACTGACGAGCAATTGAACAGGCTTTTTGAAAAAATGAAAAAAGCAAAGATTGAAGAGTTTTTGGAAAAGCACGGGAACATGGACCATCCAAGCCTTTTCGCGGGCAAGCTTCTTTCAAACCCTAAAATCTGGTTTTTGCTGCCTGAAGCCTTGAAGGCATTGCGCTAAAAGCCTTAAAGCAAGGCTTTAAAGCTAGGGAAAGGGTTTTTAAGCATTTTTTGAAGCCCTAATAGTAAAGGGAGGATTTTTCTTGGGCAAAGAGTTGGTTGGAAAGATAACGCACTATTTTGACAAGATTCAAGTGGCTGTTATAGAGTTGAGCGGAAAGCTGAAGGAAGGGGACAGCATAAGCATTGAGAGAGGCACTGAAGTGTTCGAGCAAAAGGCTACAAGCATGCAGATTGACAAAAAGCCAGTGAAGGAAGCAAAGAACGGCCAAGCGATCGGAATGAAAGTTTCACAGCCAGTAAAGCCAGGCTTTCAAGTGTACAAAGTAGTCGAGTGAAAGTTGGCAACAAATTAAAATTTACTGCCAGATAGGAATGTTTGAAGCACATGAAACTATGGGACAAAGGATACAAAATCGACAGCAGAATCCTGGAATTCTCTGCAGGAAACGATCCAATAATCGACTTGCAGCTTTTGCCTTTTGACATTGAAGCTTCAATAGCGCATGCCAAAATGCTGAAAAAAATCAAGGTCCTAAAAAGCCTTGAGCTTAAAAAACTGCTTAAAGGATTGAACGAAATAAAAAGGCTAAACAAGCAAGGAAAATTTTCCATTAGACCTGAAGAAGAGGACTGCCATACGGCAATTGAAAACTACTTGACAAAAAACTTCGGTGTTATTGGCAAAAAAATCCATACAGGACGCTCCAGAAACGACCAGGTACTGGCTGCCTTAAGGCTTTACGAGAAAGAAAAAATCAAAGAAACAAAAAAAGAAATTCTTGTTTTCAACGCCGCCTTGAAAAAACTGGCCAAAAAATTTGGAAAAACACCATTGCCTGGCTATACGCACATGAGAAAGGCAATGCCCACAACAGTCAAGGACTGGCTTGAATGCTATGCCCAATCTTCACAAGATAATGTTTTCTTGCTTGATTGCACTCTTGAATTGATAGACAAATCGCCTCTTGGAACAGGAGCAGGATTTGGAGTGCCGGTGTTCAAGCTGGACAGGAAAATGACCGCAAGACTGATGAAGTTTTCCAAAGTACTAGATAATCCAATCTATGCCCAGCTAACCAGGGGAAAGTTTGAATCAAGCATAATTCACGCATTGTCTCAAGTAATGTTTGACTTGAACAAGCTATCTTCAGACATCATACTATTTAGCATGGGCGAATTTGGGTTTTTGGATTTGCCAAAAGAAATCTGCACAGGCAGTTCAATGATGCCGCAGAAAAAAAACCCGGATGTTTTAGAGCTGGTTAGGGGAAAATACCACATTGTCATTGGGGAAGAATTCAAAATTAAAAGCATGCTTGCAAACTTGATTGCTGGATTCCACAGGGAAATGCAGTTGACAAAAGAGCCAGTTATTGCATCATTTGACGCAACAATCAACAGCCTGAAAATAATGAGCTTGGTAGTTTCAAAACTGCGGGTTGATAAAGAAAAATGCAAGCGCGCAATGAGCCCAGAACTTTATGCCACAGAAAGAGCCTACAAGCTGGTAAAGGAAGGCATTCCCTTCAGGGAAGCGTACAAAAAAGTAGGAAAAGAGTACGCCAAAAGTCAATCTTCAATACACGACAAATATCTTATTGATCAACATTCCTAGAACTATCCCAACAATAAACACTATTACGAATCCAACTGCAACTAGCTTATTCATTATTACACCTCGCATATAGCCCCAGGGAGATTCGAACTCCCGTTTCCAGCTCCAGAGGCTGAAGTCCTTGGCCACTAGACCATGGGGCTTTGCTGAAAGATTATTAAAAAAAAGCAGTTTTAAAACAGTAGCATTTGCAAGAATTACTTCCCGAACCTTCTCTCGCGGGCGTAATAGTCTCGAATCGCCAGGTCCAAATCCTGCTTGGAGAATTCAGGCCAGAGCTTTGGAGTGAAGTAAAGTTCTGAATAAACGCTTTGGAACGGCAAAAAGCCAGAGGTTCTTTGAACTCCGGAAGTCCTCACTATCAAGTCCGGAGCGCAGGCTGGAGAGTAAAGGAAGCCAGCGAAGGATTGCTCGTTTATTTCATTCAGGCTTATTTCTCCAGCATTTATTTTTTGCGCTATTTTTTTGCAAGCATCAACAATTTCTGCCTGTCCGCTGTATCCCAAGGCAACATTCATTGTTTTTTCAGAAAAGTTTTCAGTAAACCTTTCGGCCTTTTCCATTTTCAAGCGGAGTTTTTTTGGAAAAACCTCGCGCCTTCCCAGAAAATTCAGCTTTACGGAATGCTTTGCAAACAAGCCGGACTTCACTACCTTATCCAGCTCTTTCTCGAAAATCTTGAACAGCAAGGGAATTTCTGAAGCACGCTTGAAATTCTCCAATGAAAGACTCCAGAAAGTTCCTGTCTTTATCTTAGGGTATTCCTGCAGCCATTCAAAAACCTCCCAAGCTTTTTTGGTGCCAAGCTGATAGGCATCAAGGAGAGAAATTCCTGCCTTGAGTGCATAACGCCTGTTGCCGTCAGGAATGAAAGCTACAGAAGTCAGTTCCATAAAACAAACCATTTTTTTGCAAGCTGAATTTCGTGAAAGATTAGTATTAAATAGCTTGAAAGGTTTATATAATTGATTGCATTTTCTGCAAGGCAAAAACTTGAGCGTTTAGTACAAGAGTGATAAGGAATGCAGGCGAAAATTGACGAGAAAAAGCGCAGGAAAATGGTTGCGATAATAAAGAGCTTAGAGAAGAGAATGGGCGAGCTTGAGAAAATGCGCAAGGAGCTTTCCAAGAGCGGAAGGCAGGGTGCGGAGCGAACTAAAACACTGATTGAGGAAATCCACGTTCCTGCATTGGAAGCTTTGAAAGAAAGAAAGGCAGTGCATTAAAGTGCGGCTTTTTGTTTTAAGGAATGGGAAAAAAATTACAATAGCAAAAAAAGTAAGGATTGCTGATTCAGCATTCAAGCGTTTTAAAGGCCTGATGCTTGAAAGGAAGGAGAATTTTGACTACGCTTTGGTTTTTTTGCTGCCTAATGAAAGCCGCTACGGAGCGAGCATCCACTCTCTCTTCATGCGCTTTCCTATAGACGTGGTTTTTTTGGATAATGGGAAAAAAATAGTGGATTTGGTGAAAGGCTTTAAGCCATGGAGTTTGAATCTTACGCCGAAAAAGCCTGCAGGCTTTATCGTGGAAATGCGTGAAGGCAGCATTAAAAAATTCAGGCTTGAAAATGGCGAAAAAATTTCCTTCAGCTAAAAAGCTTTCAACTAAAAAAAAGCGCATTTCTAAAAAATCAAGGAGAGGAAGGAACATGCATTAGGTAATTCTTCCTCCCCTTTGCCTTTTGTCTTCTTCACAGAATTCGGGGTGATAACTTTTGGTTAGCCCCGTTATAAGTACTGCCTTTTGGGCTTTAAAAGCATTGCTCTAAAAAAAGCCAATTTCTAGCCGCTTGGAAGTTTGAAAAGTTTACCTTGCTCCTTTTTGGCTGGGTCAGGTTAATGGTTTTTAAGCTGGAATATTATATTATAGTCTTGTCTTTGGGGTGGGATGCTTGGACCTTTCCAATTATTTGAAAAAAGGCGCTAGAAGCAATTACGACATCAAAAACAGGGAGAGATACTGCAGGCAGTGCGGAACATTGCTGGAAGATAAAGAGCATTACCTGTATGCTAGAGGGTTTTGCAGCGAGGAGTGCAATGCAAAGTATTTGAAAGGCTAAAGCAAGATTTAAGGCAAGTCTAGAAAGCAAAGAAATCAGAATTCCGAACTTTTTTGGCTTTTAAAGGGAAAAAATAGTACAAGCTCGAGAAAGGTTTAAAAACTGTAAAGGCTTTTTTTAGTTAGTGGGGAAAAAGATCATGGAAAAAAAGAAGTTCTTAAATTTTGGAATCTTGCTTTTTATTCTGTTTTTCGGGGCGAGCGCTTTTGCTAATACTCCAGTAGTTGCTGTTACATACCCTAACGCTGCTGGGCTTTTTTTGAAGGGAAACATTGACGTGAACTTCACTTTCACTGATGCCAACACCGCGCAGACAATGGGCTATGACGGAAACGTTTGGGTTTCTACAGGAAGCAGGAGGTACACTCACACAATAGTCGGGGATGCAAACATTCTTGACGGAAATTATGGAATCACTTGTACTGGTGGAGCAGGCAGTTATTCTTGCGGTTATGCAATAACAAGCGCTGCTTGGATTACTGCAGGAATTGGCGATGGAAATTTTGCGATAGACATTAATGTAATGGGATTTGACAAAAACTCTGGAACCGACGCTAGTGACAATAACTTCATGGTGGATAACAACAAGCCGCTAACAAGATGGAATGGAGACAATAATTCTTGGAAAAATGTAGCGCAAACAATAACGCTAACTTGCGATGACACTAATTCCGGAAGGTATTCGGTAACAAGCGGCTGTTCCTCAACCCAATATAGAATAGACCAGAATTCCACGCTTGGTGTTTCAATGGGGGCCTGGCAAACTTATTCTAGTGCATTCACATTCTCTTATGACGGAAATTATGCAATCGATTTTAACTCTACTGATATTGTAGGAAACATTGGGGACACTAACAGGCGTTATGTTTTAATTGACACTAACACCCCCGCAGATAGCGTTCATGCAACGTCAAGTGGGCAGATTGACGTACAAGCTGACATAAACCAGACTGGAATAATAAGCTCGACAGTAAGCACTGACCTTTTCATTGGAAAAGACCAAAACTTCACTTTTGTGGTAAGGAATATTTACTCAAGCCCTGTGCAAGCAAGTTCTTGGGTTGATGTTAACGCAAATTTTGTGGACTTTAATGCGGCTGACACTAATAACTGGCATCCAATGGTAAACCTTGGGGATGGAAACTACAGGCTTGACTATAATGTGGGGACGTTTGACATTAATTTCATGCCAAAGTTTGCGAAAGTCAGGATTAGAGACCAGGCGGGGAATGTAACCAGCGCTTTAACAGATATTAACTCAAGCGGGCAGGGCATTATAGTTTATTCAATGTCAAGGCCGGCGCAGCTTGACGGCAATACAACGAACTTCCAGACAATAGTGAATTTTGAGAGCATTCCAAACATGGTTTTCGGAGTTAGCGGTTTTGGGAAAGTTCAATTCTCTAGTGACATCAACCTTGGAACTTTCGCGCAGGCTGAAAAGCTGAGGACAACGCTTTCAACAGCGTTCTCCATAAGCAATATTTCTGGAACTTCCGACAAGAACATACTGGTGGATTCTGTGGCTTTTTCAGACTTGAACAGCCGTGCAAAAGTAACAGTATATAACATAACCCATGATTTTAACAGCATTGGATTGAAGAGAGGCGACAATAATTGCGGAATATACTGCGGAGCGATTGACTACAACTGGCAGATCGGCTCTATTGACTTCAATGTAGGAAGCTGGTCAAATTATGAAACAGACACTAATGCTCCGATAATACTAACTACTACAAACTCCAAATCTGCAGAAAATATTGCTGTCTCTGCCACGACTAACGAGAAAGCAACTTGCAGATACAGCACTTCAAACATTTCAAGCTATGACCTGATGCCTAGCGGGACCACAACAACAGCAAGCACTAGCCATACTTGGAGTGCTTCATCTAGCAACCAGACGGTCCCTTTTTACATAATGTGCCGTGACATGGTTGACTTGAATTCAACGCAGGCTTTAACCACGTATACTATTGGAACATTAGGCGACACACCAACACCTTCACCAGGACCTGGCGGAGGCATTGGAGGGGGTGGCGGAGGAGTCAGTACTGGAAAAGAACGCATAATCCACAAGACCTCTGACACAAAGCCTACAGCAGAAGACATCAGGAACTTGCTCACAAGCGCCGGAGCTTCAGAGAATGCTATTGAAAAAGCATCAGCAGCAGTCGGCAAGACAACTGTCAGCAGGGAAGTGAACGTTGAGAAAATAACCTCTGCAACAGGCGTTGTTACCTACACGACAACAGTTACTTTCACTGTAAGCAATCCAAACAAGACTAAAGTCTTGGAGAGAGTGAAAGTGCTTGTTGAAGTGCCAAAAACAGTCGCGGCAACAGCAGAAGACTTGAACATTCCTGCAGGAACGAAATACAGGATTGTAAAGGACGATCCAATAATAGAGTACGAGATTGACAGCATATCTGCCGAAGGAAGTTCTGCAGTAAGCTATACTGTTCCAAAAAGAATTACTGAAACTGTTGCGGACAGCATTCCGCAAGCAGTAGTTGCAGAATTTGCAGAGGCGGAAGCGCCAGTTACTCCACCAGAAGAACAGCCACCAGCAGAAGAGCCGCCTGCGGAGCAGCCTCCAGCAGGAGGACAACTTCCAGCAGGAGAGCCGCCAGCAGCTCCAGACTATACTCTGCCAGCAATAATCATCATAATAATAGTGGTTATTGTAGCAGCGTTTGCCATGAAAGGCAGTGGCAAGAAAAAGCACAAGCTTTCTTACAAGTAAAAAAGAGGGAATTTTTTCTTTCTTTTCTTTTTTTATTTTTTAAAAAAACCCAGGATTCTTTTTCGTCAATCGTTGAAAGCAAGAGTGTTTTTAAAAGCAATTGCTTTAGTGCTTTTTCTTGGATTAAATGCAGCAAGGGCAGGAAGCTTTGGAAGAGGAAAAAAGAGTTGGCTTATTGCTTGGCTGGTTCTTGTTCCAGCCTCCAAAAAGCCAGCTAGGCAGGGTTTTAAGCAATGGAAAAAACCATAGTGTAGTGGAATTGAAGAATAAGGAAAGGCTTTACTGCATCAGCCTTCCGGAATTAAGCCTTCAAGAGGCGGAATTGGCTGCTGGAGCGTTTGAAGAGTACAAAAGCACCGCAAATCCCGAGATTGAAGAATTAAGCGCTCTTGATGTTTTCTTCCTGGACTATTGCTGCAAGAATTCTTTTTCGCTAGACAGCGAACAGCAGGAATACTTGCTGGAGTTATTGCGCCTGATGGTTTACGGCTTTGGGCCCTTGTCAAAGCTCTTGGAGAACGAAAGCCTGGAAGAGATAGCAATAATCGGCTTGGGAAAGGAAAAGCCTGTAATGGTTTTTGACAAAGGCTTAGGCTCTTGGATAAGGACAAACCTTTACTACGCAAGCGAGGCTTCTGTAAAAAACTTAGTGAATAAGATGTCAAGAAAGTTGGGGAAAAGATTGAGCATGCAGACTCCAAGGCTTAACGCAATGCTGCCTGACGGTTCAAGGCTTTCGTGCAGCATTTCCCCAGTTTCTTTCCTCGGGCCTAATGTAACTATTAGAAAGTTTGGGAAAAAGCCTTTCACTCCTTCAGAGCTTGTAGCAAACAATACAGCAAGCAAGGAAGCAATGGGTTTCCTGCAGCTGGCCTTTGAATGCGACTGCAGCGTATTAATTGCGGGAAATACAGGAAGCGGGAAGACAAGCCTTTTGAACGCATTATTCCGGTTTGTGCCAGGCAATGAGAGAGTCATAGTTGTTGAGGAAACTCCAGAACTGAATTTTTCGCATTTGGAGCACTTGGTGAAGCTGAACGTTAGCGAGGGCTTGAACGTCGGAATGAATGAATTGATAGTGGACAGTTTGAGAATGAGACCTGACAGAGTGGTTGTGGGAGAGGTGAGGAATGCTGAGGAAGTAAGAGCATTCATTGACACCTTGCTCGCAGGCCAGGGAAAGGGAAGCTATTGCACTTTTCACGCGCAAAGCTCTCGCGATGCTTTAACGAGAATGAAAAAGCTCGGGGTTTTAGAGATTGACCTGCTGGCTTTGGACTTGATAGTGATGCAGAAGCGCTGGACTACAATCCAAAAAGGGGAAAGAGCGGAAAAGAGGAGGATTGTTGAAATCTGCGAGGTTTTAGAGAGAGATGGAAGGCCAGTGCTTAACGCGCTGTTCGAGTTTGAATACGCGAAAGACTGTCTGAAAAAAGTCGGAGAGAGTAAAAGAATTAGGGAAAAGTTTGAAAAATCCCTGAACTCTGGCAATCCTGAAAGCTTTGGGAAAGCAGTTGCAGAAAAAGCCGGAGAGATTGGAAAAAATGCAGGAAAAGCAAAAAGGCTGATGGAATGAAAGGCTTGAAAGGTTTTAGGATTGCAGGAATTGCAGCATTGCTGGCGTGGTTTGCAGCGAGCGTTCTGCTGGAGGATTTAATAATTGCTGGAATGATTGCATTAGGAATTTTTGCTGCCTTAATAATTTTGGATAAAACCAGCGTGAAGAGAAAGGCTAAAAAGCAGGCAAGGATAGTGGAGAAAGACCTTCCGTTCGCCTTGCTTTCAATGAGCGTCGAGCTTTCTTACAATACTGATTTTGAAAAAGTTTTGGAGAACGCCGCAAGGCAGGAGTACGGGCTTTTCTCCAAAGGGTTAAAGAAGGTTTTAGGAGAGGTAAAGGCTGGAGCAAGCGTGCAGGAGGCATTGGCAGAATTTGGAAAAAGCTTTGAGTCAACGCAGCTGAAAAGGGCAGTAAACCAGCTCATAAGCGCTTTCGAACAAGGAAGCAGGAAGCATTCTGGAGAAAATTTGAAAAAGTTAGGGCAGGAAATGCTTGCAAGGCAGAGGATTGAAAGCAAGGAATTCAACAGCAAGCTTGCACTATATTCCCTAATGTTTGTTTCTCTTTCTGCAGTAATGCCTGCACTGTTCCAGGCTTTCGTTATCGTTGGAAGCAGTTTTTTGGAATTGGATTTCAGCGCTTTGCAGATTATTGCAATCGCAACGGTCCTGTTTCCTGCATTGAACCTTGCGGTCTTGTTTTTTGCAAGGAATTCAATGCCTGAATTTTTGAAGTGATGTTAATGGATGGGAATTTTTTCAAGATTTTGGAATTTTTCAAAAGCCAGAAAAGCCTGAAAGAGTTTGAGCTAGTGCTAAAGGGGAACAGCGCGAAAAAAAGCCTGAAAAGGTTTTTTGAGGAAAGCTGCCTTGAAGGAGCTCTTGCTTTAATGCTCGGGTTTGCGGTGCTTTTGGAGCTTGAGGCAGGGGAGGAATGGTTTTTCCTGCTTCCAATCCTTTCCTTCCTCCTGCCCCTATCCTTCAATTATTTCTTCCAAATCCTGAAGTTTGAAAAAAGAAAGCGAGAGATTGAAGAGCAAGTGCCTGACGCTTTATTGCAGGCTGCTTCAATGCCTTACAGTTCAGGGTTTGCAAACATTGCAGAGTATTTGGCAAGGCAAAGGCTTGGGGCGTTGAGCAAGGAGTTTGAGAAAGCAAGCCTGGAGATCGAGAAAGGAGCTACCGTAAGGGAAGCGTTGGAGAATATTGCAAAAAGATGCAATTCCAGGATTGTGGAAAGAATGTGCACTCTTTTAAGCCAGGGGTTTGAGGCAGGAATAAGCATGTCCTTGGTTTTCAGGGAGACTGCTGAAGACTTGATTGAGACAAGGACTATTTTGAGGGAAAGGAGCGCTGTCCTTGCGGTGCAAAAGCTTACCTTGCTTTTTGCAGGAGCATTGCTGGTGCCTTTAGTGCTTGGATTGCTTGCAGGAATGGTCAATGATTTTGACTTCCAAAGCTTTGGAGAGTTGGGAGTTGGATTGGGAGAGAAGGAAAGGCTGGGTTTGATGCAGGCTGCGCAGTTTTCAAACCAGGTTTACATTATAGAGTACGCTATTATCGCAAGCCTTTTCGCTGCATTCATAGACTCTGACCTGAAAAAAAGCATTATTTACGTTCTTGCCTTGCTTCCAGCAAGCAGCATTGCATACTTTATCGCAAGCGCGCTTTAACGCAAGCTCGAGTTTTAAAAGACAGGCATTGCTTAATTTGAGAAAGCAATTTAAAAAGCTTGAATTCTATTATTTGCATGCCAAAATTTCAAAAGACTATTAGGAAAGGTTTTTCGCTTACTGGCAGAACAAGCCAGCTGGGCACTCCAGTTACTTTAGAATTCAAGCAAGCCCAACCTGGAACTGGCATTGTTTTTGAACGGAACGGAAAAAGAATACCTGCAAATTCTAGAACTCTCCAATCTGGCGGTTTTTTGAAGAATTCTGTTTTAGGCTGGAGTTCAATAGCATTTAGAGAAGGCAAAACCAGGGTTTCTACTGCAGAGCATTTAATGGCTGCATTGAAAGCGGGCGGAGTTGATAATTGTGTTGTCAGAATTAATGGCAGGAATGTTCCAAGATTTGCTGAATCAACTAAAGAATATATTGAAATGCTTCAAGATAATAAGCTAAGACAGGACACGGTTAGAAGGAAAATAGTGGTTAATTTTAGCCGAAGCCCTTATTTGATGAGCACTTCGCGGCAGCTCGGGGAATTAAGAGAAATACTTGCTAAACGAGGAATTCCGCAGCAATTCTTTGATTTATCAGATAGAAAACCATGCATTGTAATTCAACACCCAAACCCAAAATACCCCGACCTTCTAATAATCAGGCCAGCAAAAGGTTTTGTAATTAGCTCTGGCTTTGGGTATTTTTCACACAAAGCATTATCAAAAACGCAGTTTCACAGAATGGAAGTAAATCTTGCAAACTATCAACAGCAATTAATGGAAGCAAGAACTCTTGCATTTCCTGGAATTAAAGGGCATTTAGCAAGGCCATTTCTAAAATTAGGAGAAATAAAATTCCCAAAAGGATTCAGGTTGCATGGGATTGACGCAGAAACAGCGGTATTGGCAGGAAAGAAAAGTAATGCACAATTACTAAATGACCCTCAAAACCCTAAAGAAAAGGTTAGATATGCTGATGAAGAAATAGTAAGACATAAACAAATGGACTTATTAGGAGTTTTAGCCGCATTTCCAGGACATTTCCAAAACATTGAAATATTCGCATTCAAGCCAAGCCACAAGTTCTTAATAGAATCATTACAAAAACTGCAACAACTTGGGATAATTAGTTTTTAAACAAAAGCCTAATTCAAAGGCTTCTTAAACAACGCCTCAAAGGCAGAAAGTGTTTTAAAGATTGCAAGCCTTTCTATACTGGGGTTTTTGAAAAAATGGCAAAAATGGACATTAGGGTTGTTGAAACAAGCCAGCAATCACTTGAAGGCTATACTCTTGTCGAAGGATTTCCGGGAATGGGCTTAGTTGGCACTATAGCCGCAAAATACCTGGTGGAAAAGCTTGAAGTGAAAGAGATAGGCCACATTCATTCAGAATCCTTTGTCCCAATAATCCGCATCCACAACGGAATGCCCGTAAGGCCTTCGAGGATTTTCGTGAGTGAAAAAAACAAACTAGTGATTTTAATTTCAGAGCAAATAATCCCAAAACAGCACACTCAAGCTGTTTCTGAAGCTGTTGTTGACTGGATAAGGGACAGGAAAATCAAGCGCATTATTTCTTTAAGCGGCATTGGGATTGAAGGAACAGGAAAAGAGCTAAAGCTTTACGGAATTGCAAGCAATGAAGCCTCAAAAAAGCTTTTGAAAGAAAACAGCATTCAGCCAATACAGGAAGGAATTACAACCGGAGTGATTGCGCTAATACTTTTGGATTTAAAGGATGACGAGAGCGTTGAGGCAATAAGCTTGCTGGCAAGCATAAAGTCAGGCGCTGACTATACAGCAGCCGCAGAGTTGCTTAAAAAGCTTAACCTAATGCTAGGGCTGGAAATAAATGTGGAGCCTTTAGTTAAGGAAGCGAGAGAGACAGAAAAAGCTTTAGTAAAGCAGCTGGAAAAGCTAAAGCAAACGCACGAGACAGTAAGAAAGATTGAAGACCAGACTCCGATGTACGCTTGAAGGGAAAAAAATGCCTCCGACTCCAAGGCCAAAAACACCGCTTGCTGAATTCCTTGAGAAAAAAATCCAAGAAAGGAAAGTTGCAGCAAGGCCTAAAGAAGCGCAAGAGCGCCAAGCGCTGAATTACTTGAACTCCTTGGAAAGCCTAGCAAGCGAGGCTGCAAAAGAAGCAAGTGCTATTGCGGGAAAGATCAAGCAGCGAAAGAGCAAATTTTTCAGGCTGCCAAGAGTCAGCGCAAGGCTTGCGGCATTATGGGCTGCGAGAAAGCGCGGAGTGAAGCTAAAAGACGAGCTGAAAAAAAGAGGCCTTAGAAGCCTGAAAGACCTGCACGCAGACCACAAGAAAGCAATTGGAAGGGCTGAAAAGCTCGCAAGGCTTTTGGGCTCTTTCAAGCAAAATCCTGAAACAATCATTGAAGAGCTTGAAAAAGTCAGCAAATCTTCAAACCCAAAAAAAGCTTTTGATGATTTTTTGGATAGTTTTTAACAGCTTGAAAAAGCATCAGGCTACAATTCTCCTGACAAAAAGTATTGAAGCAGTCATTAACGCTACGAATATCAAAAGCCAGGATGCTTCTTCAGGAATTGACGGAAGGTTAAGCAATCCCAAGCCGCCCTCTCCGGAGCCAATGCTTGGGGCAAAAATGTTCTGTCCAGGAACTCCGGAAACAGTTCCGTCAGGATTCACTGTGGGAGAGACTCCATTCTTGAACTGGTCATTCAAAGGAATTAATTGCCCATTCTCTGCAAAGTACTCTCCAGTGTCAGGGTTGAAGTAAAAGCTTCCGTTCCTTCCTTGTGCGGAAAGCAAGTTTTGAGGATCTCCATTATAAGTAAGCACTGGCTTTCCGTCAGGCGCTGAAAAATCCAAGGTGTGCTTTTTTCCATCAGCTGTCTCAAACTCTACTCCAGTTGGAGTTTGCTTTAAAGTTCCAGGCTTTATTTCCTGGTCGTAAATTTCCCCAGTTGCCTTGTCAATGGTGCGGAAATGGGGCTTGCATTCTGGGGCAGGTCCTGAATAAAACATGAAGATTTTCTTGTCTGTCTCAAAAACCTGGAACGGGCCGTTCATTTCCAAGCCTTTATTGAAGTTGTCAACTTTCTCCATTGAAGCTCCGGATTCCTTGTTTGCAACAAGAGACAGGTCTATTGCAGGCTCTGTACAGCCAGTGAGAGGGTTTTGCGCATTAGTGAGCTTTGCTTTCAAATCCTTGACGTCCTTGGTTGTTGGAATTGCCGCAGCGTGATGCTTGAGCCAGATTACAAGCTCGTTTGTTTGATGGTTGTAAACCATTTGGCCGTGCTCGAACTGGATGCTTTCAAGCAGTCCTGCATTCAGGCTCCTGCCCCGGAATTCTGAAACATTAACGTCTCTATTGCCGTAAATTTGCGCTATGGAGTTTGGGCCTTCTGCAACAAACCTTATAGGGCCTTCAACTATAATGCTGTCATTGTTTGGAGTGACTGTTGCAATTCCGGTTTCTATTGAAGTCGTCAAGCCAAAGGTTTGGGCTAAATTTTCTGAAACCATAGGCACTCCGGTCTGCTCCAAGACAGCCTGCGCGATGCAGTCCAAAACTTGCGGGTTTTTCACAAAGGTTTCCTTATTTGCTTGGGTCTCAAACATTAAAACCCCAGCGCCAGGCATTCTCATGCTTGTAAGCCTTTCCGGAATTTCCTTTGCAGGAATTTTGAAATTCCATTCCTCCATGCGCTGGAATTCAGGCCTTTCCCCATCCTCGTTCACTATCACTTTTCCATTGAGCGAAATCTTGCCTGTTTCATAGTTGGAATTAAGCACGTTGCCGTCTTTTGTTTTAAGGTTTGTCTGGCCTTGAGTGCGATAGCCTGTCTGGTTCCATTCAACGCCTTCAAGCCAGAACCAGAAAAGCTTTTCCGAAACAGTCTGGCCGCTAGCCTGGCCTTTGGTTTTGAAGAATGCCTGCAGAATGTCCTTGTCCTGGATTTTGCTGATTATCTTGTCTGTTGATTCTTTAATCCTGTCAAGGGAGTTTTGCACAACTCCTTGGCCGCCTTGCTTTTGCTGCAATTCTTCTGGAGTCAAGCCTTGAGCCTGGGCTTCCTCTTGAGGGCTTTCAACCTTTGTTCCAACGCTTGAGAGAAAGTTTGAGACAGCGTTCTGGCCCTGCTTTATAATGTCAGAAGCTTTTTCAGCCCCAGCGATTGAAGAGCTTGCTGTCTTTTCCTGGCCTTTGGCATTTGGGACAAAATAGTGGATGAAATAGCCTTCCTTGTCGTCAACGCAGTCATTGAATTTTGGCGCGAAGTAAGCCTGCTGGATTAATGTAACAGCAATTCCAGGCAGGCCGAAAAAAGCATAAGACAAAGCTTCAGTGCCGCCTAAAATTGCAGCAGAGCCTCTAGCGCCAGTGTCAAACCCAAACATTGCCTCCTTAGTGGCGTCAGTGCAGGTTTCTTTCTTTCTAACAGCGTCTGCAATGTCTATTGTATTACCTTGGCCTTCAGAGGTCTTTCCAGTCAAGTCCGAATGATGAGAGTAAGCAATGAGGGTTTGGCCTTTCTCCTTTGCCTTTTCAGTAACAGTATCCTCGAAAATGAAAGAGTTCAACTGCTCTTTGGTGGTGAAGGAAAAGCT
>Ga0209541_10010384_pt1 | contig 14853 bp, 13 predicted proteins | sample RifCSPlowO2_01_FD_184027 | JGI IMG/M metagenome (GOLD analysis project Ga0209541, IMG submission 184027) | Groundwater microbial communities from Rifle, Colorado - Rifle CSP2_plank lowO2_0.1 (SPAdes) (version 2) | ecosystem: Environmental > Aquatic > Deep subsurface > Groundwater | place... | reverse complement strand
AATATTAGAATGAAAATTAATCGCACCAATTCATCATGTGATGTACGAGTGAACGCCTACGCACGAACAAATCCTATAAATCATGTATTTTCCCGAGCACCTCCTCAACATTTCCGGTGTGTACCAAGAAAAAGTGCAGTTTGCCTCCGCCGAGTTTCGACCACGTCTCTCCAACTTCAACCTTATACTTAGTATCCTCATTACTCACCCTGTCTCCTCCTTTCCATTCTAGGGCAATAAACGCACCTTTTTTTGTGATAGCCACAAAATCCGGATAAAATTTATGCCTTTTCCAGCCCTGGATATAAAATGGATCAACTTTTTCTCTATTCCGCACCCAAAATTTAATGTTTGGGAGAGCATCAAGATCAATACGCTGTATAAATTCAAGCTCCTCACTATTGAGTTTATCTATCTTCTCGTAATAATTCCTATTAAATTGCTGGGGCACTGCCTGTTTAAGAACTATAGTATCCGAGAAGGGGTCAAACTGCTTTGTGGAAATTTTATTTCCCCGCAAGAAGACATCGAACTTTTCTTTAGCGTATTTTTCAAGGATACCAACAATAACAACACCAATTTGATCTGCCAAAACATAGCGGTTTACTGAAAGCTCTGACAGTGTATGAGTTTTGAGCTGATGTTCAATTGCATTATCAAGGAAACTGACCTTGTCTGATTTTTCGAGTAGATAATAACGTAACTTTTTATCAAGCCACTGCACGAGTTCGTTCTTTGTATAATTTTTATCTGAATACCGTAACTTCAAATACACCTGGGCGCCGCGCATCCACACATCATTTTTCTTAATATCAATTATCGCCCTACCATCACTATCGTAATGGACTTGAAATACAAATTTATGGTCCCGCTTAGAAAGTTCAAAGTCGCTTCCAATCAAATCCTCAAAAGATAACCTATCACTCCCTAGGGCCATTATCGGCACCCGGAGAGTGTCAGACACCGCCTTTTTGGCCTCAAGCTCATAAGCCGCATCTTTATTATTGCTACTTATGATGTCAGATCTGCTATAGCCATTACTTTCAAGCCCTGAAATAATTTGACTGGCCGCTTCGTTAAAGTTTCTCGCTGAAGCAAACACATAGCTCCTATTAAAGTCTTCATTGGCTTTCCATTTCGCATACGGTAAACGAATAATGCGGCCGATAATCTGCTCGACAGCAATCTTTGAACCAAGGTTAGCAACCGAAACGAGAATATAGGCGAAAGAACAATCCCATCCTTCTGCTAAGGCATTCACGGTAATGATATAGCGGATTTTGCAGCTCCGACTGAAGAGATCGGCCCCCTCAAGTTCATTTTTCTCGGAAGTCTTGATAGCAATTTCATCGGCAGGAATCTTCCGCTCTGACAGGAAATCCTTTATATGTTCAACGGTAATACTGTGGCCATCCTTGCTTTTTGGCTGTGCCTGTAATAAGGCAACCGGGCGAATATATTCTCCCTTAATTTTTTTCGCATTATTTTCAAGTTCCATCCTCTTCTCAATTCCCCTGGTGAGGGAGTTCTGCCATTGAGCCGCACTCTCAAGTACAATAGGGATTTTCACCATCTGCTCTTCCTTAAGTTCTGAAGCGTGAATTTCTACTAAAACATTGCTAGAGTCCCGCGGTGTTGCGGTGTACTCGATAATAAAACTCGGATTGAGGTCTTTTATAAAATCGATTGAGAGTTTGGTAGTGGTTTTATGACCTTCGTCAATTACAATGAGAGAGTTACTTAATCGAACCACGTTGGCAAGAGAATTAATTACCGACCCCTCACTATCTCGCTCAAGGTAATCTGGTTCTTCAATGTGCTCAAAATGATCTAAAAGGGCGCCATTTTCTTGGTACACCTTATATTTTTTCTGTAGGGATTTTTCTTTCCGAAACGCTTCAAGACTTGCAATAACGATACAAAGATTATCGCTTACATCAGCTTTCCGAATACTTAATGCCTCCTCATTGGAGAATACCTTCACGCTGTTATCAAAAGCCTCATCCAGTACTCTACGATGCCAATCTTTGCGATCCTTAAACTTTTTAAGTGTTTGAGTTTTAATTGCTTCGGAAGGTGTAAACCACAATACAATCCCTCGGTCCAATTTGTGCTGTAAAACACCACTCATTATCTTCTCTACTGCATGGCAACCCACGAGCGTTTTTCCACCACCGGTCGGAATCTTAATGCAAATAAAAGGAACGTCGCCAAATGCGTCAGCGTGATAGGGCTTTTCAGTAATGCCCATGAAAGCATACTTAAGCCCGGCTGTATGTAGCTCTTTGAGGAATTTTTCAAGGGTCTCTAATGTAGTTTTTTGATATCGCTTGAGTTCCATATTATTAATAGACTTTTACTTCGTAAGGGATTTGTTTGAAGACAATATTATGCTTTATCAGAGTATCATCGTCAATTAGGCACCGATCCGCGTATATAATTTTTTTATTATCCGTTTTTTGAATATTTTTTAGAAATGTTTTATCCAGATCGTTCTTATTTTTCTCTTTGTAAATCAAATAGTACTCGGTAGTCCCAAGCTCACCGATATAATTTGCCTTAATCTTCTTCAAATCTATGTTTGTTTGAGTCTCGGTAAAGTAAATATAGGTAGCAAATTGTCTAAAGTCGCAAGTTTCCTCAACTTGGCCGTGCTCATTAAATAGTGGCTTATCAAGTTCACAATATTCAAAACCGTCCTTGAAGTCATATTTTTTGATAGCTCTCTTTACTCGGTCGGCAGTAATGTCTTTTGCGACTGCATCTTCCATTTCAACCATAATAAATTTGCGACTGCCACCATCCTTTTTGTTCAAATCTAAAACTGCATGGCCAGTAGTGCCAGAACCAGCGAATGAATCCAAGTACACGGCTTCTTTATTCCCCACTATACCAAAAACCTCGCTCAACAGAGATACTGGCTTTGGGTAATCAAAAATTTTCTTCCCAAACAAGTTACCCAGCTCCTGTTTTCCGATTTGATAATTTATATTCTTATCAATCCAGATTGTCTTGCTTTTGACTATTCTGCCTTTCCCTTCACTCCTGAATAAATAATCCTTAACGAATATATCCCATTCATTTCTTTTAGATATCAATCTTGCAACCAGCAAATCTAGACTTCTGTTTACCTTGTCTAGTGACCACATCCACCTCCCTTCTTCACCATTAGATTTTTTGGGTAATACTTCCACGAATCCTTTTTTTTGAATTAGAGAAATTTGACCCTTGACGTTGACGTAAATTGGGAAAAACATGTTAGGCCTATCTTCTCTCAGCGATTCTGCGCCACGCTGTCGTAATCCTAGGAGCCTGTATGCACCAAGCTCATCTTTATATTTGTATTCTTTAATTTGTTCTACGGAGAGGTCTTTGCCTTTTAAAGAAAGCAAATCTATGTTTTTTGAGAAAGATAACAAAAATTCGTGGACAGTTGCGAAAAAAGGTTCGGATTGTCTTCCCCTGGGGTTACTTTGAATAGAAATATTTGCTAGAAAATTCTTTTCTCCAAAAATTTCATCTAAGATCAGCCTGAGATTACAGTGTTCATTATCGTCTATTGATATAAAAATAACGCCGTCTTCTGAAAGTAAATCTCTAAGAAGTTTCAATCTTGGATACATCATGCAGAGCCACTTGTCATGTCGGGTGAGATCATCCAATTTAACAGTTTTTTTGAGCCATTGTTTAATCTTTGGAGAATTGACTCTGTCGTTATATACCCAGCCTTCATTACCAGTGTTATAAGGTGGATCGATATAGATACATTTTATTTTCCCATAGTAATAAGGCATCAGTGCCTTCAGGGCCTCAAGATTGTCTCCGTGAATTATGAGATTTTGGGAGCTGTCGCCGTGTGATGCCGTTTTTACCTTTTTCAACAATTTGAAAGGCACCTCCTTATCGTGATTTACTACAGCTTCTTTTCCAATCCAGTTTAGCGAAGGCATATATTTTTTAGTTATTCAAATTTTCCCACCATTGGGCCAAAAAGTCAAAAAAACCGATGCGAGCATTGGAGTCCGCCCAGGGCGGACGGAGTCTGCTCGCCAGTTTCGCGCCACCTTTGCTGCAAATGGTGGCGAAAAAATAAGGGTACGAATAGCGCCCTCACCCCTTCGTCCCCCTCACCTGTCCTTTCGGACATCCTCTCCCTCTAGGGAGAGGGATTTATCCGCCGTCTGGCGGATTGCTGGTGAGATGCCATGTATCGCAATACCCGCACCGGTAAACCCCAAGAGAAACGGAACCGAGTTTCTCTTGATATTCTGCCGCCTGCAACGCCTCCGCTTCACTTGTATATTGATTCTTGCCGCTGACCGGGCAGGACGCGGGCGGCGGAGGCGGTAGATAGTTTGGCAGGCGGTGTTTGGGCATAAACGCAGAATAGATCCTGAAACGAGTTCAGGATGACAGGTTATTTGTTTCTGGATTCCCGCTTTCGCGGGAATGACAAAAGAGATTGTTTCGCGTGTAATCGCAATTAGCGCCCTCACCCTGCCCTCTCCCTCGGGGAGAGGGTGTTTTCTGGATCAGGAAACCCTCCCAAGGCTGACAAGCAGGTCCGGGATGACATTTTTTGGGGCAGGAATGACATTGGTGTATAAAGTGCCGCCTGCAGGCGGCACTTTATACTTCGGTTAGGCGCGCGTAAACTTTTTATGCTGCGTCTTTTCAAGCAGCTCGACAGTGATGGTCACCGAAGGATTGTCGGTCGGCAATAGTACGAAACGATCGCCGAATTGCTGCAATAGCGGAGTTAAGAACTCGTCACCCCAGGACGGTGAAAACGTAATCACACCGGTAAAATCTGCTTCCAGTTTTTCGTCAGGTTGCAGTTTAGCCAAAGTAGACTGAAACGCCGCTAACGCCTCTTTGCCGGCTTGCCGCGAAATTAAGGTCGTACCAAATTTTTTTAATTCAATTCTCATACTGAAAATTATTGATAGTAATTACGGTTAGAAGTTTATGAGCGCGAAACAGCCTCGGATGTCAGTCGCTGATCTTGTGATAAATAATTCGGGGTTGTCTTTCTCGAGGCGTAATTCCGCGTCGCCGGTGCGGAAAAATAAACTGATCGGATTTTCTGCCACCACCTGGCGCACAAATTTCAGCCCGTTGCCACGCTCTTCCGGCGCTCGGCCGGAAACGATTTCGGTAAACGCAACGCGGAGCGCATCCACATGATTTTTCAGCTCTGGTCGCACCCGCCGCAGGGTCACTAAGATTCCCAATCCACGATCCGCCAGTACAACTTGCCGCTTTGTAACATCGTACCCAAAAAATATACCCGGCGTATCCGGCCAATTGCCGAGGTTGTGGTCAAAAGAATTATTGCCGATCTCGCCCGCCACAGCAACCACCAACGGCAATAGCTGATCTGCAATTCCGGCTTTTACCAAGACCGCCTGCAATGTACTTAGCCTCGCTTGAAAAATCGAGCTGTCAGCGCAGTAAAAAGTGGAAGGTATTTCCGATCCTTCTGCAGTCCAATCATGCGCCAGCTTTACCAAATCGCTTGCAAATATCTCTAAATCTTTCTGATGATAATACCGATGCACCCCTCCCTCCTTCCTGATTGCAAGTAATTTGCCGCTCTTATCCCAGCGACGCAAAGTATCCACCGAAACACCGAGTATTTCAGATGCCTGCCTGATATTTAATAGTTTCTCTTCCATAAATTACCTACTTGATAATAGCTTAGCATAACTTTGTAAACTATGCAAATATATTATAAAACTATGCAAAAATATGCCAAAATAGGCATAATTGTCATAAAAAATGTAAAAAACACCGCCCGCAGGCGGCGCATTAAAACTTGGCTTCTGGATCCTGAATGTTGCTAGACCCTGAAACAAGTTCAGGGCGACAGGGTCGGTTCGGGGACAATCGGCCCCCCCCTCACCCAACCCTCTCCCCCTATGGGCGAGGGAACTATTTTGAGAATAGGCGCTCTGGGCTAGTCGGCGAGATCAATTACCTCGTCGATCCGAATTTGCGCGACGAAATCGGGAATATGGGAAACGAGAATCATCCCGCCCGCGTACTGGTCGAGCGCCTGGGCGATGATGGGCAAATGGCGAAAATTGATGTGGTTGGTGGGTTCGTCGAGCAGCAACACGGCGGGGGCTTGCAACATCAGCCGGCAAAACGACAGCAACCCTTTTTGGCCTTCGGACAATGCGCGAATGGGGCTGGAAAGCAATTTCCCGTCCAGTAAAAAACCTGCGGCAGCGGAGCGGAGTTTTTGCTCGTCGCTTCGCTCCATCGCGGACTTGAGCACATCAAACGCGGTAAGTTCTGGGTCTAAATTGCTGAAGTCTTGTTTGTAATATCCCACGCGAACCTCTGGCACAACCACAGCATCCTTTGAACCTCCGGAGGCTAAAAGCTCGAGCAGCGTACTCTTCCCCACCCCGTTGGGTCCGGCCAGCAGCACATGATAGCCTTTTCGCACGGTCAGTTTCAGTGGTCTACGCACGGTAACGTGATTTTTGAGCGCAGACACGGCGCGAAGCGTGATGAGTTTGCCGTCGAAGTGCCGGTCGAGCGCTTGAGCTGAAATTTCAAACGGACGGATGACTTTGTCCTCGCGGCGCACGTCCACCATCTGCTCTTCGGCTTCCTCGGCGGATTCTCGCATGCGTTTGGCCACGCCCCGAAGTTTGCCGCCTTTGTGCGCGAACACTTCAGCCTGGGCGCGCTTTTCCCGCACCTGCGCTTCGAGTCGCGCGTTCTTTAAATTTTCCCGCTCGATGCGGTTTTTTATCTCTTCCACCACCGTCAGGTAGTTGCCCGTGTACTGCTCGATGGTGTGGTTGAAGATGTCCAGGTATAAAACTCCGTCGGAAAACGCGTTGAGGAAATCCGCATCGTGCGAGATGACCACGACGGTTTTTTCATACGTCATTAAAAAACCCGTGAGATGCTCGATGCCGATGTGGTCGAGATTATTGGTGGGTTCGTCCAAAAGCAGCACATCCGGGTGCTGGATGAGTGCGTGGGCCAAAAGCAGCCGCGCCCGCTGGCCGCCGGAACATTTACTCAAGAGCCGGTCGAGCGGCAGGGAAAGGTGCACCACATTGCACACGTCGGCGATGAGTTTGTCGAGATTGTATTTGTGTTCGGTAAACGCGGTTGCAAAATATTCCCGCACGGTCAGACCGAGCAGGTCTTTGGGCATCACTTGCCGCGCGATGCCGATGGTGGCGTTTGACGGCGTGAGAAATACCGAACCCTGAATAGGAGAAAGCTCGCCGGTAATGAGTTTAAAAATCGTGCTTTTACCAGCGCCGTTTTGGCCCATCAGGGTAATGCGGCTGCCGGTGCGCACGGAAAAACTGGCCTCGTCGAGCAGTTTATGGTCGTGCTCGTATTCGAAGCTCACGTCGGAAAACCGGAGGATAACGCTTTCGTTTGCCATGGGGTAAACCTCCAACACCAATAATTTGGTGTTGGAGGGCGTGATTTTCTAAACTGCCCGTTGGAATTATATACCATTCCTCCACAGGCCAACGCCCGTGGCGTCTTGGTGTGGGGGTAAAAAAAATAGGTGGCACTCCGCCATAGTTGGTTGTACCACAAAAATGTGTGACTGGCAACTTTTTTTGAAATGGCGCAAGGTGTCATCCCGGGCTTGACCCGGGATCCAGGTGACTAGATTCCGGCTCCGGGGCCGGAATGACAGATTTTTGGTTATTGGACTCCCTGGCTTTTCTAGAATTCTTTTTTGCCACCTTTCTAGAAGCTGTCTTGGTGCTACCTTTGGCAGCGAAGGTAGCACCAAACTGGCGAGCAGACTCCGTCCCGCCAACGGCGGGACTGCAATGCTCGCATCGGAAATTGGATTATACCGGTCCGATGCAACGATGCGCCCATTGGAGAAATCTAGGTAAAAAATCGAGGCGAGCGAGGCGGTGGGTCCCGCCGTTGGCGGGATAGCCGAGCGAGTCTGATTTTTTCTACATTTCGAGACAGGGCGCGACTTTGGGCCACCTTCTTGCCCCGCGACTGCGGTGGTCTAGAAAGGTGGCAAAAGAAGTATCACAAAAAAATAGGGCGCAGATTGGGCCCTCACCCCTTCGTCCCCCTCACCTGTCCTTTCGGACATCCTCTCCCTCTAGGGAGAGGCAAGGATAGGAAAGGACTCATCTCAACCTCCTCTCCCTCTGGGAGAGGGATTCTCTGGATCCCGGGTCAAGCCCGGGATGACAATCAGTTTTCCCCTCACCCTCCCCTCTCCCTCTGGGAGAGGGAGTTTTCTAGATCCTGAAACAAGTTCAGGATGACAATTTTTTTGCTACTGGATCCCGAATCCCGCCCAAGGCGGGCAGGCAGAGTCCGGGATGACATGAGAATCAAATGATAATTTTCAACAAGAAATAATCAACGAACGCATACAAAAGCACCGCCCAGATAAGATCGAACCAAATTAAACTTAAAAGGTTGGCAACATAAATTATGATAACGAAAGGCAGTCCAATGACAACAGAGAAAAAATTCCTGAACGCATATTGCTTGGTCATCGCCCACAGATTTTTCGCGTCGCCTTTACTCGGGAACGAATTCATCGCGAACGAACAACCGAGCCACCCAAAAATTACCTGCGTAATCCCATAACTCGTTATCTGCGGAGATGCTACAACGAACGCGGCAATCGCCAATATGTTGTTTACGATAAACGGACCGACCACGATAAAAAACGATTGCGCGAAGCTGCCGGGTTCGCCGTGGATAACGTAGCCCGCGGGATTACCGAAACGGAAATAGCAGACTTTGAAAACCGGAACCTGGAATTGTTTACAAAAAAGCTTATGCCCGAATTCATGGGCAATAACTCCTGGGAATGTTAGCAATGAAATTAACCAACCAGGAAGCATGACTCCAAAGAGATTACTTCACTCACGATGACGCCTAGTGCCCTCACCCTACCCTCTCCCTCCTCCTTCGCCAAGGCTACGGAGGACAAGTCTGGGAGAGGGTATTTCTAGATCCTGAATCAAGCTCAGGATGACAATCGGTTTCTCCCTCCTCCTTCGCATGTCGCTCAGGGGCGAAGAGTACTGTCGAGAAGAATCCCGTTGGCCCAATAAAATCCGGTTTCACCAGACGGGAAAATGTCATAGGTGTATCCGTCGCCGTAGAGAATTCGGTTGGCAGAAACTATCCGAGCGCCGTCATACCAGTCGCCGGAGGCCAGATCTCCTGCAGTTTTGGAATCAACGGTTGGGTGTCCGGGAGAAACCAGCAGCGTGCGCCCGTCGTCGAAAATAAGCTCAACCATTTTATGATTGGATGAAACCGGCGTCTTGCTGGTTTTGATGACAACTCCTAGGGTACGCTGGCCGGAGGCGGTTGCCGTCCATACACGCATTCCTTTTTGTATCTCTTGCACGGGAATCGCGCCTTGGGGCGTCTCGATCAATGTATTTTTGGCAAGACAGATGGGGCACGGCCGATTATACCCTTTGAGCTGGCAAAAATATTTCGGCGGTGTGTCGTCGGGATATCTGACCACTGGAGGACCGCACCCTTCGACGCATGTAAAATCCGTCGGGCAGCTGGTATCGCCAAGTCCGCTGCATTGTCTGCCAACTGGACTGACACAAATATTTCTATTACATAAATTTCCGGCAGCACAATCCGCATCCGCACTGCACCGATTGCCTGCCTTCAATTTGCACTCCCCTTTTATGATCGTGTGCGTGGGGACGCATGCAGGGTCAGTACTTGGACACGCGGTGCCCGTACCCTGTATTTCCTGACAGATATATAGCGGCGAAGGGCAATCGGAATCTTTTGTGCATTCCGTAACGGGCTTTGGATTTATTGCGGGGCACGGAGCAAATTCGCAATTCGGGCCGGTTCTCCCGACCGCGGAACCATCGGGACAAAGTTTTGCTTCTTGCGTGCAGGCGACCTGCCCATCCTCTTTTGTCACGGTAATTGTTGAAGTGTTTTCGGTGCCTTCTTTTAGCGAAAAGGTATAGCCGCCTTTTGTTACTCTCATTGCCGTTACGGTTCCTAATTTAATTTCCGTATCTTGATTAATATTTCCACCCAGAAGTTTAAATTGAAACGCAAGCTCTCCTGCCCATATGCACACAACTCCGCTCTTGCAGCGCGAGTCGTTTATCCCCACCAAAGTCACGGTTAGACCGTCGTTATATTTCGATTGTTCATTGAGGCGCAACGTTATTGAACTGCCGAATTCTGCCCCCTTCGAATTTGTAGATTGAGCAAATGATCGGCCATCGGGAGTCCTGCACTGTTCCGGATAGGTTTCCAAAATAGGATAACCAGCTTTAACACATTCTTCAAAATTTGTTACGACAACCGGCGGCACTATTTGTTTCGCTGGCGTACACGCCGTACCGAAACCCACCATGATCAAAAAAATTATAGTTATAGGAAAATTTTTTTTCATAGTATTTTTCATTATATTTCTTCAAACTTAAAATTTTGGTTATCAAATAAGGACGTATATAGTTGTATTTTCTCATTTTTTAGCCAAAAAGTCAAAATCAGAATAATTATGAGGCAAAATAAAGGCCAATGCGAGCATTGCCCCGACCTTCGCAAAGCGTTGGGAGACGGGGCGCGTTCTTGAAACACCTTTTTCTAAAAAATGGTTAAAAAATCATTGAGATAAAATGACCAACATGTTAAAATCCCCCCGCATGCACAAAATCATCAAAACATTCGCCATAGCAATTATTCTCGCCGGGTTGGCGATTGTTTCTTCCTGCACGAAATTGCCACAGACAAACAGCGGAAACATTGTTCGGGATGACCTGACCAATGTTAACGCGCAACCTTCAGCACCAAGCGTTACCGTGCCCGAAGAAATTTCCCCGATGTCCATCAAGGCGCAGCGCGCGCGGGAATACCCCGGCGGAGATTTTGTGATTGAAAAAACTTTAGCCAACGGAACCAACTACCGGCAGTACATCGCCTCGTACCGATCCGAAGGATTGAAAATTTACGGGCTTTTGACGGTGCCGACCGCTCCCAAACCGGAGAACGGCTACCCGGCCGTACTTTTTGTGCACGGCCACATCCCGCCAAAACAGTACTCGACCACCGGCAGCTATCCGACGTACCAAGCCACACTCGCCCGGGGCGGGTTTATCACATTTAAACCCGACCTGCGCGGGCACGGAAATTCCGGGGGCGACGCGGTGAGCGGCCACTATTCGGAAAAATACGTGGTGGACGCGATGTACGCCATTGCCTATCTGAAAAAATATAAGGACGTGGACTTGAAACGGATCGGCTACTGGGGGCACTCCAACGGCGGCGAGATCGGATTGCGCGTGGTGGTCATCTCTCCCGATATCAAGGCTGCTTCATTTTGGGCCGGAGTGGTGGGGAGTTATCAAGATATGTTCCAAACATATAACGACAAAATCCCCTTTCTCAAAAATGCCACGAATACGCTGGTTGCGGCCTACGGTCTGCCGAGCGACAACCCAAAAATATGGGGGAATCTCGATCCCTATTCATTTTTGAGTGATATTACCGCGCCGATCCAACTGCAACACGCAACAGGAGACAAAAGCGTACCGATTGTGCTGTCACGGCGGCTCAAGGAAGAATTGGAAAAGTTGGGAAAGCCAGTGGAGTACTATGAGTACGCCGGGGACGACCACAATATCAGCGTAAATTCTGGCAAGGCCTGGCAGAGAACGATTACTTTTTTCAAGAAAAATTTGTAGGTGGGTTTATACGTTCAAAATAGACGCGGCCGATAGGGCGCCCATTGGAGATATAACGCACCGTGTCATCCCGGGCTCTGACCCGGGATCCAGGTTACTAGATTCCGACACCCACCCAAGGCGGGCAAGCCGGAATGAGCTATGCGTGCGCCCGCGCGGTGTAATTGAAAGGGTAAAAATAATTCCGCCACAGCTGGTCGGTGGATTTCCAAACATTATCTCCCGCGAAGTAATCGCCCAAAATTTCCCGCAGGCGCGCAATTTCTTTGCAGCGCTGCCGGTTTTTGCTGTCCGCCAAAGTCAGGTCAATGAGCTCCAAGGCGCGCTCGAATGCCAGACGGCTATACGCTTGATTTTTACTCCGCCATGAAATGGTACGCTCAACTTCGCTGCCGATGTTTGCCAGCTGTTCCACAAGCGTTAGTTCACGCCATTTTCCTGCCGCTAATTGCTGGTGCTGGTAGGTCATTTCAAAATCAGTTGCGTGACTATTCCGATAATTTTTTTCTGTATTACCGGATCTTCCACGCTCCGGCTGCGATTGCTCTGCGTCGGCCGCAGGTTGATCATCGAATCAAACTCAATGAAATTTTCTTCCTTTTCGTCCGGGTACAGGTTGATGCCCCACAGGTTGAGTTGATTTGAGCCTTGTTCGAGCAGATACGCCTCTTCGTCGGCGTGCAGCTCGGCGTCGATCGCCATCACTCGCTTCTCCACGTCCACGACGGCCTTGACGAGGATGCCAAAGCCTTTCGCGGCGATCTGCCGTAATTCTACGATGGTTATCGGGGTCTGAATAAGGCGCATACTTTATGAAAAACAGCTCTATTCTCCCACCATTGGGAGAGAAAGTCAAAAATGATGTCGTACAAAATAAAATTTGTCACTCTGCGGGTGTGATCCTGAAACCAACCCAAGGCTGGCCCCGTTAAAAAACACCACGAACTCATTCCAGTCGCTAGTATTTCATGACGTTGAAACGGAGTCATTCACAAATTTTTCTAACGGGGCGGGCAGGCAAATTCAGGATGACAATCGGTTTTCCCCTCTCCTAACCTCTCCCACAAGGGGAGAGGGAATTTGAACCAAGTTCAGGATTAACAGCTATTCCCCGCCACAAAACCGGTCGTCCAGCACAACTGTAGACTGTAGCCGCCGGAAGGACGGTCAATATTTAGCACGTCGCCGACCAAATAGAGATTGGACACAATGCGCGACTGCATGGTTTTAAAATTCACCTCGGGCAGCGCAACACCACCCGAAGACACCACCGCGCGGTCCGTACCCATGAGACCAATGACTTGCAGAGGTATTGCCTTAAGCAGTGTGACTATTCCACGGCGGTCAACGCTGCGCACGCTGTGGTTGGCGGTCTCGCCATCAATACCGGCGAGCTCGAGTAGGGGGGAAACCAGTGCCGCCGGGATGAGTTTGCCCAAAGAATTTTTCAGTTTCCGATTGCTCTCTAAAACCAGGTGCGTTTGGAGCTCTTGCCTCAACTGGGCGTGGTCTTGGGACGGGAACAGATCCAAAACGATGCGCACGTCGCCATAGCGCAACAGCTCACCAATGTGTTTACTCATGTTTAATACGGTGGGTCCGCTGATGCCAAAATGCGTGAACAGGAGTTTGCCTTTGTGCACCTCCTGCTTCTGCTGATCAAGAAACGTGGTAATTTTGCAATTTTGCAGCGTCACACCGCCCAATTTTTTGGCCCACGCATCGCGCAGCGCCACCGGTACCAACGCGACATCATTTTTAATGATCGTATGACCGAGTTTTTTCAGCCATGCGTATCCATCACCCGTGGAACCGGTTTCTGGACGAGAAATTCCGCCCGTGGCAACGATGCACGATGCGGTCTGCAGCTCAGACCGATCTTTGAGTTTGATACGAATATGGCCCGCCGGCGCGTCCACCGCCAGACCGGAAACGGCCGCCGAGGTTTGCACCTTAACCCCGCCCTGCTGCAGATAGGCCGTGAGCACGTCGAGTACCGACTGCGCGGAATTTGAAACCGGAAATACTCTCCCCTCCGCCTCGACTTTTGTCGCCATCCCCCGAGTATGAAAAAAACTCAAGCTTTCCTCCACGCCAAACTGCGAAAATGCGGAGAAAAGAAATTTGTCATTGCCTTTATACTTCGCCAGCAGCGTGCGGATCTCGGGCGCAGCATTGGTAAAATTACACCGCCCGCCGCCGGTGATAAGCAGTTTCTTTCCGAGCGTGGCATTTTTTTCCAGCAGCAAAACCGAGCGGCCGCGCTCGGCCGCCCGGCCGGCGGAAATCATTCCGGCCGGTCCGCCGCCGATCACGACCACATCCCAGCGGGTAACGTTGTCCGATTGCTTGTTTGCCATCATACCCATCATCGTCGAAATATCCAGATATGACAAGAACCGCCCCCAGGAGAGGGCGGTTCTTATTCCGCAGCGCTTACGCGCGCGCGACGTTCGTGGCGGCCGGACCCTTAAGTCCGTCCACGACCTCGAAGGTAACGGTGTCGCCAACCTTCAATTCGTCATAGGTCACGCCCTTGAGTTCCTTGGAGTGGAAAAACAGATCCTTGGTTTCGCCTTCGCGCGAAATGAACCCAAAGCCTTTTTCCGTCAGCGTCTTGATGGTACCAGTCATACGATAATGCCTACGTTAACTTATTTTTCAGAAACTCGACACTAATTTCTGTAGCTTAGTAGCGTGCTGACACTATGGCACAGACGCAGATTTTTTTCAAATTTCCTACCAAAACGCAATCACTGGCTTTTCCACCCTCCCGCGCCAGGGAGAGGATATGTTTATTGAGATTGCTTCACTTCACTTGCAATGACGTTAGGGGTAACTTTGCTGGGCTCGCAATGACCGGTTACCTCCCCTATCCCCTCCCAACCCAAGGCTGGCAGGTTTGGAAAGCCCTTCGACGGAGTTTACCCTGTCGAATAACGGGGCTCAAAAAATACTTTAACGGGAGGCGGATAAAATTAGCGCGCGTAGCGCTTTGGTGTAAACGTTCGCTGACGATTTTTTGGATGCGAAAATCTGCCGCGATGTACGGCCGTACGGGGGCTGCGCGAAGCATCCGGCTCGTACACGCCCGGCCCGAAGTATTGTTTTGCTTTCGTCCTCCGCTCGGCCGAGC
>Ga0209541_10010380_pt1 | contig 14855 bp, 19 predicted proteins | sample RifCSPlowO2_01_FD_184027 | JGI IMG/M metagenome (GOLD analysis project Ga0209541, IMG submission 184027) | Groundwater microbial communities from Rifle, Colorado - Rifle CSP2_plank lowO2_0.1 (SPAdes) (version 2) | ecosystem: Environmental > Aquatic > Deep subsurface > Groundwater | place... | reverse complement strand
ATCGCCGCGGAGCCACGTGAATTTCCCAAGCGACCCGACGAGGACGCAGTCCATCCCGCTTATGGATCTGGAAACCAGAAGCAGCTTATTGGCAAATTTTTTTACCCGCTCCTCTTCCTCTTTCCCGGGCTTTATATTCTTCAGCACATCTGCCTTCACTACATCTATGCGCATAACATAAATTGTGTCAGGGTGTTTAAAAACAGTGGTATTCCTAGGGCAAAAAGCAAAGCATGGTTCTTATCCTTGCTCGAGCAGAAGTGGGGCAATAAAGTCGACTTTGCTCGTAGCATCAGGCTTGAAGAATATGCAAAGAATCATCTGGAATTAAAGCAGGCCCTGAAAAAGTGGGGACGCGCTAGGCCCGTGTAGTTATCTAAGAAATTTGCTCATCACTGTCAGATGTTCCCTTTTTTTAACATGATCCCGTAGGAATCCTTCCTTGATGAATTTATGTTTTCTGTAAAAATTAACCTTATTCTTTAGCGCTAACGTATAGATTTTTTTTATTTTTCTCTTCTTTGCGTATTGAATTAGATAATTAAGTAATGACGAGCCAATTTTATCGTCTTCCCATACTTCATCCCTGATTTCCGCAAAATTTTCATAGTATTTTAGAAGTGCAATCGACCCTATTATATTCTCGTTGTCTATAACCACAAACCTTTCTTCACTCATCTCACACGTCATACCTTTTTTTAGATATTTCAGTGCCCACGGAACAGAGAAGTTCATACCTCTGCTTTTCCAATAAGAAACAAGAAATTTGGCTAATAATTTCTCATCTTTTCGTCCTGCTTTTATTATTTTCATATTTATAATCAGTAACGGAACATATATATCGACATAAATGTCGTAGTATTAAACTATACATTCTCACAATAAATCAGGATTTATAATGATTATCCATTTTGTAGACAGGCTTGTTCATGTAAGGGTTTTCTGATTTGTAAGGGGAGGTTATTAGGTTGCCTACCTCAGCCTTCCATTCGTAGCTTTTCTTCAGCGTTTCAGGCTTCCAGTCGGAGAAACTGAACGGCTTCTTTTCCGTTGCGTCCACTATTTCTATGAAATCCGTCAGAAAATCTTTCGGAGGAACAGGCGCCGAGCCCGTCTTGAATTTCCATATAACCTTCTTATCGCGCAAACGTATTGCGTACAGGTAACTGTCCCAAGACCCAAAGTAAAGAATGCCGTCAATAACTACAGGCGGAGACATTACGGGGCCGCCTGTCAGAAATTTCCAGGCCTGAGTTCCGTCTAGATTAAGCGCGTACAGACTATTGTCATAGCAGCCGAAATAAGCAGTATTGTTTTCTATGCAGGCGGGCGTATCAATAAGGCCGCCTGTCACAAATCTCCAGTTCATCACGCCGTTTTGCTTTAACGAATAGAAATTCTTGTCTGTTGAACCGAAATAGATGTTGCCGTCATGTACAGCCGGCGGCGCGCCAACCCTTTTGCCTGTAAGGAACTTCCAGTTGAATTTGCCGTCCAGGGACAGGGAATAAAGACAGTTGTCATAAGAACCTAGGTATATGTTGCCGTCTGCATTCCTGTTTCCGTGGCGGTCAGTAACACTCCATGCCTGCCCTGATTCGTCGGATATGCAATATGCCCATTCCAGACGGCCGCCTGTAAGAAACTTCCATTTCATTTTGCCGTCTAAATCCAGGCAATAAAAATTATTGTCAAAAGAACTGCAATAAATCAGGCTGTTTATCACAGCAGGGTATCCAATCATGAAGCCTCCGGTCCTGAAATTCCAGATCATTCTTCCGTCTTCAGGGGATAGGCAGTAAACATTGCTGTCATTGCATCCTATATACAGGTTTTCTGCAAATGTTATGGACATCGGCCATTCCGGGAATATCTTCTTCCATATTAGGGCTCCGTCTTCAAGCTCAATGCAATAAAGATATTTGTCTGAGGACGAGAAAAAAACCCTGTCCTTTACAACAACTGCCCCTGAGAAAATCGCGCCGCCTGTCAGGAATTTCCATAGTATTTTTCCTGTCCTTATATCCAAACAATATAGATGCTTGTCCAAGGCCCCAAAAATAAGCTTGTCACCAGCTATTACAGGCTCGCACCAGGAGATGCTGCCTCCTTCCGGTATCGCGGATTCCTTCATTAATTGCTCGACGTCCTTGGGCATAAATAACTGATTGTCTAAAACTGTATAAAGTGATAAATAATGAAAGAATTCGTTTCTCATCCATGGCTCAATGACAACGAGATTGAAAAGCGGGCTTATCAGGAAAATCTCGTCACAACGGCACTCAAAGGAAATACGCTTTGCGTACTTCCCACAGGACTCGGAAAGACAAACGTTGCTGCAATGGTAACAGCGGAAAGGCTTTCTCAGGACGGCGAAAAGAAAATACTCTTCATGGCACCCACAAGGCCTCTGGTAAACCAGCACATTAAAACCTTTCAGAGATTTTTCAAGACAGGACTGACATTCAATGCGATTACAGGCGAAAACAAGCCCGGGGACAGGATGGAGCTCTACAAGGATTCTGACATAGTCTTCTCGACACCCCAATGCGTGGCAAACGATCTCAAGTCCGGCATCTTCAACCTTGCAGAATTCTCCTTATGCATATTCGACGAAGCACACAGATGTGTCGGCAACTATGCCTACACATATGTTGCAAAGAGGTACATATTCCAGGCGAAGAAGCCATTGATACTCGCGCTCACGGCATCACCAGGCTCGCACAGGCAGAGGGTAGACGAAATGAAGCAGAAACTTTACATCGATTACGTCGAGGTCCGTGACAGGGAAGACGAGGACGTCAAGCCGTTTGTCCAGCCATTGAAGGAGGAATGGATAGAGGTTGAATTGCCTACATCAATGAAAACGATAAAAGGCTACCTGGAGGCTGTGAAGAACGAGAGGATCAAGAAACTGATGGAATGGAGGATCATAAACACGCAGATGATAACAAAGAAACAAATACTTGAACTGCAGCAGAAACTTGCTAAAAAAGGCACAGGCGTTGGCTATGCAGCGATGTCGATGCTGGCAGAAGTATTGAAGCTGGATCATGCCCTGATACTGCTGGAAACACAAAGCATCTATTCGTTGGAAAGATACCTGGAGAAATTAAAAGTAGAAACAACGCGCGCCGTGGCTCGGCTGCAGAAGGAAGAGAATTTCCAGAACGCAGTGCGGCTTGCCGGGGAACTTTTCAAGGAAGGCGTAGAGCATCCGAAAATTGAAAAACTTAAGCAGATCGTCGGCGATGAGCTAAAGAGGAACAAATTCGCCAAGATTATCGTTTTTGCACAGTACAGGGACACCATCACGCGCATAACCGAAGCCCTGGAAGACGTGCCTTTGGCAGCGCCTGTGGAATTCATAGGCCAGGCAAAGAAAAAAGGGAAAGGGCTGAGCCAGAAAGAGCAGCTGCAGATTATCAACGAATTCAGCATGGGATTCTACAACGCACTGGTCGCGACGCAGATAGGGGAAGAAGGGCTTGATATTGCCGAGACGAATCTGGTGATTTTCTACGAGCCCGTGCCTTCGGCCATCAGGATGGTGCAGCGCATCGGAAGGACCGCAAGAACCCAGCCCGGAAGGGCAGTAATGATGATAACAAAAAAGACGCGCGACGAAGCCTACCACTGGTCTGCAAAAAACAAAGAAAAGAAGATGCGAACATTGCTTTACGCAGCGCAGAAAAAGCAGGACGTGCAGAAGGGCATGAAGGAGTTCGGGATGGGGTGAATACCGAAAACCTTTTATATATGTTAAACATATGTATAACATGAGTTTAACAAGTGGTATTCATGCCAGACCTTAAAGTAAGAAAAATTGGGAATTCTTTAGGTGTTATATTTCCCAGTGAGCTTGTCAAAGAGAAAAAATTAAGAGAAAATGAAACTGTCTTTGTTAGTGTTGCAAAGAAGGGGGACTTAAGCAAGTTATTTGGTTCGCTTAAAGGCTGGAAAATAGATGCGCAAAAAGTTAAAGACGAAGCTCGCCGAGACTGGAACAGATGACAGATAATGCCTATTTCTTTGACACTTACGCTCTTATAGAAATTTTCAAAGGAAATGTGAATTACGAAGAATATTCAAAATCTGATATTGCAACATCTTACTTCAATCTTCTCGAGCTTTATTATAATTTGATAAAAACCTACGACAAAAAAATTGCGATGAAGTTTATAGAAACCCTCAAAGATTTTTGCGTTCCGATAAATATTGATATGATTTTTGATGCGTCAACATTCAAGCTAAACTATCCGAAAAAGTTCTCTTATGCAGATTCTATAGGCTACATAATTGCAAAAAGACTGGGGTTAAAGTTCCTTACAGGTGATATGCAATTCAAAGAACTGGACAATGTTGAATTCGTGAAATGATTTTATAAGGATTAGATGTGTAGAAAACCAGATGCCAGAAATCTATGACCCGGCAAAACCTTTCAATGATCAAGTAAGAAGACTCATCGGCAAGACTCATCGTGACGGGCCTGTTTTTGTAATTCCACACGAAAAACGCTTCAAGAGAGTCAACGACCCGCGCTGGAATGACTATTTTTCTCAAGATGCAGTGGACGGCATCGGCACAAAAGGCTTGCTGCATTGGCAGATGGACACGCTTGAATACGGCGTACAGGACGCATTTGCCATGGTTGTAGATGATTTGATGGAAGGCAATTATGTGCCTGTTTCTTTACAAGACCATATCCTGATTCAGGAAGAAAACCATGAAAAGATATTCAGAATGGTTGGAACGCTGGCTGATCTGTGCAAAGAACATGGAATAGCAATCACTGCAGGAGAAACAGCAATAATCAATACCCTTCAGGGCTTCGAAATGGGCATAACAGCCCAAGGCTATTGCAGAAAAGGCGAAGAAATAACGCCGCGCACACGGCCAGGCGACGTCGTTATTGGGCTGGGAAGCAGCGGAATACACTCAAACGGCCTGAGCTTTTACAGGCAGGAATTATTCGATAAAAGAGGGATGACTCTTGAAACTCCATTGCCATGGGGAGCAACCGTAGGCGGGGAACTTACAATACCCACGCACGTCTACATGACGGCTTTGAAGGATATGATAAAGTACATGAGAGAGGACATTCACGGAATGGTTCATATAACCGGCGGAGGCCTCTCAAAGCTCAGAGAGCTGGCGCCAGAAAGAGATGTTGATATCGAAGTTGGCAGAACGCACAGGCTGGAGCCGCAGGAAATTTTCAGGTTTGCATACGAGCTTGACCCCTCTTCTGAAAAGATGTACACAAGATTCAACAACGGCGTCGGCTATGCTGTTGCTGTGCCGCAGGGAAGAGCAGAACAAGCGCTTGAGACCCTGAGGAAGCATTTTCCTGCAGAGCAAATAGGCGCAGTCAACAGGGGCACGGGAAGAATTTCAATAGAATCTCAGTACGACGGGAGCACTGTAGTTTACTGAAATTTTCTTTTTATTCACTTCTCTCTAATTCTATTTATGAAGCGCGAGAAATCATGCGGCGTTGTTGTCTTTCATAAAGCCAGCAAAGAATACCTTCTTCTGCACTATCCCAGCGGACACTGGGATTTTCCCAAAGGTCATGTTGAGGAAGGGGAGGAAGAGGAAGACACAGCCCGACGGGAAACGAAGGAAGAAACAGGGCTTGATATTAACATTATTCCGGGCTTTCGCAAAAGAATAAGCTATTTCTACCGCCATAAAGACCTTATCGTAAAAGACGTTATCTTTTTCCTTGCTGAGCCAACAACCAAGGAAGTGCGTCTCTCCGCTGAGCACCGGGGCTTCAAGTGGCTGCCTTTTGAAGACGCCATGAAACTCACCACCTACCAGAATTCAAAGAACGTACTGGAAAAGGCGGACGAATTCATGAAGGAAAAATTAACTTTATAAAATTGTTTCTTATTATCAATTATATGGAACCACATCTAGTAGCCTTCGTGAACAACAAAGTTGTGTGTTACTACAAAGACGGAAGTCAGGAGATATTTATGGATGGTTCGCCGGAATACCGGAGGCTGAGAATTTCTTCCTCAAGAAGCTGGCCAGAATACATGATATGGCAACCAACCATAACCCATGGCGCATCTCAACTTACAGATATTGATTAGATCCCTGCAATGAAAGAGAACAAAAATATGATTCAAACCGCATTCAAGGACGGAAAAAGCGTCGTCATATACGCCGACCACAGGGAGCTCGGCTCCAAGGTCGCTTCTATTTTAAAAAAGCACTGCGATCTTCGAGAGCAGCAGCTGGATGTTGCTGATTATCTGCTTAGCGACAGGGTTGCTTGCGAAAGGAAGACGGCAAAGGATTTCGTCGCCAGCATCATGGACCAGCGGCTTTTTGCCCAGCTTTCGAACATGAAGCAATTTCCTTCGCCAGTACTGTTGATAGAAGGTGAAGAGGTTTTCGATACAGGTATAAACATGCACCCCAATGCGATTCGTGGAGCTCTAGCCAGCATTATAGTTGACTATTCAATACCTATTATCTGGACCAAGACACCTCTTGAAAGCGCGCAGATGCTTTATACCATAGCGAAGCGTGAGCAGCTGCAGGAAAAAAGAAGCATCGCTATACGCGGCAAAAGACCCACAAAGAGCACAAACCAGGAGCAGGAATTCCTCGTATCCGGGTTGCCGGGCGTATCAACGGTAAAAGGCAAGAACCTACTAAAGCATTTCCTGACGCCTGAGAAAATTTTTGCGGCAAATGAAAAACAACTGCAGCAGGTAGAAGGAATAGGTGAAGGCATGGCAAAGCGCATCCGCCAGCTTCTCAGTAAAAAATACGAGAAATCTATCCTGGAGGATTAGCATGGCGGCAAAAGACATTAAGAATCTTATTGCTACAATCATAATTGCAATAATAGGCGTGCATTTGCTGATTTACATATCCAAAGTCTACATTCCTCAGATAGGGCAATCACTACCGGGCATGGAAATATTTTCTTCCATTGAAGGAATATCAAACCTTATAACAATTGTGCTTGTTATTATCATCTTGTTTTTGCTGCCGTTTTACTTTTCAAAGAAAAGCGGGGAGAAGAAGACACGATGATGTACACATCAAACACATTTGTTCCGAACAACTATGAGCCGCGCGAAGCAGATGTTGTTTTCCTTGGCGTGCCATTCGGTGCCACAAGCGTGAGCAAGCCATCCATATACGGGCCAGTAATGGTAAGGCAATCCCTGAAGATAGTCGAGGATTTCGTGCCTGCAATGTATGAGAAGATAAAGGTCTGCGATCTTGGTGACTTGGAATTCGTTCCCGGTTCTTTCGAACTCACTGCAGAAAGGGTACGGGAAACAGCAAGAGACATAATGGCTGTAAACAAGAAGGCGTTCATAATTCTGGTGGGCGGAGAGCACTCGATGACCCTGCCTCTGGCTGAAGTACTGGAACCAAAGACCATAGTGCACTTTGATGCGCATGGCGACTGCCTTCCAGATTACTTAGGCAACAAATACACGCACCAGACATGGGCGTGGCATGCCAGCAGGTTTTCGCGCATTATCCAGCTGGGAGTGAACACGAAAACATCCGGCGAAGAGAGAATAGTAAAAGAGCGGAATATAGAACGCTTCGGGTTTGCAGAATTCATTAAAAAGACGCCAAAAATGCAAAAACCTGTTCATGTAAGCATTGATATTGACGTCTTCGATCCGTCATTCATAGGTGAAACAGGCTACTATGAAGGCAAAGCCACCAAGGAAGAAGTCTTTGGAGCCTTAGGCAAGATAGGCGCAGATTCTCTTGATATAATGGAAATATGCGATGATAAATTGCCAAGCAAGTCTGGATTCCTTGCTGCTGATATCATACAGCGTGTTCTTGCCAAGAGGTTTTTGTGATGGCAATAGAAAAAGGTACGATAAAGATCGTATGGATAACTAAAGACACAAAGAAAATACACTCCAAGATGTTCGAGGATATCGCCAAGGCAAGGAGTTTCGGAGAAAAGAAAAAAGACTATTTAATATTCAAGCTCCTGCGGCACAAGAACTTCAATGAATTCTCATGGGCTCTTTTGCCTTATGGAAATTATAAGCTGTACCAGAACGCTCTGGCTTTCTACCAGAAGCATAGGAGCAGCAAGCTGGCTGTTGAAAGGTTATTCAGGCTTTAGGCGAGATGACAATGCTCTATTTGATAGGTCTTGGAATATGGGATGAGACGGACTTAACCCTGAGGGCGATAGAAGCACTAAAGACCTGCGACAAGATCTATTGCGAGCTTTACACGGCCAACTGGAAAGGCAGTCTTAAGGCAATAGAAAAAATAACAGGCAAAAAAATCCAGATCCTTGAAAGAGAAATTGTGGAAAGTGACCTGATTCCAGCTGAAGCCAGGAAGAAAAGAATAGCTTTGCTTGTGCCAGGCGACCCGCTGGTGGCTACGACGCATTTCCAACTGGTTCAGGACGCAAAAAAGAAGCGTGTGAAAACAACTATAATCCATTCATCGAGCATCTACACTGTTGTAGCTGAAACTGGATTCTCGATATACAAATTCGGCAGGACAACGACACTAGCTTACCCGGAAAAAGGCTACGACCCGCAATCGCCTTATGAAATCATACTGCTCAACAGAAAGATTGGCTTGCACACCCTCGTGCTGCTGGATACAAAGAACAACGGCATGACAATATCGGAGGCATTGGAACTGCTTGAAAAGATGGACAAGGAAGAAATCCTGGCAAAGACCAAGATTGCTGTCGCTGCGAACATGGGCAGCGGCAGGCAGACAATAAGATACGGTTATGCAAAAGACCTGAAAATAAAAGATACGGGCATAATCATTATTCCAAGCATCCTGAACTACAACGAAGAAGAGGCTATGAAATTATGGCAATAGATGAAGATTTGCGCAAGGAAACGGAGAAATGGCTCGCTAAAATAGAAGAAGAAAGGAAGAAGATAGGCTCAGGAGACGATTATATAATAAAGAATATTGACGCCTATATCTCCGACTCAAGACATTTCATGGAAAAGGGGGATTTGATCAGGGCTTTTGAGGCCGTTGTGTGGAGCTGGGCGTACCTTGAGATAGGCCGGCAAAAAAAATTGATTTAGAACTTGAAAGGGCTTATCGACCTGAATACGTAGAACCAGACGAATGCCACGACGATAAAAGTAATTATACCAACTGTTATTCTAACAAACTTATGGTCCATTTCTGCGAAGTCTTCCAATGACATTCTCCAGAACGTTCTGAAAATGCCTTTGACCGTCTCCATTTTAGACATGTTATCACTAATTAACTCTACAGCCGCAAGATATATATAAGTTTTGTAATTGAAGAAAGAAAATCACAATTTCTTGATCTTGCCGGGCTTTGGCTCGAAGCAGACGCCTTCTTCAAGGAGTTCGTTGACAACAGAGTCGACATCTTCCTCGCTTATGCCCGACTGCGCTATGAGATCCGTGTAGTCGCAACCTTGGCCGGCATCAAGGGTTACCATAAGCTCGAGAACTTTCTGCTTGTTGTTCTTTTCCTCAACATCTTCTTCCTCGTTTTCAGAGGAAGCCATTATGCCCTCAACCTCTTCCTCGTCTATGCCGAATCTTTCGCGCAGGAATCTTTTCAGTTCTGCCAGGTCGCTGACCTGTGCCTTGTGCTCAAGCACTATTTCTCTTTTCCTTTTCCATTCATCCATCTGCTGCCGGATCTCAAGCTCGAATAGCGTCACTATGTTTGGATCCTGGCATTGCATTATCACTTCAGGCATGATATAGATCTCGCCCTGATATTCCTTTACCCTGCCAATTGTGTAAACAATATCGCCTGTATTGACGGTTTCTAAGAGCGACAAGGCATTGAATATCTTTGCACGAATGGTATCTGTACCGTCATCGAGTGTTATTGAAGCGAACTTCCCGCTTTCAGCAACAAACTTGTCAACAACCGTAGCAAGCAGTCTCACACGAGAAAGGCGAACGCCGTTTTTCGCCAGCACGTAATTTGGATTGAAGCCTTCCTGAGGCATATATTTTCCATTAGTTATCTGCCTGATTTTTGCCTTCACGGCTGTCAGACGCTTCTTTTCCATAACAAATCCCTTTCTTTACAAAAGAAAGGTCTGTGCTCAGAAAGTATCGCTTTCTGGCATCCCAAAGAACTTTTTGTTCTTTGAGGATATCAACCCAAAAGAAAGGTTGAACAAACCTTTTCTTCCTTGATCTCTTCCCTTATTAAGTAAAGTTATTAAAATTACAACTTCCTCACGAAGCCGGCGCGGGGCTCGAAGATGGTGCCCTGGCGCTTGAGCTCTTCTATTATGTCTTCTGCGTTTGTGATGCCTTGGCTCTCTGCTTCAGCCATCACATCCTCTATTGCGACTTCCTTTCCTGTTTCCTTACCCAGGGTAGCAATGATGTTTATGATGCCGCTTATCTTCTTCCTTCTGCTCGCTGTGATGCCAGATTCAAGCTTGTCTATGTCAATCTGGCCTGTCTCGATGTCATAGCCCAGCTGTGTCAGTGAGAATTTCATCAGCTTTATTGCCCTGTTTGCATCTTCTATCAGGATTTTATTGTCGAGCCTTATTTTTGCGGAGGCCTCGGCGAGCCTCAGCAATGCCTCGTATTGTCGGAGCGTGATGCTCACGACGCTTGTTTCGGAAGTCGCATATCTGTTGCGCATATCAACGTAGAAGTCCTTCAGCAGCTGCGCTGCTTCGTCTGTAAGCTCCAGCGAGTTTATCTGCTTTGCATAAGCAATGTATTTTCTCAGAAAGCCTGTGCTTATAATCGGCTCTATTCTTTCCGGCTGCCTCCTGGAAATTATTATGTGCTCTGCAAGTTTCTCATCTACTGTTTTGTCTGGCTTGTCCATGAGTGCGAATTTCAGGTCAAATCGCGAGAGCAATGTTTCAGGTATATCTATCTGCTCAATTATCGAGCGCGCGATGTCGAAGCGGCCGAACTTCGGGTTTGCGGCAGCAAGTACGGCTGTCTGCGCAGGCAATGTCGCCACTATAGATGCCTTTGCTATGCTCACTGTTTCTATGCTTGTTGCCTCGTGCATGGCTATCTGGTCGTCGCGTGACATCTTGTCGAATTCATCTATTGCTATCAGGCCCTTGTTACACAGGATCAGCGCGCCTGCCTCAAGCACCCAGCTGCCTATGGCTTCATTTTTAACAACAGTCGCAGTGAGTCCGGCACCCGTGACTCCTGAACCTGAAACGTAGCGGCCTCTTGGCACAACTGATGAAACAAGCTTGAGAAGGACGCTTTTACCGGTATTATGGGATATTACGCTGTTGGCAATGAACCTGTGGCTGCGCGGCACCTCTATGTCGTAAACATTTTCTGGCGGATGCTTGATTATTTTTACAATCTTCTCTGTCCTCTGCGATTTGAAACGCTTGAAATCTTCCGCTGATTTTGCAAGTTGCGCAAGTTTTGTGCGCTTCTTTTCAGAAACAAAACCTATGTGCTTGGCAAACTTTAGCATTGATTCTCCTCGCCTGATCATCAGGTTATCACCGACAACTCGAGAATGAATAGCAAATCGTAGCAAGAGAATTTGGACATCTCTGAGCAGCTCAATTTTGCTCGACTTCAGATTTATCGATCTGTTGCCTCTGCCTTTGTCAAATACGCTGCCATCCGCTTCATAGAGCCATCTCAAGAAAGAAGAAACTACTTTGTTTCCGGATCTAAGAATAAGTTCTGGAACACGTTTTGTTCTAAGAAAGTTCAGGCTGTTAGCTATATCCTTTGAATTTATAGTGGCATAAACCAGTGGTATCTTTCTTTTTATCGGCCTTCCGTCTGTTATGCTATCTTTAAGTTTACGGGTTTTTATTGACGGTTTTATCAAGAACAAAGTTTCTGATATATTTGCCAATTTGTCTAAGATGTCGATTTCAGGTTCTGCAACAACAAACCCTACTTCGTACTTGTCCACCCAGCCGTCGCCAAGAACGTAGCCCATTAAAGATGCCAGATTTTCATCCACATATTTGGGCAATTTACCTTTGAATTTCGGGCCGTATTTTCTTGCAGCAGATGTGAAACCTGTCTCAAGATGCTTGGTGATTGTGCAAGGTATACTCGTCACAACAGCCAATTTATCTCCAATTTTCATTTCATCCAAACGGTTCCATTTTCTGACAAGCCTTCCGTTGTCATTGCTTATGCACATCAGCGGATGGTTGTAAGTACCCTTTATGCTCTTTCCGCTTTCAGTTATGACCTCGAGTATTGGCTGATTTTTGTAAATGTGAAAAACCGAAGCCTTGTCTCTTTTCTTCCCGCCTTCTCCTGTTAAAATACTGACATCAATTTTTTGCAGATGTTCCTTTCCAATGTCCTGCATTTTTGAAATTGCACCGTTTCCCAGTACAATTCTTTCATCGCCAACCAAGCATCCTGGATCGCCGGTTATTAAAATATGAATATTTCCCCTGATTCTTGTGTTATCGGGAAGCTTGTGTGAAATGCCGCCGAACAGCTGAAATACCAGCGCCTCCTTTATTTCATCAAAACCGTATATCCCGGGTGCGATGGATTCCTTAAGCTTCTCATAGATGCCGGGATCGCTGGCAAATTCCTTTATTCTTCTCTCATCCTCTTCTGAAATATCAAGCTCCTCAAACTCTATCTCGCTAGGCAAGACATTCACGGCATCTATGTATGTATCCATCTTCGTCGAAAGCTTGCCTTTTATCCTCTTCGGGAGTTCCTTCAGGATGCCGACAATTTTTATCTTGTTCCCGGGATCTGTCTTTTTCTGCATGCGCGGCGTTGTGAGGTCCTCCTTGAGCAATATGCTTATCTCTCCGGGACGCTCTCCTGTTGTCAGCTCAAAAGGCTCCACGCCGACAAGCCACCTGATGTCATACATTTTTTTTTCTATGAGTGTGAAATCTCCCCTGTAACCGCATTCGCACATCCAGGGCTTCTGCAGCAAGTTAGTTTCCTGGGGCATTACTATGTTTGTAGAGCATGTTGGGCACTGATATATTGCCTCGTATATCTGCGGCTTGACCTCGCTTGCGGCGCGGATAATGGTGTCGATCTGCATGAGCTTGCCTATGTGCTTTGACCTGAGGTTTCGTATCCTGATCTCCCTGCTGGCAGGCAGGTTCTTTATCCTGACGTTTGTTTTTTCGTCAAGGATGTTGTGGGCTGCCTCATTAAGATTTTTCAGTATGATCTCCGGCATTTCAAGAAGCTGGTCAGCAAGCAACGGGTCCGACCTGTTAAGGTCTGAGAAATCAATGACAGCCGCCTGCTCTTCCATGCTTGATTTAGCAAGTTCCGTGTAATACTTATCACGCAGGAAATCCTCGAGGCGGTTGACGGCATCCATGCTAAGAATATAAGTCGAACACTTTTAAGCACCAGACCTGCATTTCGCGTGCTATACGAGAATTTCCTGTGGAGAATTAATGAGCTCTCTAAGATATTGGGCATTTTCCTTTAGCGGTAGTTAATTCTGCTTGACATTCTACGCCTATAGAATACTGACATAAGACATCTGTTTTTCCGTCCGTATAAACGTTCACTATAACCGGCCGCGCCTCGGCTGGTGGCAGTAGAACAGGAGTTCGATTACGCGCTACTCCTCTACAATGAAAATGGTGTGACGCCACTACTTCTTTTGTCATATTGTAAGAAAAGGCAGTAAACGTTTTAAATGGCTAGCACAGCTATACACCAAGCGTCTTGAGCTTGGCTTCGAGCTTCTTGACAGCAAGCTTGACTGCGTCAAGGCTCTTTGCGCCTGCGCATACGACGCGGCCTGAAGAGAACAGGAGAAATGCGACTTTTGGATCATATATGCGGTAGACGAGTCCGGGGAATTGTTCCGGCTCGTATTCGCTGTCTTCAAGACGGAAGGCAAGCTGGTCAAGGTTAAGGTCTTTGCCGAGGTCGATGGCAACAACTATGTTTTCTATCTTTACTTTGATGTTGTTTTCATTTACCCGAATGCCTATGCGCTTGATATTCTTCACTGTTTTTCTCAGCGCTACCTTTGCATCTGCCGTGGAGCGAGCGCCTACGCAGATTATCTTGCCCGAGCGGAATATCAGCGTTGCTACGCGTGGCTCATCAAGACGATAAACTAATCCGGGGAATTGTTCCGGCTCGTATTCGCTTGCTTCAAGCACTGTGAGCAGCTTGTCAAGGGATATAATCTTCTTTATGTCAGTAGAAGCGACTACGTTTTCGACCTTTATCTTTTCAGCCATGCGTACCACCCTTTTAAAGGATCTGTCTTTAAATAGGGTATTTAAACGTCATAAACTATTTAAACTCACAATAAGCCGAGAACCTAGTGGCTGGAAACGCCAAAGATGCTTCATTCCAGTCATCCTTGCTGCAGAGGAGCTTTGCTTCTCTGGCGCCTCGGAGAACTTCGTTCTCCCAAGATATAAACCTCCTCTCCTAATTAGAATATATTATAAACGACCCATCAATGAGATGATAGCATGTTCTACAGAGAGATCATTCAGACAGAAACGAAGCGTGGAATAAGCTGCAGGGATATTACAGGCATTGCAGTGAAGATCGTAAAGAACTCGGGGATAAGCGAAGGGTTGTGCAACATTTTCGTGACAGGAACCACTGCTGGACTGCTGATAAATGAGAATGACAGGTTCCTCGCAGAAGATACGAAGAGGTTTTTCAAGAGCCTGATAGATGAAGATAAACCTTATGGCCATCCAGAAAACGCGGTCTCCCACATGCGCGCGTCTTTGCTTAATGCCGACACCACGGTGCCGGTTGCAAGCAATAAAGTGGTCTTAGGCAAGTGGCAATCCATACTTCTCTGGGAATTTGCCAAGGAAAAAAGAACCAGGCAGCTGGTAATTACAGTGCTTGGGGAATAGCCAA
>Ga0209541_10010379_pt1 | contig 14856 bp, 18 predicted proteins | sample RifCSPlowO2_01_FD_184027 | JGI IMG/M metagenome (GOLD analysis project Ga0209541, IMG submission 184027) | Groundwater microbial communities from Rifle, Colorado - Rifle CSP2_plank lowO2_0.1 (SPAdes) (version 2) | ecosystem: Environmental > Aquatic > Deep subsurface > Groundwater | place... | reverse complement strand
AATACAGACAAATCATTTGTGAAGAAAAAGGATACTCCTATCAGAATCGACAATACAGATGTGACGCCTCAAAGCTGGGCCACTGCTTTTCTTTACACATACACGCCGCATCTGAATGGTAATAAAAATTTTTGGCGTATTTGGAATACATGGTTCAGTCAATTTTATCCCGAAGGCACTTTATTGCAACCCCAAGGTACAAATGAATATTGGGTTGTGCAAAATGGCCAACGCCGTAAATTTGCAAGTAAATCTGCTTTAGTGACTCGCATTGATCCAAAAATGGCCATTACAGTTGGAGCGACGGATTTGACTAATTATCCGGTTGGTTCGGAAATTTCATTTGCAAATTATTCATTACTACAAACACCAAACCAAACATATCTATTGGATTATGATACATTAAGGCCGTTTGCATCCGCAGAAGTAGTGGGCAAATTAGGATACAACCCTCAGGAAATAATAGAAGTAACGGAAGCGGATGTCGCGGGATATGAACAAGGGGCGGTTATTACCGCAGATAATAAAGCGCCACAAGGATTAATATTTAAAATCACAGAAAGTGGAAATTATTATTTATTGAAGGACAATAAGCTTTATCCCCTGCTTGATAAAAAAGTTGCCGAGATTAATTATAAAAGTTTAGTCATAGAAAAACATAAGATGTCGGACCTGTATACATATGAAGTTTCTGATCTGCCGTTAGGTTTTAAAGATGGGACTCTTCTAAAAACATCCATTTCCCCAAGAATTTACGTTATAGAAAAAAACAAGAAACGTCCAATCGCGGATGGGGATACTTTTGTAGCGATGGGTTATAAAAAATCGAATGTTGTAACCGTAAACGAAATGATTGCCTTTGGTATTCCTGAAGGGGAACCTCTTTTTTTGAATGCTAACCTGGTATCTGCGAAAAATAAATTTTTAGGAGACAGTGAATTTGCTATTGAAGATTTATATAAAAAATCTAAAAGTCCTTCATATCTCGTGGCTGAATATCCAAGTGGTCGCATTATTTCAGGGAAGGACATTGACACGCGACGTCCAATTGCTTCTTTTACAAAAATGCTGACGGCTTATGAGGCTTTGCGACAAAATATAGATCTGAACAAAGTCACCACATATAATAGTAAAAAATTTGCTGCTGAAGGCAATATTTTGGAATTAGTCGATGGAGAAAAAATACGGAATAAAGATTTATTCAACACAATGCTTGTTCGATCGGTTAATAATACAGCTCGCATGATTGCGCAAGCGACTGCGTTGAGTGAAGATGAATTTGTAGGAAGTATGCGGAAACAATTGGAAGATTGGGGCGCGGATAATACCAGTGTTGCAGATGTTACCGGCATAGATGAGAGCAACGAATCAACACCAAGAGATCTCTTGAAAATTTTCACCAAGGTCTTGACTAACAAAACTATCAAAGATACATTATTTCAGACAAGCTATTCATTCAAGGAAGTGTTGAATAAGAACAAGGTAGCATCTCACACTCTACAAAACACCAATCAATTAATTAAAAAATCTAATAGAAATTATCGCATTCTGGCGAGTAAAACCGGATATTTGGAAGATAGCGGTTCAAACATGATCATGCTTATCGAATCTCGTTCTACGAAAAAACAATTTGTGGTGGTAACCATGGGAGACGCGAATTATGCCAAACGTTTTGATGAATCACACAATTTGGCACAATGGATTTCTACCGGTAAAGTACAAATAGCCAGTGATAAATAATTTAAGTATAAATATATGTCGTTAGTTTTTGCCGCGATAGCGCCTCATCCACCCATGTTAATTCCTTCCATAGGTAAGGATACCATTAAAAAAGTTGAGAAGACAAAAAAAGCATTAGAAAAACTTGAAGAAGATTTATACTTATCTTCTCCGGATGTGATTTTGATAATTTCTCCACATGGTAGTTTTTTTAAAGACGCTTTTACGATTCATCACGCTGTAGAATACGAAACTGATTTTCGTGAATTTGGTGATTTGGCAACACGCGCCAAATTTCACGGTGAGACAAATTTGACCTATCAAATTAGAGAAGCCACCAAAGGATCGTCTATACCGGCAACTATGATCAGTGAAAAAAATATAGATCATGGTTCTGCAGTTCCCCTGATTTATTTAACCGCCCATCTGCCAAATGTAAAAATAGTTCCTATTGGATTTTGCGATCTAGACTGGAAGACTCACACGGATTTCGGTTATGTCATAAAGGAACAAATCATGAACACCAACAAACGCGTGGCAGTAATAGCATCCGGAGATCTCTCCCATGCCTTAAACAACGAATCGCCGGCCGGTTTCAATGCCGCCGGAAGTGAATTTGATAAAAAGATTCAGGAGTTGCTTGAGAATCACAATGTTGCCGGCATGTTGCAGTTAGATCAAAAATTCACTAAAGACGCGGCAGAATGCGGATTGCGATCTTTCTTGATTTTGATGGGCATTTTAAGAGGGGTTGATTATGATTATAAAAATTATTCCTACGAAGGACCATTTGGCGTGGGATATTTAGTCGCAAATTTTGTTTTGTAAATATATTATGGATGATATTAATCAGAAAATCATTGAAAAACTCGATACGATAATCGCGCTTCTGCAACCGAAGCCGAAAAAACCCAGACAGACAAAAATCCCGGACAATCGGACTCTCGAAGAACAGATGCTACCTTTTAAAAGTAAATACTCACCAAAATTGATGGAAGATTTTTGGATATATTGGACTGAACAAACCGCATCGGGAAAGGAAAAATGGCAGCTGGAAAAAGTGTTTGATGTTAGTAAAAGATTATTACGTTGGTTCCGCCAAGAAGCTCAATTCCAACACGAAAAAGAGGCTCGACGGCAACTTAAAAACGTTGTTGAGCGCCCTCAAAGCAATAGTAATTTTGGCCAGAATTCCGACCTAGATCATATTTAAAATTTTATTATGATTTTATCAATATTAATTGAACCAAATGAGTTGCTGCATAAAATAGCCGAAGCCATCGATCCGGCTGATTTAAATGAACCTTACATTCAGAAATTAATAGCAGATATGATTGAAACTATGTATGCGAAAGAAGGTGTCGGACTGGCCGCTCCACAAATCAGTCAACGGGTTCGTTTGGTGGTTATATCAAAAGAATTCAACCCTCTCAGCAGACGAAAAGAACTCATATTAATTAACCCGTTTTGGGAAAAAACATCTATTTTTAAGGATTGGGACGAAGAGGGTTGTTTGTCTGTGCCATTTACATATGGGAAGGTAAAAAGATATCGTAGAATAAAAGTAAGAGCATTGGATGAAAAAGGAAATGAATTGAAATTTGATGCTAACGACTATCAGGCCCGTGTGATCCAACACGAGGTAGATCATCTCGATGGAATAATTTTTTCTTCTAAGGCAAAAAATTTGCACGAGATACGCAAGGAATTATAATTTATGATACCGATTATTTTTTTTGGAACACACCAATTTGCCGCGGCTATTCTGGAATCTGTTATTAAAAGCGGAATGTTTGATATTCAACCGGTTGTGACAATGCCTGATCGTCCGGCAGGGCGTAATCAAGAGTTACAAAAATCTTCTGTGAAAATTATTGCGGAAAAATATAATTTAAAAATTGATCAACCCCCTACTTTAAAAAACTATATTTTACCGGATGATAATTATTCACTGAATATAGTTGTTGATTATGGCATGATTATTCCGCAAAGCATTATAGAAAAACCAAAATACGGCTCTATCAATATTCACCCATCAGCCCTACCAAAATATCGGGGTGCCTCCCCTATTCAATCCGCCTTAATGGCCGGGGAAAAGGAGACAGCTATTACAATCATGCTTATTGATGATCAAATGGATCACGGCCCCATACTTTTTCAAGAAAAAATAACAATAGAAAAAGATGAAACCTTCCCTGATCTTTACGCGCGTCTTGCTCTGCGTTCAAGTCAACTACTTCTTGACGTCGTACCCCGATATATTGAAGGAAAAATAAGGCCCATTCCCCAAAATCATGAAATGGCTACATTTACTAAAATTTTAACGCGAGAGGATGGTAAAATGGATTTTAAAGAAAAAAATGCTGAGGATATATATAATCTGTATCGCGGACTTACACCTTGGCCGGGTATTTATACAATTTGGAATGGGAAAAGACTAAAATTACTAAAAATCATTAAATCAGATAAAAAAATCGCTTCTGGAGATTTAGCTGTGGCAGGGAAACAAGTTTTTTTTGGCTGTAAATCTGGAAGTATCGAGATTCTAGAATTGCAATTGGAAGGAAAAAAAGCGATGATTGCGATGGAGTTTGCTAATGGATTCAAAAGTTAAGGGTTATGTTTTTACGAAAATATTTTATATTATTTATATTCGCCTTTTTTGCTTTGCGATTATTTGCGTATTTTTTTGGTCCTGAAACCCCCTTACAGGTTCAAAGTATTATCAATACCATCGTTTCGTTAGCGATATTAATATCCGCCGTTTATCTTCTATTTAAGAAAAACGTTTGGGGGTGGTATATGATAGTTTTGGAAATAATTTTAGGAGGTGCGGGTGGGTATTTATCAATAGGATCGATTGCCTTGCGCACTTGTCTGTTATTCGCATCAATTACCATCTTCGATATTCGAAAACTTCAAGCGCATCAATATTTAAAGAAATTACGTGAAAATTTACCTGTCACAATAATTTTAGGACTACTCTATGTAATTGTTGGTATTTCCGCGCTACGTGGATATTATCTAGGTCACGACCCCAGACTTATTTTTTCTGACTCACTCCCCTATTTATTTTTCTTGTATTATTATCCATTGCGTGAACTTCTCATTCAAAAGAATTTTATTAACATTGCGTTTAACGCTCTGGTCGCTTCAGTTATAGGGAATGCCATTTTCATTTTATTTACAATTACCGCATACTCATCCGAAATGTTTATTATTGGCGATAGTTATTATCATTGGTATCGCGATGTAGCCCTGGGGAAAATAACCGAGGTGGCAATGGGTTTTTATAGATTGGTACTTAACGAACAACTTTTATTAACTCCCATAATCATATTTTTTCTATACCGCTTAATTAATAAAAAAGGTGAAAAATGGCTCAATATAATTTGTACAATTTGTTTGTTGTTCACTTTGGGATTAAATCTCACCAGAATTTACATGGTGGCGTTGTTTGTGGGAACCATATTTTTATGTAGTTATAATAATTGGAAGAGATGGCTGACATATTCTCTTGGCGCAACGTTGATATTTATATTACTTTTTATCTCTACTCACTTAATTACCACTCGAGGACAAAGTATCGGATTGGAAATATTCGGATTGCGTTTGCAAAGCATAATAAAACCGCAAATTGAAGACAGTTCATTGAGTCGCATGCTTCTCCTGCCTAAAATATGGGAAAGTATAAAAAAACAACCCATAATTGGCAATGGATTAGCTGATTCTATTAGTGTTTATAGTCCTATTTTTAAAAAAGAGATATCCACAACCAATTTTGATTGGGGCTATCTTGAATTATGGGATGAGTTAGGTATAATAGGATTATTGGTATGGCTGTCATTAGTAGCGTTTAGTTTAAAAAGACTATATCAATCAAAAATAGCAAACAAGGAAATATATGCGTCGATGATAGTTAGTTTACTCATAATAAATCTAACTTCACCGGCTTTATTTCATGTGATGGGAGTAGTTTTTGTAGTGAGTGTTTTAATTTTTTAAATTAATATAATATATGCCTGGAAATACACTTGAACATGCGGCTGGGTATGGATCACCAGCAAACAAGGAAACTGATAGAGAACTTGGCGCGGAGCTTCATAGTCCACTTGCGGAGCACGAAGCAAATGCTAAGAGAAAGGCGGATGAATTGAAAAAAACAGTTGATGCAATGTATCCACCTCAAACAGATAATACAAAAAAACAAACGGCATTAGAGCTAGCGACAGAAGCGATGAATGAATTGGGAACTGAGGGAGGAGAAGGTGTGGGTATAAGAGGTATGGAAAAAGTAACAAAGGCGGAAGATGAAAAAAATATGGCAATGAAAAAACAAGAAGAGAATACAAGGAAAGCGTGGGAAAGAAGTGAGGTGGAAAGGCAAGCGCAAGAACAGTTGGCAAAGGATAATCTAAGAGAGACAATTAAAAATATAGGAGAGGGTGATGGTGAAAATAATAGTGATACAGAAAGATCGAATACACCAAAACAAAATGTAGGTTAATTGAATACGTAAATACCACTCAGCTGAGTGGTATTTTATTATGATAATTTATGCTTGCGAGCTATTATTTCTCTCGCCTCCTCATATTCCTTAACAGCCCGTGTCTTCCACGGCAACCTAAACATAAAACTCGGCAACCAACTACTAATCCCCTTCCTACCCCAGGTAATTTTTTTATATAAAACTTCCGGCACGAAAATACCGGTTTTTTTATTTTCTAGCATTGTAAGCCACAGATCCCAATCTTGAAAACGTTTGAGACTAGCATCACAGCCTCCCGTGGGCAAATCTGTTCGCCTGACCAATGATGTACCATCAATATAATTAATTTTTTTTAGTAATACTGGATCAAAAATATGACTTCTCATTTTTTTCCAACCAAACCTATATTGACTATACGCATAACTAACCTTTGGATTATTTTCAATTGCAGTTATCATTTTTTCAAGCATTTTCGGCACAGCTACAGTATCCGCATCCCAAAAAATTACATAATCGCCCGTGGCAAATTGTAAACCAAAATTTCGAGCCGCGTTTGCGCCTTTATTAGTTTGTTTTAAAATTTTAATTTTCAAGAAAGACTCAAAATTTTTAACAACGTCATCAAAATTATCCGTACTTCCGTCATCAATAATAATTACCTCTTTTGCTGACAAGGTCTGCTTCTCCAAAGTACTCAAAGAACGCGCTAATGTATGCGCATGGTTATATACGGGGATAATAACACTGATTTCCGGCATAATTAAATTATCTTTGCTAATTGTTCGCTCCACATAAATTCATTTTGAGCGCGTCGCATTCCATTTTGCCCCATTTGCTTTGCGCGTTCCGTATCGGACAATAATGAAGTAATCGCTGAAATAATACTTTGTTCTTGATTAACATCCACCACTAATCCGGTCTGTAAATTTTGCACAACCTCCTCTACTCCGCCGGCACGCCCTGCAACAACAGGCAATCCACTGGCCGCCGCTTCCAAAAACACAGTCCCCCACCCTTCCTCATGATTTTCATCTTTATGAGTAAGTAATACAAAAAGATCGGCAACTTGATAGTATGATGGAAGATTGCCATAAGGTATATTACCAACGAAACGTACGCAATTCTGTAAATTATTCTTCTGAATTTGATCTAAAATTATATTCTTTTTAGGCCCATCACCAACAATTATTAATACCGCATTTGGAATCTTCTTTAATATTTCAGGCAATAAATGAAGTAAATGCGGATACCCTTTCCCATCTTCCAACCGAGATACTGACAAGAGCACCTTCTTCCCCTCCAAGGCAAGCTCTGCCCTCATCTTTTTAATTTTTTCATCAGGTTCCCTAATGAAAAAGAAATCCGCCGGACCAGGATTGAGTATAATAATCTTATTCTTATCTAAAGTCGGACAATTACTTAATAATTTCTCTAATAAGAATTTGCTGTTTACAACTATTTTTTCCGCGGATTTGCAAACCATTTTTAATTGTCGTTGCTTCTTTTTTAAACCAATTTCCAAATCCGTGCCGTGGAAAAAGATAATAAAAGGAATTTTAAAAGATTTCTGTATCATGCGAGCAACATACCCAACCGGTAACGCGTGATTTACATATATTTGCTGTATTTTTTCTTTTTTGACAATTTTTTTTATTTGCCAATATAGTTTTAACCACCTCGGCCAAAATAATCGATAATATGGCACACCCCTGTACGTCTTCCAGCTATTTTGAGAATCGTATTCTATATCTCCACCCAGCCGCGGAGCCCACACGACAACTTCATTTGAAGGTAAATGAACGGCAATATTATAAACAAAAGAAGCAATTCCACCAACTTGTGGTGGGTATTCTAAGGTAATAATTAACGTTTTTTTCATAAGAATTAATTAAAAGCAGATAAAATAATCTGCTAATACCCCTTAATTTTCAAAAAAGATTCACGCAAAAAATTAATATTTAAACCACCGGTTAAAAATAATAATCCTATATATACCAAACCTCCAATGGGAATTGTGAATAAAAAATTTATATACATAGATAAATAATAAACTATTAAACCCATTGCAATTGCCGGCCACACCGTTTGATTGATATATTTAAATATATTCCAATAATTTATCTTTATACAACGAGTTGAAAAAACAAAACCGCCCACACACATAATAAAATTTCCGATAAGGGCCGCGTATGCCGCGCTCATTATACCTATGCGTGGCAGAAAATATAAATTTATACTGATACTTATAACCAAAGACAAAGCAACGAGACTAGTCTGAATTTTTTGTCGATTAGTGGCATTAAGCAATGCGCCGGTTACAAAACTTAAATAGCTGAATATTAAACTTATTAGTAATATTCGTAGAACCGGCACTGAAGGCAAATAAGTGGAAGAATAAATTTTTACTACCAAAGGTTCCGCAAGCACAAATAACCCTGCCGCAACCGGGAAAACCATAGTCAAAAGATATCTCCATGATTTGGCAAACAAAAGATCTATTTTTTCCTTATTACTAACTACAAGCTCGCCTTTGGCAGGATTTTCGTCATACAAACTACTAAAAACCGGATAAATGCTTGCCGATAAAGCCACGGGTATAAATTGAAAGGCAAAAGTAATTTTATAGGGCACACTCCACCAGCCCAATTCCTTAGCGGAAAGCATTTTGGTCATGAGCAATGTGTCACTATATGAATATAATCTACTCAGAATACCAGCCAACGCGAACGGTAATGCCAACAGTATGAACTGTCTAAAAACTTTTCGATCCCAACCAAATTTATAACGTAAATGGTAAACCATTTTTAACGCGGTGGCTGAAAAAATAAAATTCAGGAAACTTGGAATAATAAAAGCTATGATGAGCCAATAAAGAGGCCAATGTAGCAGGATAGAGGTAGTACCCACGATTAATGTTATGAACTGCGAACTCACCACACCAACTGATTCAAAAAATAAATTTTTTCGAGCGCGAAATACGTTATAAAAAACCGCATGTAAATTATCAAAAAACATGGTAATACCCGCAAGGTATATCAAATTTTTCGTCAAAGCATTGTAACTAAACAAATTTACGGTCGCAACGAGCAAAAAATATGTAAAAATTCCAAAAAAGATTTTCGTCCAGAATACGGTATTTAAATTCTTTTCCGCGTCTTCGGGAGTTCGTGATGTTTCTCTTGTTAATACAGCCCCCAAACCAAAATCGGCAACCACCGCAAAAATTGTTGAAAAGGTCATGGCCACAAAATATTGTCCGGTATTAACCTCCCCGACAAATCGCGCGATAATAGTAAAATATACAAAAGAAATAACCTTTTGTAATATTGAGGCGGAAGTAAGAAGAGATGTATTTTTTACAACAGAATATGACATAAAACTAATAATATTTTACCCTATATTTTAACAAAAAACAATCCCGAGTGAGTCGGGATTGTTTTTTGAAAAATTTATATTTTTAGCGTTTTGACCACTGTGGCGCGCGACGTGCTTTCTTCAAACCCGGCTTCTTTCTCTCCTTCACGCGAGGATCGCGAGTGAGAAGTCCTAAAGTTTTTAAAGTTTTCTTAAACGCTTCATTCCAAAGAATAAGAGCGCGAGCAATCCCATGCTGTACTGCGACAGACTGACCCTTCTTGCCACCACCCACAATTTTTACGGAAATATCATAATCTTTTTCTTTTCCCAAAGCTTTCAAGGGAGCTCGAACTGTATCCTGCCACTCAAAATATGGCAAATACTCATTCATCGGCAAACCGTTTATCACAATTTTACCGGTTCCCTTGTCTAGTTTTACGCGAGCGGAAGCGCATTTGCGGCGACCTACGGCTCGACAATCCTTTGATTTTGTTTCTTTAATTTTCGCCATATTCATGCGGATATAATCATTAAATTATTTAAAAGAAATTCTCTTCATTCTGTTGTTGCGCAACTTATTTTTCGGCAACATTTTAATCACAGCATGTAGAATCACTTCAGTCGGTTTTTCCATCATTTTTTTAGCCGGAATCTCTTTCAAACCACCCGGATACAATGTATGATGACGATAAATCTTTTGATCCAATTTTTTGCCCGTAAATTTTATTTTGTCAGCATTTATAATAACAACTTTATCACCACTATCAATATGTGGAGCATAACCCGGTTTGTGCTTGCCGATCAAAATAGTCGCCATTTTAGCAGCCAAACGGCCCGGTGCTTGATTGGTGGCATCTAATTCTATTTTCTTTCTATTGGTAGACATATATTATATTTAAACAAATTCAATCACCGCTTCTTCCGCCCCGTCTCCCTTGCGGCGATTAAGCAAAATAATTCTGGTATAGCCACCTTTACGATCTTTGAAACGAGGGGCTAATACTTCCATTAATTTTTTAACAACGTTATCTGTATGTAGTTTGGCAATCAGTTCACGTCTTGCAGCCAAAGTATTTTTCTTGGCGACTGTAATATATTTTTCAACTAAAGATTTAGTCGCCTTTGCTTTAGCTTTGGTAGTAGTAATTTTTTCAAACAAAATTAAACTTTCTACCAGGTTGGCCAAAAGAGCCTTGCGAGAACCGGCCTTACGATCCAACTTCACTTTTTTCATTTGATGACGCATACAAATTCACTTAAGATTTCTTTTTAGCTTTTTTCTTTGTTTTCTCCTCCTCATCCACATTTTCGACACTTGTGTTTTCAACTGATTCCGTTGCAACTACTGTTTCCGGAGCTGTCGCAACCGGGGCTTGATTTGCGGCGTCCATAACGATATTAAAGTGGTCAGTTAAAATTTGTACAGACTGTCTCAGCGCGTCAGCCGGAGTAATGGTGCCGTTAGTTTCAATATTAACAGTCAATTTTTCATAATTTGTAATATCCCCCACGCGAGTATATTCTACAACATAACCCACATCTCTAACCGGAGTATAGATGGAATCAATCATTATTGTTCCTAAATCATGAGAGTGTTTATCTTTCTCTTCAACCGGCTTATAACCACGACCGCGTCCTACTACGATTTCCATATCTAAATTATATCTATCGTTAGTTAGTGTGGCTAAAACCAAATCTTTGTTAATAATCTCAACCTGAGCATTCTTGGTAATATCTTTCGCAGTTACTTCACCCGCGCCTTTTTTTGTGATATTCAAAACAACCGGATCATCAGAATAAACACGCACTACCAATTGTTTTAGATTAAGCATTATTTCAACAACATCCTCTTTGATACCGGGAACGGTGCTAAATTCATGTTGAGATCCTTTGATCTTGAAAGATTCAACTGCCGCACCCGGCAAGGAAGACAAAAGCACACGACGCAATGCGTTGCCCAATGTCGTACCATAACCATGGTAACAAGGAGTGATAACCACCGAACCGGTGTTCGGATTGGAGCCCTCCAGCAATTCTACCTTTGAAGGTAAAAGTAAATTCTCCATAAGATTTCAATAATTAATTATTATTTAGATAAAGATTATCCAGTCATTCGACCGGATCAGCTTCAAGGCTGATTAGCGTGAATAGAACTCAATGATGGCTTTAGCATTAAAACCGGCATTGTCCAACACAGGAACGTTTAAAATTTTGCCACTCAATTTTTCCGCATCTACACTTATCCAACTTGGCAAATCAGCTTTGGATATTCGTTCACTTACGCCTTCAAACAATTTGATCTTTTTATCATTTTCTTTTACCGCGACAACCTCACCTACACGTACGCGATAGGAAGCGATGTCAACTTTTTCACCATTTACTGTAATATGACCATGATTTACCATCTGACGAGCGGCTTGGCGAGATTTACCCAAACCCATGCGATAAACCACGTTATCCAAACGAGATTCTAAATATTGAATCAAAATTTTGGAAGTATCACCTGTTTTCGCGGAAGAAGCGGCAACATAGTTGGAAAATTGACGTTCCAAAATGCCATACATGCGCTTCACATTCTGTTTTTCCTTCAACTGCTTACCATAAGAGGAAACCTTCGGATGTTTTTGCTTAGGACCGTGTTGACCGGGAGGAAAATTACGTTTAAGAATTGGACATTTAGGACCAAAACATTTATCGCCTTTCAAAAAGAGTTTTTCTCCGGCGCGACGACATTGTGTGCATTTTGATTCAGTTAATCTAGCCATAAAAGTATATAAATAATTGATGTTTAAACGCGTCGACGTTTGGGAGCGCGACAGCCGTTATGTGGGATTGGTGTGACGTCCGTAACACATACTACGTTTAAACCGTTGGTATGCAATGCTCTGATAGCACTTTCACGACCACCGCCAATGCCTTTTACAAATACGCTAACTTCTTTTACTCCGTAATCTGCAATTTTTTCCATCAAATCTTTAGCAACCATACTTGCGGCATAAGGAGTGGCTTTTTTTGGACCTTTAAAACCAGTCACACCGGCTGAAGACCAACCAAGCACATTGCCATTGGTGTCAGTGATGGTGATAATTGTATTATTATAAGAAGCCAAAACGTAGGCATTGCCACGCGGCACTTGCTTAACTACTTTTTTCTTTGCCTTTGCAGCCGGTTTTACAACTGCCTTCTCAGATGTTTTTACTTGTTCATTGGTCATATTTTTCTTTTAATAAAGAGGTATTTACCCTATATTTGCTCATTCGTTCGGAAGAGCAAACATGTTTGATCTTCTCTCACTCATTTCGCAAATCAAAATGATACTTTAGGTCTTCAAACCGGAAGGCTTGCGGCCACTACCTACAGTCTTTCTGGTATTGCCACGCACGGTACGAGAATTAGTTTTAGTGCGCTGACCACGTACCGGTAAGTGTTTCATATGGCGTGAACCTTTATAACTGCCGTTATCTTTCATTCGCTTAATGTTTGCGCCAATTTCACGGCGCAAATCCCCTTCAGTAACATATTCTTTTTCCGCGATAAGACGAATTTTATCTTCCTGATCTCTAGTTAAGCTTTTTGTACGGATATTTTCATCAATACCGGCTTTAGACAAAATTTTCTTAGCCAAAGTAGGACCTATACCATAAATATATCGGAGAGATATGCCAATCTTTTTCTCGCTGGGAATGTTTGTTCCTGCTATACGCATAAAGAAAAATTAAAATTAACCCTGACGTTGTTTATGTTTAGGATCCGAGCAAATCACACGGATACTACCTTTTCTCCTTACGACCTTACATTTTATACAAATCTTTTTTACTGAGGCGCGTACTTTCATAATCGAAATGAGTGAGAGAAAAGATCAAATGTATTTAATCTTTTCCGAACAATCTATAATTTATTTTTTGCAAAGTAAAAATACCAGCCATTGCCGCGATATCGAGGCCACGCTCCCATTGACTACGGACCATATTCATTGAGTCAATTTGGCGCAACTCCACCGCAATGGTTGTTTTTTTATTATCAATTTTAATTTTTACGCCCTGTAGGTAATTCTGCCTTTGCTCAGGTCGTAAGGCGTCATTTCGACTTTAACTTTATCTCCTAAAGCCAAGCGAATTTTATTAAGACGCATCTTGCCCGATAAATGAGCAATGATAATCTGTCCACTCTCAAGTCTTACTCGAAAAGTAGCTGCAGGCAGTAACTCTTCTACCTTTCCCGTGATTTCAATTACATCTGTTTTGGGCATAGTTTAATTGACTATATGATAATGTAAAAAGTGTAATTAGTCAAGGGGATAACACGCATTACGATAATAACGGACGTTTCTATAGATATTTGGCTTAATATAGCTAAAATTAGCTTGTTTACGTTAAATTTTCAATTTCTAATTTCCAATTTTCAATATGTGGTCGTTTATATTTTGACGTTAATTTGACATTCGGTAATTGGATTTTTACATTCAATTTTGTAGACCCAATATTTAAAAAGCAAGAAATTCCAGGTAACCATTACCATTACTGTTCCTACATTTACCAACCTGTAATCGTATCCCAATCGATCATGAAAGGCATACATGGTAGTGACAGAAAAAATATAATTTGCGCCATTTAATATCAGGTAACGAATAATTTGCTTGTGGGGTATTGATTTTTCTCGGAATGACCAATATTTATTGAGAAGAAAATTAAAACCCATGAGCAGCACACCAATGATCGCCGTTGCCACAACTGCAGAAATTTCAAGAACTTCTTTGGCAAAAATTAACAAGCAAAAATTTAAAACAAACCCGGAAATTCCCACTATAAAATATTTTATGAACTGATGTCGCATTGACCAACCATGCTTGGCTATTTTTATAATAACCTCCATAAATACATAATATTTAATTATTCTAAAATTCCCTTAATTCGACGAACACCGGATGATACCGCTTCTTCTTTTTGAATCTTAAATACTCCCAACACACCTGTGCGCTCCACATGCGGGCCTCCACAAATTTCCTTGCTAAAGGTTAATGAATTTTCACTGGCATCCGGCATTTCGTTTGGATCACCCACTGAATAAACCTTAACTTTATTTCCGTATTTATCCTCAAATAAACCCATTGCTCCTTTTGCTTTGGCCTCTACTACAGTCATTTCCGAAAATGTTGCCGGATAATTTTTTTGGATTGCGTAGTTTACAAGTTTTTCAACTTCTGCTTTTTGTTCTGATGTCATTTTTTCAGGATGAGAAAAATCAAAACGCAGACGCTCGGCGGTGATATTACTCCCCCATTGCTCTACGTG
>Ga0209541_10010378_pt1 | contig 14856 bp, 13 predicted proteins | sample RifCSPlowO2_01_FD_184027 | JGI IMG/M metagenome (GOLD analysis project Ga0209541, IMG submission 184027) | Groundwater microbial communities from Rifle, Colorado - Rifle CSP2_plank lowO2_0.1 (SPAdes) (version 2) | ecosystem: Environmental > Aquatic > Deep subsurface > Groundwater | place... | reverse complement strand
TAGAATACCGATTGATAGTCATTTAACAAATGAAGATTTAGCAATTTATATAATGGGTTTAGGATGCCAAAACCTGACAGAATTGAATCACACAGACCAACGAGCATGGCAATTGCTTCACGATAGAGGATTAGCAAAGAAGTTTTTTCCAGATTTAATAGAAAGCGATTATAACGGAGAACATAAATAATTAAACGTTGTTTTTATGTTCCCCGAATATAACGAAAGACAATCTTGTTCAATTTTTCAAGTCTTTCGTTATAGCTTGTAAAAATTCTCATCCGCGATAATTTATTTTATTCTTGATTCCTCCAAAATAAAAAACCATACGAACTTTTATAAACTTAAAACTTTTAAACAATAAATGGGGAAAAAATATTTTGCAGATATTGTTATAAACAAAGAAAAACTGAGTGATGGAAGCCCCATCTTCGTGGCGCACTGCGTAAACCTTGGAATAGCTAGCCAAGGGGAAACCTTTGAAGCAGCTAGTGAAAATATTAAAGAGGCGATTGAACTTTATTTGGAAGAACAGCCGGAAAAATATTCAGAATTAACGACGGAAGAGTTGTCCCTGTTTTCCATTATTGAAATAGCTAAAGATGCCAAAACTGTCGATCTTATCAGGTAAAGAACTTGTTAAAGTCCTCTCTAAAATTGGGTTTAAACACATAAGAACTTCTGGAAGCCACGCGATATTAAGCAAAATAGATGAAGAGAAAGGCAAGATTACCATCCCAGTTCCGTTGCATAGAGAAATAGCGAAAGGGACATTAAGAAGCATTACGAGGGAGATTAACTTATCATTAGATGAATTACTCGAATCATTTTAGTTTTTTCCGTAACGGTATCTACGCAACTGAAAATTATAGAGAAAATTTGGCATACTTGCGTAGATACCGGGCAAATATAATTATCGGTTTTCTCTATATATGAAGAAGATGGATCATTACATAGAAGATCTGGAGTTCGTAAGAAGAACAGAAGAAGCTTATCAAAGGCACGAATCTGGCGATTTTATTGAGATGAAAAGGAATTTTTAGAAGAGTTAGAAAATTTGGAATTCCTAGACTTCTATCACAAAGACAATCAATAATCAAATAATCCTCATCTCGGTTATTCCCATCTCCTTCATTTTCCACTTATCAAACTTCCTCAAAAATTCCTTTCCTATGAAATCAACTTTTATCCTCGCGTGTAAAAGACCATTCTTTACAAATGTCTTCTTATTTTTTTTCCTAAATCGAGAAACATCTTCCTTCATTTTCAATGAAGGTCCGATCCTCACAATCTCTCTCTTCGATTTCAAAATAAAATAAGCGTCCGCCCTCTGTCCTAAATCATAAACAAATTCCCCGTCTAAGACCTCAAAGTATCTTTCAAGCTCTCTCTCTAAAAATCGCACAAATTTCTTCATCTTCGTCCCGGCAATATCTCCTTCCTGCTTGTCTGTTTCTAAAACAAGATGAACAAATTCTGCCTTTTTCTGTTTAGCTTTCTTTTCTAACTTAGAAGCATCAAACTCCTTAATCTCAAAATGCCTGGCAGAAGGATTCTTCAAATATTCTTTCGCTTGTTCCTGAAATTTTCTAAACGCCTCCATATTCAGAGCAGCCAAGACATTGCGTTCCTTCCATGTCGGATCAATTAAAATAATCGGGGAATGCAGTTTGCCCTCATTCAATTCAAATAATACATCTTCTTTTTTCCCGTGCAACTTCGCAGGATCTAAAATAATTCTTTCTTTAACCTTGACTAATTCTCTCAGCATCTTCTCGAATTTTCCATAATTAATTATTAAACATTCCAATCCATATCCCGAAAAGCCGTTAATATAACTCTCTGCTCCATAAATCCCGTTTGCCTTGCAAAATTTCTTAGCCATCAAAACTTCTTCTTTCATTTTCTTCCTAAGATTTCTCTTAACATAATTAACATGGAAATAACTTAAATCAGTTACATTCCTCGCTTCTCTCGGTTTTCTTATCCTCAACACAGGAATTATTTCAAATACAATTTTTTTATCCTTATACAATCTAAAATAATCTCTGCTTCCATGAATCATATCAACTTTCCACCCATTTTTTCCTGCAACTTTAATAATTTTATCAAGGTAATCTTCAAGGTTTTCATATTTCCAATCAAATCTAACAAAAATATCTATATCGTGACCTCCTTCGCGAGGTTGCGAGCCAGAGAATTTCCTGTTCTCGGGATCATATTCTTCAGATTTTCCAAGAGTTCCCTTAGCAAAACTCCCCCCGACAAAAATATCCGCATCCACGCAGGTTTTCTTCACGCCTTCTTTCAACAACTCAACTACTTCTTTAGTTTTTTCTTTCAAATCTTTTAGCTCTTCTTCGTTGATAGAGAAATCAATTTTCATAGCGATATTAAGAAACCAAGGCTTTTAATCTTTATTCATGACGAAACAAATTTCTGGTGGACAAAACAAAAATTTAAATAGGATAACTCCTTATATTTCATGAACAAAGAGATGTAATATGAAAAAAACAATTTTAATTTTTACATTGTTTATCTTAACAATGTCGCTTGTTTCAGCAGGATGGTTTGGCAATATATTTAAATCACCGGGAGATACTTGTGTAGATTTTGACACTTCTCAAATAGGATATCAGTTCGTTCAAAAATTCTCTGCGAGTTATGCTAAAAAAGGAACGTCAATATTGAACGACCAGTGTATATCTTATGATTCAACAAAGATAAGAGAGGCCTATTGTTATTCTTTAGATGTTGCGTCATGGACAACCCAAGATTGCGGCGAAGGATATAGATGCATGTTAGATTCAAACGGAAGAGCATATTGCGGCAGGACATCGGGAGGAAATACTGGCGGAACAACAACCACAACCACAACCACAACCACAACACAACCATGCATAGATTCTGATACAGCAAATGATGTTCATGTTCGTGGTTCTGTAACAAGACAAGGTTATCCAGTTAATTACGATACTTGCAAGGATAACACAAAGACATATGAAGCAAATTGTGTTAACAATGTATTAGATTATGGAGAGAAAAATTGTCCTCCCGGAGAAACTTGCTCTAACGGAGTTTGCGCTTCTGCCGGCGGAACAACTACAACCACAACTACAACCACAACTACAACAACTCCAACATGTAGCGACCCTGACAACACACCTTATCCAGTTTCAGGAGTAGCTCATTCTTCCTATACAACCCAGACAACTACGACAGCAGGAGGCACAACATATCCGGATTATTGCACATCAAACGGTATCACGCTTGTGGAGTATGCATGCAATGGAAATCAGGCAATCGGACCATATACAACTTGCACAACAATTTATGGAAATAGATATGGATGTTTGAGCGGACGGTGCACAAATACGTGCGGAGAGGTCGGAGAAATGTGCTGCGGCGGAAGCTCAGCAACAGGAAATGTTGGAAATTATTGTTTTGAAGGCACTTGTCAGGGAGGTGTTTGCGCTTCTGCCGGCGGAACAACAACGAATACTCAACAAGGAAGTTCGCCTCAAAGTGTTTCTCTTTCAAATTCCAATCCTTCACAACAAATTACAATCGGAGGCAGTTCGTACACTATTGAATTGATTTCTGCTTCCGACACAGACGCGAATATTGCCGTTATAGACAGTAGTGGAAATAGTATTTCTAAAGTTGTAGCTGAGGGATCATCTAAAATAATCAATAATCTTGCTGTTAAAGTTAACAGTGCTAATGAAAATAATTATCAATTAGTAGTTAGTTTAGAGATTAGCTTAGGAACTGGGTCTTCAACGACAACTCCTCCAACAACAACTCCGACAACAACAACTGAAACAACTCCTCCAACAGCTACAATCACATGGAGTTCCTCATCAAGCATATCAAGATCATTAAACTGCCCGACAGATAAATTTATCGTAGGTACGGGATTAACTTACAACCTTTGTGCTACACTTAGTGAAACCAGCGGAGGGTTTGGAATAAAATGGGATGGTGGCATGAGAAGAATTGGCAGAAGTCAGACCTGTAACAGGGACGAAGCGATGGTTGGATTAGGGCTTACTTATGCTCATTGTGTGAAAATGAAAACATCAGACAATAAAGTGGTAAAGTGGTCTGGTTCAGAAAGTCTAAGCAGAACTGGAAGTTGCCTTAAAGAAGAAGTAGTCGTTGGAACAGGAATTACATATAACATTTGCAGCAAATCTTTAACAAGGCAATCAACATCTATTACGACAACTGAAACTCCTCCAACAACAACTCCTCCAACTGAAACTCCTCCAACAACAACTCCCACAACAAGAAATGTTAGGATTGTTGTGAGAGACTCCCAAAATAATCTTATCGAAAATGCGATAGTAACAATTAGGGAAGAAGGCACCACAACCATATCTGCCGATAACAGTTTTAACACAAACGAGCGCGGCACGATATATACCGAATTAAATGTTGGACAAACTTACATACTTGAAGTAGGCAAACCAGGATATAATCCTAATTCAGCGACACTCACTATTCCATCTGGAACAGGCGAGTATGCATATAATCTTCCTTTGTCAACTGTGCGCGAAACAACTGTCAGACAAGGCGTCGGGGCGTCTTGTTCAAGAAATGACCAATGCATATCAAATAGATGTTTCAATGCTAAATGTACACAACCAAACATATTTCAATCATTCGGCAACTGGCTGCTTGGGTAACTGACTCTCAAATATAATTATGGGAGGTCCTAAAAAACTTTCAGTTTTTTTGGCACAGAAATTTAGAAATTAAAGAAAAATTTCTGTGTTTGAAAAACCAGGCTTTTCAGTTAACTTATGGCTACAGTAAATCTTAATAATCTCTTTAAAGTCATGTAATGACGACGACAAAATTAAGGTTTGTTCAGATATACATCTTTCCCCTGATTGCGTTAGATTTTTTGGGAAAGATGTATTAGAGATTCCCGAACTAAAATCTAACTTAATTATCGGGAACCTCTATAATTTTTCTTTTGTTTCTTCTTGGTTTTCAAGCAAAAAGAGATTATTCAAAGTCCCCTACACTCGTTTCTTCACAATAGAAGAAAGATCTATTACATATTTCCCGTCTTCTAATCTATAAACTCTCGGTTTTTCCATAGAAAACAAATTCGCAAGATCAATAGCATATTTTCCAGGGCGTATAATTTTCACACTCTCAAAATCTAAAAATACAGGTATTTCCTCATCAATTAATCCTGCTATCTCCCTAACATCTCTCTCTATTTGTTCCTTCTCGTCATTCTTCAATTCAACTTCAACCTCCGCTGCCTGTTGTCTCATCTTGTCGAACTGCTCTTTCCTAATGAAAAAGAAAAATTTCCTGCCGCATTCAGAACAACCCTTTAGAATTTCCTCACTACCATCTTCAAACATTTTATTGCAATGGACGCATCTGTAGGGCATTGTTTTCAAAACAAAACGCAATTAATAAATATTTACATACAACTAAAAAGCCAGTCGTCAAGGGAAAACAATTTTGCCGGAAAAATGCCTGGAAACAGAATATTGATGATTGCATCATAACAATCTTTAAAACCCAAAAAAATATTTTAGGATATGATTAAACTGATTAAGGAAAAAACATTGGTTCTGATTAAGCCGGATGGAATAATTAGAAATTTGATTGGAAGAATTATAATGAGATTTGAGGATGCAGGGTTGAAAATTATTGGAATGAAGATGGTATGGGTAGATGGGGAATTTGCAGGAAAACATTATAGAAAAGATATCGGAGAGAAACATGGAGAGAGAGTAAGGGATGGTCTGATAAAATATATTAAAGAGGGACCTGTTGTCGCTATGGTTTTAGAAGGAGTTGATGCGATTAACGTTGCCAGAAAATTGATCGGAGGAACATATCCAAATGATTCTTCACCAGGGACTATAAGGGGCGATTTTGCACACATCTCGAAAGATTATGCTAATTCAAATGAAATAACTGTCAGGAACTTGATTCATGCTTCAGCAAATAAGGAGGACGCACAAATAGAAATCCCTTTATGGTTTGATAAAGAGGAACTGCATAGTTATAAGACCGTGCACGATATTGTGTGCTTTGAAGAGTAATGGGGAAAAGAAAGAAGAAAGAAAATATTAATCGTTTAAAAGAGAAATATTTTCTCTTGAGGGAACAAACACACGAGGGTGGATTTACAGATGAAGAGTCTCCACGATTTTATGAAATTATTTATAGAAGTGATGAGATTGATTCAAGTTGTCTCTCCAAACTTCAGAATGCTATCGGAGAAGAGAAGTCTTTTTTGAGAATTTATGAGAAATACCGTTTACTCGATAGAGAATCTACTAAAAGAGAGAAGAATTCCAATTACATTGGTAAGATGCGGCTTCTTCGTTGGAGATTGAGCGAGTGGAGTAGAACAGAATCTCCAGAAGATTATACACGATAATTCTAAAAAGGTTTAATTAATCTTCTTCATTAGTTAGATGGGCGTGCCCCCATAGTTAAGTGGATATAACACATCCTTGCGGAAGATTTTCTTTTTAGAAAAAAGAGAACTCTAAAAAGAAAAAGGCGCAATATTGCAAAAAGGATGGGTCCGAGGTTCAATTCCTCGTGGGGGCGTGTTACCTAAGGTTAATAATAGCATGACTTTATGTGTAATTATAAGCCCAAATTATGCTAAAATTGGTTAAGTGCCCCCGCAAGAGCGTTTACACAGCGAATATAAATCTTTAGGTGTAATATTCGGGGGGCGTTTAACTACATCTTTTAGTAATGTTTAAATTAAGGTTAACCTAATACTCTCTATGGATAATCAATCAGAAATAGACAAAAAATTAGAAAAGATTAAATCAGTATTTGCTCTAAATGAAATTCTAATGAAAAATATAAATCAAGAGCATATTAAAAAATATTATAACATAAACAAAATTCCTTATTCTATCTTTCATACGAAAAAAGATTTTATACATATGGGTATTAGTAAAGATGGAAAGTATAAAGAAGGCGACTTATTAGAAGCTGCAAGAACTGTAGAGGATTATATTAAAAAATCAAGTAAAAAAATTCTTGAAATTGCTGCGGGTCGTGGAGCCAATTCAATTTACTTAGCTAAAAAACATCCAAAGGTTAACTTTTATGGTAGTGATATTTCTAAAGGGCAATTAGATTATGCTTTCAAAAAGGCAAGCAAGCTTAGTAACTTTCATCCGGAATTTGGAGATTATCACGATTTAAAAAAATTTGATGATGCAAGTTTTGATATAGTTTTTGTAATCGAAGCCTTATGTCACAGCACTAAAAAAGAAAAAGTTCTAAAGCAGGTTTATAGGGTTTTAAGAAAAGGCGGAATTTTTATCATATTTGATGGCTATCAAAATAAAAATAGCTTATCAGAAAATGAGAGAATTGCTCTAAAATTAACTGAGGTTGGAATGGCTGTTGAAAAATTTGAATCTTATAATAGTTTCCTTAGTAAAGTTAAAAAGAATAAATTCAAGATAATCTTAGAAGAAGATGCTTCAAATTATGTATTGCCGACTATGAATAGATTTGAAAGAATTGCAAAAATATTTTTTAATCATCCAATTTTGGCAAAATTTATTTCTTCTGTAACACCAAAAGCTTTTACTTATAATTCTTTGTCAGGTTATTTAATGCCTAATTTAATGATAGATAATGTAACTTGTTATATGATAACTATACTAAAAAAGTGAGGAAAAATAGGGGTCGTTGAACTTATTCACACAACTTTCTTATATGTTTCAAGAAAGTCTTAGCATTTTCCAAACTTTTATTTGCAGGTTCGAGATTAGCTTGGGATAATTTTTGGTATGTAAATTCGCCTCTTTTCTTTTTTTCTGTCTTAAATATTCCTAATAAAGTATCTGCTTTTACAATAATCTCATCATAAATCCTTAATAATTCTTTATCTATAGTTCCCAGAAAAACTAACCTTCTAAATTCATCGTATGTCTTTTTGTGTTCTTCAGGTGGCTCTGTTTTAATTCCTTTCTTTGCTAAATACGCCTTAGCTGAGTAAAAAATACAATAGTAAGCATGAGAAATAACTGAACTATAGTAAGTTTCTGGTTGTTCAATCTTAAACACATTAACTTGTAGTTCTTTATTATTACTAACAAATAAAGCTATGTCTGCAAATTTTATTTCATTATTTGCTCTTTCAAGATACAAATTATAATTTAAATCCATTTTTAATTCCTTCTTTTATTAATGAATAAAATATAACTGGATTGTGGATTATTAAATGTTTTCTAGCTATTTCTTTGCCCAGGTTTTCATAATCCACTTTTAACATTTCTAAAAATTCATCTTTTGTTATGACATGCCCGTCTATTTTTATAAAAGACTTAGTTTCCATTGACTTAAAGACTGCTTCAACTGTTTTTCTTTTATCTTCTTGCTCAATAAAAACAGCAAGGTCTAAATCCGAATCCTTTTTCTGTTCTCCAGAAGCGTAAGAACCAAAGATAACAATAGAATAAAATGGAGAGTGTTTGTCTAAGCTATCTTCCAATTCTTTAATTGATTTTAAAACTTGTTTTGGCAAATTATCTTTATTATATGTTTCAAAATAGGTGTATATTTTATTGTTTTTATGATTAACTGCATAAAGTTTAGAGGTTCCGATTTTTTCTTCTTTTATTAGCTCTTCGGTTAAAAACGCTTTAATTGCATCTTGTATAACCGAGCTTGACTTCTCTTTTGATAGTTCTTTTACCTGCTTCCAAGTGATTTCTTTAAATTCGTTTCTCTGAAAGGTATTTAGTATTCTTAGTTGTTTTTTAGTTAACATTTTATCTCATCAAATTTATGGTTTGTTCATACCTTATTTTAAGTATAATTATACTGCTTTATAAGTATATAAACTTTCCTGTTTAGGAAAAATGCGGGGGCGTTTAACCAGCCATAAAAAATAAAAAATCAATTCTAAACCCTAACTTTTTCGATGAAAAAACCTTATCGTCGATAAACCTCTTGAAAATATCGTGCTAACCTTAACCTAAGGTTAAACATCTCGTGGGGGCGTTATATATTAAAGAATATATATCTTTTAAATTGGTAAACTTAATAAAGGGAAATTTCTTAAAATAGGAATGAAAGTAGCTTTAAAAAAGCTTTACATTTAATTTAATTAAGAGGAAAAATATGAAAAAGAGGAAAGAGTTAATATTCGTTTTTTTATTGTGCCTTGTATTTTTATTTTCTACTTCAGGAGTTTTTGCTGCGGTTTGTTCGGATCCTTCACAGGTCATTCTTAATTTAAATCAATCCTTGGATGGACTTGCCTCTTTAGCAAATGTTTCTTATCCCTATTGGGGAATTTATGGTGATGCAAATCTTGATGGTGTTGTTGATTATGAAGATTTTGAAGTTATAAGTAATCTTGTTTGGGTTGGGATTGAGCCTCCTTTGTGGGGGAGGGTAATGGCTGATGTAAATCTTGATGGAGCGGTTTTTTTGGATGATTTAATTCTTGTTTATTTGTATATTAATAATGAAGGTATTGATAAACTTCCAGTAAGAATTCAGAGGGGAAGTATTACTCCACAAATAAAGTGGGGAGATGTAGATACTGATGGAGATGTTGACAACGATGATATTTCTCTACTTAATAATCATTTAAATAATGGGGCTTATGTAAGCCCTCTTGGTTTATTACAAGCAAATGTAAACTTTAACAATGTTGCTGTTAATAATGATGATGCCGCTTTACTTGTTTTTGCAATAGCAACAGGAATCATTGATAAACTTCCGCAATTTAACGCAGTTGATTTTTCAGATGTTGTTTATGGAGATGTTGATGGAAATGGTATTGTTAATTATACAGATGTTTTAGTTATAATTAACTTTACTCGAGGAATTCCTTTTCCTGTCTCTTATGGACAAATAATTGCAGATGCATTTACTGACGGGGCCGTTAATATTTCTGATGCTTTTATTGTGGCATATTATAGCAATAATAAAATAGATAGTATTCCTTATGTAGCAAATCCTTCTTATGTTTATGTTTCAGACAATCCTATATATGGAGATGTAAATATTGATGGAAGAATAGATGAATTGGATTATCAGGATTTGAATGATATTTATATAAATTACAATAATCTTCCAACAGATAGTAGTGATCCAGTATATAAAAATGTTCTTCCACTATATGGGGAGCAGTTAGCTGATTTAAATTTAGATGGAAGGATAAATTTTGTTGATTTGAATATACTACAGGACTATTTAGAGATCTCTGATCTTTTTCCAAATACATATACAAGTCTTCCTATTTATGATGATAATTTAGGTTCTAATGGTGTTGAAGTTCAGAGGTGGTCCAATCTTGGAAGGTATGATCTGATAGCAGAAAAGCAAGGTACAAAAGCAACTCAGATTTGTTATGGTGATGTTTTTCCAGGGAAATATTATCCTGTAGAGAATTCTCTGGATGAATATGATCTTTATTTAGCTGATGTAAATCTTGATGGGTTTGTTAACAATCTTGATTATTATTATGAAACTGAGGCAATAAATGGGAAGATAACTCTGCCCGTATATAAAGGAATTGGAAATAGGAATATTTTATGGGGAGATGTAAATCAAGATTCTCAAGTAAATCAGGAAGATGTAGATTTATTATCTAATCATTTAGATAACTCTCTTGTTTATGTTCTTCCAGGATTTGGAAATATAATGGCGGATGTAAATATTGATAATAGAATTGATCAAAGAGACTTAGAATTATTAGAGGAGTGTTTGCCTGAGGGGATTGGAACAAAAGAGGATTGTCTTCCTATATTTAACGGCGAGAATGTTGTTCCAACTTGGGGAGATTTTAATTCTGATGGAATGGTAAGAGGTAGCGAAGCATCCATTATTATTAATCAAATAACCAGCACTAATCCCCAAGTCTGTAATGGAAACAATAATTTAACTGGACTTACTTTGGAATCTGATGCCTTAGCTCTTGGTTCTATTTCTCCAAGTCTTGCTGATTTTGATGGGGATGGAATAGTTGAACAACAAGAAGTTCTAAAAATAATTAATTATGTAGCCAATCCTTTAGCATATCCATTAAATGATTGGGAAAAAAATTTGGCAGACCTTGATCAGGACGGCGATGTTGATTCAACAGATACAGGAATTGCAAATCAATTGAATTTAGGAGTAGATATAACTAAGATTGATGCAGTTCCTTATGAGGTCACAGAATCAGTTAATTTTTTATGGGGAGATGTAAATGTTGATGGTGCCGTTAATGAATCGGATCTTTTACCTTTATGGTTTTATATACAGGATAAAGAGAAAAATACTCTGCCAAAATATGGAGCAATTGCAGCAAATGTTTTTATTGATGACTTAAATAATAAGGGCTTTGAAGTTAATGTAGATGACTATAATTCTCTTGCAGCTTATATAAATAATCCAAGCCTTTCAGCAGTAGTTGTTAGAAATTCATCCGGGGTACGTGCAGTTAATATTATTTTTGGTGATATCACTAGAGATGGTCGTTTGAATGTTGATGATAAAGTTGCATATGTAGATATTGGTCTTGGAAGGAGTAGTTATTCAACAGTTCAAAGAATTGCAGCAGATATTAATTTAGATAATCAGCCTCCAAGTATTTCTGATATGATTTTCTTTAATAATTTCCTTGATGGAGGAAGTAAGTTTCCTACACTTCCAATTTATGAATATACAATTAGAGAAAAATTAAAACAGGGAGGGGTTTCTTATGAGACTCAAGTTTGTTATGGTGATTTGCAATGTGATATTGAATTTGATTCTAGTAATTCTTGTGCTAATGGAGGAAATATTGTTGCAAGACTTGAGAGTTCACATGCTTCAAGATTCAGAGACGGATTATCTTCTTCTGGAGGATATCCAATAAAGATCTGCTGTACTTCTCAAGCTGGAATAGATTATGTTCCAAGGGGGGATAGTGGTTATTGGGCTGATACTAATGGGAATCCAATTATTAGAGCAAATGTTGGGGACACTGTTCTTATGGTTGCTCCAGATAAATCTCCTTATGTTAGAAAAGGAACTACTAAGTTTAAAGTAGTTGAATTTGATTCTATACTAAATCTTTTTGGTGGATGGCTTTCTGATTCAGTAGGTAATTTTAATGCTGAAACTTCTTATTTAAATCCAAGAGATGCTATAGGATATTGGCCAATAACTTTACAAGATATTGAGACATCAAAAACTTCAGATTATAATAATTTTAGATTTAAAGAAGATACTGATTTACATATAGAAAGTAATGATTTGGAGATAAACTTAACTTCCGATAATTTTCCTATGGAGTTTGAAATTGTTACTCCAAAATGCGGAGAAAATATCTCTTTATTTAACGTAGGGGCTATTGAAATTAGGGTTGTAGCAGAAGATTCTGATGATGTTTTAATTGGAACAATAAAAGTTACTGGTTTTGATCCTGATGGAAATCCTTTACCTAATACTGGTGGATTTGTACATAAATTTGGAAACGGCGGAACTTCTAGTCTTCTTGATGGAGCTTATATATATACAAGAGCAAGAAATAATCCTGGAAGCTATTCTATTGAAGTTGAGGTTAAAAGTTAATCTGGAAGCGGGGATTATGTTGCTGCTTGCATTACTAGTCCAAAAGATGCTAGCAGTATTCCAATAACTGATGAAAAGATTTTATTTAATGCTACTGCTTCAAGAGCCTTGAAAGTTGAAAACGGGGTTGTAAGAGAGGTTGGAATTCAAGAGATGGAATTTGAATGGACATTTAGTGATATAAATGCTATAACTAAAACAAATACAAAGAGAACTACATATAGTATTTTTGGAGCTTTATTTAATAGAACTCTGACAACAGGCTCTGGTGCTAGAGGATTTTCTCCAGGATTTAATTGGGCTGATTTAAAGATTAATTTTGGTGGGGAATATCAATACTGTGAAGAAACTGAAGCTTCAGGATCATATCGCCAAGTCTGGAAAGATGGAAGAAAGGAGGGTTCTAATATGCCAATATTGGACTACTATAATCGAGGAGATGTTTCTCTGCAGTCTGCAACAAATCCTCTTCATTGGAAGTTTTTTACTGATTATTGTGAGGGATCTACTTTAATAGAATATTCTTGTAATAATGACGCGAGTCTAGGATCAGTCCAATATACCTGTCCTGAAGGATGTGTAGATGGAGTATGTGTTTGCACTAGTGGAAATTGTGCTTCTTCATAAGAAAAAAGATTCTTAGAAGATTATTGAGAATTATTAATATTACTATTAAGTTACGACAATAGAAATATTTAAATACCGTAATCTCTCAATTGGTAGTATGGAAAAACTAGAGATTATTAAAAGTTTAGATGAGCTACTTGGAGACTCAGAAAAAGCTCTTACTCCAGAAAACTTTTCTAAATACAGACTGTTTATTGAAGAACAAATCTTTCCTTCTGTTACATGGTTAGGATTAGATGTTGATTCAATTTATGAAGATTATCAACTTGAATTAATACAATCAAGTGGTGGTTCAAATAAACCTTCAACAGGAAGGTTGAGATATATTAAAGGACATCTTACAACATTACTTAAAAGGGTTAAAGAATATAACTCTTAATTGTGATACTTTTTTCCAATCTTTCTAATAACTTCTTCACTTTGAAGCCTTTATTTATATAAATCTGATACTTATGTTGACTAATTCTTTTATAAATTAGTTAGTAAGATATAAAAATCGTTTTCATAATTTTAATATGTCATTTGTTAATACTCTATCTTATGTGAGCAATCCAATCGAGGAATTTTCTAATTTTAAATTTGTATGAAAGAAAGAGATTTATCCAAAATTTAAAGGAGGGATTAAAAAAGAAGAACAAAAGTTTTTTCTTGACCTAATAATACAAAATAAGTTAAAAAGCATAATTGATTTTGGTGTTGGTGGGGGAATGGAGCTTAACGGAATTATTCAGGGATTAAAAAATAGAAGTTATATTTTAGATAGCGTGGAAGCAAATGAAGTAGATGATGAATTTATCAAACAAGCTAAGAAATTATTAGATAAAAATAAGTATGACGTTATCATTCATAAGGCTAACTGGCTAGATTTGCCAAAATCAGAACCTCAATATACTCATGTATTTGATTTTGGTTTTTTAACAGGTAATTCGTTAACATACATCGGTGGAGGAACAAGAGAGTATACTAAAAAAGCCCAACAAATTGTAGTTAATAAATTTGCACAATTACTAAAAAAAGATGCATACCTCTTTATTGATACAAGAAATTATGATTATATTAAATCTTTAATGAATTTACCTAAAGAAAAAATATTTGAGAATTTTACATTTGATTACTCAGTTTATTATCACGGATTTCAAAAAAATGTTTTAGTTTTTCCAGCATATATAAGTGATACGGTTGTTGTCTTACATTATTATAACAAACAAGATAAAACATGGAGCAAATTAGATTTATACCCTATTTATCAAAAAGATATGATTGAGATTCTTAGCAAAGATTTTGTGGTCGAGAAGATATATCATGATTTTAAAGAAGGAAATAAAACAAAGAGTTTATTTGTTCAATATTTGGCTAGAAAGAAATAATTCAATAAATTCTTCATATATCATACCCTTTTCAATATTTTATTAAATAAATATCTTAAATCAATTATTGATAATGTAATCATTGGTAAGGTGATATTTATGTTAAAGATGTTTATGCTAATAAAGGTTTCAAGAAAGAAGAAAAAATAACTACTGGTTCTTCAAAGATGATTTTCCTAGTCCATTTATTTATTATTTAAGCTAAGTCAGAAAACTCTCTTCTTCTGTTTCTTCTCGAAGCTCTAATTATCAGGGCTAAAAAGATTAATATTAATAATAAGATTATCCC
>Ga0209541_10010376_pt1 | contig 14856 bp, 17 predicted proteins | sample RifCSPlowO2_01_FD_184027 | JGI IMG/M metagenome (GOLD analysis project Ga0209541, IMG submission 184027) | Groundwater microbial communities from Rifle, Colorado - Rifle CSP2_plank lowO2_0.1 (SPAdes) (version 2) | ecosystem: Environmental > Aquatic > Deep subsurface > Groundwater | place... | reverse complement strand
AGTCGCATAAAAGTAATTATATGAAATCTTGGATATCTCCAAAAACGAAGAAAGGATTAAAAAGTAAAATTCATGGAAGAGGTATTTTTGCCATAGCTCTAATTAAAAAAGGTGAAGTTGTTGCGATTAAAAAAGGTCATTTGCTTACAGGTGCCCAGATAAAAAAGCTTGGCACGCGGCATCATTACGATCTTAAAATAGGCGACGATCTTTATATTGGTCCCAATTGTAAGGACGAGTTTGAGGATTCAATGGTTTTTATAAATCATTCTTGCAGTCCGAATGCTGGATTTAAGGGGCAACAAGCTACCTTTATTGCGATAAAAGACATTAAGAAAGGAGAAGAAATAGTTCTCGATTATGCGATGTTTGATGACGACGAAAAAAATATCATGAAGTGTAACTGTGGATTCTCAAATTGTCGAAAAATAATCACTGGAAAAGATTGGAAGAACCCAAAACTCCAGAAAAAGTATAAAGGATGTTTTTCGCCATTTATACAAAAAAAGATTAATAAATAGCCCCGACTGAGACACGTCAATGAGACACCCCCAAAAGTCCCAGTTTTCCCCTTAAAACCGGGGTTCACAACTGGGGCATACAGCTACTTAAAGGAGGGTCCGTTAGCGGGCCTTTTAATTTTTCAGTGATTGTGTTATGATACTCCCGCTCATTAAAATTTGAATATTTCATAAGGAGAAAGGAGAGCGTTATGGAAGAGTTTACCGAAAAAATAGTAGTAATCATATTAGCCGGAGGGAAGGGAGAGCGACTTAGCGTGGTCGGAGAAAATGGGGTAATACGCGGTCAGCTGACCGAGTATCGGGCAAAAACATCTTTGTCTTTTGCGGGTAAATACCGCATGGCAGACATTGTGCTTTCGAATTGCTGGAACTCAAAACTATACAAGATATTTGTGCTGACGCAGTATAAAAGCCAAACTTTGTACCGACACATCGCCCAATGGCAGCCGAAGTTTATTCCAGAAAGAGGTGATTGTTTGGAAATTATTCAGCCCCAAGCATGGACCACTCCGGAGCTGGAGCCATATAGCGGAACCGCTGATGCGGTCTATGAAAATCTATTTTGGATTCAAAACTTAAAACCGGAACTTGTTTTGGTCCTTTCATCAGACCATGTTTATAAAATGGACTACCGCGATTTGATCCTTTTCCACCGAAAAAGACAGGCGGAATTAACCGTCGTAGCAAAAGAGACGGATGACCGCGAATCAGCCAAAAGATCGGGAGTTCTGCAAGTAGACCAAGATTATAAAGTTATTGGTTTTGAAGAGAAACCCAGGGAACCAAAATCAATTCCTGGCAAACCAGGCACTTTTTTGATTTCCATGGGGATTTATGTCTTTAATCACAAAGCAATGGCTAAAGTATTGAAAGCCGATGCAGCTGACGTTGGGAGTAAACACGATTTTGGCCACAATATAATTCCAAAAATGGTGGCCGAAGACAGAGAGGTTTTCGCATTTCCGTTCAAGGGCTATTGGCAGGATATAGGCACAATCGATAGCTATCATGCCGCGCAGATGGATCTGGTTTCCACGCTTCCTCAATTCAATCTTTACGACAAAGAATGGCCGTGGTGGACTTTCGGCGAGCAATGGCCGCCTGGTAAAATTGTTTTTCACGGAACGATAAAGAATTTACTCTATTGCGAAGGCTGTATCATTGACCGCGCAGAAATATACAGCTCTGTCATTTCTCCCGGAGTAAAAATAGGGATGGATGCCAGAATAAGCAACTCCGTGATCATGGAAGGCGTGACCATTGAGCCGCGGGCAGTGGTAAACAGGGGAATTATCGATAAGGATAATGTGATTCCTGCCGATGCGGTCATTGAGGCGGGAAGGATGAATTATGAAGGAGTTCAAAAGGATAAAATCGGAATTACTCCTTCGGGGATTGTAGTAATGCCCCGCTATCTCAAACCTGGAGAGGAAGCCAAGTCTTAAAATTATAAAAACCCACAACCGTGCATGACGGTGTGGGTTTTTCTTTTGACAAAACATCTCCGAAATAGGAAGGTTAGATTAGATTTATGCTGATTGACGACGTTAAAATCAAAGTCATCGCTGTGCTCGCAGTACTGTTTACGGCTCTTGACAGAGCAATACGATGTACACTATAATGTACATAGAAAGGCCGAGTCGGATAAATTAAGTAAAAATATAAAAATATGGATGTAAAAACAACTTTGCCTATATCCGAGGCAAGAAAAAAGATATTTGATATCGCAAAAGACGTACAAAAGCCGAGTCATTACTATACTTTAACCGAAAAAGGTCGGCCCAAGGTTGTGATGATGTCGGCTGAAGAATTTGAATCTTGGAAAGAAACCATGGAAGTTTTAGAGGAATTTCCAGATCTTAAAAAAGATATTAAAGAGGCAGATAGAGCGATTAAAAGCGGGGAATATAAAAATTGGACGACACTTGAAGAACTTTTGGCAAAAGAAGGCTTTCAAGTAGCAGATAAATCCTACAAAAAATATGGAGTATCAGGTAAGAACAAAACCAAGCGTCGATAAAGAATTAAAAACTCTTACTAAGACTGATTACTATAGAATGTTGGCCGCATTCACTGTTTTAGCCAAAGATCCTTTTGTGGGGAAGAAAATGGGAGGCGAATACAAGAATTGTTATAATTATCGAGTTTGGCCATATAGAATTGTGTATCAAATTTACAGAAAAGCCTTAATCGTTTTAGTCATTCGCGTTCGCCATCGTCAAGGAGTTTATAGATAATTTTCAATGTTGATTGACGACGTTAAAATTAAAATCATCGCGGGACACGGCGGCCGAGGAGCCGTGGCTTTTAATAAGACTAAAATGAATTTGGGCCCGGCCGGAGCTAACGGCGCTCGGGGCGGCAGTATTTTTTTAGAGGGCATCTCAAACATCGACGCGCTTAACCAGTTTCGTTTCAAGAAAAAGGTTCTGGCCCAAAACGGCGAAAACGGCAAAACCCAATTTAATGACGGAAAAAGCGGCCAGGATTTAATTATTAAAATTCCGGTCGGCACGGTTATAACTGATTTGGTTACGGGCAAAAGCATCGAGATTATCGCTATTGGCGAACGATTGCTCGTCGCTCGAGGCGGAAAAGGCGGCAAAGGCAATTTGAATTTCCGTTCCTCGACCAATACCACCCCGATGCAATACGGCAAGGGTTTGCCTGGCGAAGAGCGCGAATTAAAACTGGAACTTAAACTTATTGCCGATGTCGGGTTGATCGGTTTGCCCAACGTCGGTAAATCAAGTTTATTGAATACCCTGACTAATGCTAAAAGCAGGGTTGCCAACTATCCCTTTACCACGCTTAATCCAAGCTTGGGCGTTTATTTTGAGCTGATTTTGGCCGATATTCCGGGGTTGATTGAAGGAGCTTCTAAGGGCAAAGGTTTGGGTATTAAGTTTTTGCGCCACGTTGAGCGGACGAAAACTCTTTTTCATCTTATTTCTGTAGAATCACCAGATCCGGTTCAAGATTATCATGTTATTCGGCAGGAGCTGGGCGCTTACAACAAAGAATTATTAGAGAAACAAGAGTATGTTTTTTTAGGCAAAAGCGATCTTGTTGATAAAGTTGAACTCAAGAGAAAACTCAGCGAATTAAAAAAGATAGGCATTAAAGCCGTGCCGATTTCCATCATCGACGATGAAAGCATGAAAAGCGTGGAAGCGATCTTGCGCAAGCTTATCAAGCAGAAAATAAGTTAAGTAACGACACCTCTTTAATAAGAAAAAGGAGAGCAGAAGCTCTCCTTTTTTATTTTGTTCGTTACTCAATTTTTATTAATTGATGTAATAAAATATTACCAAGAATTCGGGCCTTGTTGGGTGTCACAGGACTGACAACCACCCTGACAACCAGTGTCGCAACCCTGGCAATATTTTTCGCAACCTTGGCAAGAACGTTCGCAGCGACTTTGGCAGGAGTCGCAGACAAGACAGCTATCGCAAAATTGACACGAGTCACAATGTTGGCAACTATGCTCGCACGTTTTTTGGCAGTCATCACAAGTTTGGCATTCAAGGCAACTTTGACAACTACTTTCGCACGTTCTTTGGCAGCTTTCACAACCGCCATAACAATTTTCACAATCGTAACATCTACCGCAGTTTCTTTGATGTTCACTTTGAAGAATTAGTTGAGCTGAATTTCTAAGGCTTAGAAATGTCGCGACGCGTAATTTGCATTCATTTTTTTCGGGGTTAGCAGAATCGCCGTTTGCTAAAAGATTACTCGTCCAACATCCGCCATTGCAATGGTTCCTAGCCGGACAATCAATACACGTTTCAGGGATTTTCTCGCAGCGAGGAGGCAGTATCGATTCCTCAATGGCCGTTCTTATTGCCGCTGGCGTGTTTTGAGATGCATTAATAATCGCGAACTCCGGCGTATTGGTAAGGTGGTGGCAGAAATAAAGTTTTCCGTCAACGCCGATAGCCCAGAGTCCCTTGCCGGCGCCGCAGTAAGTAAAGCGGTCAATTACTTTCTTTCTTTGCTCCAATTTAATTATTGTGCTTATCTTTTTGCGATGCTGGTATACCTTCTTAGTCTCTTTATGAGCTTCCGCAATACCTTCAGCCCATTTTTCAATTGCTTTCTGATCCCACGGCATATTATAGGCGGGGAACAAACCAATAACTTTAAATCCGAGCCCCAGAATTGTTTCGGCGATTTCTGGTAGAGATCCTGCATCTTCTGGAAGGACAGTGACCCTGGCCGTATCATCGGGAGTGATCTGCAGTGCGAGAGGGATGTTTTTGACGACATCGGCAAAAGACGGTTTACCGTTCGCATAGGGGCGATTTTTGTCGTGGATTTTTGCCGGTCCATCAATTGAGCAGTGAATCCCGGCTTTCTCTTTGAGCATGTGCTTGGTTTTTCTTTCATCCAGCGCAATCAGATTCGAGGTCAGCGACCAAGTGAATTTTGTTCCTTTTTCTTCAAAGGAGCGTCTGGCAGTTGCGTTGAGTTCTAAGATTTCTTCCCAGGCTAAGAGAGGTTCGCCGCCCATGTAATGGAAGTTCACTTCTTTCAGTTTTGGTTCAAAGATAGCGCTTAGATTACTTGCTGCAGCGAGGACACTACTGACACGCATCTTTTGCGAGCCTTTGTTCCCGTAATAGCAATAACCGCATCTTAGCTGGCAACTGTTGGTCGCATCGATCATCAAAGACAAGTCAAACTTTTCACGACTCTCATAGTAGTTGCAAAACAAGACATTATTCTTTTTATTCTGCTCTTGCTGTGTAATAGTCATCTTCCTTCTCCTTATTTTATTTTCAAGTTACTTTACGATCATTAACTTTATCAGATTCCAAGATAGAAAGCAAGAAAACAAAAAGCCCTATGCGCTTGCGCGCCGGGCTGTTTGTTTTTAGTCATTCGCGAATGGCTAGGAAAGATGCTTCGAAACCAATTTCGTCATTTCAAACATGGAAACAACGCCCTTGCCGTTGAAAACCTTCTTCAGGTTCGCATCAGCGTTGATATTCCTTCTGTTCTTCTTGTCCTGAAGATCGTTCTTCTTGATGTAGACCCAAAGTTTTTTGACGACTTCGGATCTGGGCATCGGACCCTTGCCGACGACAGGAGCCAAATCTTCGCTGATCTTCATCGGCTTCATGAACGCGGAATTTGATTTTGCCATAGGATATTATTTTTAAAATTATTACCGCGACCTTTTTGAAACTTACAACAAACTTCGTTCTTTATTGAAGTATACTATACCCCTCTTGCTTTGACAAGCCATGCTCCTTGTGGGAAAATAGAAGTACCTATATGAATAATAACATTAACAGACATAATGCGCCAAGAGACGTCTTTTTATACCTCTTAAATATCCTCACGTTTTATTTAAGCGTCATCGGGTTTATTATGCTTTATATCCAGTATATCTCAGCCGCTTTTCCCGATCCGCTTAATTTTTACTATACGGCGATAGCTAACGCGGTGAGGGTTTCGACCTCAATATTTATCGTAGCCGTGCCGGTTTTTATTCTAACTTCGTTTCTTCTGGCCAAAGATCTGAAAAGCAATCCCGAGAAGCGGGAGGGGAGATTGAGAAAATGGCTGATTTATCTTACGCTTTTCATTTCGTCCGTCACGATCATCGTTAATCTGATTATTTTCGTTTATAACTTTATGAGCGGGGAATTGACGATTCAGTTCTTCTTGAAAATTTTGACCGTGCTTTTGGTGGCTCTGGCGGTCTTCGGCTATTACATCTGGGAGCTAAGAAGAAAAGATGCCGGCGCTTCAAAAATTCCGAAAATGCTCGCTTGGGCTCTTTCGGTGATCGTTGTGGCAAGTATTGTGGTCGGGTTTTTCGTTATCGGTACGCCCGCAGAACAGCGAGCCAAGCGCTTTGATGAACAAAGAGTGGGCGACCTCCAGGTTTTGCAAAACCAAGTCGTTAACTACTGGGTTCAGAAGCAGGTCTTGCCCGCAAGCCTCAACGATCTTCAGGACAGCATTTCCGGATTCCTGGTCCCTCAAGATCCAGCCTCGGGCGCTGCTTATGAGTATAGGATTGCGAGTCCGCTTTCTTTTGAGCTGTGCGCCATTTTTAAAACCTCAACCAAGGATTTTAAGGTAGCTTACAAAGGGGCCAGGTCCTTCTATATTGAGCCTGTGTATTACGGGTCATCATTCCAGCAGAATTGGGATCATGAAGCCGAAAGAACGTGTTTTACTCGGACCATCGACCCGGAACTCTATAAGCCCAAACAAATTCCCGCACTATAAACATACTTAAATAAAAATCCACCCTTACTCTTTGATGAGCGGGTGGATTTTGCAAATTAAGCGGGAACCGGTTCAAGAATTCTTTCTGAGATTTCTCTAGCAGGCTCGATTGAAAGCGCGGTTTCTGCGGAAAGCAGGTCACGAACGGCTTTTTTGATATCATGATCAATTTCAATCGAAACATTGGGGTCGCCATCGTGGCCGGTGCCGGGGCAGGGGATATTGAGATATTCGCGCCAGCGGATGAATTTTCCCTGGATTGCCGCACTTCCGCCGAATCGTTCGATGAGCCACTCGCTGTCCTGGCTGATATAATCTTCCAGGCCGAAGGCTCCGGCTAGCTCCTGGTTGCTCATAAAAGTGCGTCCGTCAACTTTGATGTCAGGGAAATAATGGGTTACCCTCCAGTCGATGAGCCAGCTTTTGTGACCTCCCTTGGCTATCAAGACCATGGCCGCGCCTCCCTCGATCAATATCGTATGGGAAGGTATTTCAGAACGCCGAAGCTTCATCTTAAAGCCGCGATGATGCCACCAGATAGGTTTGCCCATGTCAAAGAGCGGTCTTTTCGGTTCCATACACTCTCCTTTTTAATTTATTTTTTGTGCTAGGGTAAGACTATCAAAAACAGTAAGAAAAAGCAACCTTATTTTGCGCCCGGAGTTTGATTTGACATAATAAAATAAATATGCTATAGTAAACAAGATTTAGCATCTTAAAAACTGCATATCCTGCATTGATATATTGAAAAAATAGAAAAGAAAAAGGAGTAAAGAATATGGAAAGGGTCTTGCCCATTGAGGCTTATCGGAAAGCAATATTAGAGACGGTAGGGAAGAGCCGGGTTACCATTATCAATGGCGAAACCGGCAGCGGGAAAACCACTCAGGTTCCGCGCTATCTCTACGAGGCGGGGTTGGCGGCTAGCGGTTGCGTCGGGGTTACAGAACCTCGTCGGATCGCAGCTATCACTACCTCCGAATACGTGGCCAATCAGATTGGCTGTCGTGTCGGAGAAGAGGTTGGCTTCCAAATTCGTTTCAATGACACCACCTGTGCGGGTACCAAGATTAAATTCATGACAGGCGGTATTCTTCTCCAGGAAGTCAAAAGCGACCCCTTGTTTTCGAGGTACCAAGTTCTCGTTTGCGACGAAGCCCATGAAAGAACTGTGGACACCGATATTATCATTGGACTCGCAAAACGAGCCATGGTCCAAAGAGACGATCTTCGTCTGGTGATAATGTCAGCCACCCTTCAGGAAGAGAAATTCACCAAATTGTTTCCAAAAGCTGTCACTATCCATGTTGAAGGGAGGATGTTCCCGGTTGAAACAAGGTATCTGACCGAACAGGAAATGACCGAGGCGGAACGTTCATTTAATCCTAAGCGCGGACAAGAAGTCGAGGCATACGCTGCTTATGCGGTTGAAAAAATCAACCGCTTGGGCCTTCCCGGCGACATTCTCATCTTTATGCCGGGCGAAGCCGAAATTCACCGCGTTATCAGTCGCATCGAATCACTGAACATTGCGGGACTTACTTTAATGCCCTGTTATGGCAACATGAGTCCTGACGAGCAGAGGCGGATTTTCAAACAATTCCCCGGTCGGAAAGTGGTCGTAGCGACTAACATCGCCGAGACCAGCATCACCATCGACGGCATCGTGCATGTTGTTGATTCGGGTCTTATCAAGGAAAATTACTTTGATCCGAATACTGGCATCACCATACTGAAGACGGTGGAGCATTCCAAGTCTGGCCTGGAACAAAGAAAAGGCCGGGCAGGCAGAACACAACCTGGTATCTGCTGGCGGCTGTTTGAAGCAGAAAACTACGAGAAAATCCGTTATGAATTCCATCGAAACTGGGACGAGATTGGTCGGCCGGAGTTTACCACGCCTGAAATCCAGCGAAGCGAAATCTCCGGAGTTATTCTGCGGCTGATCGGCATCGGCCTAAGGGACGTAGAGACCTTTGACTTCATCGATGCGCCCGATTCGGCCATGATTACCAGCGCCCTAAAAACGCTGGTGGCTATCGGGGCCTTAACTGAAGATCGGCAAATCACGGAAATTGGTAACAAGGTCATGGATTTGCCGCTTGACCCTAAGCTCGCCCGAATGATTCTGGCAGCAGAGGCTTACGGCATTGTGATAGAAATCATAGCTATTGCCGCCATGCTTTCCGTGAAAAGCTTTTTCAGTCGGCCAAAGGATAAGGAGTTCGAGGCCGACATTGCCAAAGCGAAGTTCACTGATGCGCGTTCTGACCTTTTGACGGGACTCGCAGTTATGGCCGCCTACGAGAAATCGGGACAGGACCGGAATTGGGCCAGGGCAAACTTCCTTAACTGGAAAGCTATCGAAGAGGCCTTGTCCATCAAAAACCAGCTGGAAGAAATTCTGACCGGTCTCGGTATCCCGCTCACGAGCTGCGGCTACAAATTACCCAAGGATCAAGCACGCTTGACTCCAGAAGAAAAGTTGCAAGGGGAGCTGATCGGGAAAGCCGTCACTGCGGCCTTCATTCAGAACCTAGGGTCAAGACACGGAAAGTCTTACCAAAAAGCGGACGGAGGAGATACCGAGTATTACATTCATCCTTCCAGCGTCCTGCCTTTTTATGAAGAGATACCCTTGGTGGTGGCTACTTCAATCGCGGTAACGACGAAGGCCTTTGGACGCAATTGCCAAAAAGTAGAACCAGAGTGGCTCAAAGAGATTGCGCCTGACAAGCTTGAGATTCAAAGATCAGGACTGCGACGGTCGTACTTTAGTGACAGGGATATCTACGAGTTCACCGATAGCGTTTACTTTGCTGGGACGCTTATTTCACAGACGAGTTTCCCGGCCAAAGGACCGGAGGTTACAGTCGCTATTGTTAGGGACTTGATGAATGGTGAAGTTTATAACCCTTGCATTGGCTCAAACCGCGCCGTGATTGATACTATCCGCAGCATCTACCGACTAAGCGGCGGAAAAACCAAAGCTCCGCCGACTTCGGAAGAACTGACAGACTTCTATTTGAAGCGGCTTGAAGGCGTTCAAATTCCTTCAGAGGCCGCGTGGAAGAACCTGCACCTTAACCTAAGGGATTTTGTCTCTAAGGAAGATGAGAAAGAGTTCAGTCTAAAAGAAGCGGAGCCAGAGATTGGCTTGTCGAAACCCGAGACCTTTGAAGTCGCCGATGCTATTCGCAAGAAGCGCGCTAAAAAAGCCGAAACAGACGCCTCAAAAAGAGAAGCCGCACAAAGAGAAGGGGAAGCAAGGAGAAAGCTCGAAGCTGAATGGGCGGTTTATCAGAAAAAGCTCGCCGAGGTAAAAGTCTGGGCCGGTGAGTTTCCAGGATTCGGTATTTACACTTTTCCAGTTGTTGACGGTTTCCCCCAGGATTATCAAGATAACGGCAGAGTTTACTCTTTTGACCAGGACAATTTCGAGGTTCTGCCGGAGGAAGAAGCTCCTCACTTGGGATATGTCAACCAATGGGGCAAGACCAACAAAGTTGTTTTGCTGCTGAAGGTGGTGAAAAAACCAGAATAGCTGTAGTTCTTTCAAAAGTAAAGGCGGATGCAAGCATAATTGCACCCGCCTTTTTCCTTGCTTTTTTTAGGGATAAGCGTATAATGGAAGCATGACGAAGAAACAGCAATTTTTATCGGAACACAACCGATTGGCTTCTTGCGACATGCAAGCGACCGCTTCAATGCTGACTCTTTTTAAAATAGAAAAAGCAACTCTTTTCAAAGACAATAATTGGTCCACGGATAAATTGCGCCGGCCTTTCATTTTCTGGATGACGTCTTTGACGCCCAAAGAAAAAGAAGATTTTATCAGGGAGGATAAAACATAGGTCTTTAAATAAATAATGGGAAAAAGGGGGAGAAAATGACTGTTTGGAATGTCCGTCTCGGTCGTCGGCAAACTTTTGTTAAGGTGAAAAAAATTCTGAAAAAGGAATTAGAATCCATGGTCATCGTTGATGTCCGGGGAAAACAGCACCAGCTTTCCGAAGTTGGCTTTTTCTCTCTCGAGTGGGAGAAGATCGGCGCGGGTACGACGATCGCCTTAACCGTTTCAGAATCAGTGACGGGGTGGAGGGTCCAGTTGCCAGAAGTTGAAAAAAGCGTCAAAGAGCTGATCGTGGAAGTGCAAAAGAAGGCTTCCGGTCTCTTCTTTGCCTGGATTTGCCAGCACTGCGGGACATCAGGTTACGTTGAATATGAAGAAGGCGATGATCCTCAGAGAATCGCCGGGCAGGTTGTTCTGGCTCACGAAAAAGAAGCCAAGGAAGGATGTGAAATACCTCTCCGCATCTTTGATCATCGGGGCATGGAGCAGCCGGACTCTGAACTGTTTTTAGCCTCTCGCAGAGTAAAGTAATAGGAAGCTGAAATAAAAAGGTTCCAGCTGGATAGCCGGGATCTTTTTCTTTTGACAAGACAACGCGAAAGTGGCAAGATTAAAAAGCAAAAAGCAGATTCACAAATTAATAGCGGAAGGAGGAAAAGAATATGCTGTATCCTGTTAAGGTCTTCAGCACAAGAGGTTCCGATATTTTGGCGGAAGAAGTCTGCAGGGCTCTGCAAGCCCGTTTGCCTCAAGAACTGCAGGTGGACGGTTGTCTGAAACTGGGCAGAAGCGAAGTTGTCCGCTTCAGCAATGAAAATCTCCAGGTGAAAGTGGAGAATGTCCGGGACCATTTTGTGGTGGTGATCCATACCCAAGTGCCGCCGGTTAACGAAAGGTTGATGGAACTTTTTGCGTTGCTCGACGCCCTGAAAGGCGCGAGACCCGCCGACATCCTGGTTGTTTTCCCTTATTATCCCTACGCCAGGTCCGATAAAAAGAATCAGCCCCGCATTTCCACCATGGCCTATCGCCTGGCTCACATCCTAAATCACTCTTTCGGCATTGAGCAGGTTCTGCTGCTTGACCCGCACGACGACCATATCAAGCATTACTTTGATCCGGTGGCCGACGAGATAACGAGTATCTATCTTTTGCTTGATTATCTGGAGAAAAACGTCTTTACTTTCCAGCCGAAAGAAGAAAGCGTGCTCGTTTTTCCCGATGAGGGAGCGAGCAAGCGCTACAGCGGTTTTGCCAGGCTTTTGCGCATTCCCACGGCCTACATTGATAAGGGTCGGCGCGATGATCACGAAGAGCCGGAGGTTAAGGGTATTATCGGCGACATCAAAGATAAGTTTTGCCTGATGATTGATGACGAAATTCTGACCGGCAAAACCGCCATCGGCGATGCCAATTACATTTTGAAAGAAGGCGGTCAATCGGTTTGGATGCTGGCTCCTCATGCTGTCTTTGCCGATAAAAAAATGGCCAAAATCGACTTGATTCAGAAGCTGGCGCATTCGCCAATTGATAAGTTTATTGTTACGAACAGCATCCCGAGCACCGCTCAAATGATCGTTGACAGGTCCAGGTTTGTCCTTCTGCCCGTGGAATCTTTGCTAGCCGAAGCCATCAAGCGGACAGTTTTGGGCCAGTCCATCAGTGAACTGTATGACCCGAAGAACGTTGATCTTTATCGTTAAAAGAAACGCAATAAAGAGCTTTAGAAATTTAATCTGAGGCTCTTTTCTTTTAATGAAATCTTTTATCCGGGGTGGAAATGTTGGAGGCGAAGCCTCGAACATTTGAGGGAATTCCTCATCCCATGGAAGCAGCTCATTATCTCGAGTGGATTGAAATTATCGTTAACGGCCAATCCTGCCGGAAATTCCTGAAACCCGGCGACAAACCCGAAGCGCTGTTTGCTTATCCTGCTTGCCCTGAGGTTTATCGAAGGGAGCCAGGTCGAGGGAAAACGGCCCAGGAAATAATAGCTCGCTCTTATTGCAACATCCACGGCTTGTGGAGGTCTTAAAAGATGGAAGAAATAAACCTTAAGGGGAAAACGATTTTGGCGATTGGCGCTCATCCGGACAACAACGACTTTGGCTTTGTTGCAACCACGGCCAATGAGGATTGGTGGTGTAGGACACATATATTTTACCTTACGGGTGTTGCAAAGGTATTGAACCACGACAAGGGCTTGACTTTTTAATCAAAATAAGCTATAATCTAATATAGTTCATAATATAAGGAGAAAGAGAAGTGAAGATAAAAAGATTCCAGATTTGGCGGAAAATCAGTTATAGGGACGTAAAGAAGTTCAGGTTCTGGTCAACGCAGATAAGGGGAGAAGGAGATGAAACGTTAGCCAAAGAATCTTCTTTGAAAGACTGGAGAAAGGTCGTTGTTCTCAAGCCGTTGGGAGACCTTAAAACCGTTTTCTCGGTGGGGTTCAGCGACAATTTCGGCAACGTTAAGGTGTCTAAGGCCAGCAGGAGAGTGGAAGAAGGACCATTTGGAATGAGGATGGGCCCGGAAGATTGCCGTTTCTTTATCGTAAGTAACAACGGTGAGGTCGGGCTGGAGTTTGCAGAACATACCACCATAGCCGACGTAACCAAATCCGAACTTGCTCTTTATTAGAAAGAGAAAAGAAGGGTGACTCAATGAAAGTCGCCCTTTTTCTTTTGACAAAACACTTCAAAAAGAGGAGAATTAAAAAGTAAAGATATTATAAATAATTAACCATTTAAACATATGATGACCACAATCTACATAGTTTTAGTCATAATCTTATTTATTATTTTAATCTCCATTAAGCAGGTCACTCAATACCAAAGAGGGCTCAGGTTTACTTTCGGCAAATACTCGGGGCTGATGGATCCCGGATGGAGATTAGTCTGGCCAATCATCCAGTTTTACAAGAAAGTTGATTTAAGGGTCAAAGCCGTGGACGTGCCCAACCAGGAAGCCATCACCAAAGACAATATTTCAGTTTCGGTCAACGCCGTGATCTATTATAAGATCAAAGAGGCCGATAAGGCGATTTTGGAAGTGGAGAATTTTTACTACGCCATCTCACAGCTGGCTCAAACGACTATGAGAAATGCCGTCGGTCAAGTTGATCTAGATGAGCTTCTTTCTGCGAGAGACAGGGTTTCAGAAAATATCAGAGCCATTATAGACAAAGCTAGCGATCCTTGGGGGATTGGAGTAATTAACGTGGAGCTGAAAGACATCACTTTGCCCGAAGAGATGAAGCGGGTCATCGGCAAGCAGGCCGAAGCCGAAAGGGAAAAGAGGGCTATTATCATCAAGGCTGAAGGAGAGGTGATTGCCGCCAGCAACATGGCCAAAGCCGCCAACACTTTATCAGAGTCCAAAGGCGCTCTCCATTTAAGAACCTTGCAGTCAATTAACGATATCAGCTCTGACCAGTCAAATACCATTGTTTTTGCCGTGCCCTTGGAAATTCTCAGGGCTTTTGAGGGATTCGGCAAGAATCCGCCCCAAGAAAAAAGTGGAGAATAAATTTGAAAAATTGGTCGAGGAAGCTCTAATAGCCCTGCCCAAGCGTATCCGGGATAAAATGGACAACGTGGCTATTGTGATTGAAAAAAGGCCCACAGGAGCCAGTTTTTGGGCCTTTATCAGGGAGTTCCTCAAAACGTTTGGGGTAGTTCCCTCAAATGTTGGAGGCCGGGCCTCCAACATTTGAGGGGTTGATTTTTCTTGACGATTAGCTAAACTTACCAAGTACGTTGAAAGGAGGTTATTATGGACGGACCAAAGATTTTGGAAGTAATTGGCATATACCGGCAGCATTTTACGGAAAAGGGGATACCGGCCGCAGATTTTCCCCATATTGGCCGGCCTAACTCTAAGCACGGAATTCTGGCTCACTGTCACGGTATGCTGGCCAAGATGGAAGTCTTCGTCAAAGAAGGGCGGATAGACAAGGCGTTCCGGTGGCTCGGCTTCGTTCAGGGGTGTCTGTGGTCAACGGGCCAGTATTCTTTGGAGGAGCTTAAAAACCACAATCGTCCCGTAGAGTAAGCACATTGATCGGTAACTTTAGACCCAAATTTTAAAAGCGGTGCCAATCCCACCGCTTTTCTTTTGACAAAACAGTCTTAAAAGAGGAGAATTAAGATAGATTTATGAGAAACATCGTCAAGATTTACTCTGGGTCAGTTTCGCCGCAGTTTTGAACTTTGCCTTGTGGCG
>Ga0209541_10010375_pt1 | contig 14858 bp, 13 predicted proteins | sample RifCSPlowO2_01_FD_184027 | JGI IMG/M metagenome (GOLD analysis project Ga0209541, IMG submission 184027) | Groundwater microbial communities from Rifle, Colorado - Rifle CSP2_plank lowO2_0.1 (SPAdes) (version 2) | ecosystem: Environmental > Aquatic > Deep subsurface > Groundwater | place... | reverse complement strand
TTTTTGCCTTCTCTATTAGATTTTTTGTAGCAATTACGTTATCTTTATACATTTTCGCATCGGGAGGGAGAAGGCGAGCGGCAAGGTGGACCAATACATCTACTCCTTCTAAAAATTCTTCTATATTCTTGCCTTTCACCAGATTCCCTCTAACTACCTGAAGTTTATTCGGTAAAGAGCTTTTCTTCTCTAAAACCAAAACTTTGGCGGGGTAACCTTCCTGAAGAAGTCTTTTAATCAAAGTTTGTCCGATAAAACCAGTCGCTCCGGTTACTCCGACTGTAGGCTTTTGAGGTACAGCCATAATTTAAATCCAACCTTCTTTTTTAAGTATGCCTTTCAGTTCGCTCTTAGACATTCTCCTGGTCGTATCTGATGCATATCTGAAGTCCCCTAGCCTTTTAAAATTTTTATATTTGCTTTCAATTTTAGGAATAGGGATTTGAGGAAGAACTATGTAATAGTTCTTAAGCTGTACCGTTCTGGCTGCCTCGGAAGCGCTTATCAAAGTCTCGTGAGTTTTCTCACCGGGCCTTATCCCAATCGTAGTAACTTTTATTCGCTTTTTAGGAAATTCCTCCTTCATAACCTCAATTAAGTCAGCAATCGTGTGAGCCGGCATCTGTCTGACGAAAACTTCACCTCCTACTCCTTTTTCTAAGGCAGTCAAAACTAACTCAACGCTTTCGCCGAGTGTAAGCATAAACCTTGTCATTTTTGCATCGGTGACAGTTAGCGGTTTTCCTTTCTCTATCAAGGAGCGGAATAGTGGAACCACCGAACCTCTGGAGCCTAAAACATTTCCGTAGCGCGTAGAGACAAAGGTGGTTTTCGTACCATTATCATAAAGATTCGCAGTGGTCGTCAGCCGCTCCTGGAGTGCCTTGGCCATTCCATATGCGTTGACTGGCTCAACCGCCTTATCGGTAGAAAGTGCCACAACCTTCTCGACATTTTCGTCTCTCGCTGCTTCAATGATATTTTGCGCTCCTACTACATTGGTCTTGACGCCCTCCCAAACGTTATACTCAATTTCTGGAATCCACTTTAAGGCAGCGGCGTGTATTATGATGTCCACCCCCCTCACGACGTCCCTCACACTTCGATAGTCCCGCACGTCTCCCAAAACAAACCTTAGTCTTTCATCCTTCTTATATTCAAGTCTCATGGCTCCCTGCTTATCTTCATCTCGACTAAAAACTATTATCTCTTTGGGTGAAAGATTGATAATTTTTGCAATAAGCATTTGGCCAAAAGAGCCGGTTCCGCCGGTCAGCAATACTCTTTTGCCCGATATTACTTTTGACATAAATATAGTTAATCTTTAGGAATTATATACCTAAATTACCCCAGTTTGCATACCTCCGATACCTAGTTACCTACCCTTGCCTAAAAAAACCGGCCATAAAACCCAAAAGTGCCCCGGTCGCCTCAATTATCCGCATTAAAAACATTCCCACTGCTAAAATAGGTTGCGAGACAAGTTTTTTCCATTTTCTAAAAAAAACTGGTCTAAACAATAAATTCCCTTGAGAAAAAGTCATTTCTGGGTGTTTCTTTAAATAAGCTCTGGCATTCGAAGCGTAATAAAACTTTTTCTTGGCTGATTTCAGGGGAGAGAATTTCTTCTCATTGTGCAAAATAAAACCTTTTATCCTTCCGATTTTTATCCCTGCTTTTCTCATTCTTAAGGGAAGCTCATAATCCTCTGGGCCTGTAAGTGAAGTATCATAGCCCTTAAATCTATTAAAGATTTTTTTGTCAAAAAAACGCGCGGCCTCTATTGAATCCTCTCCCAGATAAAATTCCCGCTCATATGCCTTACATCTAGCCCAATAGCCTTCTCCAAAAGACTTTTCTGGGATTACTGCGGCAGAGATATCATTATTTTTGGAAAGCCCTGCCAGCTGACTAAGAACTTCGGATTCCAAAACCATGTCGGCATCAAGAATTAGAATATATTCTCCTTTGGTTTTGGCTGCTCCAAAGTTTCTCTGAACTGATCTTTCGGGTCCTTTGTTAAAGACCCTTGCGCCAAATTTTTTTGCTATCTCTTTAGTCTGGTCGGAAGAATTGTTATCAACCAAAACTACCTCAAAATCTGTATAGGTTTGTTTATTCAAACTAACTAGTAAGTCGGGTAGTGTCTTAGCTTCGTTTCTCGTCGTTATTATGCAAGATATCATATGGTCAATCCGACTCTTATTATAGCTTGTTTTCCCTAATCCTTGAGTATATAATCCTAAACTAATCTATGCAGCTGAACAAAAAAGCTCTAATCATTCTTTTCTCTCTTTTAACCCTCATTTTTGCTTCACAATCGATGGCAGTCTTTGCACAGGAGGAGACATTTAATCTCCCCGTTGAAAAGACCCTTCCCACCTCTTCCCTATATCCTTTCAAAAGACTTTGGGAAAAAGCCAGACTTATTATTACTTTCACTCAAAAAGGTAAATTAAACTATAAGAAGCTTTTGCTGGAAAGAAGGCTCTCTGAACTAGTTTCTCTAGTCAATGCGGGAGATACCGAGAACATCGAGCGAGCCAGCCAAAGGTTTGCCTACCAAGCGGGTATTTATGCCGAGCAAGCCGAAATCGATGGTCAAGCTTCCGAGGAAGCGTTAGAAACCTTCGAAAAATACAAACGTGTCTTTCCGCGCCTTAGGGATCATTACCCCGCTAACGGAGCTCACTGGCTTTCCATCCAACAGGATCTGGATACTCTAAACATTCTTTCAGATAAGCTTAGATAGCGCCTCGTAAATAACAAAGCTAGTCAGATGCCCTATTTCTTCAATCTAAACAAAAAAACAAGAATTTTCCTTTCTTTGGTTATTATCGGCCTAGTCTCATTTAACATATCTCGAACAATTATTGCCAGCCTTGAAGACTCCAAACTTTACATAACAAATCTGGACCTACAGACAATTCTTGCTTCGGCCTTTTTTTATTTGCTATTTTTTTATTTAAGGGCTCTTTCCTGGAATTTCTTAGTCAAATCGGTGACTTATAACCAAAAGCTTCTAGAAAATCTTCCCACCTGGTTTTTGAGTGAATTGACCAGATATATTCCGGGGAAGGTCTGGCCGTTTCTAGCAAGAGGTTATGCAATAAAGCTGCAAAAAAATAACCAGAAGAATGTTGTTTTTATAACATTTCTCGATATTGGCCAACTACTTATTGCGACCCTTGTACTTTCCTTACCTTTTCTACTTACGCAAGGAATAAGTTTCTTTTTACAAACTAACTATCTTATACCTTTATTGATAGTACTCCCACTTGTCTTTTTAATAATCATATTCTCAATAAAAGGAGCAATTAAAGAGAAGATCGTAAGTATTATTAAATTCTTATCTCGAAAAAAACCAAGAAAATCATTCTTATTTAAGGCCATAGCTTTCCAGTTTATCTCCTGGATAATTTTTTCTCTAGCAACCTATATACTCTTCCGATTTTCTCCCACAAATCACAATATTCTTTTAATTTTATCCGCTATAGTAACCTCTTGGCTGGTGGGATATCTGAGTGTCATTACCCCCATGGGACTGGGTGTAAGGGAAGGGGCTATGGCCTTATTTCTGTCAAATTTTTTACCCGCAGGCTATGCGGTGGTAATCCCTGTTGTTTCACGACTTCTTATTGTCATGGTAGAGCTAGTAAACGCAATCCTCTGGCTTATTTACAGAAGAATGAAGTCTTCATATAATTAAGGCAGATTTGATAATCCCCTAACTTGGGCAGAAGGATATTTAAGATAACAAGAATTCTCCATTTGAGTATCAACCAAAATATATCTGGCCTTTTTTGCCGCAAAAAGAAATGTAAAAGTGTCGTTATCATACTGATTCTCTGGCAACCTTGCCTGAGCAATGGTTATATCTTCCGGTTCCCTTACCCATTCTTTTTCGTCAGTAGATAACGCCACATAACCATAACCCGTAAGCTGCTTATCACAGTCCTTACTGGAATGTTGTAATGCTAATTTAGTCACATAAACTTCATGCCCTAGATCGACAGTTATTCTTTTATGCAGAACTCCTGAAGCTACCTCTAGCATTTCTACACTTACACTTTTGGGCAGGTAAAGGCTTTCTTTGTCGTACCCTTCTCTTAAATATTCCGGAGAATTTTTCCAAATTTTTAAAAGTGGAACTCCATCTACTACTACCTGATAGACTGGTTCTAAAAAGTCGTTGTAATATTTATATCGGTACCAGGATGTCGACGGCCAATCAAAGTAAAGCTCCATTTCATATTCCCCTTGTCGTAAAGGTCCACTTAAATAACTATTTGAAACGTCTATGTCTCCTCTTAGCCTAATCCTAGGGATATTAATAGTGCTGCCTACCACGAGTCCGAATTTTGCATCTTTATCTGCATTTTTATTCATCCATTCAACGCCCTGAAAATAAACATTCCCGTAAGTATTTCCCCAATAAGGAATTCCCTTTTCTCGGGCTCCAGACAGGCCGCCGATTAGCTGATTGAAATAAACATTTTCGTTAGGATGAATTTTGACTATTTCCCAAGAGGAAAATACCAAGAAAGCAATTACTATTGTTTTAGCAAACATTCTTGTTCTTTTGGTCAAAACAAAGACTCCAATACCACAAAGTACAGCAAATGCGGGCACAAACTCCATTATCTGTCTAATACCGCCGTAGATGTTTGTATTCGGCAAAATAACGCGAATAAAAGGAACCAAAAACCAGATTAGGATTAAAAAATAAAAATCATCTCTGTCCTTTAATGTTTTGTAAAAAGAGAATAGGAACCCTACTGCAAAGAGTGCTAACAAAGGAATTTGAGTGGTATAAACAAACCAAAGGACAGGGTAGGTGTCAAAACCTTCAACCAAATATCCCGACAGTTCCGGTGGAGTACCCAAACCTATTGCTCGGTAATATTGAACCATTGTTTGAATTTTTGTAAAGGTATTCTGCCAAAGCACCGGAGACAAAAGATAAATTAAAAATGCCGAAAAAAGAGAACTCAATAAAAATACATACAGAATTTTTTTATTGTTGCTAACGGTTTTTCTAAAAGAAAATTTCTTGGGACGATTATTTACAAGGTAAAAGATTAGCCAAACAAAAATTACAGGAAAAGCGAAAAAACCGTTGAATTTAGTCCCGACTGCTAAGCCGGCAAATAATGAAGATAGAAATATTAATTTACCTGATTTCTCTGTAATACCCAAATAGAATGTAATAATGGTAAGACCATAGAATGCAGCCAATGGTGGGTCTTTGATATTAAAATGTGACTCTGAGAAAAAGAGTGGATAAATTGATAGACTTATCGCAGTAACCATTGAAGAAAAAGGGCCAAGTTTAAGATATACGAAGATTGAAACTCCTAAAACTATCAAGAAAGCACTGAATACTTCAAAAAGATGGTAGGCTTCTATATCCCCCATTATTCCGAGCTTTTGATAAAAAATTAGATTAGAGAAAGCCGCCAGGAGATCGTTAACCTCTGGATGGGCCTGCTCTTTTCTACTATTTATATAATCAAAGGTCCAAACATCTGACTGGTAATAACTTCTTCTTACCTTTGAAGAGCTATCTTCTCTGCTTTTCTTCGCTTCTAAATAAATTTTGCCCTCAATGCCAAACTGATCCATAAAATCTGAAGCGCCCTTAGGTTTCGGAGAATAAGCCGGAAGGTCCAGATAATCTTTATTTCCTGTTAACATGTAATGTAAAGCTGCATGACCTTTGGCAAAATGAATCGGTTCGTCCCAATTAATTCCGTAGTGGGATAATGTGGCTACACCGATAACAAGAAATGCACACGGAACAAATAGAATTGATATTTTCTTCCAAATTTTTTTCATATTCTTCATCGCTTCTCCACCAAGACTAAGGTCCAGGGGAAAGAGCTGGTTATAAATAATATCTTTAAATTTTGTTTTTCAAGGAATTTTTTAAATCCCGTGTATGTCCAATGTTGGACATGCTCTATGTGATTTCCAAATCTTGAAATATTTTTACCCCTAAGAAAATTAGCCAACATAAAGAAAGGCTCATTTGGGACAGTAATTATCAAATGCCCCTTTGAAACTCTGACGGCCTCCGCCAAAGCATCCTGCGGTTTGGTTAAATGCTCCAAAACCTGAGAACAAATAACTAGATTATAAGTATTTCGTTTATATGGAAGTTTATATAAATCTCCTTGTATAAGATCTAATTTAGGATGAAGCTTCCTTCCCAACTTCAGCGCAAGCTTTGAATTGTCTATTCCAATTAGCCTTCTGCCAACGCACTCCTTCCTCAACCTCTCTAAAGTAAATCCCTCGCCACAACCTGTATCGAGAATGCTTAAGGGGGAGGTCTTCAATGCAAGTTCTATCAAAACGTCATAAAAACAATCAATCAAATACCTTTGCAAAGGATTTTTGCTAGTGTGTTTCAGGTAATTAGATGTAAATTTCAACTTGCCCTTTCTTGTAAATTTTAATACTCTGGGATTATAAACTCCACTTACTCGAATTTGCCTGCCCGAAGTGCTATATCGTTGCAGGCGGGCAATTCTTCGTAAGTGATTTTGTGCCCAAATGCTATCTTTAATAATTGCAAACCAGAGTATTTTAGGTATAATTCGCTTACTTTAGCAAAAAATTCTGCCCTGGCTAAGTGTATTGTATAAATAATATGGAAAAGCGTCCAGAAATTTCATTAATCATTCCAGTAAAAGACGAAAGAGAGTCCCTTAAACAGCTTGTTAAAGAGATAAATTCGGCTTGTTCGTCCCTTAATAAAACCATCGAAATAATATTTGTAGACGACGGCTCGATAGATGGCAGCTTTGAACTTCTGGAAAACTTAAGAAAGAAAGATAAAAAGATAAAAGTATTCAGACTGAGAAGAAACTTTGGAAAATCAGCCGCGCTTATGGTTGGTTTTAATAATGCTCTAGGTGAAATTCAAATAACTCTCGACGGCGACCTGCAGGACAATCCAATAGAAATTCCCAGGTTTATCCAAAAGCTTGAGCAAGGATATGACGTCGTCTCCGGGTGGAAGAAAAAAAGACATGACCCCCTAAACAAAACAGTTCCCTCCAAAATATTTAATCTATTTACGGCAAAGCTCACCAAAATTAATATTCACGATTTTAATTGTGGATTCAAGGCTTACAGGAAGGATGTTACAAAAAAATTAAACCTTTATGGGGAACTTTACAGATTTATCCCAGTTTTGGTCGGACAAATGGGCTATAAGGTTGGTGAAATTGCTGTAAGACACAGAAAAAGAAAATACGGAAAGTCAAAATATGGCTCGGTAAGAATAGTCAGAGGCCTTTTAGATTTAATTACAGTATTGTTTCTGGGTGGCTATGCTACTAGGCCAGGACATTTTTTTGGCTCTTTGGGTATACTTTTCTTTATCCCGGGATTTTTAATTGGGATTTATATCACATACCTAAGAATTACTACCGGTGGGATAGGCTACCACTATCCCCTTCTTTTCTTGGGGGTTCTTTTTATGATTGTTGGAATACAATTTATATCAACAGGCCTACTTGCCGAGATGTTTCTAAGCTCAAAAGGCAAAGCCGACACGGAAGACTTGATATCTAAATAAACTTAAGTCGTACCCTTACGGAAGCCTGCTTAATCCTCTAATATCAACCACTGGGTTTTTAACTAAACAGGAATTGGGTGCCTGGGGATCAAGTAGAATATACCTGGTTTTTTCTGCAGCAAAAAGATAGACAAATGTGTCTTCGTCAACAATATCCAAAACCGAAGGTACCTGTGGCCTAAGCGGTTCGGGTATTTGAGTCCAAGTAACTCCATCCTCGGATAGAGCTATATAGCCCGATAAGGTTTGTTGACAAGCTACTTTTGAATGCTCTACTTTCAGTTTTGTCAGAAAAACAGTTTTGCCAAGATCTATTTTTAAAGAATCTTTTGAAACCGAAACGTCCCTCGGGTAAAATCGAGATTCACTTTCGAATCCCGCCTTCGTGTGTTCGAGATCATTTTTCCAAACTTTAAGAATCGGCACCCCATCGACCTCGGCTACATAAACCGGATCGAGATATTTTTCGTAGTATTGGAATGAGTACCAATTCCTTAAAGACCAATTGAAGTCCATTTCTATCTCGTATTCTCCGTTCCTACTGGTATCACTCATGTGTCTGTTGTAAAAATCAATATCTGCACGTAGTTTTAATTTTGGTAAGTTTCCCATGGTCGATAACGCAAGGCCGAGCTTTGCATTCGGTTCGGCGTTTTCATTCAACCAGTTTATTCCCTGAAGATATGCATTCCCATAGGAATTTCCCCAGTAGGGAATATTCTTATCTCTTGCGCCGGATAGTCCCCCAATAATCTGGTTAAAATAAACATTCTGATTTGGGTGGATTCTAATCATTTCAACTAACACGAAAACTAAGGAAGACAGGATGATAAATTGGAATACCCTCGTAATGACAATCTTTTTCGCAAATATCTTTTTAGTAATCTGAATTAAAGAATCCGCTCCAATACCTGACAGGATAGCCATTGCAGGAACAAATTCCATAATTTGTCTCACTCCCCCATAAATAACAGTATTTGGTAAAGTTACCCGCGCAATTGGAACAAAAAACCAGAGAAGAACTAACAAACCTCTGTCGTTTCTTTTAAAAATAGATCGCGTCGACCGGATAATTCCAACTAACGAAAATAGAAGAATTGGTACTGGAGTTGTATAGATTATCCAAAGGACAGGATATGTGTTGAAACCACGAATCAAAAAATTGCTCATGTCGCCAGGAACACCCGTACCTATTTGGCGATAAAATTTTAAAATCTTCAGGATGTTTTCCGGATTTCCCCACAAAAAGGGCCAAAGCACGTAGAAAATCAATGCGGCCATAAGAGGATATGCTATTAAGGCCACAATTGTTGAAATAATCTTCTTTCTATCAGCCCTTTTTCTTTTTCTGGAAATCCAACTGTTTAATAAAAATAGTAGTAGCCAGGGAACGATAATTAATGGAATAAAAGCCGTATTGAACTTTACGCCCGTTCCCAAACCTAAAAATAGCGCCGAAATTACCAGAAGGCGCCATTTTGAATAAACAATACCAAAATAGAAAGTAATTATCGTCAGTCCAAAAAAAGATGCCAAAAGCGGATCCTTAATATTAAAATGCGACTCCGAGAAAAAAAGCGGATATAAGGCTAACGAAGAAGAAGCAATAATCGATGGAAATAGACCCCAGTTAATGTAAACGAAAATCCCGACTCCCAAGACTATCAAAAAAGATATCAATACTTCGGCAAAGTGGTGAGATTCAATATCCTTCATTATTCCCAGCTTTTGATAAAAAACATAATTTGTTAGTGCCGCAAGAATGTCGCCTGTGGGGGGGTGTCCTTCTTCGCTTTTTACAATTTCTTCGTATGTAAAAAGGTCGTGTTGGAAAAAACTTCTTTTTGTTTTAAAATCCTTCTGCAACTTATTAATCGCGTCTTCATATATAGGACCCTTTTGGGGAGTATTTAAAATGTCGGTTGCCCCACCGGGAGATAAATTACAAGAATCTCCTGCCCAAGAAGGGCAATCGCTACTTACTCTTGGATAAACCGGTAAAGAAGAGTAATCCTTCTCCCCCGTAAGAAAATAGTGAAGATAGACTTGACCTCTATAGAAATGGAATGGCTCGTCCCAATTAATGCCGTAGTCGGAAAGAGTCCTAATTCCGACTACCAAAAAAGCCAAAGCTGGCAAGACGAGCAACAGCCAATTAAGTAATTTTGATTTTTTCTTTAAATTAGTCACTTTTATGATAAGCCAAACTAACTTAGCCTAGGCTCAAGTTTACATGAAATATGGCCAATATAGAAGAAGCGGGAAAACTCAAAAATTACTTGAAGCAATGATTACGGCTTCTGGTATATACCGATTATGCTCAACAAGTCTTTCTTTTTGAATTTCTCGATATATCCTAGACTTTTTAACTGCGCAAATAACTTCTCCTCTGTGGCTAACCAATGTTTCATAAATTTTATTTCACTTAAATATGCAGGGCCTCTTTCTTTAAAAAAAGGAGTATATTTAGCTAAAGGAGAAATCGAATAATAATCATACAACGTTCTGAAAATAGAATTATGTGGTTCAATGAAACAAAGTCGACCCCCCGGCTTAAGCACCCTTTTTATTTCCTTTAGGCTTTTTGTATATCTCATAAAATGATGGAAAACAGAATCTACCAAAACGATGTCGAACTTATCATTATTGAATGGAAGTTTTTCTGCAGAAGCTAAATAAAATTTCGCTTTAGGATTTATTTTTTTTGCCTCAAGTAAAAGCTGTCTTGAAATATCTACTCCAACTATCCTTTTAACTCCTTTTTTCATCAAAATTTTAATATTCAACCCATCCCCGCAACCAAGGTCTAAAATATAATCACTTTTTTTTAATCTTAAAAAATTAAGTCTTCTTAACCTTAGATTTTTACCTCTACGGGTTTTAATACAATCCCCTTCCCACTCTTGAGTCTGATTCCAGATGTTAAGTTTATTAGACATAAATAATTCTATCCAAGTTTCAAAATCCGTCCCAATAAATTATTCATTTACCGAGCTTTGCCACTTGTTTTCAACCTGTTTTCGCAGATAAAGGGGAATATTTTGAGGTTCCCCCATTTGATCCATAACGGAAGAGGGTAATCTTGCAAAAATTTCCTGAGCAACTTGATAATCAAATTCTCTTACTTTATCAAAAAACTGACCACCCAACTTAGCTTCTAATTCAGTGTTATCTCTAAGTTCGGGACTTCTTCTTTCAGTAACATCAATTCTTTGATCATAACCAACAATCTCTGATCCCAGGACTATATTATCGATAAAACTTTGAAGCCGCTCCAAAAAAGTTGATTCTCCCTTTAAATACTTTTCCTGAAAACTTGGTCCGGTAGCAGCCATAAGATTTTGTCTCGGATTTACACTTTTTAAAAACATTTTAGCTTTTATTATTTCTGCTTCCGTAAAATCATTTGGACTTCTCTCCAACCTCTTCGCCCAATCATGACAGGCGGCGACTTTTATTAAGTCGGCTTTTTCCTCAGACGACAATCCGAGTAAATCGGACAAGCTATCGGCAACGGCGATTTGCACCAAACAATGTTCAGCGACGTTTCTCCAACGGTCTTTTTTCCAAAGTTTTCCGCCCCTGAATATAAGTCTCATTTCCGGAAGATGGGAAAAGGCCAAATTCTGAAAAAATTCTGTCTTGGTTTGATAGATTTTTGGGTCTAGTTGTAATGGCTGTTCACTCATTAAGGAAAAGTATACCAAACCTATTGACTTTGTTATACTTTGATTTAAGATTATTAGCTGAAATTAAAAATGCAGAATAATTTAATTCTTAAAAAATGCCGGATGTGTCATGGAACTAATTTGGAAATGTTTTTAGACTTGGGATTTACGCCGCCCTCCGACAGTTTTCTCTCTAAAAAACAACTTAGTCAGGAAGAAATATACTATCCCCTTCATGTTTATATGTGTAAAGATTGTGGGCTGGCACAATTGGGATATATTGTTCCTCCGGAACGAATGTACAATACAGATTACCCTTACGTTTCTTCTACAACCAAAACTGGCACTGCACATTTCGATGAAATGGCTAAGTCCATTTGCGAAAAATTTCAACTTAAGCCAAAATCGCTGGTCGTCGACTTGGGCAGTAATGTCGGAGTGCTTTTGAATGGATTTAAAGAATATGGCATGGATGTTATCGGAGTAGAACCGGTTGTCAGTATAATGAGAGTCGCCATTTTAAATGGAATCGATACAATTCCCACATTTTTTAGCATGGAAGCGGTTGACCAGATTCTAAAAGAGAAAAAGAAAGCATCGGTTCTCTGTGCCACCAATGTATTCGCTCATATCAATGATTTAGATACTTTCATGGAAGCTGCGGATAAACTTTTATTAATAAACGGAGTATTTGTTTTTGAGGCACCGTACTTTTTGCATCTATTGGAGAACCTAGAATATGACACTATTTACCACGAACATTTATCTTATCTTTCCATTAAACCCTTGGTTAAATTCTTCAAGAGATTTGGCTGGAGACTTTTTGATATAGAAGAAAGAGCTATTCACGGCGGGTCTTTGAGATGCTTTATGGCACGAGAGGGTCAATATCCGGTCTCACCAAAAATAAAAAAATATTTAGCGCAAGAGAAGAAAAAACAAATTCACTCTATAAAATATCTTAATAGATTTGCTAATAAAGTTAAAAATCATCGCCAGGAATTAAGGTCTTTACTGATGGATTTAAAAAAGAAAGGTAAACGCATTGTTGCTCTTAGTGCACCAGCAAAAGGTAACACTCTGTTAAATTATTGTAAATTAGATACTGATTTATTAGACTACGTTACCGAAAAGGCAGAGCTAAAAATTGGCAAATATACTCCCGGGACACACATACCTGTTTTTCCAGATAATTACTTATTAAAAAACAAGCCGGATTATGCTCTTATTTTGGCTTGGAATTTTGCTAAAGAAATTATGGAGAACAATCAAGAGTTTAAAAAGCGCGGAGGAAAATTTATCATTCCAATCCCCAAACCTAAAATAGTATAAATTATGAATATAAAACTTAAAAAGGTAAAAATAAAGTCGGCGTTTAGTGATAAAAGGGGTCATATTTATGATATCTGGACTGAAGCTGTTCATCACATAGGAATAGTTACTTTTGCAAAAGGAGCAGTTCGCGCAAAACATTATCATAAACTTTCTAGCCAAAATAATTATCTTATTAAGGGTAAATTGAAACTGATTATCAAAAATTTAAAGGTCAAAAATTGCCCTCCTCAAACAATCATCATAAATGCGGGTGAAATGATAACCGTTCCCGCTAACTGGTATCACGCATTTACTGCCCTCGCTCCATCACTCCTTCTTTTTTCAACCTCTGGCAGTAGAAAACACGGAGGCAAAGATTATGAAAAGGATAATTACCGAATAGAAATTTAATGAGATGCAAAAGATTCCGGTTAACGAACCTGCAATCTCCAAAAATGCCCTCAAATATGTAACTAGTTGTATAAAAACTGGCTGGATTTCTTCTGCAGGAAACTACTTAAAGGACTTCGAAGAAAAATATGCCAAATTTTTAGGTGTTAAACATGCAATTACTACAACCAACGGAACGACTGCCTTACATTTAGCCCTTCTGGCATTAGGAATTAAAAAAGGAGACGAAGTTATTCTCCCCTCACACACAATGATGTCTTCCGCCGCGGCCATTGTTTATACAGGAGCTACACCAGTTTTGGTAGATGTGGAGAGCGATACTTGGAATATGGATGTTAGTCAAATAGAAAAGAAGATCAATAAAAGAACCAAGGTCATTATGCCAGTTCATATTTATGGTCATCCTGTCGATATGAATTTTGTTATCGATTTGGCCAAAAAATATCAGCTTTACATAGTAGAAGATGCGGCAGAAAGCATAGGTGCAAAGTATAAGGGTAAATTAACCGGTACTCTTGGAGATATAGGATGTTTTAGTTTTTATGCCAATAAAATTATTACTACGGGAGAAGGCGGAATGATTGTCACCAGCAACGATAAAATTGCTAAACACGCACGATTATTAAAAGATATGGCCCACTCTCCCCAAAAACGATTCTTACATAAAGAAATAGGTTTTAATTTTCGAATGACTAATATACAGGCGGCTCTCGGAGTTGCCCAGCTAGAGGAGGTTAATAAATATATTCAAAAGAAACGTTGGATGGCCGATTTATATAATAAAAAATTATCTAAAATTAAAGGGCTAACCCTGCCAACTGAGCGTGGTTGGGCCAAAAATGTTTATTGGATGTACGGAATAATGGTGGAAAAAGAATTTGGAATCACGCGTGATGAATTTATGCAAAGACTTTATCAAAAAGAGATTGATACACGAACTTTTTTTATCCCCCTACACAGACAGCCAGCTCTAAAGCGACTGGGATTATTTAAGGGAGAGAAATATCCTGTTTCAGATGAAATTAGCCGTAAAGGGCTATACTTACCATCTGGACTTGCAATCACAGAAAAACAAATAAGAACTGTTTGTATAACTATTGAAAATATTAAAAAGGAGATAGAAAGGGTGTAGGCACGATGTTCAAAGAAGATAAAATTCCGGTTTTTATACTCTCTGGAAAATCTCCTGTAAGCGCATCGGGAGGCGGTTATTCTACTTACGCTTATAATTTGGCAAGGGTCATTAAAAAATTGGGGCACCCTGTATATATAGTTGCCCTAGGAAATGAAAACAGAGAAAAAAATACTGAGGTCGGAAAAATACTGTTATTTAAAACCAAACTTCCATTATTAAATGTTAATATCTACGCCCTGCCTGGACTTCCCCTGTATTCCATAATTTTCGCAAAAGGAATCAAAAAAATCATTGACAAGAAAAGGTACGTAAAAATCATTGTTTGGGGAATAGGCCCATGGGGTTTAACTGCCTTTATCTTGAAATTAATTTTTAAAAATCGAGTTATCCATCTAAATAACTATTTCACAACTGTCAGGCACGAATGGCAGGGCGGTGTCAAGGCTCTCAAAATCAAGGACTATGGAATTCTACTTAAACTCAAATATACAGCCATTTATCTCACTGCAGTCCAATATTTGGCACAGCTTGAAAAAATGGTTTTGAAAAGCGCCAATGTAATCATCACTAGCTATGAATCTACAGAAAATATTCTAAAAAATGAATTCGGGGTACACCCCGGAAAATTTTTCAGAGCCAATTTTTACGTACAGGTTTATAAAAGAAAATCACAAGAGATAACTAAGAAGGGTAAAATAAACAAGTTTGTTTCTCGCGAAATAAAAATTCCAAAAAAGTATAT
>Ga0209541_10010374_pt1 | contig 14858 bp, 17 predicted proteins | sample RifCSPlowO2_01_FD_184027 | JGI IMG/M metagenome (GOLD analysis project Ga0209541, IMG submission 184027) | Groundwater microbial communities from Rifle, Colorado - Rifle CSP2_plank lowO2_0.1 (SPAdes) (version 2) | ecosystem: Environmental > Aquatic > Deep subsurface > Groundwater | place... | reverse complement strand
TTAGATCACGTTCTAAAAGTGGATTTTTGGGACGTCGATGAAATGGCCCACAAGATAATCTCCGTGTTGCGCTATCGACCGCTTATGGACAACCTCGCTGCCAACGGATATAGTGAGGCACAACGATTCACCTGGAATCAAGCCGCAGAAAAGTGTATAAAAATATATGACCGGTTAACGAAAAATTATTAATTGCGATTTATAAGATGCCATCAGTTTGCCTTTATTTCCAGGTTCACCAACCACGACGACTAAAAAATTACCGGATTTTTGATATCGGACAGGATCACGACTACTTCAATGATATTTCTGAAACCAGTCGAAATAATCAGGCGATTATCGAAAAAGTCGCCCAAAAATGTTATTTACCCACTAACGCGATTCTTTTAAAGTTGCTGAAAGATAATCCGCAGTTTCGAATCGCTTATTCTTTTTCCGGAGTATTTCTTGATCAGCTAGAAGAGTACCATCCAGAAGTAATTGCTTCTTTTCAAAGTCTGGTAAAAACGGGCCAGGTAGAAGTTTTGGCAGAAACCTATTATCATTCCTTGTCATTCCTTTATTCCCCCGATGAATTCATTAGTCAGATCAAACAGCATACCAAACGAATTGAGGAAATTTTTGATGTCACCCCGAGGATTTTTAGGAATACGGAATTAATCTATAACGACGATCTGGGAGAACTAATTAGCGATCTAGGCTTTAAAGGGGTCCTGGCTGAAGGGGCCGACCATATTTTGGAATGGCGCAGTCCTAACTTTGTTTATAAACATCCGAAAAATAAGCTGCCAATATTGTTAAAGAACTACAAACTGTCTGATGATATTGCCTTTCGTTTTTCTGCAAAAGACTGGAGCGAGTATCCGTTAACCGCCGATAAGTTTGCGCAATGGATCACGGCTTTAAATGATGCCAATGTCGTCTCGTTATTTATGGATTATGAAACTTTTGGTGAACATCAGTGGGAAGATACGGGAATTTTTAAGTTTTTGGGAAATCTCCCGGGCGAACTGCTTAAAAATTCCCGGAATGATTTCGTTACTCCTTCCGAAGCGATAAAAAAATATCCGCCCGTTTCCGAATTAAGCATTCCAGAATATGTTTCCTGGGCGGACACAGAACGCGATTTGTCTGCCTGGCTATCAAATTCGATGCAGCAAGATGCGGCACTAAAACTGTATTCATTGGAAAAAGATGTCCTCGAAACCAGCGATGAAAAACTGATCGAAGACTGGCGTCGCTTGCAAACCTCAGATCATTTTTACTACATGTGTACCAAGTGGTTTGCTGATGGGGACGTCCATAAATATTTTAATCCCTATGAATCACCGTATGAAGCCTTCATCACCTTTATGAACGTGCTCCGGGATATAAAATACCGAATTTCTAAAGCGGATACTGTGGTTCTTGATGATCTTAAAGAAAGATTAGTGCAACTGGCGACCGCCAATTAAACAGCTACAAAAATAGACTGCATTCGGCTCCCTGACATTCATGTCCTTCAACATAATGTTCATACATTATCTTCTCGTAGTCATTCAGGTGCTGGATCACCTGTTCCGGAGTAATGGCATACTTAAACACCCGATATGAATCCTCGTCGACTTTCATATTTTCCCAGAAGGCATTCATTATTTTCTGCCAAAATGCGCCATAAAATATCAATGGCTTGTGATGGCCAAAATATAACTTGGCCACGGCCCAAGCCATGGCAAATTCGGAAACCGTTCCGGTGCCGCCGTTAAAAATAATGTAGGCGTCGCCCAGCTCTAATAATTTTTGAGTTCTATCAATGTAATTAGCTTCCTGATGTTCCTCATCAGCCAGCGAAATGCCGGCTTTGCCCTCAAACTTAGTCGCCTGTTTTGGTTCGTAATAGACCACAGAAACTTTTCCTCCGGCATCCTTGGCGCCTTTGGTGGCGGCATACATTACCCCGGGGCCGCCACCATTAATCACGGTTCTACCAGACTTGGCAACTGCTTTGGCTGATTCGTAGGCGCCAATATACTCTTCATCGGTTTCTTTTGACATTGAATAACCAAAAAAAACCACGTTGTTAATAATCCGCTCCTTCTTTTTTTCTTCCATATATAATTTTAACCGATAATTTCGGTGATTTTTTTGATAATACTACGGGCCGATATTTCTTCAAAGTCTAAAAGCTGCTCCGCTTTGCCACTTCTGGGAATTTTGGTCACGGCCAGAATGTGGACGGGAATCTTCATCATACTAATCGCAGAAGCAACTGCTTCGCCGATACCCCCGGCGGGATAGTGGTCTTCCACCGTAATAAACGCTTTAGTTTCTCGCGCCGCTTTTTCCAGCGTTTTTGTATCTAGGGGTTTAATGGAATAAAGATCAATCACTCGAGTTGAAATATTCCTTTTAGCTAATTGATCCGCCGCTTTCAATGCTTCATGAACAGTAATCCCCGCTGCAATAACAGTAACGACATCTTTTTTACTGGAGCGAAGTACTTTGCTACCGCCAATGGAAAAGGTTTCTTTTTCGGAATAGAGAAGTGGTGTTGCTGGACGAGTGGTCCGCAAATAGACCATGCCTTGATGGCGAGCCGCGACTTCAATGAGCTTTGCCGCCGACACTGCGTCCGCCGGATAAAGAACCACGCTGTTAAGAATAGAGCGGAACATGGCAATATCCTCCAAGCCCATTTGGGAGGAACCGTCTTCGCCGATAGAAACACCGGCATGAGAGCCAACAAATTTAATATTGGCATCGGAATATTGGGCCATTCTAATTTGATCGAAAGCTCGGGTTAAAAAGGCGGCAAAAGAGGAAACAAAGGGAATTTTGCCGCGTCGGGCGAAGCCGAGGGCGACGCCAGCCATATTCTGTTCGGCGATGTACATTTCAAAGAATCGGGACGGATAGATTCCCCGAAAATCTTCGGAATAGGTGGAATTGGAGACTTCGGCATCGAGAACCACTATATTAGGATATTTGGGGAAAATCGTCGCCAAAGTTTTACCATATATCCTTCTAGTCGCTAATGGTTCATCAAATTTCAGAGATATCGGTTTTTTTGGTTTGAGAATTTCTGTTGCCGGAATTTTAGCAGTTGGTTTATTAATTATGCCTCGAACCGAGAAATCTACTTTTCCCAGACTTTTGATCGCCTCTTGAAGCCGATCCGGAGGAACGGGAACGCCATGCCAACCGTCCTTATTTTCCAGGAAAGAAATTCCTTTGCCTTTCATCGTTTTAGCAATAATCACCGAGGGCTTACCCTTGACACTGGCGGCCTGTTTTAATGCCTGATTAATTTCTGTCAAAGAATGCCCGTTAATAGTGAAAGTTTGCCAGCCAAATGCCGCCAGACGTTTTTCATAGGCATTTATGTCGTGGCCATAGAGGGTTTCGCCGCGTTGTCCCAGTCTATTAACGTCGATAATGGCAGTCAGATTGTCCAGTTTATAATGCATCGCAATCTGAATCGCTTCCCAAACAGAACCTTCCGCCATTTCCGAATCTCCCAATAAGACATAGGTACGATAAGGAATTTTATCGACATATTTGCCGTTGAGAGCCAAGCCGACGCCAACGGAAAGTCCCTGTCCCAGTGAACCGGTTGCGGCTTCAGTATATTTAAAACGTGGTGTCGGATGACCTTCAAGAGGACTGTTAAAATCTCTCAGTTTCAGTATTTCTTTTTCGGTGACGACTCCCGCTGCCAACCATAGGGAATAAAATAGCGGGGAGGCGTGGCCTTTGGAGAAGATGAGACGGTCGTTAGCGGGATTATGGGGATTTTTCAGATCGTATCGGAAAAATCCCCCAAACATCAAAACAGTCATCAGGTCGGTTGCGGACAGTGATGATGTTGTGTGTCCAGATCCGGCTTTAGAGCTAGAAACAAGACTATAATATCTGATTAGTTGCGATAGTTTCTGAAGATGATCATGAGTAACCATTAATTGGATATAGGATAATTGATTCAACTCGCTTTTTCAATAGCCCACGACCGCAGTCTGATAATTATTTGACCAGCCGAGACCAATAACTCGACCACGTTTATCGGACAGCACCCTGTGGTGGCCAGGACTGTTCCACCAAGCATCAACGATTGCCTGTGCCGATTTATATTTACAACCGATTGTCTCTCCCACGTATGTTCCTTTAAATCCGACTTGTTGCGCTCTGGCTGGTGGTTGCGAACCGTTACTTCCAGTATGCTCGCAAAAGCCTTTGCTCCCCATATCAACGCTGTGGTTTCTTGCCGCGGCCGCGAGCTGGACGTTGATACTAACGGCCGCGGCCCCCTCCTGACTTCTCTTTTGATTAATATAAGTTAACATCTCCATTTCTAAAGCCGAACCACTACCGCCGCCTTGCGGCGGCTCGTTAGTCGGCGTTGCTTGTGGTCGAGTCGTGGGAAACGCCGTTGGCGCTCTTTCCGGAGTGGTTGGAGAGCGAAAAACTGGCGTCACAGTCAATGTCTCATCCCGTTGTGGCAAAGGAGTGGCGGTCGGCGGATTCTGCGGCAAAGTTTCCGACGGTGGCTTGGGCATCGCATTGGGATCAGGAACCCAAGCTGAAGGCAATCGCCCCCTCCCTTCCTGAGAACTTCGTAACACGATATCCGGTGTTTTCTGAATTAATTCCGGAATTTTTTTTATATTCTCGGCGATAACTTGTGGCAGTTGCTTAATCTCTTCCTTAAATTCGGCACGAACTGCCGGAATTGGTCCGGCAAAAACATGATTGACAAGATATGATGACACTAGAAAAGCGAGAATCTGTGCCGCAATAATTTTTCCGAAAAAAATTCCTTTTGAATTCATTTTAATCAGTTTTTTACGTTAATAATATCGGCGGATGCAGAGGCGTCAAAGTAGAAGAGATGTTTATTCGGCGCTGATCCCGCTATTCCTTCAATCAATTTAGTTTCCACCGTTCCTTCAATATTGGTACCATAAACGGCAACGCTGTATGGTTGTCCCTTCTCGGTAATAATATCGACGGTATAACCACCAGTTTTCGCATCGAGCAGGATAGTCCAGTTGACCTTTCCATCCGGATCCATCTCATTAACGCCTAATTTCTTGCCGGTAACATCAACAAGCTGGACTTGGGCCGGTTTCTTGGCGGCAATTTCTATCATCGTTAATGCGTTGGTTGTCATTGTTCTGGTACTAACTGGTGGGAATTCTTGGATTGGACCGCTAACCTTAATCGGCTCAAGAATCTTGTCCTGTTTTAAAACGTCTGTAGAAATATTTTTGGTGAAGCGAAACGTATTCCAATAATAGTTCCCTCCAATTAGAATAGAAATTATCAGAATGAAAAAAGCCAGTCGATGCATGCTCTCATTATATCCTAGAAAAGCAACGCGTGAAACCCCTGAGATTGTTTCACGCGCCTTGTCGCGTTAAGTATTAAATATTCAAACTCGTACTGGGACAACAAAGCTTCCGGCGGCACCAGAAACAAGCTAGTTGCCATGCCATCGGCCAACGCCGCATTCTTGGCCGTTACCCATGTCGCTAAGACTTTCTGAGGTGACAATGAACTATCAGGATCAATAATATGATGATACTGCCCCCATTTTCTTCTATTCCCAGCGGAACTACACATCGCTCCCCCAGAAAAATCTACCTTAGCAATAACTTTGGTTTCATCTGAGGGATCTTCCAGACCAATTTTCAACGTTCTGTTTTCGCTTGATTGATAATACATATCTCCAGAGCCATCAACTAAGAAGTTAGTTATACCTTCCTTTCGTAGAAAAGCAACGATCAGATCGACAAAATAACCTTTCCCTAATGCTCCAATGTCTATTAATACTGGTTCCGTAATAAGGATACGGTTTTTTTCTAGAAGATTAATGGCTTTTTTAAAATCAGGTGTTTTCGTGATCGGTTTTTTCTGGTTAAAGGAATAGCCAGCGTCATATCCAAGATCTTCAAGTGTTTGTCCGACCAACGGATTGATTTTTCCAGAAGTAACTTCATGGAGCTTTTCGTATAACCGCAACATCGCGAAAAGCTCCCCAGGAATAGTATATTGTCCCGGCTTATTTAGTTTCCTTATCAACGACTGCGAAGAAAAACGGGAATAGGCAGCATCAAATTGCGCTGATTTATCTTGAATACTTTGTCCAATCGCTTCAAATTCAGCAGGCGATATTACATCGCTAATTTTAATGATCCACTTGGTCCCCATCGACTCATAGGAGAATACTCGCATGTTGATTTAGGATGCCTTGGCTTCTAGTTTTATTTTCTCCAGGGCATTTTCAAACCCGTTAGGAGTTAATGAAGAGCCATTCACCTGATCAAGATCGACTTCGTCAATATTTTTACCGACCACTTCATCCTTGTATTCAGCAGCAAAGAGCCCCTGCATTTTTTTGGTGGTGGCATGTTTTCCCAAGCTGACAAATTCTGAATCAGTAACAATGCCGTCCTGGAGAGTAATCGTAATTTCTATTTTCTCCTCACCGGCCGGTGTCGTATATTGACCTTCCGCAGTATATTCTCCATTAGTATATTTATCCGGACTACTCTCTTGGGCCGCAGTTGGAATAACAGTTTCTTGCTGCGTCCCGGTTACCTGGACTATTTCCTTACCTTGATCTTTGTTTCCCATTAACTGAAGGGCGGCAAAACCAATAAAGGCAAGCGCGATAACCCCTATTGCGATCGTTTTAGCATTCATAGTAGAATTGTCCTAGCTAGTAATTTAATTCTCCTATGCTACCTGATATTAAGAAATTTTTCAATATTAGAAATCCTTTGTTTCAATTTTTTATATTCCTGAGTATTTTTGTCGGCATTGCCCAATTTGATCTACTTTTTTTTGCTAAAACCCAGGCTGACCAGACAAGATTTCTGTTTCAACTAATAATTGCCATCGTTTCGGCCGTATTACTGTATCTAGCTACCACCTCGCTATTGAAAATCAGTCATCCCAATCCACTGAACATTCTCATTTCTTCATTGATTGCTTATATTTTGATTCATCCGTCAAATCCATGGTTCTTCCTTCCCTTAACAGTCGGCATGATTGGATTAGGCAAGTACCTGGTCCGCTACAAAAACCTGCCGCTGTTTAATCCGGCGGCATTAGGATTATTTCTCACCTATTACCTAACCCTATTTTTGGAGAAATTAGGACTGATTCATAATTCGTTACTAATCTCCTGGTGGGGCGCCGATATGCAACAATCATTTCTGAAAGACTGGCCGCTGATTAACATCGCTTTTTCATTGATATTGTTATTCACCTTTTTATATTTCGTTAATAAATATAATAAAAGTGTTTATGTAGCCACTGCCTTTGTGACGTATTCGATAGCGATACTTCTTTATCAAAATATGACCATTGGCGGCTTCGTCGCGCCATTAAGATTTCTCAGTGCCACTATTTTCACTTCATTTTCCTTTTTACTGTTAGTAATGATGACTGAACCGAAAACTTCCCCCAATCTCCAAAAACATCAGTCAATCATTGGTCTTATCGGAGGGCTAGTGCTATTTATTTTCACTTTTTATCTTCCCGAGCATACCTCTTTTTCTTTCGCCGAACCGTTTATTTCTACAGTTCTGGTAATGAATCTACTCACCGTGCTTTTTAAGGAAAAACTTTCATAACTGTTATTATTAGTTGCATTACGCTGAATTATCCTTCACAATAGAAGTGTATATTTTATGACAGATAAGAGTAGTCATCTTCCGGATAATTCTGATAAAAATACTAAGGAGAATTTCACCCCGATTAATCCCGCCGACGGGAAGAAGCAGAAGAAGAAATTAGGGAAGAAAATTGCCTTAGCGGTAGTGGTGGCTTTCATTGTCTCTCTTCCCATTGCTGGCTATTTTATTACTAAAACTCAGCCTACGGCTCCCCAAGCCTCACAGGCCGCATGCCCGACCTGCCATAATGGAACACCACCATTACCAATAGATCCAGATTGTCTCGACGGACCTTGTACTGCTCCCCGTGAGGGATTTTGTAAAGAAAAAACGCCGACTTGTTACGAGTGTCGTTTTAGCGGACCGGGGGGGCCATATCAATGTGAAGGACTCAGGCTGATCTGTTTATGTGAGGCCCCATCACCAACGCCTCCCCCGAAACTGTCTGTTTGTATCAACCCCAACATCTGTGTGGATAGAGAAACGGCGCTGAAGAGCGGTTGTATTACGGCAACAACCGTAGATACGAGTAGTAATACTTGTTCCCTCCCAGCATCGTCAACTAGCGTTGGCTATTGCTGTAATGTGCTAGTAATTCCATCACCGTCGATAACACCAAAAGAGATACCCACGGCGACACCAACACCAACCCCAACAAAAACGCCGACCCCGACACCGAAGATAAGTGAAACGCCAACGCCGACTCTAGCTTGCGTGATGCCTAAAATTGAAGTTAAAGTGGAATGTTTACAATGTAATGGCATTGGAGGCTCACAATGAAAACCGCACACGATAGTAACACCGGAAACGGCATGAGTAGAAAAAAGACGACATTAATCGTGCTGATTTTAGTACTCCTCGTGGGATTAATTACTGGGCTGGTCGTTGTCAATCAAACGCAAGCCCCCCAGAAACAAGCTTCGGGACCATCATGCCCTTTGAATGGTTTTATATGCCGCTGGGAGCGCGAGCCGGGAGTATCATATTCCTACAAGATTACGGATGAAATTGCGAAAACCGTGGTTAAAGAAGGCATCATTCCGGCGAGCGAAGGGAAAGAAACAATAACCGTCACTTATACCCCTGAGGTTAATAAAAGTTATTCTTGTGAAGTTACTGCCACTAACGATTGTGGGTCAGCAACCGATAAAGCCAATGCCTTCTGTACTACTACCGAACAAAGTCCCACCCCAACTCCAACGACAACCTTGACGCCAACGGCCACCCCGTCAGGCACTTTGACCCCAACATTAACCCCTTCCGCGACTCCGACTGGAACTTTAACACCAACTTTGACACCGACCAATACACCAACGTCGACACCAACTTCGACTCCTAATCCTTCCGCTACTGTCACCCCTAATCCATCCGCGACCAATACCCCAATACCATTAGCCTCTAACACGCCAACAAATTTGCCTGGACAACCGACAGCGACGCCGGCACCAACCCTACCTATCGCCGGCGTCCCGCAAACACTGATCTTCACTATGATCACCATCGGCGGACTGGCGATTATCGCCGTCGGACTACTATTACCATATTAAGTATGGATTTTCCCATCAAAAAAATTGTCCTCGGGTTTGCTGGCTTTATGATCGTGTTAAATTTATTAGTCCTGGATATTGAAATTCTCCAGAATTCTTCTAACCCCACCATTCAGAAAATTACTCAAAAAACACCACCGACAGCCACCTTAATGCCAGAAACAGAATTAGCAGAATCATCTCAAACCACTGCCGCTTCCTGTCCAACCGCCTGCCTTGACATTATTAAACAAGCCACCGCTTCTTCAAAGATTACCACCACCGCTAAAACCAACGCCACCACGACAGGCGTGAAGGAATTTTTTATTCCCATCGGGTCAGGTTCAACGTCTTTAAGTGATTGGGAAGATGTGAATGGACTACAAGTATACGTCGATGCTTCACAATATAGCGCAATAAAATCGGCGGTTTTCGAGGCTTCAGTACGAGTGCCGACAAAAAATCAGTGGATTGATGTCCGTCTTTATAACGTCACCGACAAGCATGCAGTCTGGTTCTCTGAGGTAAGATTTCCCAGTGGCAGTGATCCCACGCTTATAAGATCGGCGCCGATGGTTCTTGATTCGGGAAGCAAATTATTGAAGGTACAAATGAGGACGCAACTTGGCCATATAGCCTATCTTGATCAATCAAGAATCGTGATTACCATGTATTAGTTATGTTCCTGCTTCTGGAGTGGATTGGGAATCCGTTTTTGGTGTTGGGGTTTTGGTTGTTACTTTAGAATCTGATGCCGCTGTTGGCTCTGCTTCCTTTTGTTTCCCACCAATCACGATGACCACGTCGGTATCTTCGTCGTCCGCTAGTTCTTCTGTATCAATGGTTCCATAGGAAGAAAGTTCCTCTTTAAGAAGACTGACAAAGCCAGCGGGAACTGTTGATTTAGCCCGAATAACGGTATTTTTAAAATCGTAGGAGTCAGCATTTCCGGTGCTATCAACCGTAAAACCGGCTGTTTCCAAATCGGTTTGCAGGGTGCCAGCTAATCCTGGGGTACCGCTGCCGTTAAGAATTTTAATAGTGAAGTCTTCTTTCTTAAATTCCGGTTCTGCTGTGGGTTCTGGCGCTTCCGAAACAAAAATTTCTTCAGTAGTGGTTCCTTTCGGTTGCGTTCCTGAGGGACGCTTCATCCAAAACCAACCGCCCACAAAAACGAGTACTAACCCGATGACTACTAGGATCACTTTTTTGTTCATAGAGGTATTATACCACATCAAATAATGTATAATATAGAGCTATGGAAAGACCTATTCGTCGAGTGGTAGAATCAGCCGTCGCTGGCATCGCCTTGCTAGCAGTTGCCACTCTGCCTATTCTGGCGCAAAGTCGCAAGCATACCCCCAACGGCTGTGATATTGGCCGCTGGCACTACTTTATGCAGCGAGGTGGTGTCTTTGCCCTAGAACCTAATCGACAGGCGGTTTTAACAGTCACACTAGAGGATAATCTTGATGAACAGATGATAATGTACACTGACCAGGGTCAAGAAGCGACCGCCTGGATTCATGAGGCAGAAATGCAGGAAATTATTTGTAAAAGCGAAAAAGAACTGTTGCATGACGCGGCTGAGCTAGCAAAAACTCACCAAGACGACGGAGTCTCATACTTAAGTGATCCTAGAGGCTTGTTTCACACTTGGAATGTGCCGGCCGATCCTACTTTCTGTGTCAATATCGATTCCGATGACATTGATGATCCGAATTGGACCGAAGTCGTTCTCTCTTTACCAGATGATTATGTTTTCACCATTCTTAATGATCACGGCGTTGCCCAAGAAATTATTGTTGCCTCAGGTGGTAATATTCCGACAAAGGTAGATACCTATAAAGACTGCAATACAGTTCAAGAGAGGGCGGGCCTGGCATACGCTTACGGAGCAAACGGCGAATACGAAACGCCTGATGAATTTATCGAGACAGTCCAGTCGAGACAGATAGTTCCCCAAATGCCTCTTTTCATTCCCCTCGCCCAAAGCACAAAATAATGTATAATTGCCCATTATGCCAGACCGAAGTGAAACCGGCCAGTCAACATACATGGAACCAGGATTAACCAGTGTTTCCGAGTTTTTCTTTGTAAGAATAATGGCCAGTGCCAGCACTCTAGACCTACAAACTAAGATGACGATGGCCGAAGGAGTCGTAAATGAAGCTTATCGAAGACAAGCAGAGGCAGGTATCATCGAAGGTGTTGTTGATTTCATCCGATTTCATGGAGAGGATGCCTTAAGCACAGAAACTGAAAGAAATCGAGAGTTGGGCGGAGGAAACGCTGTCGGAGTCACACTGTTGGAGCCGTTTGTAGTCGCGGCGCGAGAAAGAATCAAAGCCGTCGCAGAAGCTTCTGAGTAAATTTGAACCCTCCCTACATAATAAATATTTTCCCCTTTAATAGCTCTTTAAAGATATTGCATACTGCCAGTAACTGCCCGGACATTGTATACACATTGTCCGCACAAATGATATATGCTCAAATTGACACATTTATAATATCTAATAAGGGGAGACACTTTTCGATTATAAGTATAGAAAATTGTCTTGATTTTTTACTTTTGCTTGTTGGGCATATCGGACTGGACCCTAAGAGTCCATACAGACATGTTCTACCAAATGCTATAATGAACAGATGATAAAGCTTGCTCATAAAGGCTTCATCGCCACTGTTGCAGCCGCTTTTTTATTTGCTCTCCAAGGAATTTTGTTTCGTTACATCGGCGTTGATTTTGGAACTTTTTATCCTTTTGTTATTCGCGGAATACTTATCGTAGTAGTACTGGCCTTAGTTCTTTCTGTAACTCGGAACTACAAGATAATTCAGAAAAAGGATTATGCCTGGTTCTTACTTATGCCATTATCAGGAATAGTATCATTCGTCACTTTTTTTATTGCAGTCAACAATATCAGCGTTGGCAATACTTTATTTTTGCATTATGCAAGCTTTTCAATCACGGGATTTATTCTGGCTCACATCATGTTTCATGAGAATCTATCGAAGTTAAAGTTGCTGTCGTTCACTCTTTCGATCATAGGGCTAATTTTTATTTTTTCCATACCCGATCTGCAAAACGATCTTTTTTACCTCGTACTCGCCTTTGTCTCTGGTATTGGCTCAGCCTTGTGGTATCTATTTTCTAAGAAAATATCCGGTAGATACTCATATACGCAAATTATAATTATTGATACAGGAATTGTATCTGTCGTATGTACTATATTGGCATTACGTGTCGGGGAAACATTTCATCCTCCTTCAATTAGTATTGAGTGGTTTTCAGTGATAGCCATGACCATAGTGTCACTAGTTACCTGGGTCCTTATTATTTATGGTTACAGACATTTAGAAGCTCATATCGCCAGCCTGATCTTGCTCCTTGACGTGGTTTTTGGCCTTATTCTTGCGCTGATACTATTCGCAGAAATTCCAAGCTCACAAGCGCTACTTGGTGGGATACTGATTCTGTCTGGAGTTGCTTTGTCAAATATAACGAGTAAGAAAGGCGTTGGTGGTTAGGGTTTGAGAAGATCCAATATTGTTGCCCAGCGAGGATTTGAACCTCGATACCTTGCTTCAAAGGCAAGTGTCCTACCATTAGACGACCGGGCATATGGTAAGCGCTAAACTCGTTCTTGTCTATTATACCAATCTTGATAGAAAATTAAACTTTAATTATTTCGACTTGACAATAGTATTTTTACAATTATAATGACCTATATTCTTATGTTAAAGGAAGGTAAAAGTTCTGAAAAATTTCTTCTAGCAATCTATACTTCAATCGCATTTCTTTCAATCCTATATCTTCTTTCCTCTTTTGGGCGGACATCCGTTATTGCTAAAAGCTTCCTGTTATTGCCCTCTCCAACTCCAAGAATCTCTGCCACACCAACTCCGTCTCCAACACCAACTCCTTCCCCAACCCCAACGCCGACGCCAACACCATCGCCAACGCCGCCTCCGGGAGGCGGAATAAAACTCGGAGCTTGGTATGCGGCCAATGGTCCCGGAAGTTACGAGGCGGCGGCGGCTGACGTTTTGGATGATGAAGACTTTCAGGTAGTAAGAACTCGTATTATCTGGACCGCTCCAACAGGACAGTGGGCCTGGTCTGATTCCGAAATTGATTACCATGTTGCTGAGGGAAGAAAGGTGCTTCTTGAATTTTGGGCGCAATTTTCTGGACCGCATGGCAGCGGTGGTGACTGTAGCACTGGGACGCTAGCAGACTATACTACACTCGTACAAGAAATTGCTAATAGATATGGCGCTGATTTGTATGCCATTCAGCCGGAAAATGAGGTTGATCGCTGTAATGATCCGATTGATGCGGCTAATAGACTCGCTATCGTATACGATATCTTTCATGTCACGGCGCCAGACGTGATAGTGGTGGCGCCGGGATTAGCCTACGACTACTTTATGGCTAGCGATGCCCCTCCTAGATATTATCCGACGGGTGGGCCATTCCGCTACTCCACTCTCACAGGAATGCTGGCGCAACTTCATACCAAAGCTTGTGAACCTTGTGCTGACGCTTTCGCTTTCCATAAATTTGCCGGTTTCAATTACTGGCCCACTGTGACGGCAAAAGCCGCTGATATTCGTAACCGATTAGCGGCTTATGGTTGGCAAGATATCGATCTTTGGTTGACTGAATTTGGCTCTCCTTCTGGACCATATTCACGCACCGAACAATCCCAAGCTAATGATTTATTACAAATGGCAGAATCGGCTCGTAATGAAGGCGGTATTCCTGTGGCAGTAGTCTATTCGGCGATACATCAGGCAGGACAACAGTTGGGAATTTTTGAAACAGTACCACCATCATCGGTGATTCCTCATATGATTGTCCCCACTTTAGGGGCAATGCCACGCTAAAAAGCAAATACGCATACTGAAAAACAGTATGCGTATATTACTCTAATAAAAATCAGTTACTAGACTACTCGACGTGAATATTAATACTCGTCATTTCCTCTAGAACGATCTTGGCGAAAACGGCCGCCACTACTACTACCACCACCTGAGCGATTGTCACGTGGTTCTCGTGGTTTCGCTTCGCTTACGACGATAGCTCTACCATCTAATTCTTTTCCGTTTAGTTGGTCGACAGCGGCTTGCGCCTCTGCTTCGGTCGCCATTTCGACGAAACCAAAACCTCTTGATCTTCCGGTGTGTCTATCAGTAATAACTGAAGCTGATGTAACGGTTCCTGCTGCGGCGAAAAAATCGCGAAGCATATCATCTTTAGTGTTCCAAGATAAACTACCGACAAATAATTTAGTTGTCATGCGTATAATTCACCTCCGTTCATTGACATAAGAATAAGTACTGGGAATATTTTTCTCTGGAGAATTAGCTCAACAGATTAGCGATTCGCATAAATAAAGTAACAATTAATATCATTATACCATACGTCTAGGGATATGCAACCGCAACACGGAGCATGCTATACTATAGCTTATGAAATCAGGGACAGTAGCCCTTATCGGACGGCCCAATGTTGGCAAGTCAACTCTTGTCAATAATATTATTGGTCAAAAAGTGGCGATCACTTCACCAAAACCGCAAACAACGAGATTCCCCATTCACGGCTTGTATGAAGATGATCGCGGACAGATCATTTTCGTTGATACCCCGGGAATCTTTAGGAAGCCAAAAG